>Ga0213875_10002873_pt1 | contig 10082 bp, 10 predicted proteins | sample BarmaccomBMRX_R8_FD_160105 | JGI IMG/M metagenome (GOLD analysis project Ga0213875, IMG submission 160105) | Root-associated microbial communities from Barbacenia macrantha in rupestrian grasslands, the National Park of Serra do Cipo, Brazil - RX_R8 | ecosystem: Host-associated > Plants > Roots... | reverse complement strand
TTGGGCTGCGATGTCCCTTTATCTCTGTTGTTATGTCGGTTACTTCTGGGGAGTTTACCCAGATTTCATCATTCCGTGAATGTCATCGGCCAGTTGCGCCGGGGTTTTCCCGCCGGCATTGAGCCACCGGATGCGCGGGTCGGCGCGGAACCAGATCAGTTGGCGCTTGGCGAAGTGGCGCGTGTCCCGCTTCAGTTCGGCGACCGCCGTGTCCCAGTCCCATTCTCCCGCCAAATAGGCGGCAAGATGGCGGTAGCCGAGCGACTGCATCGGCTTGAGGCCGCGCCCGTAGCCGGCGGCGAGCAGACCGCGCACCTCGTCCAGAAAGCCCTCGGCCAGCATCCGATCCACGCGGGCGTCTATGCGGGCGTACAGAGCCTCGCGGTCGGTGAAGTGAAGCCCGAACAGGACCGCATCCTGTTCCATCCCCCGCTTTTGATTGCGCGCGTGCCACTCCGAGAGGGGAATCCCGGTCGCGGCGTACACTTCCAGCGCGCGGATCAGGCGCTTGACATCGTTGCCGTGGATGCGGGCTGCGGCGGCCGGGTCCACGCGGGCGAGCTCGGCCTGCAGGGCAGCATTGCCTCGTTCTTCCGCCAGGGCGCGCCAGCGGGCGCGGGCGTCTTCATCCGGCGGCACGTGCGGGATGTCCAGGCGGGTTGTCAATGCCCGGACGTACAGGCCCGTGCCGCCGACGATCAAGGGTAGGCGGCCCCGCCCGGCGATCTCGGCGCAGACCCGCTCGCCGAGGGCCTGGAAATCGGCCAGCGTCCACTCCTGGTCCGGGTCGGCCACGTCCACAGCGTGAAAGGCGGCCTCCGCCCGCTCGGCGAGCGTCGGCTTCGCCGTGCCGATGTCCATCCCGCGATAGACCTGCATTGAGTCGGCCGAGATGATCTCGGCATTGAGCCTCTGCGCCAGAACGACGCCGACGGCGGTTTTGCCCGCCGCCGTCGGCCCGACAATGGCGACGCGCCTTCCCCCGGCAGCTTCCAACACGGGCTAGTATAGCACAAAAGGAAGGAGGCGCGCAATCGGGTACAATGGGAGCATCTTCTCAGACGAAAGGACTTTGAGTTTTGCGAACCACAAAGATTCCCAGAGTCGCCGCCGGGGCGACGGCCTGCCTGGCCGCCACGCTCTTCTATGGAGCGCATGGGCCGCTGGCGGCCAAGGCGACGGCGCGCACGACGAAAACGGCCGCCGGGTCGGTCAGCCAGGGCAAGGCGCTGGTGTCACAGTTCCGGTGCAACGGCTGCCACAACGCCAATCTTCAGGGGCGGCCCGGATTCTCACCCAACATCCACCGCACCGGCGCCCTGCACGACTACACGCAGGCGCAGTTCGTGACGCTGCTGCTCACCGGCAAGAAAAATGACGGCGGCCACGTCCGACCCCCGATGCCCGTCTACGGGGCGGGTCACCAGCAGATGCCGCCCCCGCCGATGGGCGGCGACCATCGCCCACCTCCCGGTGGCATGCCCCCACCTCCCGGTGGCATGCCCCCGCGAGGCGGCATGCGCCCGCCGCCCGGCGGGATGCGCCGGCCTCCGACCATGACGGCGGCGCAGGCCAAGGCCATCTTTGCCTACCTGGAGACGCTGAAGTAAGAACGTCATGGGAGGGGCGACCCGCCGGGTCGCCCCTCCCCCTCCGCCATCGCCCGCAGGCGGGCGGCGATGACCTCGGCCCCGTTGGTGGCGTAGGCGTCCGGGCGAAGGGCGGCGGACAGGGCGGCGTCGAGCGCGTCCTGCCAGCTGCCCGCCCGGAAGTCCGTATCCCTGATCGGTACTCCCCCACCCCAGCGGGCCATGCCCGCCACCAGCGTGTCGTACTCGGAGAACGCCGGGCGCGGGACGTAGATCAGCGGGACGCCGTTGGCGATGCACTCCGTCACGGTGCCGTAGCCCGGCTTGGAGACGACGGCGTCCACGGACGCGCTGACGTCGGCGTAGGGCCAGCGCCGCCGATCCAGGGTGACGACATTCGGCACGGGCAGGGCGGGCGGGTCATAGGTCAGGAAGAGCCAGTCAGCGGCAGCTGCCAGGGCCGCCCAGTCCATGTCCAGGCCCCAGACACCCAGATACAGCAGCGCCAGATGCCGGACCGCCCTCCCCGCCCCCAATTCTGGGGGAGCCTGAATGGTCAGGGTGGCGTCCAGGGCCGCGCGGATGTTTCTGCCCCGCCGGGCGACCAGGGGCACACGCTCGACGCGCGGGAACGGATCGGCGACCGTCGGCGTGGACAGGGGGGTGAGGAAGGCGGCGGTCGCCGCGCCGTACTCCTCCGCCATGTGCGCCAGCAACGCGCCGTCGTCGGGCGTCTCCGTGTACTCCTGATAGATGTCGTGCCAGGTGAAGTTGGCGACGGCGAAGCCGGGGAGGCCCGCCTCACGCGCCGCGCGCAGCGGGAAGGCGGGGATGTCCGTCACAACCGCCCTGACCCCCTCCCGCTTGAGAAACGCCACCTCCTCCGGCAGACGCGCCTCATTGGCGGCGGCGATCTCGGCGTAGCGGTCCAGGGTGGCGCGGGGCAGGACGGTCACGCTGTCGGATTGCAGGCAGCCGCAGTCAAACTCGGCGGGCCGATAGGAAAAGTCACGCCCCGGCGCTTCCTCCCGAAATAGCCTCTCCGGCACGACGGTCCGCAGAATGAGCGGCACGTCCGGCGGCAGCGCCTTCAGGATTTGCGCCGTCCGTATGGCGTGGCCGTAGCCGTGCCCGGTGATGTAGTAGCAGAGGGTCATGACCGCCGATGCACCTGCGTGGCGGTGGCCTGGTCGAGCGGGCGGATGACCAGGGTGTCAATGTTGACGTGGGCGGGGCGGGTGACGGCCCAGGTGATGGCGTCGGCGATGTCGTCCGCCGTGAGCGGGGTCATGCCGGCGTAGGTCTTGTCGGCGCGCGCCTTGTCCCCGGCGAAGCGCACCACGCTGAACTCGGTCTCCACCATGCCGGGGGCGACCTCGGTGACACGAATGGGCTTGCCGAGCAGTTCCAGGCGCAGGGTCTCGGTGACGGCGCGGGCGGCGTGCTTGGCGGCGGTGTAGCCCGCGCCGCCGGGGTAGACCTCAATCGCCGCGATACTGGTGACGTTGACGATATGGCCCGCGCCGGACGTCTCCAATTGGGGGAGTAGGGCGCGGGTCACGCGCATCAGGCCCAGCACGTTGGAGTCGTACATCGTCTCCCACTTGGCGTCGTCGGCCTCGGCGACGGGTTCCAGGCCGAGCGCGCCGCCCGCATTGTTGACCAGGACATTCACGCGGAGGACTTGGGCGCAGAAGGACTGGACGCTGGCGGGGTCGGTCACGTCCAGCGGCAGGGCTGTCGCGCCCAGCGGCTCCGCGACTTCGCGCAATCTGTCCAGCCGGCGCGCGCCCAAAATCAGGTCATAGCCAGCGGCGGCCAGATGGCGGGCCGTGGCCGCGCCGATGCCGCTACTCGCGCCAGTGACGATGGCGAGGGGTTTGTCGGACATGAATCTTCCCCGTAGGGGCGCAGCATGCTGCGCCCCTACACCTTGACGGTGTGGGCGCCCTGGGCGGCGCGGCAGGCGTAGATGTGGGCGGCGCGGCCAGTTTTCTCTTTGTACCGGGCGGCGAGATCCTGCGAGAACTGTCGAACGGCGTCCTGGTGGACGAGGTTGACGGTGCAGCCGCCCCAGCCGCCGCCCGTCAGCTTCGCGCCGATGCAGCCGTCCAGCATGACCGCCGTGTCCACCAGGAAGTCCAGCTCCGGCGTGGAGTTCTCGAACAGGTCGCGGCAGGAGGCGTGGCCCTCGGCCAGCAGGTGGCAGACCGGCGCGGTCTCCTTCCGGGCGATGGCCTCGCGCATGGCGAGCACGCGCCGGTCTTCGGTCAGGACGTGGCGGGCGCGTTTGCGCTCGTTCTCAGGCAGCTCCATCTCGCGCGCGACGAATTCATCCCAGGAGACCTCGCGCAGAAGCTTGCGGCCGAAATGCTGCGCGGCGGCCATGCACTCGGCGCGGCGCGTGTTGTAGTCGCCGCCGGTCAGGGCGTGCTTGACGGCGGAGTCGCAGATGACGATGGCGACATCATCCCGGCCCATGTGGACGGGGTGGTGCGTCAGGGTCAGGCAGTCCAGGAAGAGCAGGCTGTCCGCGCGGCCGAAGATGGAGGAGAACTGGTCCATGATGCCGCAGTTGACGCCGACGAACTGGTTCTCGGCGCGCTGGCAGAGTCGGGCGATCTCCATCGGCGGCATCTCGTAAGGGAACAACTGCCGCAGGAAAAACGCGGTGGCGACCTCCAGGGCGGCGGAGGAGGACAGGCCGGATCCGCTCGGCACGTCGCTGCGGAGGACGGCGTTGAAACCGCCGACGGGGACGCCCTGCTGCTGCAGCTGCTGGACGACGCCCAGGACGTAAGAGGCCCACGAGTTCTGCGAGTCGCGCTTGAGGTCCCTGGCCGAGAGGACGGCCCGGCGCTTGAAGTCGGCGGCGACGAGCGTGATGGTGTCGTCGCCGGTGGCCGCGCCGACCACGGCGGTTCCCCGGTCAAGGGCGGCGAGCAGGACGTAGCCGCCGTTGTAGTCGGTGTGGTTGCCCATGATCTCCACCCGGCCCGGCGCGAGGGCGGCGGCGGTCGGCCGGCTGTCGAACTGTTCCTGGTACGCCTGGACGGCGCTGTCTACTGTGGTGTTGCTCATGGTGTTTATTATAGCAGAAGATGGCCCCCACCCCGCGCTTCGCGCACCCCTCCCCCATAACAATGGGAGAGGGGCCAGTGACTGGGCGGCAGTACGTCTTGTCAGAGCGCTTCGGGTTCCGCGTTGATGGCGGCATAATCTTCAGGCGTGCCGACGTCGCGCCAGCTGCCGGCGAGTTCGAGGCCGTAGGCCCTGTGCCCATCCTGGATCAGGGCTGTGATAGCGTCGGGCAGCTCATACTCGCCGCGCGCGGAGGGTTGCAGATGGGCGGTGTAGTCGAAGATGAGGGGGGCGAAGATGAACAGGCCGGCGTTGTTCCAGTGGGTGGCCGCCGTGCCGGGGGCGGGCTTTTCCTCGATGCGGGCAATCGTGTGGTCGTCGTTGAGGTAGACGGCAGCGCCCCGGCAGGGGTCGGGTACCCAGTTGAGGCCGACGAGGGCGGAGAACGGCCCCCCCACCCCCAATTCTGGGGGAGTCAGCCACATCTGCATGAAGCGGCGGTAGTTGGCGGGGTCGAGCATGATGTCGCCGTAGGTCATCAGGAATGGGCCATCGGAGAGCAGGGCGCGGGCGCAGTTCACGGCGTCCCCCACCCCGCGCGGCGGGTCCTGATGGACGTACTGGACGTGCCAGCCCCAGCGCGCGCCATCCGCGAAGTGGGCCTGGATCACATCGGCGCGGTAGCCGGTGACGAGGACGAACTGCGTAATGCCGGCCTCATGGGCAATGCTCGCCATGATGCGCTCGATCATGGGGACGCCGCGGATGGGCAGCAGGGGCTTCGGGCGGTCGGCGGTGAGCGCACCGAGGCGGGTGCCGCGTCCGGCGGCGAGGATGAGGGCCTTCATCGGCTACTCCAATCGGGCATACTTGAGGGCGTCGGGGCAGGGGCAGTCGCGGGTCGGCGGCATCCGTTCCAGCATGGCGTGGATGACCTTTTTGACATTCTCATTGTTCTGGCGCAGGACGGCGAGCACGTCCTGCACCTGCACGGCGTCGGCGGGCGCGACTACGCCGGCGTCGTAGTCCGTCACCAGGGCGATGTTGACGTAGCAGAGGGCCAGTTCGCGGGCAAGAATGGCTTCGGGGTACTGGGTCATGTTGATCGCGTCCCAGCCCATCTGCGTGAACCAGCGGCTCTCGGCCTTCGTGGAGAAGCGCGGGCCTTGAATGACGACGCAGGTTCCCGTCTCGTGGACGGGGATGCCGTGCGCCTTTGTCGCGTCAATGGCGAGGGCGCGGAGCTGGGGACAGTACGGCTCGGCGCTCGATACGTGGGTGGCGATGGGACCGTCGTAAAATGTATCGGCGCGGCCCGCCGTGCGGTCAACGAACTGGTCAGAGATGACGAAGTGGCCGGGCCGGATGTGGGCCTGCAAAGAGCCGACGGCGCAGGGGGCGAGGATGCGGGTGACGCCGAGGCTGCGCAACGCCCACAGGTTGGCCCGGTAGGGGATTCTGTGCGGCGGCAGGGAGTGCGTCCGGCCGTGGCGGGGCAGGAAGGCGACCCGATGCCCGGCGACGGCGGCGAGGGCGACGGCGTCCGAGGGCGGGCCGTAGGGCGTCTCCACCTTGATCTCCCGAATGTCTCCCTCGGCGAACTCATAGAACCCGCTGCCGCCGAAGATGCCGATGTCCGCCTGATGTTGTGTCATGGGATGGTCTTCAGCCCCGGATCGCCCCCCGGCCCCCAATTCTGGGGGAGAAAAAGAAAAGGTGCGCGTGTGCCATAACTGCCCTATTCAGGCAAAGCGGCCAGAACAGAGGCGACGGAAATGGCCTCTTCCCCAACATACCCGTGATCCTCAAGCGTCCACCAGGCGGACAGGACGGCCTGCGCCAGACCCCACCCGCGCAGCCGCGCTCTGTCAATACCCAACTCGTCGGTGAAGATGTCCAAGCGGCGGGCGAGGACACTGGCCGGCCGCGGTGACGGGTTACGCAGGAAGGCCCCGACTTCATAGGCCGGCTCGCCGAGGACGCCCTGCGGGTCTATCGCCAGCCATGTCTCGCGCCCGGCGCTCAGGATGTTGCCGTGATGCAGGTCGCCATGGAGCAGGATGGGCGCGGCCTGTGAGGCCGTCAGGTCCCGGAACAGCGTCTCCGCCTCGGCGAGCAAGACCGGCGGGAACGGGCCGGGGCCACCGTCGAAGCGGGCGCGCAGGCGCGCAAAGCCCCGGCCCCAGTCGGCGACCGTCGGGAACGCCGGCTGCTCCGGCGCGGGCTTCCAGAGCCGGCGCATGACGGAGGCGGCGATCCGAGTCGCGGCGGCGTCATCTGCCGACCCGACCAGGGACGTGCCTGGCTCCAGCCGTTCCAGCAGCATCACGCCGCGCTCTTCGTCCGCGTCCAGGAGGCGGGCGGCGCCGCTCCCATCGTAATGCCGGAGCGCCGCGATTTCGGCAAAAAGCCCGCGGCTCGGCACTCCCGCCTTCAGAACGAGGGGGCTCCCGTCGGGCCCGATGGCTGGGGCGACATAATGGTAGGTCAGGCCGGGGAACGGCGGGCCGAGCGTCAGCGACCAGCGAGCGGCGCAGTCCGCGAGTAGATCCGGCAGACGGCGCAACCATGCGGCCCCCGCCTCGCCGTGCAGGTCAAGCGCCGTACGAGCCAACTTCTCCGGGATCGGGTGCATCGGTGGGCAACTCATAGACAAACCCCGGCTCGCCGAGGAACATGCCGCCGTCCACGTTGAGGCAGAGGCCGTCGGCGTAGGACCAGGGGGCGGTGATGGGGCCGCGAATGTCGCGGGCCACGTAACCGATGGGCGTGTGGCCGTGAATCAGGCGGCGCGCGCCATAGAGGCGCAGGTACTCGCGGAGGTCGGCGAGGCTGCCGCCGTTGGCCTCGTCGAATTCCATGCGGCGGACGAACGCGACGATCAGACCGGCCCAGGCATGGTAGTCGTCGCTGACGAGGATATCCGCGAGGGCGGCGTTGACCTCGGCGATGGTGCTGGCATAATCGGCGTAGAAGGCGGAGTCGGCGTGCTGGAGCAAGGTGTCCCCGACCAGGACCATCGCGGGACGCTGGGCCAGCCAGAGGAGGCGCTCCGGAGTCAGGCCATTCAGGTCGCGCAAGCGGCCCCCGTTGCGCCACCACACGTCCAGGAAGGAGAGGTCCCCATCGGGGGGCCTCTCGTCGCCGAAGCGGTACGCGGCGAGCAGCATGACGTCATGGTTGCCCAGCAGCGCCTCGACCCGACCGCCCGCGGTCGCCGCCTCCACGCGCAGGCGCATGAGGAGGTCTATGACGCCGAGGCCATCGGGGCCGCGATCCACATAGTCGCCGAGCAAGTAAAGCCGCGCGCCACCTCCCGACCAGGCCTGTTCGGAGTCGATCAGGCCGGCCTCATGCAGCAGGCGGAGGAAATTGTCTAACTGGCCGTGGACATCGCCGATGATGAAGGTGGGGGCGGTCATGGATCACGCTGGGTCAGGGCGGCCTCGGCGGCGGCCTGCTGGGCTTCCTTTTTGCTTTTGCCGACGCCGTGGCCGGCGACCTGGCCATCGAGCAGAACCTCAATGGCGAACGTCCTGTCGTGCGGCCGCCCGTGCTCGGCGACGACCCGGTAGACCGGCGCCGTCTGGCGCGCGGCCTGCCGCTGCTCCTGCAGAATGGTCTTGGGGTCGCGCCAGTCGCGCACGGCGGCGACGGCGGCGATCTCCGGGGCCAGGACGGTCAGGATGAAGTCACGGGCGGCCCCGTGGCCGCTTTCACGGTAGATGACGGCGATCAGGGCCTCCACGGCGTCGGCGACCAGGCTGGCGCGGTTGCGCCCGCCCATCGCCTCCTCCGCGCGCCCCAGGCGCAGCAGGGGCGCGAGGTCCAGGCGGCGGGCGGCCTCGGCCAGCGCGGTCTTGCAGACGATCAGGGCGCGGGCCTTGGCGAGTTCCCCCTCGGTGCGATCCGGGAACGTGGCGGTGAGATACTCGGCAATGACCAGCCCCAGCACGGCGTCGCCGAGGAACTCCAGGCGCTCATTGCTCTCCAGCGGCGCGTCGGGAACCCGCGACTTATGCGTGAGGGCCTGCCGCAACGCCGTCCCATCCCGGATGGGCAGGCGGCGCGACTGGGCGGCGAGGAGCAGGTCCGGCTCGGTCATGGCGTTAGGAACCCCCTCCGGCTCGCCGGGCGGAGGGGGTCTCACTCCAGTCTCTTCACGGCGTCGGCGATGCGGGCGACGCCCTTCTGGATGTTCGCCAGGCTGGTGGCGTAGGAAAGGCGGACGTTGGCGTCCGCGCCGAAGCCGGAGCCGGGCACGACGGCGACGCCGGCCGCGGTCAGCAGGTACTCGGCGAAGTCGTCGGAGCCCCCAATGGTGCGCGGGCTGTCGCCCGGCGGCGTCCAGTTCTTGCCGTAGACGGCGGAGACGTTCGGGAAGACGTAGAACGCGCCGCCGGGCGAGAGGCACTTGACGCCGGGGATGTCGTTGAGGGCGGACACGATGTAGTCCCGGCGCTCTTCGAACGCCTGCCGCATGGTCTCCACGGTCTCCTGCGGACCGTTCAGGGCCTCCACCCCGCCCGCTTGGGCGAAGGAGGTGGGGTTGGACGTGCTCTGATCCTGTATCTTGGACATGGCGGCGACGATGTCCTTGTCGGCGGCGGCGTAGCCCAGACGCCACCCAGTCATGGAGTAGGCCTTGGAGAAGCCGTTGATGGTGACGGTCAGCCGCCTCGCCGCATCACTGAACGAGGCAGGCGAGACGAACTGCTGGCCTTTATAGAGAATCTTTTCGTAAATCTCGTCGGACAGCAGGTACACGCCGCGACCGACGCACAGGTCGGAAATGTCGCGCAGCATTCGGGGCGCGTAGACGGCCCCGGTGGGGTTAGAGGGCGAGTTGAGGATCACCATCTTGGTCTGCGGCGTCAGCGCCCTTTCGATGTCCTGGGCCGTCGCCAGGAAGCCGGTGCGCTCATCCGCCGGGACGATGACCGGCACGCCCGCCGCGAGCTTGACCTGCTCCGGGTAGGAGACCCAATAGGGCGCGGGGATGATGACTTCGTCGCCGGGGTCCAGCATCGCCTGCATGACGTTGTAGATCGAGTGCTTCGCGCCGCAGGAGACGATGATCTCGTTGCGCCCGTAGGTGAGGCCGTTGTCACGCTCCAGCTTGGCGATGATGGCTTCTTTCAGGGCGACCGTGCCGCTGGACGGCGTGTACTTGGTCTGGCCGGCGTTTAATGCGGCGATGGCGGCGTCCTTGATGTGCTGGGGCGTGTCGAAGTCCGGCTCGCCCGCGCCGAAGCCGATGATGTCCTTGCCCTCCGACTTGAGCGCGTTGGCCTTGGCGGTGATGGCGAGGGTCGGTGAGGGCGCGGCGGCGAGGGCGCGCTGGGAAAGCATCCGTTGCTGGGGCGGCGTGGTCATGTCGAACTCCCGATTGATGTCGGCGAAAAGTGTTGC
>Ga0213875_10002872_pt1 | contig 10083 bp, 7 predicted proteins | sample BarmaccomBMRX_R8_FD_160105 | JGI IMG/M metagenome (GOLD analysis project Ga0213875, IMG submission 160105) | Root-associated microbial communities from Barbacenia macrantha in rupestrian grasslands, the National Park of Serra do Cipo, Brazil - RX_R8 | ecosystem: Host-associated > Plants > Roots... | reverse complement strand
GGCACCCGCAGAAGCCGTGTCGAACAGTGCCGAAACGTCGTCGATCGGGACGATCCCAGCAGGCTTTTACGACGGAGCGGGCGTCACGTCAGGAACGCCGGCGCCGATTACTTCTGTTTCGGCTCCGGCGACGATCGCGGGTCAGCCTTATATAGTGCAGCTGTACGCCGTCGATGCCGCAGCGGGCGGACTTAACGTCGTCGCGTTCACCGAACAAAGTACCGGTTACGGGTATTGATTTAGCGTCTTGATCCGACGACGGCGATGACGGGAGACCGGTCTGCTATGGCGCAGCTTGGTATATTTGAAACGTCATCCCAACCGCGACAATCCCGTAATGATTTTCGCTATTGTCGGGATCTCCCGATGAATCACATCCGGGAAAGTCGGCGTTCCACGCTGCCGCACTTGCTGCGTTCGAATCGAAGTACGTGAAGAATTCGACGCTGCCGACGTCGCCTGAACTGAGGCTCGCTATCATCTGAGCTGTCGTGGTTCCGAATGTCCAGGGGTAGTAGGCGCTCAATATGCCGGAGGTTGCGGTGACATGATTGTGTGCGGCGTATCGCGCTGGCTCGGAGTATCCAGCGGGAGCACCTAAGGGCGAGCCATCCACGAATTGAGACCACGAAATCGGCTGATCTCCAGGTACCCCGGATATCTGAGAGTATGGTAGGCAGCCATATTCGACGGACGTGAGCTTTTGGATCTCGATGAGCAGTTGATGTGCCGAGTCCGTCGGCGCGACCGTCGCCGCAATACTTACCTGCGGATACAGTTCAATAGCCGACACCGTGTCAGCGTAGGAGCACGTTTCCCCGACACAAAGGACGCTAGGAACCACGTATTTCGTGAATACCTGATTCGTCTGCGGCACGATCGTGTGATAGCACTTGCCGTTTTGGACCAGGTCACAGCCCTGTGGCGTGGCGGTCGGCGCAGGTGTTGGTGTCGGTCCGGCGTTTACCGTGACGACGACGTTCGCTGAGTCCGCGGTCGCTCCAGGAACGGCGGACGTGTCCGCTTGCGCCGCGATCGTGCACGTCCCGGGCGCCGTTGCCGTCAGAACGAACGCCGTTCCGGATGGCTGCGATCCTTGCGGCGACGTCGCACACGGTCCGCTGACGACTTGCGCGTTCACCGGAATGCTTGCCGGTGTGCCGGGCGGCGCGGTGAGCGGGTTGGTCAGCGTCGATTGTGCGGCGACCGTATCCGTCGCACCGAGCGTTATCGCCGCGCTTGCAGCGGACGCGGTGACGTGGTACTGCGGAGCCGCGTTCGGCACGCACCCGCCGGCAGTCGGCGTGGAGTTCGGCGGGCACGTCGGTGTTGTCGGCGGCATGGTCGGCACCGTCGCGATCGTGCACGAGGCGCACGGTGTCGGCAACGGCGCAAGCGTCGCCGGCGGCCACGTCGTGAATGCCGGCGGTCCGGTCGATGCGAGGTCGAGGCGACACGGGACGAAGCGATCCGTCGATGCGCCCGCGGTGGCGATCGTGAAGTGAAAGCTGCCGCTCGCCGGACAGGGCGTTTCTGAACCCGTCGTGGCGTCCCCGACGCGGAAGCCCGGACGCCCCGCGAGCAGGCCGCTCGCGTGCACGACGAACGCAAACGGCGGTGAGCCGAGCGCGAGCGCCTCGGCGATCGACGCGCGCGTCGTCACGACGGGAAGCGTCGTCGGCGTCAGCGTTCCGCCCGTTCCGTTCGTCAGAACGCGCGCTTGCGTGCCGTCGCCGTACGCGTCCGGCGCGAACACGATCGTCGCACCGCCGCTCTCGCGTGCGATCGTGCGCGCGGCGTCGAGCAGCTGATCGAACTCCGTCGCCGCCGTCGCAACCGCGAGCGAGCGCGATGACAGCGACAGCCCGATGCCGGCCGCGACCGTCATCGCGACGATCGCAACGGCGATCGTCAGCTCGATCAGCGTGAAACCGTCCTGGCGGTCGCGGGTGCGTCCATTCACCGGCGCGGACGGTGCCCGCGTCGGCATCGCGCGATTCCGCGCGCACGGCGAGGTCCTCCCTTCCTGCCGTTCGTTCGCGTCGAGGCCGTTCTCCGGCGCGCCGCGAAATCGACGCGCCGGACCGTGAACGACACCACTTACGCCTCGCCGTTCTCGTGGCGCTACGCGCGCCCGACGATGCGGGAGCTCTTCTCGGAGCGCGAGCGTCGCAAGCTGTGGCGGGCCGTGTGGATCGCGCTGGCGGAGGCGCAGCAGCGCGCGGGGCTGGTGAGCGCCGCGGAGCTCGACGACCTCCGTGCGCACGCAAACGATGTCGACCTCGACGCGGCGCTCGCGATCGAACGCGAAATCGGACACGATCTCATGGCGGAGATTCGCGTGTTCGCGAGCCAAGCGACGGTCGGTGGCGGCAAGATCCACCTCGGCGCGACGTCGATGGACGTCGAGGATACCGTCGAGACGTTTCGCATGCGACGCGCGCTCGATGCGATCGTTTCCGCGCTGGATGCGCTGCTCGGCGCGTTCGCGACGCAGATCGCCCGCCACGCGGACGTCGTCTGCATGGGCTACACCCACTTGCAGCCCGCCGAGCCGACGACCATCGGTTATCGGCTTGCCGTGTACGCGCAAGACTTGCTCATCGACCGCGACATGCTGCTCGCCGCGCGGTCGCAGCTGACGGCGAAGGGCATTCGCGGGGCCGTCGGCACCTCGGCGTCGTACACCGCGCTGCTGGACGGTACGAAGCGCACGCCGCAGCAACAAGAGGACGACGTCCTCTCGCGGTTCGAGCTCAGCGCGCGCGACGTCGCGACGCAGACGTATCCACGCAAGCTCGACTACGTGCTGCTCTCGTCGCTCGCCGGCCTCGGTGCGTCGCTCTCGAAGTTCGCTTTCGACGTGCGCGTCCTCGCGTCGCCGGGATTCGGCGACCTCGCGGAACCGTTCGGTGCGAAGCAAGTCGGTTCGAGCGCGATGCCGTTCAAGCGGAATCCCGTCATGTCGGAGCGCATCGATTCGCTGGCGCGACTGTTGCCCGCCTACGCCGACGTCGCGTGGCAGAACGCGGCGACGAATCTGCTCGAGCGCACGCTCGACGACAGCGCGAACCGGCGCACGGTGCTGCCGGAGGCGCTGTTGTGCACGGACGAGATCGTCGCGCTCGCGCACAAGATCGTCAACGGATTGCGGGTCGACGAGCGCCGCATCGCCGAAAACTTGCGCACATATGGCCCGTTCGCCGGAACCGAAGCGATCCTGATGGAGGCGGCGAAACGTGGCGCGAACCGCCAGGAATTGCACGAGGTCATTCGCGAGAGCGCGATGCGCGCGTATGACGCGCTCGCCGCCGGCAACTCCAACCCGCTCGCGACGCTGCTCGCCGACGACGAACGGATCGCTCGCTGGGTCGACCCCGCCGAGGTACGCGAACGGCTCGATCCGAGCGAGCACGTCGGCGACGCACCGCAGCGGGCACGTCGGCTCGTTCGGCGTATCCGCGAGACCATCGGCGTCGAGAAGAATCATGATGAATAAGGGACACGAGATCGCGCGCGGCAAGACCAAGGTGCTCTACGAGCTCGACGGTCAGCCCGACATGGCCGTCGTGATGCAAGGCGACGCGATCACCGCGGGCGACGGCGCGCGGCGCGACGTGATCGACGGCAAAGGACGGCTCGCCGCGCAGACGACGTCGCGCGTGTTCCGGTTGCTGAACCTGTGCGGCATCCCGACGCACTATCACAACGGCGGCGAGGACGACGACAACAACGAGATGCTGGTTCGTCGGTGCCAGATGATCCCGCTCGAGGTCGTCGTGCGCGGCGTCGCGGCGGGCTCGTTCGCGCGCCGTCGTCCGGACCTGCCGCGCGGCGCGATCATGACGCCGCGCGTGATCGAATTCTTCCTCAAGGACGACGCGAACCACGACCCGTTGATCGCGCCGGCCGAGATCATGGCGCGGCGTATCGCGACGGCGGACGAGATCGCCACGATGAGCGAGTACGCGCGCCTGACGTACGAGATACTCGCGCACGCCTGGGGCCGCCGCGACGTCATGCTGGTCGATCTGAAAGTCGAGTTCGGGCGCCTCGCGTCCGGCGAGAACAAGGGCACGATCGTGCTCGCCGACGTGATCGACAACGACGCGTGGCGCATCTGGCCGCAGGGCCGTGAAGAGCTCGCGCTCGACAAGCAGAACTATCGCAACCTAGCGTCGGTCACGGCCGACGCGCTCGAGAAGATCAAGGACGACTACGAGTCGGTCGCGCTCATGGTCGCGAGCTTTCCGCAACTGCGGCAAGGCGTCGTCGCGCTCGTCATCGACGGACCGGAGTACGTCGAGGCCGCGGACGTGCTGGGCCGTGCGATCGGGCGCTACGGACTTGCGATGGTGCGGCAAGTCGTGTCGGCGGGGCGCATGCCGGAGCACGCGGCCATCGTGGCGTCGTCGCTCGACGCGAACTTCAAGCGCGCGCGACTCGTGTTCGCCGCGGTCACGGGCGCCGAGAGCGCGTTGCCGTCGATTCTCGAGCACGCGACCGGCCAGCCGGTCGTGCGATGCGACGTCACGCGTGCGGAGTACGACGCCGCCGCCGGACGCTGCGCGCGTGTGCTCGCAACCGACGACACCGTCACGTTCGGGCGCGTGCTGCTGACCGACACGCAAGCGCGCTCGCAGACGATGGCGGCGAACCTGCAGCTGAACCAACCGCCGCCGGCCGCCGCGTCCGGAAGCGCGTTCGCGTAGCATGACGGCCGTGCTCCACGACGCCGTCGCGCGCGGGCGGGAGCTGGGGCTCGCGCTCTCCGACGACGAGATTCGACGCATCGGCGAGCACCTCGGCCGCGTGCCGAGCGACACCGAGCTCTTCGCGTTCGACGCGCAGTGGAGCGAGCATTGCTCCTATAAGTCGTCGCGCGAGCACCTCTCGAAGCTTCCGACGGACGGGCCGACGGTGCTGCTCGGCGTCGGCGAAGACGCCGGGATCGTGCGCCTCGGCGACTGGAACGGCGAGACGTACGGCATCGTCGTCGCGCACGAGTCGCACAATCATCCCTCGCAAGTCGTGCCGTTCGAAGGCGCCGCGACCGGCGTCGGCGGGATCGTGCGCGACGTGCTGTGCATGGGCGCGGAGGTGATCGGTCTCGCCGATCCGCTGCGCTTCGGCCGGCTCGAGGACCCGCATTGCCGATACGTCGCGCAGCACGTCGTCGACGGCATCGCAGCGTACGGCAACGCGATCGGCGTGCCGAACCTCGGCGGCGACGTGTTCATCGACGAGTCGTTCGACGACAACGTTCTCGTCAACGTCGTCGCGCTGGGGCTCGTGAAGGAGAAGGACATCATCCGCTCGCGCGCACCGCGCGGGAGCACCGGGTGGGACATCGTGCTCGTCGGCAAGGCGACGGATCGCAGCGGCTTCGGCGGCGCGGCGTTCTCCTCGCTGACGCTCGACGAAAACGACGCCGAAGCGAACAAGGGCGCCGTCCAAGTCCCCGATCCGTTTCTGAAGAGCGTCATCATGCGGGCGTCGTACGCCGTGTTCGCCGCGCTGCGCGCGAACGGCATCGAGGCGGGCTTCAAGGATCTCGGCGCGGGCGGCCTTACGGGATGCAGCGCCGAGCTGTGCGCGGCCGGCGGCGCCGGCGCCGAGATCGAGCTCGATCGCGTCTCGACCGCGCAGCGCGATCTTCCGCCGGAAGTCGTCGCGATCGGCGAGACGCAGGAGCGCCTGTGCTGGATCGTGCCGCCGTCGTTCACGCCGACGCTGCTTTCCATCTACAACGAGATGTACTCGCTCCCACGCATCGCGCGCGGCGCGTGCGCCGCGATCGTCGGCAAGGTCACCGACTCCGGTCGCTACGTCGTACGGCACCGCGGCACGACCGTGATGGACGTCGATCTCGCGTTCCTCACCGGCGGCGTACGCTACACGCGCCCGTTCGTGATGCCGCCCGCAGCGCCCGAAGGCACGTCCGACGAGATGCTCGTCGCCGACGCGATTCGCGTGCGCGACCGCTCGATGGCGTCGTTGCTGCGCGACGTGCTCGCACACCGCGACGTGGCGTCGCGCGCGTCGATCTATCGCCGGTACGACGGCGTCGTGCGCGGATGCACCGCGGTGCCGCTCGGGTACGCCGATGCCGGCGTCGTCGTCCCGGTCGCCGGCGCGCCGCTTGCCGTCGCGCTCGGCGTCGGCGGCAACCCGCGATACGGCAAGATCGACCCGCGGCGTGCCGGCGAGCTCGCGGTCGTCGAAGCGATTGCGAACGTGACCGCGGTCGGTGCGACGCCCGCCGGTCTCACCGACTGTCTGAACTTCGGCGATCCCACCGTTCCCGAGCACATGGGGGCGTTCGTCGCGGGCGTCGAGGGGCTCGCGACCGCGGCGCGCGCGCTCGGCGTGCCGTTCGTGTCGGGAAACGTGTCGCTGTACAACCGGTCGTCGTCGGGCGCGCACGTCGCTCCGTCGCCGATCGTCGCGTGCGTCGGCACGCTCGCCGACGTGTCGCGAACGGCGACGGCGACGTTCAAACGACCCGGATCGGCGATCGTTCTCGTCGGTACGCCGTCACCCGCGTTCGGTGGGTCGGTGATCGCGGAGCTCATGCGCGCGCCCGCCGAAGGCCTTCCGAACGTGCCGTTCGATGCGTTCGCCGCCGCGTGCGCGATGGTGCGCGACTGCTTCTCGGACGGTATCGTGCGCTCGGCGCGCGACGTCAGCGACGGCGGCGTCGCGGCGGCGCTCGCGGAGCTCGCGTTCACGGCGCTCGACGAGCGCGGCGTCGGGTTCTGGCTCGACGAGTGCGCGTGCGGCGTGCAGGCGTTTTCCGAAGCGCCGGCGTTCGTCCTCGAAGTCGATCGCGCCGTGCTGCCGCACGTGCTACGCTGCGCGACGCGCGCCGGCGCGCACGCGCGCAAGATCGGCGAGACGATTCCGCAACCGGAAGCCGTGTTCGGCGCGGACCGCGATCCCGGCGGACGCAGCGAACGCGTCCTCCTCTCGATGCTGCGCCGCGCGTGGGAAGCGCCGTTGCGAGGATTCTACGCGTGAACCCGCGTGTCGCGGTGCTCGTCTTTCCCGGCACGAACAGCGAAGACGAGACGGTTCGCGCGCTGCGCGCCGTGCGGCTCGACGCCGAGCTCGTGCACTGGTCGCAGCCCGAGGCGCTGCACGGGTTCGAAGCGTTCGTGCTGCCCGGCGGCTTCGCATACGAGGATCGCATTCGCGCGGGAGCGGTCGCCGCGCACGACGCGCTGATGGATCGCGTGATCGACGCGGCGCAAGACGGAAAGTTCGTGCTCGGCATCTGTAACGGCGCGCAGATCCTGGCGGAAGCGGGGCTCGTGCCGGGCACCGGGCCGTTGCGGCGCCCGACCGCCGCGTTCGCGCCGAATGCCAGCGGACACTATCAGTCGCAGCACGTCTTCGTGCGGCTCGCCGTGGCACCCGAACGCGTCCCGATTCTCGGCGGAATCGAGCCCGGCGAGGTGATCCCGGCGTGGGCGTCGCACGGCGACGGACGCCTCGCGGCACCGGCGCACGAGCTGGCGCGCATCGCCGCCGCGCATTTGGCGTTCGTCTACTGCGACCGCGCCGGGCGACCGGTCGACGCGCACAACGGCTCGGCGTTGAACTGCGCGGGGCTCGTCAACGCCGACGGCAACGTGCTCGCGATCATGCCGCATCCCGAGCGCGACGCGTGGACGTTCCAGCATCTCGACGCCGACCCGCACGCCGTTCGCGCCGGCGCGGCCGAAGCGCTCGCGCCGTCCGGCGGCATCGCGTTCTTCGAGTGCTTCGCGCGCGCGGTGCTCGCCGAGGCGGTGATATGATCCGCACGTTTGCCGTGACGCTCACGATCCCGGACAACGAGGCGTTCACCGCGTACGAGACGCTCGCGCGTCTCGGCATCCCCGTCGCGCGCGTGACGCGCGCCGACGTCTGGCAGTTCGAGGTCGACGCATCGGAGCGCGGTCTCGAGCGCACGGTCGCGTCCATCGAAACGATCCACAACCCGAACAAGCATCGGCTCACCGAGCGCGACGTGCACGGGCCCGCGCCCGGCGAAATCTGGATCGCGCCGCTCGACGACGCGCCGGCCACCACCGTCGCCGGACGCACGCTCCCGGGCGTGCGCGCCGTACGCCGCCGGACGGCGTGGCGGCTGCTCGACGACACGGGCCGCGACGTCGCGCCGGAGCACCTCGACCACGCCGTCGAGACCTTTCTGTGCAACCCGGCGTTCCAGGTAGCGTTACGATGATGGCAAAAGAGACCGCGGTGATGGACCGAGCGCAGCATCGCGCAATGCCGACAATGTTGTCGCGAGGTCGTGCCGGGCGCCCCACGCTCTGCGTGGGCGGGCGCGGAACCCGGGCCGGAGCGCCGCGAGAATGACCATGGTCGTCGAGCCGCTGATCGAGGCGAGCACGCGGCGCAGCGGCGTGGGCGAGATGTACACTATCGCGACGCTCGGCTCGCACTCGGCGCTGCAGATCCTCAAGGGCGCGCACGACGAGGGCTTCAAGACGCTCGCGATCGCGAATCGCGACACCGAGCGGTTGTACAGCTCGTACGCGTTCGTCGACGAGGTGATCAAGATCGACCGGTACAGCGATTTCATGTCGCTCGTGCCGCAGCTCGAGACGCGCAAGATCATCATCGTCCCGCACGGGTCGTTCGTGGCGTACCTCTCGCTCGACGAGCACAAGAAGATGCGCATCCCGTACTTCGGGAACAAAGCGGTGCTCGACTGGGAAGCGAGTCGCGAGATGCAGCGCGACTGGCTGCTGCGCGCGGGGCTGAAGCTGCCGCGGCAGTTCAAGACCGGTGCTGAGATCGATCGACCCGTGATCGTGAAGCTCTACGGCGCGCAGGGCGGCAAGGGCTACATGTTCCTGCGCGACGCGATGGACTTCGAGGAGCGCGCGTCGCTGCTCGCGCGGCAGAATTACATCCTGCAAGAGTACATCATCGGCGTTCCGCTCTACATCCACTACTTCTACTCGCCGCTGACCGGCAAGCTCGAGATCATGTCGATGGACCGCCGGTACGAGACGAACGTCGACTCGCTCGGACGCATCCCCTCGCAGGCGCAAGCCGGGATGGACGTCGATCCCTCGTACGTCGTGGTCGGCAATCAGCCGATCAGCCTGCGCGAGTCGATGCTCGCCGAAGCGTACCGCATGGGCGAGGACGTCGTGCGCGTGAGCCAAGAAATCTGTGGTCCGAAGGGCCTGTTCGGTGCCTTCTGCATCGAGACGATCATCACGCCCGACACGCAGTTCTACATCATGGAGATTTCGGCGCGCATCGTGGCCGGCACGAACCTGTTCATCGACGGGTCACCGTACTCGTATCTGAACTACAGCGAGCCGATGTCGACCGGGCGCCGCATCGCCCGAGAGATCAAGCATGCCCTGCTCTCCAACTCGCTCGACGCCGTTCTCGACGACAGCACGATTGCTTCTCCGTAGCGTCGTCGCGGCGGTGGCGGCGGCGGCGGTGCTCGTCGCGCCGGCGGCGCCGGCGCGCGCGGCGTTGGACGTCGATCCCGCCGCGCTGTATCGCGCGATGAAGAACGCGTTCGACAAGGGGCATACCGCGGGCTGGCACCTCGCCGATCAGCTCGACTACTTCTCGTCGGTGCTCGACGCCGGTCGCGCGTACGAGCTGCGCCGGCGCGACGACCCGGAGTCGCTCGCGCTCGAGGGCACGACGGTCGACCTCGCGTCGCAGCTCGCGTACGACCCGCTCGTCAGCAACGACGCGGCGGAATGGTACGTGCGGCTCGCCGCGGAGGCGTTCGCAAACGACGCCCAACGCGGCGCCGATGCGCGCGCGCTGATCGCGAAGCTCGACGCCGAAGACGCGAGCAACGCGAAGCTCGCATACGACGCCGACGCCGATGCGGTGACGCTGGCGCACGCGTATCCCGACGACGTCGAGGCGCTGATGCTGCAAGTCGATGCCGACTTGCGCGCGTACAACCTCACGGGCGATCCGCGGTGGCGGGAGATCGCGCTCGCCCGCGCGGCGCAGTCGAACTTCCCGATCGCGTCGGTGCCGCAGGACCTGGGGCGCGTGCTCTTCCCGATGGTCGATGCCGCGCGC
>Ga0213875_10002871_pt1 | contig 10085 bp, 11 predicted proteins | sample BarmaccomBMRX_R8_FD_160105 | JGI IMG/M metagenome (GOLD analysis project Ga0213875, IMG submission 160105) | Root-associated microbial communities from Barbacenia macrantha in rupestrian grasslands, the National Park of Serra do Cipo, Brazil - RX_R8 | ecosystem: Host-associated > Plants > Roots... | reverse complement strand
GTCGGCACAGGCATAGGCATCGCGCATGATGTCGATCTGGCCAAGCAGCGCTCGAAGGTAGCGCTCGACCTCGGCCACGGGTCCGATCGTCGTCCCGGCGCAGCTCATGGGCTTGTCCCGGAGCTGCTCGAGCCTCGCCGTTCCAAAGCCGGCGACAATCCAGTCGGGCGTGCTCTCGCACCGGCCGATCGGGTTGCGCGGGCTTTCCATCGCAACGTAGAGCCGGTCACCGATCGGGAAGTCGAACGGATCGCGCTGGAAGACGACGTCCTTCACGTCGGCAAGGAGCACGTTGCGGAACCGGCCGCCGTTCTTCAGCAGATAGTCGTGATAAAGGAAATGCCGGTAGTTGTAGATGTGGATGCGCTTCGGCAGCGATCGGCGGCTGTCCGGATGGGGTGACTCGATGAACGGGAAGCTCTCGCGGTAGCGAATGACCTCGACCCCGTGCGCGCGCATCCTGCGCACCGTCGCGCGGCTCGTCGCCGGTCCGGCGAACAGACACAGCCGGCCCTGGAACCCCGATTGCCGAAGCGTCAGGATGAAGCGGCTGACCTGATAGAAGCCGTAGTTGTTGACGATCCCGAGGATCAGGTCGCGAGGGCTCGATCGGTCGGTCGCCGTCCTATCCATTGCCGGCGTGGTTATCAGTCGCCACGGCGGCCGCCAAGCGCACGCAAGGTCCGGCCCCATGCCGCTGGCCAATCGCCGCGGGCTTCAATAGGGCCGCGCGAATGATCGATACCCCCGTCTTTTTCAGCGGCATCGGCGGCAGCGGAATGCTGCCGCTGGCGAGCATCGTCCGTGCGAGTGGCGGCCGGGTTGCCGGCTCCGACCGCTCTCTCGATGCCGGCCGGACTCCGCACAAGTTCGACTATCTGCGCTCGCTCGGCATCCAGCTGTTCCCGCAGGACGGGTCGGGACTCCGGCCGGGGATGACCCTCGTCACCTCCGCAGCGGTCGAGGCAACGGTGCCCGACGTCGTTCGCGCGCGGGAACTCGGGCTTGACCATGTGACCCGGCCTCAATTCCTCGCCCAGCTGCTCAATTCCGCCCAGCGCAGCATCGCTGTCGGGGGCACCAGCGGCAAATCGACCGTGACGGGGATGATCGGCTGGATCCTCCACGCCGCCCACCGCCAGCCGACAGTGATGAACGGCGCAGTGATGAAGAACTTCGTCACTCCGTCCGCGCCATTCGCAAGCGCCCTGGTCGGTGATCCGGAGCTGTTCGTGAGCGAGGTCGACGAGAGCGACGGCTCGATCGCGCTCTACGGACCCGAAGTCGCGGTGCTGACCAACATCAGCCTCGACCACAAGGAGATGGACGAGCTTCGCGGCCTGTTCGCCGGCTTCCTCGGCGCGGCGCGCAAGGCGGTCCTGAACCTCGACGATCCCGAGACTCGGGCGCTGGCGGAAAGGCTGACGGCCGGCAAGGTCGTCGGCTACGGCTTCGACGCCCCCGCCGCGGAGGTTATGGGGAAGGACCTGCGGCTGCTGGCGGACGGCGCGGCGTTCGTCGTCGAGGCCGACGGCGGGCGGCACGAGGCGCGGCTGGCCGTGCCGGGTCGCCACAATGCGTCGAACGCCCTCGCCGCGATCGCAGCCGCCCGGGCAATCGGGGTGCGGGTGGAGGATGCGGTGCAGGCGCTGGCGAGGTTCGAAGGCACGAAGCGGCGGCTGGAAACCGTCGGTGCCGGGGCCGACGTCACGGTGATCGACGACTTCGCCCACAATCCGGACAAGATCGACGCCAGCCTGGCAACCCTCCGCGCGCATCCCGGGCGGCTGCTCGTCATGTTCCAGCCGCATGGCTTTGGGCCACTCGCCAAGATGGGCGACGAGCTTGCCGACAGCTTCGCCCGCGGCCTTGGTGCAGCCGATCGCCTGTTCCTTCCCGACCCCGCCTATTTCGGCGGCACCGTCGACAAGAGCCGCGGTTCGGACTGGCTGGCCGCGGCAGTGCGCGCGCGCGGCGCCGACGCCCGCTACATGCCCGAACGCGCGGCCATCGGGGATGCGCTCGTCGCCGAGGCGGGGGCCGGCGACCGGATCGTCATCATGGGGGCGCGCGACGACACGCTCAGCGACTTCGCCCGGGAGCTGGTGGAACGGCTGAACAAGAGGAACGGATGAGCGTCACCGGCTGGAGGCTCGCCGCAAGCGACCGCGAGCTTTTGCTTCGCCGCTTCCCGCCCCGTTACGCGAATGTCGTTGCTGACCACGTCACGCTGCGGGTCGGAGCAAGCGCAAGCACCCCGCTTCCCCCGCGGGCCCCGACCCAGGTCGTAGGCCGCGCCGACGACGGCGACAGCCTTGAATGCCTCGTCGTGTCGCTCGACGGCTCAACGGACCGGCCGGACGGATCGACCTACCACATGACCTGGTCGCTCGGACCGCGCCGCAAGCCTGTCGAGAGCAATCAGGTGCTCCGCGACCTCGGCTGGACGGCGATCGACAAGCCGATCGAGATCGATCTCGAGCCGGCCCGCTTCTAATGTCGTCGGAGCCCGGCTCGCCACGCCTGTTCCTCGACGCCGACGGCGTGCTTGCGGATTTCGACGCTGGCGCGAAACGCCTGCTCGGGGCCGGCCCGTCCGACTTCCAGGCAGCGCACGGCAGCCGCGAATTCTGGCGTCGCCTGGCGAAGGCGAAGGGCTTCTATGCGAACCTGCCCGAAATGCCGGACGCCCGGACGCTGTTCGACGCGGTCGAGTATTTGAAGCCGACGATCCTCACCGGCCTCCCCTTCGGCTCCTGGGCAGCGCCGCAGAAGGTCGCCTGGGCCGCCCAGCATTTCCCGGGCGTGCCGATCGTGACCTGCATGGCGCGCGACAAGCACCGGCACATGAAGGCTGGCGACGTCCTGGTCGACGACCGCGTGACCCACCGCGCGGCCTATGAGGCCGCCGGGGTCGTGTTCGTGCATCATCGGAGCGCCAGGGAAAGCCTTCGGGAGCTGGCTAGGCTGTTCCCGTCCGTGAAGATCGAAGGCTAGTCACCATCCGAGCAGTCACGGAGTGGATCCGTGACGTCGATCGATACGCCTCCGGCCACCGTCGGCCGGGCACCGTGCCGTTTCTTCGCGCTACTCGGCGGCTAGGCCGCGGCCTGCAGGTCCACCTTCTCGACCCACTCCGGCCAGAAGACCGGCTCGCGGTTCGACCAGCCCGGAGCGGTCGCCGCGCTCTCGCTGATCGACTGGAGCAGGACCCGGCGGCGGTCCGGGTGAAGATGCGGCAAGGCAGCCGCGGCGCAAAAGGCCGACGGCAGCCACGGCCGCGCCGAAGCACCGATCAACCGCTCGTAAAGGAAGCGGTAGGCGGCGAAGTTGGGAAGCCGGTCCTGGCCGAGGTCGAACGCCGAAATCGTCGTCAGCATGCCGATGAACGGCTCGATCATGTCGAGGCCGCTGTCGTCCGGCACCTGCAGGCGGAGGTGATCGATCTGCTTGTAAAGCCTGGCCTGGCCACGGATCGACGCGGCCTCGGCCTCGTCGCGCGCCCAGCACTCGATGGGATCGCGGCGGCCATAAGCAACATCGAGCGATCGGCGGATGTAGCGCTGCGTCGCTTTCGGGAAGCTCGCAAACTCCTTCATCTCCGAGATCAGCATCGCGCCGCTCGCCGGCTGGCTGGTCCGCGTAATCATGAACCCGACTCCTTTTACCTAGGCGGGATCATGCTGCGGTTTGGATTGAGATTATCTTAACCACAGTCCCACCCCCCGTTCAGATTGAATCAGAGGGGAGTCAGCGCCGCAAGGGCAGAAATTGACCGGAGCGGTCAAAACTGTGGATTGTTGAATTATTGCAACGTGACGTCGGTCCCTGGACGTCGAGACTATTCGGGAAAGCCGGACGACGGCACGGGCTCGTCGCTCTGGCCGGGCTGAGCCGCGGCCGGGGGATCGGAGGCATCCATCGATTCGTCGCTGCCGACGTCGACCTTGGCATCAAGGTCGTCGGGGTTGCGCTTGAGTTTCCGTTCCAGGCTGCGTTCGGGAGGCGCGGAAAAGACGGGCGGCGGAACCTGCTTGCCCTGGTCGTCCTTGTCGCCACCGCCTTCGCTCATTGCGCATCTCCTGTCCGCCACCAACGAGCGGCCCGGAGGCTCGTTCCAACGCCCGATGGTCGGCGACTTTCGACCGGCAGCAGTCGCCTTTCTGCCAATGCGGTCCGAACCGGTTCCCGCAAGCAGCGATTGAGCGCAAGGTCCGATCATGCTGATGATGCCCGCCGTGCCGCGTCGTACCCGCTTTGCAGACTGGCCCCTCGCCCTGAAGTCGATCCTCGGCTTCTGGCTGTTCTACGCGGCGACCGTCGTCGCCCGGGCCTTCCTTGGCTCGGACCCGCTGACCACGGTCGAGAACAAGCTCCTCGTGATCGTCGTCGGAATCGCGCTCACCGCGCTCATCTATCTGACGATCGCCGGGTTCGGCATGGGCAGGTCCATCCGCGCCAAGGCCCTGATCGCGGTCGCGGCCTCGGTAATCGGATCCTGCCTGATGGCGGTAATGCTGATCTCTACCGAGGATCATCTGCGGCCGAGCCGCGAACAGTTCCGAGTCCAGGCGAGCGAGGGAATGGTGGTCGTCGCTCAGGACCGGACCCTGAAGATCGAGCGGAGAGCGGCCGAGCCGCTCGTCCTCACGTTGCCCAAGTTCGGCCAGCTCGATGCCAATCAGCGCTTCCGCTACGCCGCCGACGTCGCGGTCATCTGGTTGTTCTTCTTCCTTGCCTGGAGCGCCTTCTACATCGCCACCCAGGCGCAGTCGGTCGCGCTCGGCGCCCAGCAACGGGCGGCGGAAGCGGAGAGCGCCGCTCAAGCGGCGCAGCTCCGGGCACTGCGCTATCAGGTCAATCCGCACTTCCTGTTCAACACGCTCAATTCCCTGTCCTCGCTGATCATTGCGAACCGTGGCGAGGAAGCGGAATCGATGGTCCTCAAACTGTCGACCTTCTTTCGCCAGAGCCTCACCCTGGACGCCGGCGCGGACATCAGTCTCGCCGAGGAGATCGCGCTGCAGCGGCTCTATCTGGATATCGAGCGCGTGCGGTTCCCGCGCAGGCTGAAGGTCGAGGTGGATGTGCCCGCCAACCTAGAGAAGGCGCGCCTGCCCGCTCTGATCCTTCAGCCGCTGGTCGAGAATGCCATCAAGCATGCGGTATCGCCGACGCGCGACACCGTGATCCTGCGCATCGCGGCACGTGAAGCAGGACCGGGCCGCTTCGCGATCGAGGTCGAGAACCGCGGCGGCCGCCCACTCGCCAGCAAGACCGTGGACGTCGACGGCACCGGCGTCGGCATCACCAATGTCCGCCAGCGCCTTTCCGCGCGCTTCGGGTCGCTTGCGACCTGCGCGTACGGGCCGACCGGCGACGGCGGCTATCGAGTCGAGCTTCTGTTGCCGCTGGACCTGCAGGACTGAAGGAAGCGGCATGGCGGAGGGGGCGATGCGGGTTCTGATTGCGGACGACGAGCCGCTTGCCGCCGAGCGGCTGCAGCTGCTGCTGTCCCGCTGCGCCGGCGTCCAGCTCGTCGGGACCGCCAGCGATGGAGAAGGCACGGTCGAGATGACGGCGGCGCTCGGTCCCGACCTGCTGTTGCTGGACATCGCCATGCCGGGCCTCGACGGAATCGAGGTCGCCAAGGCACTGGCCGAGCGGCAACCGAGCCCCGCGGTCGTGTTCGTTACCGCTTTCAACCATTTCGCCGTCGCCGCCTTTGAGGTCGCGGCCGTCGATTACCTGATGAAGCCCGTTGAGCCGGCGCGGCTGCAGCGCGCGCTCGAGCGGGCCCGCGACTATCTGGAGCGCCGCGAGACGAGGCCGCGCGCGCACCAGCCGAGCTCGCCGCAGCTCGAGGAGTTCTGGGCGTCCGACCTCACCGGGCTGGTCCGGATCGCCGCTCGCGACATCGATCGGGTGTCGGCCGAGCGCGACTACATGCGCCTGCACGTCGGCCGGCGGAGCTGGCTGATCCATCACTCCATGGCCGCGCTCGAGGAAGGGCTGGACTCCGACCTCTTCGTCCGGCTGCATCGCTCGGCGATTGTCCGCAAGGACTTCATTACGGGCTTCACCCGGAGCGCGTCCGGCCGCTGGATCGCCCGTCTGATGGACGGCAGCGAGCAGCCGGTCGGCCGGCTTTATTCCGACCGGGTGCGATCCATCGCGGGCCGTTGACCAGGCCCATCGGCGGACCGGTTGACGATCGCCGCAAGGGTCACGTCCCACGCGACGTTGCCGACCGTCCGGAAGATGTCCGGTATCATTTCGACCGCGACCAGCAGACCGAGCGGTGCGATCGGTACTCCGAGCGCCAGCGCAATTGGTGCGATCGAGCTGATGTAGCTGACCTCGCCCGGCAGGCTGACGGCGCCGTAGCTCATGACGGCCCCGACCGCGGTGGCGGCGACGATCTCCGCCATGCTCGGATGCAGACCGAGCCAGTGCGCGACATAGATCGCGACCGCGATGTTCATTGCCGGGCCAGTCGCGCGGAAAAGGGCGACCGCGATCGGCAGGCTGACGTCCGCGACCTGCTCGCGAACGCCGATGTCGCGCGAGGCGGCAAGCATCGCCGGCAATGATGCGAGGGACGAGCGGGTCGAAATCGCAACAGCCTGCGGCGCGATCATTCCCCGCGCAAAGACGCCGGGTCCGATGCGGCCGCCGACCACCGCGACTGGAAAGGCGAGCAGCCAGACAAGGATGCCGACGGCGGATATGAGCGCGATATAGTGGCCGAGACCCGCGAACGCCGCGCCGCCCGCCGTCGCTCCGACCGTGAATCCCAGGGCGAGCACTCCCAAAGGAGCGAACAGAAGCACCCAGCCGATGATGACGAGGAACGCTTCTCCGATCGTGTCGAAGAGGTCGACCACGGCCGTGCGGCGCTTCGGGGCTATGCGCCCCAACGCAAGTGCGAAGAGCAGCGCGAAGACCACCAGCGGCAGGATGTCGCCATTGGTCGCGGCCGCGAAGATGTTGGGCGGGATCACGCCCTTGAAGAAGTCGGCGATCCCGGGAAGCGGCGTCGCGGTCTTCTGCTCGACCCCGCCCAGCGCCTGCTGGAGTGCTGCGGCCGTCGACCGGGCGAGCGGCAGCGCGCGCGTCAGCAGCAGCATCGACACCGTCCCGAACACCGCCGACGCCGTGCAGAAGATGACCGTCCACACGACGCTGCGGCCGGCGATGCGCCCGCCCTGCGCCGCCTCGGCGCTCTTGGCGATTCCGACGACGAGCAAGGCGATGACCAGCGGAATCACGGTCATCTTGAGGCCGTTCAGCCACAGCGTGCCGACGAAATCCGCTGTACCGACCGCTGCCGAACGGACCTCTGCCGGCCACGCCGATGAGGCGATGCCGAGCCCGATCCCGACGACCAGCGCCACCAGTGGCCGGTAGGCCTGGTAGCTGTTTTCCGGCTTCGCCGTTGCCTCGGCGCTGCTCAAGCGGGCTTCTTGAACTTGAAGATAAAGCGGTCCGTGTGTCCGCGGATCCTGGCGTCGGTTGACAGGATGCTGTGGTCGTCGGTCGTGTTGCGCAGGATGTCGCTGCTTCCGACCAGGACGAAGCCGGCGCGCTTGAAGTCTGCCTTGACCACGTTCGGGTCGATCCGGTGCAACTTGTCGACGGTCGCCCGAGTTTCCGCATTGGGATTTGCGACATGGTCGACGACGCCGATCACGCCCCCCGGCTTCATCGAGTCATGGACGACCTTGAGGAACGCCGCCGGGTCCATCTTCGGGATGCCGTACTTGTCGCTCTGCCAATAGGTGTCGTGGTAATTGTCGTTGAGGATGACGAAGTCGAAGCGGTTCTTCGGCAGCGTCGGCGCTTCGAACGGGGTCGAGACGATGGAAACGTTTGGCGTTTTCGCTATGAACGCGTCGAACGCGGCCTCAGCGTCCGGCTTGAAGAATTGTTTCGGCTCCCAGACCGTGACGCTCCCCTTTGAGCCGACCGCGGGCGCCATGATCTCCGCCCAATAGCGATTGCCGCCGAACAGATCGAGGACCTGCATGCCGGGCCTGAGCCCCAGGAACCGGAGCACCTGAGCGGGCCTGCGGCCTTCGTCGAGCTTGACGTTGTCGGCCGAGCGGCCGGAAGCGGCGACGGCGGTAGCTATGGTCGGCACCGAAGACGGACGGGCCGCGATGGGACCGGCGAGAATGGCGAGAGCAACGGCAGATGCTGCGAAGCTGCGCATAGGGACTCCCCTTTTTCCGACTGTGCTGACCAGTAGAGCTCCTTCTAGCGCTGCCCGCAATGACGCGCCACTGGCCACGCGATCGCGCCAGGCCGAGTGCAATACGCGCCTTGCGCCCGCGAAATTCGCCAGGGTTGGCATCGTCACTGCCGTTCGAGCGTTGAAGCCCGCAAATCCAATCCAGGAGTCAATCAATGGCCGAGCATTCGGAAAGCATTACGACCTTGAACACCCTCATCGCGACTACGATCGACAGCATCACGGGCTATGAGGACTCGGCGAAGAACATCGACAACGAGCGGATGCGCGAAGTCTTCCGCAGCCGCGCCGACGAACGACAGCAAGTCGTCGAGGACCTGCGCGCCGAAGTCCGGCGGCTGGGTGGCGATCCGGAGGAGAGCGGCTCGTTGATGGGCAAGACCCACCAGCGCTTCGAGGACCTGAAGGCCGCGATCACCGGGCGCGACGAGAAGTCCATCGTCAACGAAGTCGAGCGTGGCGAGGACTATCTCAAGGAGAAGTTCGAAACGGCGCTCAAGGACGGCGATCTCGACAGTGATGCGCGCTCGGTGGTCGAGAACGCGTATCAGTCGGTGCGCGCCGGCCATGACCAGATCAGCCAGCTGAAGCACGGGCTCGAAGCCTCGGCCTAAGCACCTTCCAGGATATCGCCCTTCCGGGGGCGTGGCGACGGGGCGGCCGGGCCATGCCGGGTCGCCCTGTTTGCGTCAGTAGCCCATCAGCGCCAGCACTTCGCGGCGGCTGCGCTCGTCCTCGCGGAAGGTGCCCATCATCCGGCTGGTGGTCATCATGACGCCGGGCGTCTGAACGCCGCGCGCAGTCATGCAGGCATGGCTCGCCTCGATGACGACGGCGACGCCCTTGGGCTGGAGATGGTCCCAGATCGCGTCCGCGACCTGCGCCGTCAGCCGCTCCTGTACCTGCAGCCGGCGCGCGAACCCGTGGAGCACGCGGGCGAGCTTGCTGATCCCGACGACCTTGTGGTCGGGCAGATAGGCGATCGCCGCCTTGCCGATGATCGGCGCCAGGTGATGCTCGCAATGCGACTGGAACGGGATGTCGCGCAGCAGCACGATCTCGTCATAGCCGCCGACCTCCTCGAACGTGCGCGCGAGATGCGCGGCCGGGTCCTCGCCATAGCCCTTCGCATATTCCTTCCACGCCTTGGCCACGCGGCGCGGAGTGTCGAGCAGCCCCTCGCGGTCGGGATCGTCGCCGGCCCAGCGGATCAGGGTTCGAACGGCTTCGGCGACATCGGCGGGGACGGCGGTCTCAGGGAGCCCAACCAGGTCTCCGTCGTCAGGCGTGTCGGTCACGGCCAAGCTCCTTCGCGATATCGTCGGCCACCGCCGCCGCCTGGCCCCGGATATCGGGGACGGCGACGATTTCCCAGAAGCGGCCCTTGGTCAGAGGACCGAGCGCCCACAAGGCCCTGGCGCCAGGCACGCGCGAACGCCTGTCAACCTCGACGCCCATGCCGAGCTCGTCCGGAGCGACAAGGCCATCGTGCAGCAAGCGTTTCAGCAGCGGGTCGCGAGTGCGAGCGATTGCGCCGAGGGGGCCGGTGCAATTGAAGACATAGTCGAAGCGCTCGGCCACAATGTCACGTTCGCGGCGGCGGCGAATGTCCACGGCGATTCCATCACCGTCGGGACGGGCGGCGACGATCCGGCCAGCGACGATTTCCAGCCGGCCCTCCGTCGCCATTCGAGCGATTGTTCGCGCGACCTCGGGCGCGATCCGGTGGCGGTGGACGTCCCACCAGGCGCGCGCGTGGCGGAGGAAGCGTCGCTGGTCGGCGGTGCTGAAACCCTGCCACAGCGCATGCGTGTGCGGCCTCAGGCTGTCG
>Ga0213875_10002870_pt1 | contig 10088 bp, 8 predicted proteins | sample BarmaccomBMRX_R8_FD_160105 | JGI IMG/M metagenome (GOLD analysis project Ga0213875, IMG submission 160105) | Root-associated microbial communities from Barbacenia macrantha in rupestrian grasslands, the National Park of Serra do Cipo, Brazil - RX_R8 | ecosystem: Host-associated > Plants > Roots... | reverse complement strand
TCGCCACCGCCCATCGCCGCCGCGTCGTTGGCAGTCCGTCGTGCACCGGTGCGGGAGAGGCAGGCGCTTCGGGCATGCCCCCGGTCTGCGCCGCGCTGCAGCATGGGTCAAGGCTCGGGGTCCGCGGCGGGAGCGCTGCGCGGGCTTGCCGATCAGGGAGCCGCGGCCTTCAGACGTTGCGTAGATCGTGGCAGCGGTACGCGCCGTGGAAGGACAGGACTGGTGCGAGCTGCCGGTCAGCCCGCTGCGGCCACGGCGCGGCCGGCGCTGAGGCGCCAGATGCGGTCGAGACGTTCCACGCCGGTCAGGCGGTGGACGATCAGGATCACCGTCCGACCCGGGGCCGCGTCGTTGAGCGTGGCGAAGAAGGCGCGCTCGGCGGCGGCGTCGAGGCCGGTCGCGGGCTCGTCCAGGATCAGGACCGGGGCCGTCGAGAGCAGGGTGCGCGCCAGCGCGAGGCGACGGCTTTGGCCACCGGAGAGGCCGCAGCCGCCCGGGCCGAGCCAGGTGTCGAGACCCTGCGGCAGGGCGCGGACGATTTCGGCGATGCCCGCCTGCTCCAGCGCCCGCCAGAGTGCCGCGTCGTCCGCGTCGGGCAGCGCCAGCAGCAGGTTGTTGCGGATCGTGTCCTCGAACAGCGTCGTTGCTTGGCTGAGCCAGGCGATCCTTGCGTGCGCGTCGGCGGCGGCCAGCGTGGCGAGGTCCGTGCCGCCCAAGAGCACGCGGCCGGTTTGCGGGGCCACCACTTTGAGGGCGAGCGCGGCCAACGTCGATTTACCGGAGCCGGACGGGCCGAGGATGGCGACCCTTGCCCCGGCCGGGATGTCGAGCGACAGCCCGTCCAGCACCGGAGCGCGTCCGGGCCAGGCAAAGGTGACCGCCTCGAAGCGGAGCGAGGCACGGGTGGGCGGTGGCGCCGGAATCGGTGGGTCGGGGACTGCCGCCGAGCCCTCGGCGGCGGCCACGATGCGCCGGGCGGCGGCCGTCGCCACCCCGAGCAGCGCGCCCGCGCGCGGCATGGCGCCGACCGCCTCGAACGCGGCGACGGTCAGCAGGAGCGCCGGCAGCAAGGAGGCGGCGCTCAGGCCGGAGAGCAGCACCAGCAATAGGGCGAGCTGGCCGCACAGGACCGCCCCGGCCTGGGCCGCAGCCTCCCAGCGCTGCAGCCGCCGCTGCGCGGCGAACAGGGCCGACTCGCGCGCCTGGACTGAGGCCAGCATGCGCCCCTCTGCGCCGAAGGCGCGGACCTCGCGCATGCCGACCAGCGCATCCAGCGCCGCCACGCGCAGCCCGGCCGCGGCCCGGGTCAGCGTGTCGCCGGTCCGCGAGGCGCCGCCGGCGGCGAGCGCAGGCAAGCCGAGCGCGGCGGCCACCAGCAACAAGCAGTCGGTCGCGGCCAGCCAGGGTCCGGCCGGCCAAAGCACGACCGCCAGCAGCGGCAGGAGCACCAGGACCGCCAAGGCCGGCACGGCGATGCGGATATAGAGTCCATCCAGCGCCTGCACGTCGCCGACGAGTCGGCTCAGCGCGTCGCCGGAGCGCATCGTCCCGAGCCCGCCGAACGCCCGGCCAGCGAGACCGCGGAACATCCAGATGCGCAGCCGCGCCAGCGCCCGGAACGTCGCGAGGTGCGTCAGCAGCCGCTCGGCGTAGCGGAACCCGACCCGGCCGACGCCCAGCCCGCGCAGCAGCCATAGCAGGACCGCCCCGCCCAATGCCGCCGGGACCACCGCGCGCCCGGCGGTCAGCGCGAGGCCGGCGCCCGCGCCCACGGTCAGCAGCGACACGGCCGCGCCGGCGAGCAGCAGCCAGGCCTCGCCCCGCCACAGAGCCAAGACCCGCAAAAGCGGCCTCATGCGGCGCCTTTTTCCCGCCCGGACTGCGATTCAGCGAGCACGATCCGCCGCCCGACGAAGGCGGCGGCGGCGCTGGAGTGGCTCGCCAGGACCACGGTCCGGCCCACGGTCAGGCGGCGCAGGCTGTCCAGCACGTCGGCTTCCGTCGCCGGGTCGAGATGGGCGGTGGGTTCGTCGAGCAGCAAAAGCGGTGCGTCGCGCACGAAGGCGCGGGCGATGGCGACGCGCTGCGCCTGGCCGCCGGAGAGGCCGTAGCCGTCCTCGCCGACTTGGGTGTCGAGCCCCTCCGTCAGCAGGGCGGCAAGCTGGGCAAGGCCGGCCGCCTTGGCGGCGGCCTCGATCTCGGCGTCGGTCGCGTCCTCGCGGCCGAAGCGGATGTTCTCGCGGATGCTGCCGGCGAACAAGATCGGGCGCTGGCCGATCCAGGCGGTCATGCGGGAGAGCGCCTGGGGCGTGATGGTGGTCAGATCGGCGCCGTTCAGCGTGATCCGGCCGCGATCGGGTCGCAGGAAGCCGAGCAGCAACTCGAGCACCGTGGTTTTACCCGCGCCGGACGGTCCAACCAGGATCGCCGTCTCGCCGCCTGGAACACGGAAGCTGAGGCCATCGAGCACGGGGCCGCGCGCCGGGTCCCGGGTGAGCGAGACGTTCTCGAACGCCACGGTCAGCGCGCTCGCATGCACGGTCCGGACCGGCAAGGGCGGCATGGCCTGCGTGGCTGGCGGCGCGATCGGGGCCAGGCGGGCGGACGCTTCGTTGGCGTGCAGCCGGTCCTGGTACACGGCGGAGAAGGCCCGGAGCGGGGCGAAGAACGGGGGCACGAGCAGGATTGGGAAGAGCGCCGCTTCCGGGTCCGCGAGCGTGCCGGCGCGCAGGACGAGGCCGAAGCGGATCGCGAGAATGACCAGCGCGCTGACTGCGGCCACGTCCAGGAAGGCCGAGGAGAGGAAGGCCACGCGCAGCACCCGCATCGTGCGCCTGGTCAGCTCGTCGGCCGCCGATTGCAGACGCTGCGCCTCCGCCTCGGCCTGGCCGGCGAGCACGATGGTGGCGATGCCGCGGATACGGTCCAGGAAACGGGCCTGCAGCCGGCTCATGGCGACGAACTGCCGGTTGGACGCGGCGGCGGCGCCGAGTCCGGCCAAGGCCATGCCGATCGGGACGAGCAGCCCGGCCCCGGCGAGCACGAGCGCCGCGACCGGATCGGCGATCAGGGCGACCAACGCGACCAGCGCGGGCCCGGCAATCGCCAAGGCCGCCGCCGGCAGCCACCGGGCGAAATAGCCTTCGAGGGCCTCGATCTGGTCCACCGCGAGCGCCCCGAGTTCGCCGGCAGGCGCCGGCATCGAAGCGGGCCCGCGCGCGAACAGCCCGACGAACAGGCCCGTCCGCAGCCGCCGCCGGGCTGCGGCGCCGGTCTCGAAGCCGAGCCGGTCGGCGTAGTAGCCGCAAGCGATCTGCATGAGGCCGAGGAGCGCGAAGGCGATCGCCCACAACGGCCGCCGCGTGTGCGCGCCTCCGAGCGCGGGCCCGACGAGTGCTGCGATGCACCAGGCCTGCCCGACGACGCACAGCACGCCGACGAGTCCCAGCGCCACGACGCGCGCCTGCGCCCGGCGCGCGGGTCGGGCCTGCTCGGCCAGCCAGACCTGGCCCGGGCCCTTTGGCCGTCCCGGCAAAAGCGGACCCTAGGTGGCCAAGGCGCGGCGCGCGGTCGCGGCCAGCCAGCCGGAGGCGACCGGCAGGATCGCGTCATTATAGTTGTAGCCGGGGTTGTGGAGCTCGGCGCCGGGCTCGGCCGGGCCGTTGCCGATCCAGGCGAAGGCGCCCGGACGCTGCTCCAGATACCAGCCGAAATCCTCGCCGGCCATGGTGGGCGGCAGGTCGCCCCGGACGGGCGCGCCGATGTCCGCCGCCGCCGCCGCGGCCAGCGCCGCTTCTTCCGCTGCGTTGGTGGTCGCCGAAACGCCGTGCCGGATCTCCACGTCGATCTTCACGGCGAACGTGGCCGCCACGCCCGAAGCGACCCGGCGGATGCCGGCCTCCATCAGGTCGCGCACCGCCGGCTTGTGCGTGCGGAAAGTGCCGGAGAGCGTCGCCCGGTTCGGGATCTGGTTCGACGCGGACCCGCCATGCACCTGGCAGATCGACAGCACGGCCGACTCCAGCGGATCGACGTTGCGCGAGACCAGGCTTTGCAGCGCGATCAGCAGATGCGCCGCGGCCAGCATCGGATCGCGGGTCATGTGCGGCATCGCGGCGTGTCCGGCATGGCCCTCCACCTCAAGGATCACCCGGGCGCCCGCGGCCATCATCGGGCCCGGCCGGACCGCGACTGTTCCCGGCTCCAGCCCGGGCCAGTTGTGGTAGGCGAAGATGCGCTCCATCGGGAACCGCTCGAGCAGTCCGTCGGCCAGCATCGACTTGGCCCCGCCATAGCCCTCCTCGGCCGGCTGGAAAACCAGGTGGACCGTGCCCGTCCAGCTCGGGTCCCGGGCCAGCAATGCGGCGGCGCCCAGCAGGCTGGCGGTATGCCCGTCATGGCCGCAGGCGTGCATCACCCCCGGATTCCCGGAGGCGTACGGCAGGCCGGTGGTCTCGGCGATGGGCAGCGCGTCCATGTCGGCCCGCAGTCCGACGCTGCGGTTCGACTTGCCGCGGGTCAGCGTCGCCACCACCCCATGCCCGCCGACGCCGGCGGTGAACGGCACGCCCAGCTCGGCAAGGGTCTTGCACACGAAAGCCGCGGTTTCCTGCTCCTGCAGGGACAGCTCGGGGTGCCGGTGGATATGCTTGCGCCATTGCGTGACCCGCTCGTGCAGCGCCGGGTCCATCTCGAAGCTCTGAGGCATGCGAAGGATGTGCCGCTCCGCGCGCCATTGCGCAAGAGATCAGCCGCCGGCGCTTGGCGTCAGCGCCGGGCCCTCCGCGCGCTGGCGGTGCAGCTTCATGCGGACGCGGTAGCGGGTTCCGTTCCCCTCCTCCACGGCGAGCGTGCCGCCGAGCTGGCGGGTGAAGCCCTTGATGAGCTGGATGCCGAGGCCGTCGCGGGTGCCGGCGGCGGTCTCCGTCGGGCCGGCCGGCATGCCGATCCCGTCGTCGTAGATGTCCAAAATCACGTGCTCGCCGACCTCTTCGAGCCGGATCGCGATCGTGCCCGAGCGGCCGGCGGGATAGGCGTATTTGATGGCGTTGGTCACCGCCTCGGTCACGATCAGGCTGAGCGGCACGGCCTGGTCGCTCGACATCTGCAGCTCCGGCGCGTCGATCTCGAGCTTGATCCGCTCGCCCTCGGTCTCGCCCATCGCCTGGAATAGCGGGCCGCAAAGCTCGTGCAGGAAGATGCGCATGTTGATCGTGTGCACCTCGCCGTGCGCGTAGAGGTGCCGGTGCACGGTGGCCAAGGCTCGGACCCGGTCGCGGGCCGATTGGAACTCCGCCTTGGCTTCCGGCAGGCGTAGGCGGCTGGCCTGCAGGTTCAGCAGGCTCGCCACGACCTGGAGGTTGTTCTTCACCCGGTGATGAATCTCCTGCATCAGCAGCTCTTGCTGCTGGACCGCCCGACGCAGGTCGCTCTCCCGCCGGCTCAGGGCCAGGGTCGAGCGCTTGAAGGAGAGCGCGAGTCGGCGATATTCGCGGGGCAGCTTGGCCGTGCGATGGGCGTGGAACTGGCCGCCGGCGCGCCAAGCATCGATGCCGACGCCGAGCCGGCGCAGGGGTGCGGCGACCACCAAATCGAGCCCGACGATGGCGATTCCGGCCCCCAAGGCCGCCGCAAGGATGATCAGCGCAGCACTGCGCTCGCTCGGTGCCCAGAACCCGAGGAGGATGATGAGGGGCGAAGCCGAAGCAATAAAGACCAGCCCGACGCGGGCTGGCAGCGATTGGGCGGCGATCCGCAATCGCCGTATTGCTTTGCCGGCCCTCCGGGACCGGCGCGTTGTCACTTCTTCTTGTCGTCCTCGATGATCTTCAGCAGTTCCGCCGGAACGGGCTCTTTCACGACGTCATCGAATAGCTCGTGCAGGCCACGGTTCAGCCAAACGTCGAACGCGGAGTCCGAAGCACGAGATTGCTTGATCGTCCGCCGCGCAGCCTTGTCCTTCCGGTCGGTCATGCTGAAATGGTTCATGCCTGCTGGTTACCTCACGCTTCGGCCTGCAGTTGGGCCGAGGCGCCCGAACTGCATGCCGTTACGCGCCACGGATGCACTAGTTCATCGGCTCAGTCGCCAGCATGGGCGTCCCCGGCGAGCGACCGCCGCACTCGGCTCTCGAGGCGGATGGCAGAGCGGTCTTTGCTCTCGCCGAGCAGCCAGGCCTCGAGCTGACGGCGCGCGCGGAACACGCGGCTCTTGGCGGTGCCGACGGCGCATCCGGTGGCTTCGGCCAGGTCCTCGTAGCTCATGCCGTGCACCACCACCATGACCAGTGCTTCGCGCTGGTCGGCGGGCAGGCGGCTCATCGCGGCGCCGAGCTCCTTCAGCGCCAAGCGGTCCTCGTGCGGGGCCTCGCTGGCGAAGGTGTGCGCCGGCACGTCCTCGATATCCGTGGTGTCGCGGCGCTTGCGCAGGTTGGAGATGAAGCGGTTGCGCAGGATCCGATGCATCCAGGCGGCGAAGTTGGTCCCCGGGATGAAGCTGTTGCTGGCCGAGAGCGCGTTGCAGACCGCGTCCTGGACGAGGTCCTCCGCGGCGGCGCGGTTACGGGTCAGAGCGAGGGCTTGAACACGAAGCTTGGGGAGAATGGCAACGACTTGGGCGTGGAAACCGTCCGAACTCATGCGCCGATCCTTTGTCGCGAGTGTGCCCCAACAATGCCGGAGCGGGCGGCGCCGTTGCACCGGTCGGGTCACGAGATCGCGAGACGGGGCACAATGCGAACGCGCGCAATTGCCCCCACCCTCTCCCTCACTAGGTTGGCCTGCATACGAGATGGCCTCAGCGATCCTCCCTCGCCTCTCCTTGCACGCTCGCAGCCAGCGTGGCGCGCCCACGCGATACCCGCGCTTTCACCGTGCCCACCGGCACGCCGCAGACCAGTGCCGCTTCCTCGTAGCTCATGCCCTGGGCTCCAACGAGGACCAGGGCTTCGCGTTGCAGCGGCGGCAGCGTCCAGATCAGTCGCGCCAGTTCTCTGACGGCGCTGGTGCCTTCCTGGGTCGGCCGAGCGTTTTCCGGCGGCGGAAAGCGGCTTTGCAGGGCGGCCGCCTCGCGCTTGCGCCGGCGGGCCTGCTGGTAGAACTCGTTTCGCAAGATCGTGAACAGCCACGCCTTGAGGTTCGTGCCCGGCCGGAACTGGGCGAGCGCGCCGAGCGCGCGCATCAGCGCGTCCTGCACGAGGTCATCGGCGCTGCTGGGGTCGCGGGCCAGGAAACGCGCGAAGGCCCGCAAGTCGGGCACCAGGGCCGTAATTTCGCCGCGGAGGAAGGTTTCTTCCGGTCGCGCGACCTGCTCCGGTGCCCTGCCCTCGCCCATCGCAACATCATCACTCGTAAGGACGACCTATGACCAGCATGCACCGCGAGGGTCTGATCCGCGCGCTGCCCTATGCCCGCCGCTACGCCCGGGCGCTGACCGGCAGCCAACCGCGCGGGGACACCTTGGTTGCCGAGAGCCTGCAGGACATGCTGGCGGCGGGCGATGCGGACGGCGATCCGCAGCACGCGCTCTATCGCAACGTGACGCGGCGCTACGATAAGGCGAGCGCGTCGAGCAGCCCGTTCGTGATCGGCCGCTTGTCGCAGAAGCAGCGGCAGCTCCTGCTGCTGACCTCGCTCGAGGAGCTGCCGATCGAGGTCGCCGCGCCGATCCTGGCGCTGCCGGTCGGCGACGCCGAGCAGCAGCTGACCGAGGCGCGCGAACACCTCCGCGCGGGTGCGGCAACCGACGTGCTGATCATCGAGGACGAGCCGGTGATCGCCATGGATATCGAGGAGCTGGTGCAGAGCTGCGGCCATAACGTGGTCGGCGTCGCCGCCAGCGAGGCCGAGGCGGTCGAGCTGGCCGAGCTGCACCGGCCTGGCCTGATCCTGGCCGACATCAATCTCGGCGCCGGCGGCGACGGGACCATGGCGGTCAGCCGGATCATGCGCCACCACTACGCGCCGGTGATCTTCGTCACCGCCTATCCCGAGCGGCTGTTGACCGGCGAGGCGCTGGAGCCGGCGTTCGTGATCACCAAACCATTTGAACCGATGACGCTGGCGATTGCGACCTACCAAGCGGTCACTGGCGGAGTCCACTTAGAGTAGGTTAACGCGTCCCCGAAACTCGCGGCGCACAACGGCGCTTTGAGCACCGAGCCGACGGACGGGGGATAGTAGAGTGACCACGGGCGCCAAGATGGCTGGACGGGTCGGGCGAAGCACGCCCCGCATCCTGCGACTCGTCGATGCCGAGGGCTGGCAAGCGGGGCTTGCCCGCGCCGCGGACGAGGGATTCGACACCGTGCTCTGGCACGGCGAAGCGCCGGCCGGGTTCGGTCAGCAGGCGTCCAGGCTCGGTTTGGCCGCCCTGATCGACATCGAGATCGACCGCGCCGAGGCGGATGCGCCGTCCGACTTGTTCACCGCGCTTCCCGTGCCGACCGCCGATCCGCGCCAGGAGCCGGTCGCGGGGAATCGCGCCGTCGCCACCATCACCGGACCGGACTCAGCGATGGCGCTGGCGGAGTGGTGGGGCGGGCGGGTGCTGGCGCTGCGCGACGCGGGGCTGGCGGGGGTACGGCTGCTCGGATTGCAGAGCCTGCCGGCGGAAACGGTCCCGCACTTCCTGGAGCGGCTGCGGGCGGCCGCGCCGGGTGCGGTGCTGTTCGGCTGGACGCCCGGCCTGTCCTGGGAGGTACTGGAGCAGGTCCCATCGGGCGCGCTCGACTTCGTGGCGTCCTCGATGCCGTGGTGGGACGGGCGCGGCGACTGGTTCTGGCGGGAGCTGGAGATTTTGCACGGGATCGGCGCCGTGGTGACCGACGCGGGCGAGGCAGCCTCCCCAGCCCGGCGCGCGCTATCGGCGCTGGTCGCCGATGGCTGGATGACGCACGACCCTGCAGCGGCCGAGCTGAACAAGATGCGGGTTGAGATCGTGCCGGGCGCGCCATATACCTGGCCGCTCGCGACCGGGCCGGACGGCGCCCTCGCCCTGCTGCTGACCGACACGCCGGACCCGCGCCGGGCGCACAAGGCGGGGATCGCCCTCATCAACGAAAGCGAGGACCCGGCGACGATCGCCGGCGGCAGCCTGCTCACTCGGGTGGGCGGCATTTTTGAGCCGTTCGTGGCCGAGGATGGCCAGAAGCTCGGCCCGGAGAGCATGCTGACGCTGGCGCCGCAGCAGATGCTGGTGTTCCGCGCGACCGCAGCGCCGGCGCCGGTGGCGACGCCGGTTGCCAAGTCGGCCGCGAGCCAAGCCGCCGAGACGCCGCGCCTGGCCATCGAGGCGCCGAGCCCGTGCGTGGACGGCGGGCGCTTCCCGGCCCGGCGGATCGTCGGCACGCTGGTGCAGGTCGAGTGCGACGTGATCGGCGACGGCCACGACAAGCTTGCCGCGGCACTCCGCTACCGCGGACCCGGCGACACGGCCTGGACCGAGGTCCGCATGCGCCCGCTCGGCAACGACCGCTGGGCGGCGAACGTGCCGCTGAAGAAGCTCGGGATGACGCAGTACACGATCGAAGCCTGGCGCGACGTGTGGGCGACGTTCACCGACGAGCTGTCGAAGAAATACAAGGCGGGCGTGCCGATCGCGCTCGAGCTGCAGGAGGGCAGCGCCCTGGTCGCGGCCGCGGCGGCGCGCTCGAAGCGCAAGCTGCAATCGGCGCTGAACGCGGTGCTGCGCGGCAAGAAGGACGACGCGCTGCGCGATGCGCTGCTGGCACCAGGCACGGCGGAGCTGATGACGCAGGCCGACGAGCGGCCGTTCAAGGTCGCGCTGGAGAAGCCGGTCCCGCTGCAAGCGGAGCGGACCGCGGCCGGGTTCGCGAGCTGGTACGAGGTGTTCCCGCGCTCGATGAGCGACGACCCGCAGCGGCACGGCACGTTCCGCGATGTGGTCCGGCACCTGCCGCGCATCCGGGCCATGGGCTTCGACGTGTTGTATTTTCCGCCGATTCACCCGATCGGCCGCAAGAACCGCAAGGGGCGCAACAACACGCTGACGCCGGGGCCGGACGATCCGGGCAGCCCGTACGCGATCGGCTCGGAAGAGGGCGGCCACGACGCGATCCATCCGGAGCT
>Ga0213875_10002869_pt1 | contig 10089 bp, 10 predicted proteins | sample BarmaccomBMRX_R8_FD_160105 | JGI IMG/M metagenome (GOLD analysis project Ga0213875, IMG submission 160105) | Root-associated microbial communities from Barbacenia macrantha in rupestrian grasslands, the National Park of Serra do Cipo, Brazil - RX_R8 | ecosystem: Host-associated > Plants > Roots... | reverse complement strand
TCGCGCTGCGATGGACAGTGACTGCATACAACGCGACTGGAACGCCTACGACAGGGATATACCAAGGCATGATTGGCCACCCGGCAACGGTAAGCACCCATTCGATAGCGAAAACCGCTATAGGTGCTCGGTTGCGCCAGACTAGCGGTACAAACATCACTATCCCGTATAACCACACGAGAAGCAACCACGGCTTAATCTCCATTTGGGTCATCAACTTAAGCCACGGAGCCAACCAGAAAAAGTTTACCAAGTAAAGCAGCGCAAACAGAAGTACATCCCGTTTTACACGGTACCTAGCTTCAAAAGAGGGCTGGCCTGCTCGTGGTTTTGTTTGGTGTTGGGGATTCTGCTGGCTGGCCTGAGTCATACAGCCCACAGCCCATACCCCGACGGTCACCCAAGAAAGGAGTATCGCATTGGCAATAAACGAGTAGAATGGATCGCCAGATGTCGCAAAAATTACACCGACACCGAGTCCGATAGGAATGAAAGAGGCAAGAAGGGCCAGTACTGAAATTTTCGCGCTGCGATGAACAGTGACCGCATACAACGCGACTGGAACGCCTACGACAGGGATATACCAAGGCATGATTGGCCACCCGGCAACGGTAAGCACCCATTCGATAGCGAAAACCGCTACAGGTGCTCGGTTGCGCCAGACTAGCGGTACAAACATCACTATCCCGTATAACCACACGAGAAGCAACCACGGCTTAATCTCCACTTGGGTCATCAACTTAAGCCACGGAGCAAAACAGAACAAATTAACCAAGTAGAGTGTCAAAAACAGAACTACATCCCGCTTCACTGCAAACGTGAAACGACTTCCATCGCTTCGATGATCAGCGAGACGATAGGCAAGCGCATAAAGTAGGAACCCTACCGCGGTAGGTAGCTTCAACAGTGTAGGCAGATCCTCAAGAAGGCTAAGCAATTCCTCCCCGCGAATCGTGGCACGCTCGGGGTTACCGGTGTAACGGAGGCGAACCGACCATCGCATCAACTTGTCGGCCAGCCAGGAAGTAGTCTGATAAGACTCCACTACCAACAAACCCACAACAGCACTAATGACAGTGGTGAGGAGTCCCTGCTCTAGGTAAATATTCACCGAGCGCCTCCTACGAAGAGGCTGCTCAACCAACCGATAAACGTCAGGCCTGGCTCGACGGATCGTTGTGGACGGTACTGAGTGTCGGGACGACGCGCGGTCAACAGACGAGCAGCCGAGACCGCGCCGGTCGGAGTGAGTCGGTAGAAGCGTCGCCGTGGCTTGTTTGGCTGCGGATTATGATTTTCCCAGCGGCTAGTGATCCAATCGACGTCCTCCAAGCGGTCCAGAACCCCGTACACGGTCGGCCCCGAGCGCGCCACAGCCTTGATGATCGCCCAACCGTAAAGCTCCTGCTTGTCGTTATCGAACGCTTCCAAGAGCACTTCTAAGACGTCTAACAGTGGGTTGGTCACCCGAACCGGCCCATCCATGGCCTTATCTTACCTAAGTAAGGCAAGCGACCAAGACCACCTCACCCTGCTCGACCTGAACCGATGGCTGCTCTCAGCTCCGAGGCCTTAACCGCCTGGCTACCTGGTTGAGGCTACGACGACCTGAGACATCTTGCCAGCCAGTCACCCGTGCACTCCCGCGCAGGCGAACTCTGGGCAGTGCTGTGCGTGGTAGCGCCACCACTTCGACTCCAACACCTCACCACCGTTATGCCGTCACGCCGTCAGACCGTTACGCCGTTAGAGCATCCTCGCTGCACGCCGCTCTCCTCAGCCAATGCGAGCCAGCGTGCGATCTGCGAACAAAACTCGACACCGTCACTAACGCTGACCCAACCTCGGCTGGTTGGTAACCGTTTCACTCTGTAGCGAGCTTCCCGTAACTCGCGCCTGGACGATCCCATCCAATTCGACAGACCGACACTTTCAGCGAACAAGATCTGTCACTTGATGCCGTGTTCAACCAGCTGATGCCAGCTGATGCCAGCTAATGCCAGCATGCCGTGATACCATGTCAACACACCATGTCCACGGTGCATGCAAGGTGTGGACAAACGACCATAAGTGGGCTAGGTCGAACCGCGAAAAGATCGAACGACTCAACCTAGCCCAGCGAAACAGCAGCCTCCTAACTACATACTCCACAACGGTGAAGCCAGAGCAGCTCGATTGCCCCGAGCACTTGCATCACCATTGGACCCGTTATACAGAAAGTGACAACATGTCGCCGTCTGTATAAGACGGGGCGAGATCGTTTTGCCTTATTTTTCACCTTGGGCGACGTACGCACCACCTCCTTACCCCTATTTTAAGGGGTACGAAGCAGCATACCGTGCCACGAAGTCCCTTCACTCCGAAGCTACTACCCAGCGTAACTAATAGTTATGCTTCCTATCGCTCCGCTTTGACCGGATTCCCCTGTTGCACACCTTTCTGTTCTGCTAGACCTAGCCATCAGGCGATCGGACGACGCCGAACTCCAGGAGCTTGAGGCCGCCGCTGCCATCACCCCGTGGGAATACCTCGAGGTCATGGAGGCTGACCCGCGTGGGGGGAGGCTGGCCAATGCGGCACAGGCGGTGCAAAGCCGGAGGGTAAGACGCCTTCAAAAGCGTCATAGCCTCGCCATCTACAAAATAACCGTCCCTACGTCAGTCCCCGCACGCCACACACCGGTGGCTGTAGTCCTCGATCTCGTCCTCCATGTCCTCGCACGCGGCATACTCCGCGTGATCACCATCCGGTGCCATGCACTCACCGTGGAAGCTGCACTCGTCGACTCCGTCAGCGTGCTCGACCAGGACGCCATCACAGTGGCGGACACCGTCATGGCACTTCTCGCAGGGCACCGGCGGCAACGACGCTAGCCGAGTCAGTTCCGCGTCGATGGCCGCCTGCTCCGCAGCCCGGTCCACCCGCTCTGGCTTAGCTGACTTGCCTTGCTTCACCCGGCGTTGCTGCGCGTTTCTGCCCATTACGCTCCTCTTCCGTCCTTGCTGGACACCCGTTTCCTCAGCCAGCGTCAGCCACCGCGCCATCTGTGAGCAGAACTCGGCGCCATCGTTCACCGATACCCACCCGCGGCATGCCGGTAATCGCTTCACACGCACTCGGCTCGATCGATACCGAGCCTTGCGGGACTCGAGGACGCCGGCACCGGCAAGACCAGTCACGTCGGAGTACGCCGACGACACCGCACCGCCCTTAGTGCGCTTCACGGTGATTTCCCGTGTGGTGCCTTGCGCTCGTGCCCAGCGTCGCAGCAGCCGGCCCGCTCGGACACCGTCTTGCGGGTTAAGCAGTACCCCTACCCGGGCTGGCTTGAGCTTCCACGCACCCCAGAAGCGACCGGGACCACGGTCTGGGTGCTGCCACTTCTCGGGGACGCAGTTCTGGTACTCCTTGGCTTTGAAGCTGCCGTGTTTGGTGAAGTAGACCGCGATGCGCTTCGGGTCACTGGCCCGTAGACCGTCGGCGTAGTCCACGGCAGTCCCACTACGGAGATGCCGGTGGAACTCGTCAGGGTCCTGGTGACCGACGATCTCTGCCCATGCTTTGGACAGCCAGGCGCGAAAGGGCAGACCGTCGGCTGATTCGCCGTGTGGTGGGCACATCAGCAGGTGGTAGTGCGGGGCCCCGCGCCGTTGGAACTCCTGTTTCCACAGTGCCCACGGGTCCTCGTTCCACGCTCGCTGCCACCGTTTACGCAGCGCTTTCAGGTGTGCTTTGCCCACCTTGCCGCGTGGGACGACCGCTTCCCAGTCCCCTGGGTAGGTCAGGGTGATCATCGCTGGCATACGGGTGGGGTCAGCGAACATTGGGGAGTAGTCCAGTTGGCAGAACGTCTTGACCATGTTGGCGCGGCTGGATCGGGACCAGCTGGTGATCCGGCGAGTAGGGATTGGATCCGCAGGCAGGCTCCCGCTGACTTTGATCCACGCGGCTAGCTGGTCAGCATCGACGATCCCTTGCCGTTGTTGGCGTTCCGCGGTGCGCGTGTACTTCGCCCAGTCCCTCGTGCGGACTTGGAGTGCTCCTGGTGCGACGACGAACTCCCACCTAGGTCCCTCGGTCAGTGTGGCGTCTGGCCCCGCGAACTCTGCCGCACCAGGCACCAGAGCTGCCGCTACCGCGACCATGCCTGCCGACGGGAACTTTGGACTCCACAGACCTGTCAGCAAATCCGTCTGCTCGGGTGCAGTAGCTATACCGGTAGTCACCGCGACCACACCCGCTGTGACCAGGCAACGGCCCGTTGTAGCGCATATAACAAGCCCCGCGGCCCGGCCGTGCTGCTTGCGGGCTCGCGGACCGGGCCTCCGGCGTAAACGCCCCGGCCCGGCCGCGGCCCGCCGCCGCCCTCCGTGCACCCCAGGGCTGTGGCGCAGCTCGTTGCGCGTTTCGTTCGCATCGAGAAAGTCAGGGGTCCACGGCGACCTGAGGCCCCGTTTGACATTCCCGGGGAACTTTTGCGTGCCGTAGGGCAGCGGACATGTGGGTGGTGGGGTACCGTACGCAACGCGTCCACGCGCGTGTGCCTTTCGCTGGGCTGACTTTGAGCGGTCCGCCGTGGATCAAGGCCCCCAGGAGTTAGCGGCTCCGGGGGCCTTACGGCGTTGTTGGGGGACATTGGCCCTACTCGGCCGGTTGTTGCGGGAGGCGCGCCGCGTAGGTGGTGACCAGGTCCCAGTAGCGGGCGTATTCGGGACCGTCGTCGGCGACACCGAGCCAGGGCGTCTTGATCCGCTTGAGCTTCACGCCGGGGGCGCTGAGCAGTGCGATACCGGCTGCCGAGGTGGCGTGTTCTTCGGCTTCTTCGCGTCCGGTGGGGTGGAGCATTTCGATGCTGGCTGCTTCTGCCACTCGGAATGACAGTTTTACGGTCATTTGTCCGCGTGTGTAGGAGTCGATAATTGATGCTTCTGCGCGTTGCGCGAGGATTACTAGGCGCATTCCAGCCTTGCGTGATTCTGCTGCGAGCCGACCTACGAGTCCTTTGGTTTGTTCGACTTTCCCGCCTGATTTGCGTTTATCGGCAGCGTCGACTTGAGCGGCGGCGCGGATAAGGCCCGGGTATTCCTCGAGAACGACGAACACCAAGGGGCAGCCGTCGCTGATCTCTACTTGATCCCGTCGGGGTGGAAGGTTCTGAATTCGCTGGTCCATCATCTCGACCAGCCGTCGTAGTAGGTCGATGTGCGCGTCGATGTTGGCCGGGTCTGCTACCTGCCATTCGGCGTGGACTGTGCCGATAAATGGGCGAGTGAGTAAGCCTGTGGGGTCGCTCATCGCGATGAGAACTTCTGGAATGCCGACCAGTTGGGACAGCAACCCGTAGATGAACACTGACTTTCCTGAGCCAGTCGCCCCTTGGACGATCAGGTGCACTAACTCTACCGGGGTCAGCCAGTAGCCCTGATCCGTCTCATCCCGCCCCAAATAGATCAGGTCAGTGACCGATCGCAGCGGTTCAGTGCTAAGCCGTACCGGTTCTCGCAATGGGTCGGAGTGCAACAGCTCGATAAGCAACTGGCCCGGTGCGAACTGTTGGACGCGTATCCGGCAAGCACCCATCGCGGCCGTGATCCGGTGTGCCTGCTCGGAGTAGTCGCGCGGCAGGTGATGTACGGGGACCTGCACGTTCAGCTCGGTCAGCGCCCCATCCCGGGGGATGACTTGGAGAACGCGCACTGGACGATCGCCGTAGGGCGCAGCCAATCCGGGGATCCCAGCCACGACGGACTGAAAGCGCCAGGCGTAGTCCTGCAGGGACCGCAGCTCGCGCTCTCTCGCTGCTGACGCCCGCCGCCTGGCCAACGGCTTGTAAATGGGGGGCAAGCGCAACGGGACCACCCGTGCGACAGCCCTTCCATTTTGCTGGCCTTCCGGCACGACTAACGTCATGACTGCCGCCCACTCGGACATCCGAAGCTCGCAGCTAAAACCCATCCGCCGCATTTCGGGCAATCGGTTCGGCCACCTTCCCACTCAGCAAATGTTGGCTCATAAATATGGCCACAATCGGTACAATCGAAGACCACGCCGAAGGGGTCAGACACAAGAGCAGTAACCATCACAATCACCTCTTTCAAAGAAATGGCTAGAGTGTTGGAACCCGGTTATAGGGACGCGTCTAGCCGCAGCCCCTATAACCGGGGAGTGTTAAGAACGCCGGTTAACGGTTCCGCCGCCGGCTCTGCGCCGCTTCACTACGCGTAAATAATTCGCCTTCCGGAATGCCGTGGGTGGAACAGCCCACTCATTGACGGACAATTATCATAACGCCACCTCAGAGCTAATCAGTCGCCGCCGAACTTTTTACCGTTGACAGCGGCGGTGGAACGGAGCTCGGAACAGCGGTACCAGACCTGTACGCCGATGATCTCTTCCGTACCGGTATCACGGTCCCTGCGCGTCTTCGGCATCACGCCGACCTCAAAGTCGACCAACTCAACGGGGGTATACGAGTTGATCCCCTCGCCCGGATTGGTGTGACTGGTCATGCCAACCTTGATCACTTCGTTGCTAGTCCGACCACCAAAACCACGGAACCCAGCAACAAGCTGGGCCTCCCATTTCGGGACACCGTCAGTTGTGCGGTCCTGCTCACTCTGGCCATAACGCACCTTCGGCTCTACACCGAGGAGTGCGACGCCCGTGAACGTTGCCGCCTGATCGATCTTGAAACTCTGCTGCTGTGCCATTGCCAGTCTCCTTCGACTCATGTAGTACATCTACATGGTGTAGATGTTTGAGGGAGTACGATAGCACCTGTCTCCGACAGACGTCTACACCTTCCCCAACGTCCAGTACCGAGGGACCTATGACCACAACGAAGCACGAGGTGATCTCCCGACGACTCCGGGAGCGCATCCAAGACGGCACTTACCCGCCCAGCTCAAAGCTGCCACCGATACCGGCCCTGATGACCGAGTTCGCCGCAGCCAGAGACACCGTCCGAGACGCCATCGCCCGGCTTACGAACGAAGGACTCGTCACACCCCTTCGTGGCGTAGGCACTGTTGTCCGCGACACCACCAGGATCGGGATGGCCTACAACCCCGACAAACCATCACAAGTCTGGGCAATTCAAACCGGGGAAAACCCCCGTGCTGACCGAGTTGTACAGACGGGGTGGGAAACAGCCGACGACGGAATCGCCGAGGCGCTCAACCTTGCCCCGGGTACTCGGGTATTACACCGAATCCGACACCAAACCAAAGGCGATCAACTCGCTCAAATTCACGAACAATGGATCCCAACACAGCTAGCCGAGGCAATCAAAACTGCGACTGGGGAAGACCTCGGCAACATCAACCAAATCCCATCCGCAGACCTATTCTCACAAATGAGAGCTGCGGGAACCAACCCTGCCAAGGTTACTGAAACCATCACCGCCCGAATGCCACATCCTGACGAAGCAGATACGCTCGAGCTGCCCCCTGGTGTTCCCGTAATCCGATGCTGGCGAGTCACGCGCGATGACCGGGGAGAACCAGTCGAAACCAGCATCCTCACCGCGGCCGCTGACCGAATGTCCTGGTCATATACCGTCCCCATCTGAACATAAAAACGAGTAGGCCCAACTGCTGCTAGTAACCGCGTGCCACCTCCCCCAATAGGCCGAAATTGTCTCCACTCCGCACGCCGCGTCAAGGGTTCACAATTCGCGGGGACCCCTAGCCCCACAAATTGCGAATCGCTGCGCGACGCCTACGGCGCCCTTGACACACCGCGCTCCGTCAGAGATCGGCCTTGTGTCGGGTGAGGGTGAAGTTTGGGTGATTGCCCTCATGTCCCGTTAACGAGGTGGTCTCCCATGCAGGTTTTAACCACACCGGCAAGCTGGGGATCAGTATTCATTGAGTACCGGCCTCAAGTTTTGCAATACGTTTATCGGCGAATTGGTGATCGTACGGCAGCGGAAGATATCACCAGTGAGGTGTTTCTGCGGGCGGTCCGTGGGTGCGCGATTTACACCGATCGCGGATTCGGGCCACGGCCATGGCTGCTGACATTAGCCTCCCGCCTGATCAAAGATCACTGGCGGTCAGCACATCGACGGCCTGAAATCCCCATAGCTGAGGTGTTCGACACTGACGTTACGGATAATGAACCGGAGGATGCCGCGCTGCGGATCGGGGTAAAGCAGCAGCTCGAAGCCTTGATCACAGCACTGCCATGTGAGTCATGGCGGACGTGTCTTCGACTTGAAGCACGCGGGTTGAACCGGACAGCGGTTGCTCACACTATGGGCCGATCACCTAAAGCCGTGAAGTGCCTACGCGGTAGGGCTATCGCTTATCTGCGACACAGTATCGCTATCGATACCGCTGCTTAGAAAGGACAAGTGAACGATGAAAGCCGACCCAGAGTTGCGCTTCACGCCGAGTAGTGCAGAGTGGCTACCTTCGTTAGGGCAGTTCGCTGTCCCCGTCACCACTCCCTGGTCATGTTCACTAGCACAAGCTCGATAGAACCCAATAGGCACAGACTGTAAGTACTGACCGTACATATACCGTCATTGCACCTAACATTGCTAAAATCGAAACAATGAGTACACAAATGCTGACCCGAATATAAACACAATACGTCATTACGGTGACCTTGCTGGGTTTGAGTTATTTTTACACGTCAACCTACGATCTAAGAATCAGCACAGAGTTCTCGTGGCCACCAGACTTAAGCGGTTACACAAAGTGAGCAGACAACGGGAACCTTCAGGAAAAGGAGAGTCCAATGTCGGAAGAGTCAAAAACAGTGTTTGGTAAAATCACCAGCGCCGCAACCAGAGTCGCAACATTCACCGCACTGGCTCCCGGAGCAACAATAGTGGGAACAGTACAAGCCATTAAAGGTGAAAAATTTTCGGAAGCCTTTGATGAAGCCGCGGAAATAGCCGATAACGCAGCTCAGATTACAGGAAGTTGGGCCGACCGGCATAATGAAACGGTTAAAAATGCTGCAATACGTGGCGCGGTCAGCGGCGTAACAAACCACCTTGCCCACAAAACGCTAGACCATTACGATCCATAACCACCACAAACTGCCTAATACCAACAACACACCTCCCGCACTTACTAAGTCGCTAACTGCCTATTCCGGTGCTCCGACCATTGCACTGGATGCGTGGTAGAGTAACGGTAACTCAATCGGCGCGTTTGCCGCGAGTACCCCGAGAGAGCGCGTCATCTGACAATTGCCCTATTACCTGGTCCCGTAATGATGCATCGTCGGCGGCGAGCGTGATCAGTGCACGGATAATCTCGGATTTTTCTACCCGGCGGCCCTTAACCCGACGTGCGCGTAAGGCTAGCTCGTCAAATGCCTCAGCCGTTGCCGGGTCCAGCAACGCTGTGTACTTACTCATCCTTTGTCCCCCTCGCTGCTCGTCCCGAGCCTCCCCGGCCGCCGTCGGCTGATCACTCGGCGCCGGATCCGGAGCGCCGGTCGTGGCTGCCCGGCCTAGGACACCACGCCGCATCGTTTCTGCCGTCACAGCGGCACGCCGTTTCGCCGTCACGCCGTCACTTCCTCAGTCAACTCAGTTAGCACCCGCTCGTAGTCGCCCAGGTCATCGGGCACCGTCCCGAACGCCAACCGGTACTGCTCCAACAGACGCACCTCTGCATCGAACACCGGCAAGTCCAGCTCCCCCAGCAATGTCCTGGCTTCGACCACGGACCGCGTACCAGCCCGCACCTGCACCAGAAGCACAGCTGCCCTCACCGGATGCGTGGTGTCTACTTCAGCCGCCAGATCAAACGTCTTAGGCAGCTCCCGCAACTCTCCAATTGATGGCGCAACTGGTACAAGCAAGTCATCCACCAGCGTCAGCGCCAAGCGCAGCATCAGCCGATTCTTCGGACCCGTGTCGATCACCGCATGGTCATAGCTCGCCAGCATCGGCGCCACGCGGTCATACAGTCGCCGATCCCCGGCCTGGATCACATGGCACTGCTCATGCGGCCAGTCCTCAGCCGTCCCCGACCACTCGAACGCCTGGGGCTGCTCCGGATCTGAGTCAACCAGTAGCGTTCGCCCAAATCGAGCTAGCCCCAGCGCCAGGTGCACTGCGGTGGT
>Ga0213875_10002868_pt1 | contig 10091 bp, 9 predicted proteins | sample BarmaccomBMRX_R8_FD_160105 | JGI IMG/M metagenome (GOLD analysis project Ga0213875, IMG submission 160105) | Root-associated microbial communities from Barbacenia macrantha in rupestrian grasslands, the National Park of Serra do Cipo, Brazil - RX_R8 | ecosystem: Host-associated > Plants > Roots... | reverse complement strand
GCGGGTTCTTCCGCAGCTTGTCAGCGGTTGCCGGCGGCTTGGTGACCAGCGTCAGCATGCCGGTCCAATGCTCGATGCCGGCGAGGCTGCCATGGTCATAGCCGCTCTCGATCCACTTGACCTGGAAGCTGCGCTCGGATGCGCGTACCACGCTCGTCACCTGCACGGCGACGCTATGCTCGCCGACATGCGCGAACAGATCGGCGGCGCGCGCATAATCGCCGAGCATCTGCCCGCCGCGTCTGGTCGTGAAATCATAGGCCTCGAGCCAATTGGCGCGCATCAGCACCGGATCGAGCGAGACCGAACGGACATCGCCGATGAAATGCGTGAGCATCCAGGCAATCTCCGGGTCGGTTGGATGATGGGCTGCTTCGGCCTCGCTGACGGCGCGAGCCTCGCCCAATTTGTCGACCTCGACCACATAGGGTGTGACGCGGCTCTGCTCGCTTTGCCAGATGAGCGCGCCTGCCAGCGCAGCCGTGAGCCCAAAGCAACCAAATGCCATCAGCCGCCAATTCCGCGCCTGGACGCGCGCTGAGCCGATCCTCTCGTCCCAGAGCTGACCCGCGCGCTGGAACGGTGTCTCGGGCTCGGGCGTGCGGCCATAGCGTTGTAGGCTGCGCTTGAAATACATGTCCCCTACTCCTCGCGTTCCTCGATGTCGGGCGCGGCGGATGCGCCGCCGCGATCGCCTTCCTTCAGCGTCTGCAGCGCGACATGCCGGTGATGCCGGGCGGATTGTTCGGCGCGCAGATCGCGCGCCCAGGCGGGCGGAGGGTTTTCGCCGCCCCGATCAGCCGCCGCGGCGGGCGCGCCGTTGAGCACGTCCCACGCCGCCGAGCGGCCGCGTTCAGCGGCATCGGCGATACCGAACGTCTCCGAGCCACGTGCTCGCGCCATGCCACCAGCGGCTCGCACAACGCCGCTGAGCCCGGCGCTGATGCTGTTCGCGCCGGCAGCTTCCTGCCCCAATGTGTACGCAGCCGACGTGCCCGCTCCGATCGCCGCACCGGCGCGAACGGCCCCGAGTGCAGCACCACCGGTAGCCCGCATTGCCCCCGCGCCCGCCAAGGTGACGCCAGCGGCACCGAACGCCGTGCCGAGCGCGGCGCCGGCGCCAAGCTGCGGCGCACCTGCAACCAGTCCCGATGCGATCGCGGGACCGAAGATACCGAGCCCGAACAGCGAGAGGCTTGCCAGCACGAGGCTCATGGCTTGGCCGATATCGGGCTGCTGGCCCTGCAGAGCCGTGGTGAATTGGCTAAAATAGCTTGAGCCGATACCGACGACGACCGCGAGCACCATCACCTTGATGCCGGAGGTCACGACGGAACCCAGCACACGTTCGGCCAGGAAGCTGGTGCGGTTCCACAGCGCGAACGGGACCAGGATGAAGCCGGCGAGGCTCGTCAACTTGAATTCGAGAATGGTGACGAACAGCTGCACCGCCAGCACGAAGAAGGCGATGATGATGATAGCCCAGGCGAACAGCAGCACGGCGATAGTCAGGAAGTTTTCGAAAAAGGACGTGAACCCCATTAGCTGGCTCGCCTGCTGTAGGAGCGGCCACGCTGCCGAAAAGCCGGTGCTGGCGAGCCGACCAGGGCGGAGCAGATCAGAGGCGGTCATCGTGCCGCCACCCGCCGTGAGCCCGGCTTGCGCGAAACTGTTGAAGATGATGCCGCCTAACGACGCAAAGCGGTTCAAGATGAACGCAAAGCTGCCAATATAGAGGATCTTGCGAATGAAGCGGGCGAGCACGTCGCCTTCGCTGCCCATCGACCAGAACAGGCCGGCGATGGTAATGTCGAGCGCGATCAGCGTCGATGTGAGGAAGTGAACATCGGGTCCCAACAGCCCGAACCCGCTGTCGATATAGCGGATGAAGGTCGCCAGAAACTGATCGATCACACCTAAGTTATTCACTCCTTAGCTCCTCGACTGCTAATCGATCGTGGCGTGCCGGCATGCCTAGGGGGTGGACCGGCAGCAGGACGGTGGCCGCTGCAGAGCCGCCATCGTCCTCCGGCTCGGTTTCCGCATCACGGTGCGTAGGCCGAGCCGGAACCTAGGAATTGGGCGGTGGCAGCGCGCGCATCCGTCTGCGCCTGATCGCTTCGCCCCTGTTCGATTGCCGACATGCGGTATTGCGCTGCCATCAGCTGCTCGATCTGGAGCTGCTGTTTGGTGAGCAACGCGAGCAGCTGGTTGGTCGCCTGTGCTGCTTGGAGCGCGCCGCCGGCACCTTGGCTGCGCGCGCTTAGGGCATTGAGCGTACTGGTATCCGCGGCGACGTTCTCGACGATTTGCGCTTGCACCGTCATCGTCTGTTGGAGCGCAGCCTTGCTTGCATCGAGCCGGGCGCGCGCGTCTGCGGCATGTTGCGACTGGCTCAACAGCTGGTTGAAACTCGCGGGAAAGAGCTGCTGAAATTGCTGGTCGATGTGCGCGACACGGAATTCGATACCCCGCGCTTGGCCCATCAGCTGATTGATAGCGCCAAGCGTCTGCTGGATTGCCGCGAGCTCGGGGAAGTCGAAGGTTGCGAGGTTCCGCGCCTGATTGATCAAGCTCTGCGCTTGATTTTGCAGCATGCGGATCTGGTTATTGATCTGCGTGAGCGTGTGCGCCGCGGTCAATATGTTCTGACCATAGTTGGTCGGATCAAAGACAATGATCGCGCGCGCGGGTGCGATCGCTATGATCGGCGCGCTGGTCGCAACCGTGAGTGTCATCACGCGAAGGATGGCGAGGCGCAATTTCCTACTCATAAGACGGCTCCTTCAAATCTGCGCGAAGGATCGCGTGCGGGCGGTGCAAATTCGGCCAGCAGCTCGGCGGCCCACGGCAGGCCGGTCTCGCAGAGCAGCGCTTCGGCGAAGTCGGCGCGATCGTGGCTGTCGAGTATGGCGTCGATCCGCTTCTGGTCAGCCGGACGCGATGCGCCACAGAGCGCCAGCGCGATCGGACCAAGGCCGAGCTCGAACAGCCGGTTGCCGGCCGCCGATTGCAGATAATAATGCCGCTTGGGGGTCGCGGTCGCGATCAGCTCGATCTGGCGGCTGTTGAGCCCAAACCGTGCATAGGCCTCGCGGCTTTGTGGTTCCTGGGCGCGGTCATTGGGCAGCAAGATGCGTTGCGGGCAGCTTTCGATGATCGCGGGTGCGATGCTGCTGCCGGCGATGTCGGCCAGGCTTTGCGTGGCGAAGATGACGCCGACATTCTTCTTGCGCAGCGTTTTGAGCCATTCGCGGATACGCGCTGCAAACAGCGAATGGTCGAGGAACAGCCAAGCTTCGTCGAGAATGAGCAAGGTTGGCCGGCCATCGAACCGATCCTCGAGCCGGTGGAACAAATAGCTCAGCACCGGCGCAACCGCGCCCGCTTGCCCCATCAGCGCTTCGGTTTCGAAACATTGCAGCAGACCAAAGCCGCGGTCGCGCTCGACCGCGTCGAGCAACCGGCCATAGGGACCCTCGAGCGTATAGGGAGCGAGGGCTGCGCGCAGCGGTTTTGACTGCAGGAGCATCGCGAGCCCGGTGAGCGTGCGCTGCTCCTCCGGTGCCTTTGCGAGGCTGCCGAGCGCCGACCAGACATGCTCTTTGACCTCGGGCGTGATGAGGATCTTCTCGGCCGCCAAGAGTGAAATCAGCCACTCCTCGGCCCAGGCTCGCTCCATTCCAATGTCGATGTCTCGCAGCGGTTGAAATGCGAGGGTCTCACCATCGTCATGCGCCTCGCCGAGCCCGAGAACATGATGCTCCCCGTTCATCGCGAGCACGGCGGCACGCGCAGAATAGCCTTTGTCGAAAATGAAGATCTGTGCGTGAGGATAGCGTCGAAACTGAAGCGCGATCAGCGCGAGCAGCACCGATTTGCCGGCACCGGTCGGGCCGACGATGAGCATGTGGCCGACGTCGCCGACATGCGTCGACAGGCGGAACGGCGTGGAACCTGCGGTTTTGCCGCAAAGCAGTGGCGGTCCATCGAGATGGTCGTTGCGCGCGGGTCCTGCCCATTGGCTGGCAAGCGGCATGAGATGGGCGAGGTTGAGGGTATGAACGATCGGCTGGCGCACATTGGCGTAGACGTGCCCGGGCAATGACGACAGCCAAGCCTCGACCGCGTTGACCCCCTCGCGGATGGTCGTGAACCCAAGCCCATTCACCACCCGCTCGACGCGCCGCAGTTTATCCGCGACGGCATCGAGATGCGCGTCTGCAACCGTGATCGTCGTGGTCAGATAGCCGAACGCGACATCGTCCTGGCCCAGCGCCTGCAGCGCAAGATCGGCATCGGCGACCTTATTGTCGGCGTCGCTGTCGAGCAGCTGGACCGGCTGGTTGTACATGACCTCGCGCAGCAGGGCGGTCACGGACTTGCGCTTGTTGAACCATTGTCGGCGCAATCTGGTCAGCACCTTTGTCGCGTCGGTCTTGTCCAGCGCGATGAAGCGGGTCACCCAGCGGTAGCCAAAATCCTGATGGTTGAGTGCGTCGAGCAGCGCTGGCCGGCTCAGGCTCGGCAAACCGAGGAGGGTCAGCGTGCGGAGATGCTGATCACCGAGCATCGGCTCGAGCCCACCGGTGAAGCTGGTGTCGGCGAGCAGCGCGTCCAAATAGATCGGCGTGTCGGGCACCGCGACCGCATGCCGCCGGCCAGAGATGGTGCCGTGAAGATAGGTGAGCGTCTCCGCTGACGAGAGTGGTGCGACCTCCGGCATGAAGCCGCCGAAGAGATCGAGGGCACGGTCGGTCTCGGCCACAAATTGCGCCAGCGCGGCGCGCCAATCTCGTCCGAGCTCCCCCTCCGGACGATCGACCAGCGTGCGCGCCGCCGAATCACTGCTGTCCGCCGCGGGCAACCAAACGAGCGTCAGCGTATAGTGGCTTTCAAAGTGCGCGGCCTCCGCCAAAAAGGCCGCGCGGCGCTCGCGGTCGACGAGCCAAGACGCCGGATCCGGAAAACCGCTGTCGGGATAGGCGGTTGCCTCCCGACGCTCGGCCTCGAAAAACACGCCCCAGCCTGAACCAAAGCGCCTGAGCACATTGTTGGCGCGTGCACAGGCGGAAACGAGCTCCGCTTCGGTCGCGCTCTCGAGATCAGGGCCGCGGAACCGGAAGCTGCGCTGAAAGCTGGCATCCTTGTTGAGGATGATGCCGGGTGCCACCAACGCTGCCCAGGGCAGGTGATCGGCGAGCCGATCGGCGTGCAGGCGATATTCTGCGAGGTTCAGCATAAGCCGCGCCTCCCCATTAAACGCGGAAGCGCGGCTTCTGCCGAAGATGGCGCAGCAGCACCGGCGCGAAGTGCGGATCGCGCCGCGCCGCGAACACCGCCAGGCTATGGCCGATCGCCCAGAGTATGAGCCCGGCGATCCATTGCTGGAGCCCGAGCCCAACCGCGGCGGCGATCGTGCCGTTGACGATCGCTAGCCCGCGCGGCGCTCCGGCCATCAGGATGGGACTGCCCAACGAACCGTGAATCGGCACCTCAAAGCCCTCGAGATGCCGATCGCCGCTAAGTGCTGGCCGGGTCATGCCACCAGTGCTCCGCCACCGAAGCTGAAGAAGGACAGGAAGAAACTGGAGGCGGCGAACGCGATCGACAGGCCGAACACGATCTGGATGAGCCGCCGGAAGCCGCCGGCAGTCTCCCCAAAGGCGAGCGTGAGACCAGTGGTGATGATGACAATCACCGCGACAATCTTGGCAACGGGCCCTTGGACGGAGTCCAGGATCTGCTGAAGCGGCTGTTCCCAGGGCATGCCGGTTCCAGCGGCGTGCGCGGCCGATGCGTAGCAAGTGGCTGCGAGCCCCAATATGCTGGTGCTGCGAAGCCGGCTCCAGATCCGGATCATGCCAATTCTCCTTTGAGGTCGCTGGGGTTGAGAAGGCTGGTCAGCGCATAGCCGCCGTCGGGATCGACCCCGCGCACCCGCGCGAGCGTTTCGATCCGTCGGTGAAGCCCGCGACCTGCGATGAAGACGACGATGTCGATCGCCGACGCGATCAGCGATCGCGGCACGACAGGGATCGCTTCCTGGGCAAGCTGTTCAAGCCGTTCGAGCGCGCGTGTTGCACCGTTGGCGTGGACGGTCGCGATGCCGCCGGGATGGCCGGTGTTCCAGGCCTTGAGCATGTCAAGGACTTCGGGACCGCGCACCTCGCCGACGATGATGCGGTCAGGCCTCAGCCGCAGCGTCGACCGAACGAGATCGGCCATGCTGACCACGCCCGGACGGGTGCGCAACGCGACCGTGTCGGGGGCCGGCGACTGAAGCTCGCGCGCGTCCTCGATCAGGATGACGCGCTCATCGAGATGGGCCATCTCCGCGAGGAGCGCGTTCGCCAAGGTCGTTTTGCCCGAACTCGTGCCACCGGCGATGAGAATGTTGAGGCGGTCGACAACCGCGAGTTCCAGCAGACCTGCCACTTGGCTGGTGACGATGCCGTCCTTCACATAATCGGCGAGACGGTAAACCCGCCCAGCGGGTTTGCGGATCGAGAAGCAGGGCGCGGTCGAGATGGGAGGCAGCACCCCTTCGAAGCGCTCTCCCGCGCTCTCACCATGACACGGCAGCTCAGCCGACACGATCGGTCGCTCACTATGAACCTCGGCGTGCACGTGCGTCGCGACGAGCCGAATGATGCGTTCGACCTCGGCAGGATCGAGGCGGATCCCTGTATCGGTGCATCCCTCGCCGAGGCGATCGAGCCTGAGCGCGCCGTCTGGATTGACCATCACTTCGGTCACCAGCGGATCGCCTAATGCGGCGACGATGGTCACGCCCATTGCCGACTGGAGCATATTCCGGCGCCGCTCTGCGGCGAGCGTCATTGGCAGCATGGCGACTGTGGCGCTCATGATCCGGATTCCGCTTCCGCACTCAGCCGCTCCCAAGCGAGGAAGCGCTTGCCGGTTGCCAATCGTTTGCCGACGCGGTTGATGAACTCATCGAACCGCGCGCGGCCAAGTTGGCGTGCGACGACATCTTCCTCAGGCAGCGGCGCATTGACGGTGAGCTCGTAGAGCACGAACAAGCCCAAGGTTTCGAGCTGGATGTGCATGTCACGCTCAAGCCGTGCCAGCGCCTTGGTCATGCGATCCAATCTGATGCTGAAGCGCTCTTCGAGCTCGCTCGCGCCGCGGCGGTTCAGCCAGGCGCGCAACGCATCAGCGACGATCGCGGACTTGCTGACGCCGGGAGCCGCTGTCAGCCGATCGAGCGCTTCGCTGAGATCGACCGGCATCGTCACCTGAAAGCGGACCGTTTCCAATCGAACCTCCCTAAAAAGATGGAAGCGGGTTGTGGGGATCGCCGTCGTCGCCAAAGGCGTAAGCGCGGCGAACTGCGGCGCCGCTGAGCGGGCTTTCGGGCTCCCGCTCCGGCGCCTCGTCATCAATATTGAGCAGACTGGCCGACGCGGAAGCGGCGTCTGGCGCTATCTTCTGGTCTACGGCCTGCGCGCGATCTCGCGATGATGCGGCGGCCGCATCGGCCGCAACCAGATAATCGCTGAGTTCGGTTCGATCGGCGCTTTCAACCCAGTCATGAGCCCGCGGTTCAGGAACATCATCATATTGCTCATCAGAAAGCCGCGGGGCATCCAGCACGCGTTGTTTCAGCTGGCGGTCTTCATAATAGCGTAGCTTTTTGGCTTTGATCGGCGGCGCGCCGGCGATCAAAACCAGCTCCTCATCTGCCGGCAGCTGCATGATTTCGCCGGGCGTTAACAGCGCACGCGCCGTCTCTTGACGGCTGACCATGACATGGGCGAGCCAGGGCGCTAGCCGATGGCCGGCATAGTTGCGCATGGCGCGTTGTTCGGTCGCGGTGCCGAGGGCGTCGGAAATGCGCTTAGCGGTGCGCTCGTCGTTGCTCGCAAACGCTATTCGGACGTGACAATTATCGAGGATCGCGTTGTGCTCGCCATAGGCCTTGTCGATCTGGTTCAAGGATTGCGCGATCAGGAAGGCGCGAATGCCATAGCCTGCCATGAACGCGAGACCGGTTTCAAAGAAGTCGAGGCGCCCGAGTGCGGGAAATTCATCGAGCATCATCAGTAGCTTATGGCGACGACCTGCCCCGGCTCCGGCGTCAAGCTGCTCGGTCAACCGGCGTCCGATCTGATTGAGCAACAAGCGGATGAGCGGCTTGGTACGGCTAATGTCGGAGGGCGGCACCACGAGAAAAAGCGAAACCGGGTGGGCAGCCTCGATGAGGTCAGCGATGCGCCAGTCGCAGCGGGAGGTTATTCCGGCGACGGTCGGGTCCCGGTAGAGCCCGAGGAACGACATTGCCGTTGACAGCACGCCGGACCGCTCATTGTCGCTCTTATTCAGGAGCTCACGTGCGGCTGAAGCGACGACGGGATGGACACGCGGCGCCTCGCTCGTTCCAAGATGATTTGTCTCCATCATGGTTCTGAGCGCGGCAAGGAAGCCACGATCGGGGTCGGAGAGGAACGTCGCTACGCGTGCGAGCGTCTTTTCTTCTTCGGCGTAGAGAATATGAAGGATCGCGCCGACAAGCAGCGAGTGACTGGTTTTCTCCCAATGGTTGCGCCGCTCTAGCGCGCCCTCGGGATCAACCAGAATATCCGCGATATTTTGAACGTCACGAACTTCATGGCACCCGCGACGAACTTCCAGCAGCGGATTATAATGGGCGGAGCGCGCGTCGGTCGGGTTGAACAACAGGCAATGCGAGAAGAGGCTCCGCCAGCCCGCCGTCAACTGCCAATTCTCGCCTTTGATATCATGGATGACGGCAGAGCCCATCCAACTTAGCAAGGTCGGAACGACGAGGCCGACGCCTTTGCCCGACCGCGTCGGCGCGAAAGCCATGACATGTTCAGGGCCGCTATGGCGCAGATAGAGCTGATCAAGCCGGCCAAGAAGGACACCATCGTCTCTAAAGAGGCCTGCGGCCTCGACGTCCTTATTCTCCGCCCATCGTGCGGAGCCATAAGTGGTGACGTGCTGCGCTTGGCGAGCCCGCCATAGCGATCCAGCGACCGCTGCACCGCAACCCGCAAAGCCGCTCGCTCCGGCGTAGAGACCGGCGCGGCTGAAGACCGCTGGAGCGTAAGCATCATATTCATACCACCAGAAGAATAAGTTCCACGGTCGGTAGATCGGCAAACCGAAAGCGGTGACCAACGCACGGCCAAGGCCATGCTGATAACCAAGTTGCGCCGCCGCCCACTGCGTCGCAGCCCACATGCCTGCGAAAACAATCGCAAAGACGATCATCATCTGGCTGAGCAATAGCTTCGTCGGAGTCATAGCGATCTCCTCCGCGGCCGAAATGGCCCATCAGCTTACAATGCGTTCGGCCGGTACTCGACTAGGCCGCTGGAAGTATGACCGCATCGCGACCCTACTTTCTCAATTCATCCGCGCTCCTGCCTGGCATTAAAATCATGCCGGGCAGATACGCACCTCATCCCAGTGTCAAGCGACCTCGGGAGTTGACCCCTTGGGCGACATGAGGATCTGACCCCCTCATGGATTGGTGGTTTCGGCTGGTTCAAGCGTCGTGCCGGCCTTTTGCAAAAGGCCGGCACGACGCTTTTCGCGCAGGCGGTAGCTGTCGCCGCGGATGGTGACGACGCTACAGTGGTGAAGAAGGCGATCCAGGATGGCGGTCGCCACCACGGCGTCGCCGAACACGGTGCCCCATTCGACCACGGAGCGGTTGGACGTCACCAGGATCGAGCCCCGCTCGTAGCGGCGACTGACGAGCTGGAAGAACAGATGCGCGGCATCCGGCTCGAACGGCAGGTAGCCAAGCTCGTCGATGATCAGTAGCTTGGGCCGGGCATAGCTCGCCAGCTGCTCCTCGAGCCGCCCGTCGCCATGCGCCTTGGCGAGCGCCGCCACGAGCGTCGCGGCGGTGACGAACTGGACGCTGTAGTTATGGCGGATCGCCTCGCGCCCCAGGCTCACCGCCAAGTGATCTTGTACCGATAGCAAGGGCTTTTTTAGGCCGCTGCCGCCGATCGGCTGACGCGCCGGCCGGCACGGATCTCATCCGGAACCGTGTAGGAGGTCCGCACGATTGCTTTCGCCTGTTCGATTGT
>Ga0213875_10002867_pt1 | contig 10092 bp, 7 predicted proteins | sample BarmaccomBMRX_R8_FD_160105 | JGI IMG/M metagenome (GOLD analysis project Ga0213875, IMG submission 160105) | Root-associated microbial communities from Barbacenia macrantha in rupestrian grasslands, the National Park of Serra do Cipo, Brazil - RX_R8 | ecosystem: Host-associated > Plants > Roots... | reverse complement strand
TGGCGAACAGTTTCCATCGTGTGAGCGAATCCCTTCGCAGGGACAACGGGATCAGGTCCATTGCGGGTTTGCTGGTTGGCCTGGGATTGATCGGCGCCTGGATGCTTTGGTCGTTCAAAGCCCATGTGACGGAGTATGAGGTTTCAGATTCGGCACGGCTGGAGGTGAATGGCGCGGCTTATCCTGTGCAGGCCAACGCTTCGGGCCGGCTGGTTGCTTCCGGGATGGTCCTCGGGAGAGAAGTTCAGGCCGGCGAAGTTTTAGCGGAGCTCGATAGCAACGATCAACGTCTCAGTCTGAAAGAAGAACAGACGCGGCTCGCCTCTCTCATGCCCCAAGTGCAGGTGCTGCAATCCCAGATGGAATTGGAGCAGGAGGGTCGGGGCGATGAGCGTCGCGTCCTCGGAGTTTCGATCGAGGGGGCCAAGGCTCAATACGAGGAAGCCGAAGCGCAAGCGTCACTGGCTGACCGGGATGCCGAACGCGCCAGCCGTTTACGAGCGGAAGGGATTATCTCGGATGCAGACGCTCAGCGCGCCAAGGCGGACGCGCAAAGTAAACGGGCTGCGGCGGAGAATTTAAAAGATGCCATGTCGCGCCTGGAGCCGGAACTGCAGGTTCGCGAGCGCGACCGCGAAGTACGTCTCAAGCAGATTCTCGAGGACACGACAAAACTTCAAGCCGAAATCGCGACATCCTCGGCAACCGTCCGCCGCCTTGAGTATGAGATCGAACAGCGCCAGATTCGAGCGCCCATTTCCGGCCGGATCGGCGAGACGGCTCCGCTTCGCTCGGGATCACATATCAGTGAAGGCCAGCAACTTGGAGTAATTCTTCCGCAGGGCAAGTTAGAGGTCGTCGCGGAATTTCAGCCGTCCGCCGCCTTGGGCAAAGTGCGCCCGGGCCAACCGGCAATTTTGAGGCTGCAAGGCTTTCCGTGGGCGCAGTATGGATCTGTTCCAGCGCGAGTTGCGAAAGTGGCTGGCGAAATACGCGATGGCAAGGTGCGCGTGGAACTCACGGCGAATCCTCGGTCCGGGTCCCGAATATCTTTTCAGCACGGTTTACCGGGTTCGGTCGAAGTCGAAGTCGAGCGCCTCTCGCCGGCGGCACTCATTTTGCGATCGGCCGGAAATGTCATGGGTCAGCATTGAGGAGATTCTTCGCCCCCGAGGTGGTGCAGACCTCGAACGTGGATTGCGGCCCCGCTGCGTTGAAGTGCCTGCTGGAAGGGTTCGGGACATCAGTTAGCTACGGACGGCTACGCGAGGCGTGCCAGACCGGAATCGACGGAACCTCTATCGACACCATGGAGAGCGTTGCGAATCTGCTCGGCCTGGAAGCTGAGCAGGTCATGCTTCCGATTGATCATCTGCTGTTATCTGAATCAGCGTCGTTACCAGCCATCGTAGTCGTCCAGTTGCCGAACGGGTTAACCCACTTCGTCGTCCTGTGGAGATTACACGGACGCACGGTTCAGCTCATGGATCCGGGCGTCGGGCGGCGCTGGGCGAGTTCCGCGGCTTTTGCGAAAGAAATTTACAACCACACGATGGCAGTTCCCGCAAGCGACTGGCGGGATTTCGCCGCTTCACCCGATTTCCAGAACGCGTTGACCGGGCGCTTCCGCGCAATTGGAATCTCTCGTTCCAAAAAAGAAGCCTTTACGCGTCGCGTGTTAGAGGACGAAAGCTGGCGCGGATTGGGTGCTTTGGACGCTGGACTGAGGCTGGTGACATCTCTTGCGCATTCAGGCGCGTTTGGTGGGTCTGGCGACCGTGCTCGATTGTTGGAACGGCTTTGTGCGAATCCTGAACTCATTCCGCTGCGTTACTGGTCCGTGAGTTCTGGTTCGAAAGATGACGATGGCGTGGAACACGTGCTGATGCGTGGCGCGGTCCTCGTACGCATTCGGCGGAAACGAGCTGCGCCTGTTGTCCAGAGGCTGGATTCGGATCTGGCCGCGGCGGTTCGGGAAGCTCCGCTTGCTCCCTCGCGCGAGTTGATGCGGTTCCTCTGGGAGAGTGGACCGGCCGCGTTGGGCTTTCTAAGCGTCGCGCTGGCGGCGGCCGCGGGCGGCGTCATCGTGGAAGCGCTGCTCTTCCGAGGCCTATTCGATATTGCCGATCGCCTGGGATTAGTGGGCCAGCGGGTGGGCGCGTTGACCACTATTGTGTTGTTCAGTTTCGTTCTCCTTGTGCTCGAGATTCCAGCTTTTTCGAGCGCACTGCGCTTGGGACGGCAGATTGAAAACCGGCTTCGGATGGCTTTTCTGAAAAAGATTCCGAAATTGGGAGACCGGTATTTTCAGAGCCGTCTGACATCCGATATGGCAGAGCGGAGTCACTCGACGCAACGGCTTCGGCATCTACCCGACATTGCGCGCCAGCTCGCTCGCGGAATTCTTGAACTGTGTGCGACGGCGGTGGGGATCATTTGGCTCGAGCCGTCTACCGCGCCTTTCGTTCTGTTTGCCGTCGCGGCCGCTTTGGTTCCTGCGTTCACATCACAATCGTTGCTTGCCGAGCGCGATCTACGGGTGCGCAGCCACGCGGCCGGTCTGACCCGCTTCTATTTAGACGCGATGCTGGGATTGCTCGCGATTCGCGCGCACGGCGCCGAACGAAGTGTGAGGCGGGAGCACGAGAAGCTGCTAGGCGAATGGGGAGACGCCGCGATCCGTTTGCAGCGCGCAGTCGTCAGTTTGGAGGCATTACAACTGACAACCATGTTCGGGCTGGTGGCGTGGCTGCTGCTGAGCCATTCATTTCAAGGGACGGACATCGGACGGGTATTGCTGGTCGCCTATTGGGCGCTCAATCTTCCGACCTTGCGCCAGAATATCGGGACGTTGGCGCGCCAATATCCTTACTATCGCAACCTGACATTACGGTTGCTTGACCCCCTTGGGGCGCCGGAGGAGGTTCCCGCCAGTGACGCTGGCATCGAAGTGCGCAGGTGCGCCGCTGCTCCGAGGATCGCTTTCCATAATGTTTCGGTCGAAATATCGGGGCATACAATTCTCAATCAGATCAACTTCGAAATCGAGGCAGGCAGCCAGATTGCAATTGTCGGAGTTTCCGGCGCTGGAAAGTCGAGTCTCGCCGGCGTGTTGCTTGGTTGGTTGAAGCCGAGTTCAGGCGAGGTTCTGGTGGACGATGCGCCATTGAACTGCGAAGAGCTGCGGATGTCAACCGCCTGGGTGGACCCCGCGATCCAGCTTTGGAACAACTCTCTGTTCTCGAATCTCGCATATGGCGCGGACCCCGGTGCTCTCGAAGTGGGGCGCGTAATTGATGCCGCGTTGCTGCGCAACGTATTGGAATCGCTTCCCGAAGGATTGCAAACCAAGCTCGGTGAAGGAGGCGCGCTGGTTTCGGGCGGAGAAGGGCAGCGCGTTCGTCTGGGTCGGGCGATGCTGCGAAAAAACAGCAAACTGGTCATCTTAGACGAGCCGTTTCGCGGGCTGGACCGTGAGAAGCGGCGGGAACTGCTGCGGCGGGCGCGGGAATTCTGGCTCGGTTCAACCATGCTGTGCATCACGCACGATCTGGAGGAGACACAAGGATTCGATCGTGTTTTCGTTATCGAGCACGGCTGTCTGATTGAGGACAGCACTCCTGAGGAATTATCCGCGGCCCCAGAGTCGCGTTACGGGCACCTGCTCACGGCGGAAGCCCAGACTCGCTCGGGCATGTGGTGCGCGGATTTCTGGAGAAGGATCCGAATCCATTCGGGACGCATTGTCGAGCAAGTACCCAAACCGAAGGAACGGTCGCGCGAGAGCGAGGTGGCATAGTGAGCTTCGACGAGATCGAAGCCTTCACTTGGCCCGCTTCCCGATTAGGGGATGCAATGGCCGTTTTGATCTCCAAAGCGGGCATTGGAACACGAACCTCCGAGGCGCTCCGTCCAGGCGATATTTCCTCGCGATCTAGTGCCGGAGCGTGGATTGAATGGGCGGCGAAACGACTCGGATGGGAAGCAGAGCCAGTCGAGACCACGTTTCGCAATCTCGAGACGGAACTCCTGAACGCGCATCCCTCGCTGTTGCGTCTTTCCGATTCCAGTTATCTTGCAATCTTAGACGCGAAAAAACCGGATCTTCTTATAGTGATGCCAAGTTCAGCTGTGCACCGCATTTCCATAAAGAAGCTTTGCGAAATAGTGCGTGAACCCATGGAAAGAGCGAGCCGCGGCGATCTCGAGAGATTGCTCCGTGAGTCCGGAATTCCTCCGGCGCGCCAAACGGCAGCTGCAAAGTTTCTCATAAATGAACAATTCGGCGACCGCCGATGGAATGAGTGCTGGGTCTTGCGCACGCCGCCCGGCGCTGCTCCTATGCGGTGGTTGCGTGAAGCCGGGGCGATTCCGAACGGAAGCGGTCTCCTCGCAGCTCACATTGCCCAGTACATGCTTTGGCTGGCGTCCTGGGCCGTTTTAGGAAGGCTTTCGTTTGAAGGGCGCATGGATAGGGGCTGGCTTTGCGCCTGGGCGCTTTTGCTGATTACGCTGGTCCCCTTTCGCGTACTCACAACCTGGTTGCAAGGATTGCTCGCGATCGGAATTGGAGGATTTCTAAAACGCAGGCTGCTTGCAGGGGCGCTGTTGCTGCAGCCGGAAGAAATGCGGCACCGAGGCATCGGGAGTTTTCTCGGCCAAGCGTTTGAAGCTGAAGCGGTGGAAACACTCGCGTTGAGCGGAGGAATCGGGAGCCTCCTCGCTGCGATTGAGCTCGGGGTATCGGCGTTTGTGCTCGGCCGTCTGGCTCTCTTGCTGATGGTCTGGTGCGGTATCACTGTTGTTCTCGCGTGGAGATTCTTGCGGCGGTATCAGCAATGGACGGACACGCGCATGAATATGACCCAGGATCTGGTGGAAGCCATGGTGGGACATCGGACCAGACTCGCCCAGTTGCGCCGCGATCAATGGCACGAATCGGAAGACCAAAGCCTGGACAACTATCTCGGGGTCTCTCGTTCGCTCGATCGAACCGGAACCTCTCTAATTGCAGCGATTCCGCGCGGATGGCTGGTCTGCGGAGTTATCGCGCTCGCGCCATCGATTATTTCGGGTCAGAGCACGGGGACAGCAACCGCGATCCTGCTTGGCGGCATCTTGCTCGCGTTTACTGCTTTTGGCCGCTTGACGGGTTCCTTTGCGGATATTGCAGCAGCATGGGTCGCCTGGAAGCGAATAGCTCCTCTATTTCATGCAGCCGCACGCCCCCAAACATTGGGAGAGGCTGTTCCAGACAAGAAAGCCGGCGAAGCGCTAGAGAAGGTGATCGAAGCAGATCGTTTGACGTTCCGCTATCGCAAAGAGGGCAATCCGGTGATACAGGGGTGCAGTCTGGTGATTCGGAGCGGCGAACGCATTCTGCTGGAAGGACCGTCAGGGGGCGGCAAGACTACGTTCGCTTCGCTCCTTTCGGGAATGCGGCAGCCCGAATCCGGTCTGCTGCTGGTCAATGGACTGGATCGTCACACGCTCGGAAGCGAACGCTGGCGGCAACGAATTGCCGCTGCGCCGCAATTTCACGAAAATCACATCCTGACTGAAACGCTTGCGTTCAATCTGTTGATGGGACGGCGCTGGCCACCCACTTCGGCGGACATGGAGGAAGCGGAATCGATTTGCCGGCAGCTCGGGCTAGGCGGCTTGCTCGACAGTATGCCAAGCGGAATATTGCAGATGGTCGGAGAAGGCGGTTGGCAATTATCGCATGGAGAACGAAGCCGGGTGTATATTGCGCGAGCGCTACTCCAAAACGCGGACCTCGTAATTCTCGATGAAAGTTTTGCGGCGCTGGATCCGGAGAACCTGAGACTAGCTTTGCAATGCACGGTCGAGAATGCGGAGACGCTGATGGTGATTGCTCATCCCTGATCCGACACTAGCGTCCGCTGCCGGAAACGGAAGCGGCTGCCCTCTGAATCGCCGTTTTCGGCAAGGCCCACGCGAACATTACGCTACCGTTCCCGGTCAGCACGTATTGGCGGCCGTCGAGCTCGTAGCTGATGGGAGATGTTTCCATGCGCCCGCCCGCGCCTGCGTGCCACAGTGTCTTCCCGTTGCTCGTATCCAGGGCGAGGACGTTCCCCAGGCTATCGCCCGTGAACGTAAGTCCCGAGTCCGTGGTCAACACGCCTGCGTCTGAGCCTCCCGGCCCTAGTTCGTGAGTCCAACGAATTTTGCCGGTGCGATAGTCGATCGCATCAAGCACGCCCTTGCTCCAGATGTCGTAATCGGCGCCTGCCCAGCCAAAGATACCGTCAGCGGGTTTCGCGAAGTAGATGCCGTAGCTAGGGTGGGCATCGACGATGAACAATCCAGTCTTAGGATCAAAGCTGGGCGACCGGTAATTCGTCAGGCCGCCTTCGTCGGGCGCTAGCAGGCGTCCATCGCGAGCGGGTTCCTTCGCCGGATTCGGAATCGGGCGGCCCTGCTCGTCTATTCCAAGCGCCCAATTCACAGGGCCGTACGGAACCGTAAGCAGGCTCTTTCCATTGGTTCGATCCAGAACGAAGAAGTAACCATTGCGCGAGGTCTGCATGAGCATCTTTCGGGGCGTTCCGCCGAAATCCGCGTCGACCAGCACGGGTGTTTCGACGGCGTCCCAATCGTGCGTATCATGCGGCGATGGTTGGAACGCCCACACCAGCTTGCCGGCATCTGGATTCAGCGCGACGATGCTGCACGTGTACAGGTTGTCTCCGGGACGGGGCTTCCCGGTCAAGACTGGCGTAGGATTTCCTGTACCCCAGAAAAGAAGATCAAGCTCGGGATCGTAGCTTCCCGTCATCCAGGTCATGCCGCCGGAGGTGGTGTTCGGAGTTCCGACAGGCGGCGTGCTATCCCATTGCCATTGGGTCTTCCCCGTTTGTGGATCAATAGATCTCAAATAACCTTGAAGGTTGTCGAAATCGCCGGAAACCCCGATAATGACGTGATCGCGGATAACCAGCGGCGACATAGTGGTCCAGTAACCTTGCCGCGCGTCGGCGACGACAATATTCCAGCGAACGCTCCCGTCTTTCGCGTTGAGACAAATCAAGTGCGCGTCGGGCGTCGTAAAGTAGAGCCACTCGCCATACATTGCCACGCCGCGTTGGCCGATATGGAAGCCTTTGTTGGGAGGATAGGTATAGTGCCAGAGTTGATGGCCCGAGCGCGCGTCGATGGCCCAGACGTTATCCGGAACACTGAAGTACAAAACTCCATTGACGAGTAGCGGAGAACATTTCAGCACGTCACCCTGACCGGTTTGAAATGCCCAAGCCAGAGCTAGCTCCTCTACGTTATTCGGAGTGATTTGGGTTAACCGACTGTGGCGTCTAGCAGAATAATCGCCGTGATATCCGGGCCAACTGTCGGGTGGCGGATTCAGAAGAGTGGTGGAATCCAAACCCTGTGCGCAGGCACATCCAGAAAGCGCGCCAACGAGCAGCGAACTATAGAACAGCTTTTCAAATATCTTCATACTCATCACCGAAACTCAGCGCAAGGTTTGCAGATACGCCATTAAGTTGTGAATGTCCTCATCGGTATACGTCGCCAGCAGGTCGACATGAGCTTCAGCCGGTGCATCGATCGAGTATTTCAAATCGCCTAAGGGCCAAGAGTGATACCAGCCCGAAGCGTCGCGCAATCCGAGAGTGAACTCGTCGAGATACACCAGAGTGCCATTTACAGTTTGGCCGGAAGGCAGCGTGACGGTAACTTTGGACGTGGCGCCCTCCGGATAAAGCATGCGCTGTTCTAGCTTCAATCCCTGAAAACGTTTTGTAATTCCGGCGAGATCGCCTGTCGCCGAATGACAGGATGAGCACTTTCCAGCGCCGTTGAAGTACTGCTTGCCGGCATCGGCATTGCCGGTTTGCAGATCGGAGACATCCACGCCGCGGCGGCCACCCTGCTGTGATTCCGCCTTGGTTTTCTGATCGTGAATGAACACCACCAGGCCGGCGATGTCGTGATCAGAAAGCCCGGCGAAGCGCGGCATGCCTTTTTCGGGCCGTCCATTCCGTATGACGAAGCTGATTTTGTTTCCGCCTACATCCTCGGCGACGAGCTTGGAGCGCGTAAGATCCGGCCCGGTCTCGCCCCCGCCGGCATCACGGCCGTGACAGAAGGCGCAGTCTTGCAGAAAAAGCGAATGGCCGCTTTCGACCAGCGTTGCCGCCGCGGGCGTCTGAGCTTTTGGCGCTTGCGCCAGCATTAGGGTAAAGCTCGCCATCAGGGGCGGCGCGACGAGGCGGGAAACAGCGCAGGGACTTAGCATGCTCGTTGTCTATTCTAATCACCGAGCCTCGCGTGCCGGCACGCCCCGGGCAACTGCGCCCCAAAATCACTCCGCCTTCAAACCCTCCAGGGCTTTTCGGGGTAACTTTGCAACGATGTGAACCTCGGGATCGACGACTTCGGCGATGTCGTATTTTGTGGCAGTATCGAGAACGATTGCGATCTCGGCAGGGTTTAATTTATAGCGGCTCGCGAGATATTGAGACATCGCGGTTGTCGCTCGCTGCAGCGCCTCTTGCAAGGAATTGCCGATCCCGCCGAACATTACGAACTCATCATTCTCAAAGCGGGGCGCATCCAGCTCGGCGCCGGGTTCAATATTGACGGTGAACTCGACATCCATGGAGGTTTCGAGCGCATCTCCTGCCAGCTCACCATCACCTTGTAGAGCATGTCCGTCACCGACAAATAGCAGCGCGCCTGGAACGTATACGGGCAGGAACACGGTCGTGCCCTCGTTGATCTTGTTGTAATCCATATTGCCGCCCCAGCTACCGAGATACCCGGCACGGAAAGATTGAGTAGCAGGAGGCGCGACCCCTAGGCAACCGATCATGGGCCGAAGCGAAACCTTTGTAACTCTTCAGGCGGTCCGTGGGATTCTTGAGTGCACCGGTTTGCTTCTCAAGATCCAGTTTCCACTCGGAGTCGAAGTGTTCCACCTTGGCTTGATCGCGGAAGTAATAGGGATCGAGCGCGCTGCCAATAACGCTATCGCCGCTTTGCGCCGAATCACGGTTCAGTCGGACTCGCGTGAATTTCACGACGAGCGCATCCCCCGGCATCGCACCCTCGATATAAAAAGGTCCAGTTAGCGGGTTGCCTCCAAACACCCGGTGAACTCCACGCGAATCGCGACCGCCCGCATCCACGGTTTCGGTGTGTACCGTATCGCCAGGGAAAATATGCAGCACGGGTTCTTTCGCGCCGGAGAACTCCCGGTAAAAAACAGTGGGTGTGAAGTCATGACGAGTGGGCGCATCGCTTGGGCGGACGACAGGTCTTCGCGCGGACCACTTTACTCCGATGCCTTCGATGGTGCCCTCCCCGCCCATGCTCGCATCGGTGATGCGCCCCTTCAGATCGCTGCAAGGTTTGCCGTCCCCGACGCGGTGGAAGTCGATCCTGTCTCCTTCAGGGGTGCCCGCCATTTCGCTGCTGAACAAGGTCCACTTGTATTTGCCGTCCTGGCTCGTAATTTTGATGCGCCTCGCTTCGCTGATCTGGCCGCCAGAGATGCTTAACTCCCACGTGCCGCTCAGATCAACGGCGCAGAGAGGCCCCACGGCGAGACAGAAAAACAGAACAGAAAGCTTCATATGAATCTCAGTGTTTCACTTCCACAACACGCGATCAGTGAAGTAATACCTTCAATTCAGGAACTATTGGTTGTCCTGATATTCCTCCAGCCAAGCCATTTGGATTGCTTCGAGCTTTCCTTCTGTGGAAGCCAGGGGATCGTCCTTGAAATCTGGAAGCTCCGTGATCCACTTATGAAGATCGGTGAAACGGATGTGCGTGGGATCGATGTGCGGGTGAGCTTCATACAGGCTCAAGGCTATATCTTCAGTGTGGTCCCAGGTGAGTCCAGGCATGGATTCCTCAGGTCTTTATTGTAAGGCGGACCGCCCAAATCGCTCCTGCAGCTCGGGTGCGTAATAAGCAATATCTTGCCGTAGACGCTGGAGCGCCAAATCCTTTGCTTTCGCTTCGAGCATCACATCGAACTCCAGGCCCTGTGTCTCTTCCAGGAAACGTATGAACTCGAATGGATGAATGTAGTCGGCG
>Ga0213875_10002866_pt1 | contig 10092 bp, 6 predicted proteins | sample BarmaccomBMRX_R8_FD_160105 | JGI IMG/M metagenome (GOLD analysis project Ga0213875, IMG submission 160105) | Root-associated microbial communities from Barbacenia macrantha in rupestrian grasslands, the National Park of Serra do Cipo, Brazil - RX_R8 | ecosystem: Host-associated > Plants > Roots... | reverse complement strand
GTCCGCCGCGCGGCGCTTCATAGATGTAGACCGTCTGCGGCGTGTCGTCTGGATTATGCGCGATTAACGTCAAATTGAACATGACGCCGTAATCGCCGAAGTCGGCTCCCGGATCCGCTGCGGTCGCTTTAGGAACGGTCTGATCGCGGTCGCCAATCGTGACGAACGTATCCTGCGTGCCGACGGTGTAGTCGATTCTCTCTCCGCCGTACGCGCCGAGCGCAAAGACTCCGTGCCGGCCTTTGCCGTCACCCGGCGCCTGCGGCCCGGCGAGCAACGTCGTGGCCGGGACGTTCGGCGATGCAGCGAGCACGGTGATTGTGACGGGCCCGCCCTGGAGAATCTGAAAATCCGCGATGTCGGCGACGCCCTGCTGCATGAGCATCGAAACATCGCGCCGGAAAAACGGCGCGCCGTTATTAAGGTCGATGACAACGCCTTCATTGTGGGGTTTTTGGATCAAGAAGTTCTTCGATGCCGTGTGCCCGACGGTCATCACGTCAATGTTCGGACCCGCAAACGACTCAATCATTTGCACGGATGTCGGAGACGTGGACGAAGTGCTGAGCACCACGACCAATCGCCGCGGATCGTTGCCGTTTTCGTGGTAATCGTAGAGCCGGACGGGCGTGGTTGGGGTGACCGTGCCGCGGAAGAGCACGCCGTCATTCACGATGCGTTCCGGGTCATCTGAGTAGTAGAGGATCGTCGGCGAGAACGGTTGCGCCGCGACGTGCTGAACGGTGACACCCATCACATCGCTGACGTCAAGGTACTGGTCGCCGCCGAGCACTGTTATCGGGACGCCGATGCTGTACGCGCTGCCAACCGGGAACGGATTCGGAGGCGGCGTGATCAGCCCGAGGTTGATCGTCGTCCCTGGATTGGCATTCGCGGCTTGGCGCACTTGGAGCGTGGTTTCTTTGGCGACGTAATCCGGATCGAGATCGCCTGTTAGTTTGACCGTCACGTACTTGGAGATCGTCGCCGCGTTTGGCGCGACGCGCAAGAAGATGTCAATAGACGCGCCGCTTTGATCGATAATGTGAACGGTCGCGCGTCCGTTCATCGTCGGATCGATCGTCACAGTCGATCCGCTCACGGAAACCGTAGCGATCTTCGGGTCGACGGTCGCCGTCAGCGCTCCACTTGCTCCGCCGATCGTGGCTACTTTCGGGACGCCGATGTTGCTTTGGAGGGTTGCGGGATTCGCTTGCAGCGGTCCGGGTGCTGCGGTGGGCGATGCGGCCGACGTTGGCGTTGGAAGCGGCGCGGGCGTGACGGGCCCTTCAATCGGCGCCGGCGTCGCTTCGGGCGCCGGCGTTTCTTGCGCGAGCGCTGCGCGCCCGAACAAAAGGCCGGTAATCAAGAGGCAAGCAAGCAGCGCCGGCTTCACGAGTCGTGTACGGTTCGCGCTCTGTGTCACGCTGAGCCTGTCGAAGCGCCGCGATTACGGTGCCCCTTCGACAAGCTCAGGATGACAGAATGCTTACGTCGTTGCCGGTTCGGGAATTGGTGGCGGTTCGACCGCCGGGATCTTGCTGAACTTTAGCTTATCCGGGTTGTCAGGATTGACTTCCGCGAGCACATGGTCGCCGCCCGAGAATGTGCCGCGAAGCATCTCCTCGGAAAGCTCATCCTCCACTTCGCGTTGAATTGCACGCCGCAGCGGCCGCGCGCCGAATTGCGGATCCCAACCCTTTTGGGCGAGCAATTTCTTCGCATCCTCGGTAACTTCCAGATGCATATCCTGCGCCTTGACCTCGCGAATGACTTTGTCGAGCTCGAGCCCGACGATCTGCTCGATCTCTTCGCGCGTCAACTGATGGAAGACAACGACTTCGTCGACGCGATTGAGAAACTCCGGACGGAACGTGTGCTTGACCTCCTCAAGCACCTTGCTCTTCATCTTCTCATACATCTGGTCTTCGGTTTTGCCCTCGTCGCGCTGCGGGCGAAAGCCGATGTCCGTCGTCGTCTGCATGCCGGTCGCTCCGACGTTGCTCGTCATGACGATCACGGAATTTTTGAAATCGACGACGCGGCCCTGACTATCGGTCAAGCGCCCATCATCGAGCACTTGCAAGAGGATGTTAAAGACGTCCGGGTGCGCCTTTTCGATTTCGTCGAGGAGCACGACGCAATACGGACGGCGCCGCACGGCTTCCGTCAGCTGACCGCCTTCTTCATAACCGACATATCCCGGCGGTGCGCCGACAAGGCGGCTAACGGCGTATTTCTCCATATACTCGGACATGTCGATCCGGATGATCGAATCGGCATCGTCGAAAAGAAACTCCGCGACGCTGCGCGCTACTTCAGTCTTGCCGACGCCCGTTGGTCCGAGGAAGATGAACGACCCGATCGGCCGATGCGGATTCTTCAAACCGGCGCGTGAACGTCGAATCGCGCGCGTAACAACTTCGATCGCTTCGTCTTGACCGACGACGCGCTTATGAAGCGACTCCTTCATATTCAGGAGCTTGGCGGTCTCCGCTTCGGCGAGTTTGGAAACCGGGATCTTCGTCCACGATGAAACGATACCGGCGATATCCTCATCCGTAACTTTCAGTGCCTTATCGTCCTGCGCGCGCTTTTCGTGCCACTCTTGCTCTAGACGGGCTTTTTCGAGGCGCAGTTTTTCCTCACGGTCGCGAATCGCGGCCGCTTTTTCAAACTCTTGCGATTTGACGACCGACTCTTTTTCGGTCAGCACTTTGCGCAGCTGCGCATCGACTTCGCGAATTTCCGGCGGCGGAAGCGTCGCCTGCAAGCGAACGCGCGACGATGCTTCGTCGATCAAGTCGACAGCTTTATCGGGCAAGAAGCGATCGGTGATGTAGCGATCGCCTAAACGCGCTGCAGCGGCGAGCGCCTCATCGGTGATCTGTACTTTGTGATGCGCCTCATAACGATCGCGCAATCCTTTGAGGATTTCGATCGTCTCATCGATGCTGGGCTCGCCGACCATGATCGGCTGGAAGCGCCGTTCGAGTGCAGCATCCTTTTCAATGTACTTGCGAAATTCATTAAGCGTCGTCGCGCCGATGCATTGCAACTCACCGCGTGCCAGAGCGGGCTTGATGATATTGCTAGCATCGATTGCGCCTTCAGCGGCGCCGGCACCGACGAGCGTGTGCAGTTCGTCGATGAAAAGGATGATCTCGCCGGATGCGCCACGGATCTCATCCATTACGCGCTTCATGCGCTCCTCGAACTCGCCGCGATATTTCGTACCGGCAACCAAACCGGCCAAATCGAGCGTGATCACGCGCCGGTCGCGCAACGGTTCGGGAATGTCACCCTTAATGACGCGTTGCGCTAAGCCCTCGGCAATCGCCGTCTTGCCGACGCCCGGTTCACCAATGAGAGCCGGATTGTTTTTCGTGCGCCGCGAGAGAATCTGAATGACACGCTCGATCTCCATCGATCGTCCGATGACGGGATCGAGTTTGTTCTCGCGAGCCAATTGCGTTAAATCGCGACCGTAGGCGTCGAGCGTCGGCGTCTTCGATTTGCCCTTCGGCGCCGGCGGCTGGCCTTCGGCTCCGAGCAGCGAGGTCGTCTGGAGTCGTACCTTCGCGGGGTCGACGCCGAGGTTCGTGAGGACGCGCGCGGCGACGCCTTCGCCTTCACGGATTAGGCCGAGAAGCAGGTGCTCCGTGCCGATGTAGTTGTGGTTGAGCTGACGCGCCTCTTCGAAAGCAAGCTCGATAACGCGCTTAGCGCGCGGCGTGAAGACCATCTCTTGCTGGACGGTTTGGCCGCCCCGGCCGACGATCGCCTCAACTTCTTGCCGTACCTTTGCCAGATTGACGCCCAGCGTTTCGAGGACTTTGGCGGCTAAGCTCTCGCCTTCGGAGATGATGCCGAGCAGAATGTGCTCGGTTCCGATGTAGTTGTTGCCGAGCCGTTGCGCCTCTTCCTGAGCCAGCACGATGCTGCGCCTTGCTCGTTCGGTGAACGGTTCCCACATCGACATCGCGTGTTTCTTCTCCCTATAACCTCAAAACCAAACTGCACGCCCCGCCGTGACACGAACTGCGCGGGCGGGACCCGCCGAACCTTTGGTCTATTATAGTAACCTTAAGAGGATAGCGGAAGTTTCGCCGCCCGACTGCAGGAAAGGATTGCCGCGTCATGCCGACCACCGATGAAGTTCGCTCCACGCTCAAAGATGTGTTGGATCCGGAGCTCCATTTGAGCGTTGTGGATCTCGGTTTGATTTATGACGTCGCGGTCGAGGGCGAAAACAACGAGCATGTAACGGTAACGATGACGTTGACTTCACCGATGTGTCCCGTCGGACCGCAGTTTCGTCAGGAAGTGATGGACCGCATCCAAGCGATGGAAGGCGTGCAAACCGCCAAAGTCGACATCACATTTTCGCCGCCTTGGGACCCGCGCGAAATGGCAAGCGATGATGTGAAGATGATGCTCGGTATTTGGTAGCGGCGAAGCCGAAAACAGCAAACCCCTGGCCGACGTTCGTGCTTTTATGCGTGACGTTCTTTATGATTGTGCTCGACTTCTCGATCGTCAGCATCGCGATGCCGGCGATCCAGCAAGCGTTGCATTTCGATCCCGGCGATCTGCAGTGGGTGATCAGCGCGTACACGATCATCTTTGCAGGATTCTTGATGGTCGCCGGTCGCTTGTGCGATCTCGTCGGACGGCGCGTGATCTTCGTCGTCGGTTTGCTGATCTTCACAGCATCGTCGCTTGTCGCAGGATTCGCACATGGTCCGGCGTTTCTGGTGATCATGCGCGGCGTTCAAGGTCTCGGTGCTGCAATGGTCAATCCGGCGGCGCTGGCTCTGGTGACCGATCTCTTTGAGGAAGGCGCACCGCGCAATCGCGCGCTCAGCCTTTGGGGGGTAATCGGAAGCGCCGGTTTAACGGCCGGGATTCTGCTCGGCGGAATTCTGACCAGCGCTCTTGGGTGGCGCGCCGTTTTCTTCGTCAACGTGCCGATCGGCGTTGCGTTGCTGGCGCTGACGCCGATCTTGGTGCCGCGTGAGCTGAGCCCCCGCGTTCGCGAGCGCATCGATTATGTCGGCGCGCTGCTGATGACGGCCGGCATCTTGCTCCTGATCTACGCGATCGAAGAGATCGCCGAAGACGGCCTGCTCTCCTTTGCAACACTTTGGCGGCTCGCCTTAGCGATCGTCGTCCTCAGCGCGTTCGTCTTCGTCGAATCCCGGGTTCGCAATCCGGTGATGCCGCTCTCAGTATTCCGGCTTCCGAATCTGACGCCATCCGCAAATGTCGCTACCTTTCAAGCGGCGGCCTATGCCGCGCTCTTCGTCTATGCGTCCATCTACTTTCAGAGCGGACTACACTGGGCACCGTGGCGCGCGGCGATGGCGTTTTTACCGATGTCGATTCTGCTGACAGCTTTTGCGGGGCCGTTCAGCGCACCGCTTGCGACACGCTTTGGGGGACGCCCGGTCGGAATCACTGCAACAGCGCTCATGATCGCAGGCGGGATCATCATGACGCTGATCAATCCGCACACCTCCTACTGGATCGGCGCGCTGCCCGGCACCGTCATTGCGGGATTTGGCTGCATGATCACCTATCAGATGTCGATGATGGTCGGTCTTGCGCACATTCCACCCGATCAAACTGGCGCCGCCTCCGGAATTTTGAGCACGGCGATTCAGGTCGGTTTGAGTCTCGGCGTTGCGATCGGCGGTACGGTCTTTGAGACAACGCTCGGAACGCGCGGCGCATTTCTGACGTCGATCGCGTTCATGGTGCTCGTCGGCATCTCGTTCCTTACGATGCGTGGCGTCGGCGCCGCAAAAGCGGGCACACCGATTGTGCACCACCACCTACCATTCGGGAAACTCATATTCTTCTCTCGCGATCACCACACGGCGAGTGCCTCATGAAGTCGCGTAAAGAAAAATACGATGAACTCGAGCGCAAGCGCGATCAGGCACTCAGGCCGGCCGGGGGTGATGCGAACGAAAAACAACACAAGCGCGGCAAGCGAACGGCACGCGAGCGGATTGACGCCCTCGTAGACGACGGATCTTTTATCGAGCTCGATCAGTTTGCGGTGCATCGCAGCATTGCGTTTGGGCTCGAAGAGAAAGAATTTCTCGGCGACGGCGTGGTCACCGGCCGCGCGCTCATCGACGGGCGACAGGTTTTTTTGTTTTCGCAAGATTTCACCGTCCTTGGTGGCTCACTCGGCGAAGTTTTCGCGGAAAAAATCTGCAAGGTCATGGACCTTGCGCTGCGCACCGGTTCGCCAATGATCGGAATCAACGACTCAGGCGGCGCGCGCATTCAAGAAGGCGTCGTCAGCCTCGGCGGATATGCGGAAATCTTCTGGCGCAACGTACAAGCGAGTGGTGTCATTCCGCAGATCAGCCTTGTTGCAGGCCCGTGTGCCGGCGGAGCAGTTTACTCGCCCGCGATCACCGACTTCATCATCATGACTGAAAAGATCGCGCAGATGTTCATTACCGGCCCCGAGATCATCAAGACGGTGACCGGTGAGGACGTGACGTTCGAAGAACTCGGCGGCGCGGTCACCCACGCAACCAAGAGCGGCGTCGCACATTTAACGGCTTCCGATGAAGACCAAATGGTCGCGCTCGCTAAGAGCCTGCTCTCGTTCATCCCGCAAAACAACCTCGAAGATCCGCCACGCTATGCTTGCGACGACGACCCGGCACGGGAGGTCGCCGCGCTGGACGGCGTTGTGCCCGATCAGCCGAACAAACCGTACGATATGCACGATGTCATCGTGCCGATCATGGACAACGGGGAGTTCTTCGAGATCAGCCCGTTGTACGCCCAAAACATCATCACCGGCTTCGGTCGCGTCAACGGGCGGACGGTTGCCATCGTCGGCAATCAGCCGCAGGTCTTAGCCGGCGTTCTCGACATCGATTCATCAATCAAGGCAGCGCGGTTCGTACGCTTTTGCGATGCTTTCAATGTTCCACTCGTCACGTTCGTCGATGTTCCCGGCTTTTTACCGGGCACCGAGCAAGAATACGGCGGCATCATCAAACACGGCGCCAAACTGCTCTATGCCTTCGCCGAGGCAACGGTGCCGAAGATCACGATCATCACGCGCAAAGCGTATGGCGGCGCGTACGACGTTATGGCCAGCAAACATATCCGCGCCGATGTCAATATTGCGTGGCCGACCGCAGAGATCGCCGTCATGGGCGCCGAGGGCGCGGTAAGAACGATCTTCCGCCGCGAGATTTCAGCCGCAAAAGACAAAGATGCGAAGATGCAGGAGCTGATCGACGAGTACACCGAGCGTTTCGATAACCCGTATATTGCCGCGGAGCGCGGTTACGTTGATGATGTCGTTGAGGCGCGCCATACGCGGCGCGTGATCGCGAAATCGCTCGACATGCTCGCGAATAAGCGCGTCGACCGCCCGAAACGCAAGCACGGCAACATTCCTTTGTAGCCTGCCAACGCCCTAGCTGATCTCCGAAGCAAATTTTACGGCATCCGAAATGTGTCCCGCTGAAGGGCGTTCTCTTGCCCAACCGATGAAGCCATCGGGTCTAATGACGGCACAAAAAGGACGACGTACTTTCCACGTGCGCCGGAATACCTGGCCATTTTCCGCGGAAACGTAAACCACGTCTGAGTAAGCCGGCTTCGCTGCAACGTCGTAGCACACGATGACTGCCTTTCCCCAGCGTCCCTCTAATAAGCGCACTTGAGGCTTGTTCGTAATCGCACAGTTGGGAGCGATGCGTCCGACCCATCGCGCGTCGCCACGAGCGATGTCCGATGGAGGGTATTTTGTTGACAGCATATTCATCATCGCCAAGATCCGACTTCGTGCCGGTTTGATGCGCATTATCACGTAGAACAAGCTGATAAAGAAAAGCCGCAACGGCCATGGCGCAAAGTAGAGCGTATTGCTTGCAACGTCCGATGTAGGCTCAACTGCGTGCTTCATGGCGTACATGCGCTCGGTTTCATAGCTGTCCAGGACGTTCGCGTCGTTCCGAGATAGCGCGAGCGCGAGTTTCCATGCCAAGTTGTGAGCATCTTCGATCCCGCTGTTCATCCCCATACCACCGGCGGGACTGCTCAAGTGAACTGCATCACCGGCAAGCAGTACATTTGCCACGCGCATCTTCTGCGCCATGCGATTGTGGATTTGAAAAGTACTGGACCAAAGTAGCCGAAACGGAACATCACCGGCGAGAGCCCGCACTCTCGAGGCCACACCCGCCTCGGAACGCGCCTCCTCTTCTGTCTCGTCGCGCTCAACGACACCCACGATCCGCCAGCGGTTTTCATCAAACTTCAGCAAAACAAGCGGTCCGCTAGCAGTCAGCGCAAGGCGCGGCGTCGGCAATTCCAGGTCAGTGGAAAGCGCAACGTCAGCAATGAGGACGCGGGCTTTAAGAGTTTTGCCGAGCAAAGATAGGCCCAGGGATCGGCGGGTTACACTGTGTGCTCCATCGCAGCCGACCAAAAAGCGGCCCGATATCTCGTAACTCTGTCCGTGATCTTGAACGCTGACCGTGACACCTTCCGAAGTTTGTTGAAATCCGGTCGCGGCTCCTCCGAACCGCACGCTGCTCAATTGTGAGGAGCGCACGGCCTCGAGCAACAAGCGCTCGATTCGATCTTGCGGAAGGAAGAGAAAGCCCGGAGTTTGCGTGACAGCTTTGAGATCGCTAAAGTCGATCGCGATAACCAGCTTTGATGAACGCGCGTCGTAAACGCGCAACTGCGGCACGTAGATACCGGCATCGATCATCGTGCCAAGGATGCCCCATTCCTCAAAGATGTCCAGCGTGCGGGCCGGAACGAGAATCGCCCTCGAGTACGGCTCAAGGCCTTCCGCCTTTTCAATAATCGTCGATGGGACGCCGCGGCGGGAGAGTCCGATTGCCAGCGACAGCCCCACCGGGCCGGCGCCAACGATGATAACGGGTGAGTAGTGAGTCATCGTGCGAAAACCGCCACCGCTATAATAAGGATGATCTCCACACCAGCATCAGCGAGATAAATGCGCGAAATCGTGCCGGACAACGCGTAAACGATATCGATCGTTGCAAATGAAGCGGCAGCCAGAATCGATAGAACGATCGTCTCTGTCGTGACCGAACGGCGCCACGCCGCAATGCCGATCGCGATGCCGATTGCGATCGCAAGCAGTGCGACCATGTGGACGAGCCAGTAGTCGGTCTTCGGACCGGTCATCGATTCGAAGAACGCGCGGCTGATGATCGCCGGCGCGGCGGTCAAGATATAGTAGATGCTTTGAACGAGCCAGACGATCCGCAAGGCGGGCGACACACATGACTCTGCGCGTGAGGCGAAGCGCGACCCTCTCTAGAGGGGAGCGCAAGCATCACGATGGTATGTAGCCGCGTGAAGCTTTTAGACGGCAAGAACATCTTGGTAACGGGCGTAGCGAATCGCTGGTCGATTGCGAGCGGGATCGCGCATCAGCTCCACGACCATGGCGCGCGCCTCGCCTTCATCTATCAGGGCGAACGCGTTAAGGGCGAAGTCGAGAAGCTCGCCGCCGAATTAGGTGGCGGCCCCGCAATCGAATGCGACGTTTCTTCCGACCAAGCGCTGCGCGCGCTCAACGACCAAGTGGGCAAAGATTTCGGCAAGTTGGACGGCGTCGTTCATTCGATCGCCTTCGCAAACAAAGAAGACCTGATGGGCAAAGTCTACGACACGTCGCGGGCCGGCTTTAGCAGCACGCTCGATATCTCGGCGTACTCATTGATTGCGCTCGTGCAGGCGTTGCGCGAAACCCTGAACGATCGCGCGAGCATCGTTGCGTTAACCTATCTTGGCGCAACGGCGATCGTCCCGAACTACAATTTGATGGGGATTGCAAAAGCCGCACTCGAGGCATCGATCCGCTACTTGGCATTCGACCTTGGCGAGCGAGGAATTCGCGTCAACGCGATTTCGGCCGGCCCAATCAAAACTGCGAGCGCGCGACAAGTCAAAGGCTTCTCGTTGATGCTTGACAAGGTTGGTCAGGCGGCGCCCTTACGCCGCAACATCACCGCGGAAGACGTCGGCAAGACCGCGGTTTATTTAATGTCCGATCTCTCCGAC
>Ga0213875_10002865_pt1 | contig 10093 bp, 7 predicted proteins | sample BarmaccomBMRX_R8_FD_160105 | JGI IMG/M metagenome (GOLD analysis project Ga0213875, IMG submission 160105) | Root-associated microbial communities from Barbacenia macrantha in rupestrian grasslands, the National Park of Serra do Cipo, Brazil - RX_R8 | ecosystem: Host-associated > Plants > Roots... | reverse complement strand
TTTGCCCTATCCGGCAATGTCGTAGACCTCCATCACCGTCCCGAACAGCGCGAAGGCGACCCCGCCGATCAACAGCCCGAGCACGACGATGCTGACCGGGACCACGAGGCCGATCATCTGCGCCGTGCTCGCCTCGACCTCCTGACGCAGGATGTCGCCGGCCTTGAGCAGCATCGCCGCAACGTCGCCGGTCTCCTCGCCAATGCGCACCAGTTCGAGTGCGAGATCGGGGAACAGCCCCGTCGCGGCCAATGCCGCCGCGAGCTTGTCGCCGCGCTCGATGCCGCGTTCGGCGGCGAGCAGACCGGCCCGCATGGACTCGTTTGTTATCGCCTCACGTGTCGCTTCGGTGGCGGCGGGCAATTCGACCCCAGCCGCGACAAGGTTGCCGAGCAGAAAGGCGACCCGCTCGGTCTCGACCTTGGCAAGCAAGGTTCCCAGCAGCGGCAGCGCGAGCAGGCGGCGATGCCAGGTCAGCCGAAAGACAGGGTCGCGCCGCCGCACAACGAAAAACACGATTGCGGCAACCGCCGCGAGCGCCAGCGGCAGTGCCGCGGTCTGGAACAAGGCGGAAGCGGCGAGGAGCCACCGCATCAGCAGCGGCGGCGTGCGGTTGACCGTGCTCAGCAGGCTCTCGAAGCGCGGCACGACGAAGGCCAGCAGGAAGGAGCCGGAAAGCGCCGCGACGACCAGTACGCTCGCCGGGTAAAGCAGGGCGCTGCTCAGCGCGGCGCCGATCGCGCGGTTGCGTTCCAGCACCAACGCCAGCCGGTCGAGCGCGCCCCCGATGTCCCCGCGCGCCTCGCCGGCAGCGATGACCATGGCGTAATGTTGCGGCAGCCCCGGCTGGGCTAGGCAGGCTCGCGATAGGCTCTCGCCGCGGCCGACCGCGCCGAGCAATTCCTCGGCGAGCCGGGCGCGGCGGGGACGGTCGGGCGCCGCCGCGATCAGCGACAAGGCCCGATCGATCGCCACTCCGGTGCCCGCCAGGGCTGCAAATTGCCGCGTGAAGAGGATCAGCTCGCGCGCCGGCAGGCGGGAAATGCTGCGAGTGAGGCGGCCCGAGCGGACGAAGCGCTCGAGCCCGGCCAGCCCCCAAAGACCTGCGATCGATCCGGAGGGAGCTGTGACCTCGATCGGAAAGCTCCCGCTCGCCTGCAGCCGCAAGATGGCATCGCGCTCGGTCTCCGCGACCAGTTCGCCGGCGATCTCGGCCCCGCTCTGCCGTAATGCGCGATACTGGAACCGCGGCATGCTCCGCCGTGTCGTATCAGGTGAGCCCGGTGACGCGCAGCACCTCTTCGAGCGAGGTAACCCCGGCTGCCGCCTTTGCGAGCCCGTCGCTGCGCAGGTCGATCATGCCGCCGGCCCGCGCTGCCGCGAGCAGCTCGGCATGACCCGCGCGGTCTAGGACGCGCTGGCGTAAGCGCTCGTCGAACAGCAGGATTTCGGCAATAGCGGTGCGCCCGTGATAACCGGTCCCGGCGCAGGACTCGCATCCGGCGGCGCGGTACAGGGTCGGCTCGCCGCTTGCCGCGACTGCGGCGAGCATCGCCGCGACCTGCGGCCCCGGCCGGTCGGGCTGGCGGCAGCGCGGGCACAGCACCCGCACGAGGCGCTGTGCGACGACCCCGCGCAGCACTGCGGTCATCAGGTAGTCCTCGAGCCCCATATCGAGCAGCCGCGTCACGCTGCCGACCGCATCGTTGGTGTGCAGCGTCGACAGCAGCAAGTGCCCGGTCAGGCTCGCCTGGGCGGCGATCCGCGCCGTTTCGAGGTCGCGGATCTCGCCGACCAGCATGATATCGGGATCCTGGCGCAGCAACGAGCGCAGCAGGGTGGCGAAATTGAGCCCGATCGACGGGCGCACCGGGATCTGGTTGATGCCGGGAAGCTGGTATTCGACCGGGTCCTCGACTGTCAGCACCTTGCGTTCGCGGGTATTGAGCTGCTGCAGCGCGGCGTAGAGGGTCGAGGTCTTGCCGCTGCCGGTCGGGCCGGTCACGAGGATCATGCCGCTCGGCAGATCGAGCAATTGCTGCAACTGCCGGCGAAGCGCCGCGCCAAAGCCGAGTTCGGCGAGGTCGAGCGGGGCGTGCACTCGGTCGAGCAGCCGCATAACGACGCTCTCGCCGTGCAGCGTCGGCACGATCGAGATGCGCAGATCGATCTCGCGCCCCTCCACGACCATGCGAAAGCGCCCGTCCTGCGGCAGCCGCCGCTCGGCGATGTTGAGCCCCGCCATGACCTTGAGGCGGCTGACGATGTTGTCGTGCAGACCCGGCGGTGGCGGGTCGATGTCGCGCAGCAGCCCGTCGATGCGCAGCCGCTGCACCACGCGGTCGGCGCTGGCCTCGATGTGGATGTCGGAGGCGCGCAACGAGGCGGCGTGGCCGATCAGCCAGTTGACGTACCGGATGACCGGCTCTTCGCTCGCCGAATCGCTGAGCCGCTTCACGTCTTCGCGGGTCGCCGTCGCGGCCGTTGCGGCGCCGAACCCCGTCGAAGCCGAGCCGTCGCCGAGCCCGTAGAGGCGGTCCAGCGCGGCGGCCAACTCGCTCGGAACCGCTGCCCACGGCGTGACGGGGCGGCCCAGCGCCAGCCGGACCGCCTTGATCGTGTAGCCATCGGTCGGGTCGGCCATGGCAAGCGCAAGCCCGTCCGCAGTATCGCCGAGCGGCACGGCCTGCGCCCGACCGAGGAATTCGGCCGTCAGCTCGCCGGCGAGGATCGGGGTGGCAGGGTAATCGGCGGTCCCGGCGAGCGGAATCCCGAGGAATTCGGCGAGACAGCCGGCCATCTCGCGCTCGCCGATCATGCCTAGCCGCGTGACGATCGTGCTTTCGCTTTCGCCGCGCTCGCGGCGCAAGGCGGCGACGCGCTCGCGATGGACGCCGTCGAGCCGCCCCCGCGCCACCAGGAAATCGATCAGCTCCATCACGGGACCTTGCGGCCGGCCCGCGCCTTTTGGCAACGGCAAAAGGCGCTCTCGCGAGCGTTGCGCCAGGGCGGGGCGCTGAGGCAAGGTGAGGCAAGCAATGCCGCCGCGCCGAGGACGACGATGCCGCCCGAACTGTCGAGCTGGCCGGCTCTGGCCGCGATCGGCCTGATTGTCGGAAGCTTTATCGGGGTTGTCGTGCAGCGCCTGCCGGAACGGTCCGACCTCGTCTTCGGGCGCTCGGCATGTCCCTCTTGCGCGGCCCGCTTGCCCGCCTGGGATCTCGTGCCGGTCGTGAGCTGGCTGGCCTTGCGCGGCCGCTGCCGCAGCTGCGCCACGCCGATCGGCCTGTTCTATCCCGGCGTCGAGCTAGCCGCTGCGGGTGTTGCAGTATGCGCCGGTGCGGTCGCGTCGGGATGGCTGCTGGTCGCAAGCTGCGTGTTCGGCTGGACGTTGCTGGCCGCCGCCCTGATCGATTGGCGCGACTACGTCCTGCCGGACGCGCTGACCTTGCCGCTGGTCCCGGCCGGCCTCGTGTTTGCTTGGCTGATCGAGCCGGAGCGGCTGACCGACTGCGCCCTCGGGGCGGTGGCGGGATTTGCGATCTTCGCCGCAGTTGCCGAGCTTTACCGGCGCTGGCGCGGCGGCCGCGACGGCCTTGGCCGCGGCGACGCCAAGCTGTTGAGCGGGCTCGGCGCCTGGGTCGGACTGAGCGGCTTGCCCGAACTCGTCGCGCTGTCTTCGGTCATGGCGCTTGGGGCGGTGCTGTTCGGCGGAGCCTTCGGCTGGCGCCCGGGCCGAACCGATCCCGTGCCGTTCGGCCCCTTTTTGGCGGCTGCGGGCTGGCTGGTGTGGCTATTCCGGGTATGAAGATACGAGGGGTCGCGCCGAGAGGGATGGTGGCGGCGGGCGCCCGCGGGCGGGAGACGAGTCGCGGCGGAATCAGATCCGCGGCGGCGGCGGGCTTCACCTTGATCGAGCTCTTGGTCGTGCTGGCCATCCTCGGCTTGCTGGTCGGGCTGGTGACCCCGCAAGTCATGAAATACCTCGGTCGTGCGCGGACCGATACGGCGCGGGTCGACATCCAGAACATCGAGGCGGCGCTCGACCTGTTCCGGCTCGACCTCGCGCGCTATCCGACGCAGGAAGAGGGTCTCCAGGCGCTGGTGCGGAAGCCGCCCGGCTTGGAGCGCTGGCAGGGGCCGTACATCAAGCAGGCGAAAGCGCCGGTCGATCCCTGGGGCCGGCCCTATCATTACCGCATCCCCGGCGAGCATGGGGATTACGATCTCTACACCCTGGGAGCCGACGACGCTCCGGGCGGTACGGGGGAAAACCAGGACGTCGTCAACTGGTAGACGCGGCCGCCACCCTGCTTATTGCGGGACCGTCTTTTGCAGGTCGGCCAGAGCCTTGACGAACGCCTCCGGCCGGTAGGTCTGATCGTTCGAGACGACCTCGAACAAACCGCCGAGCGCACCGGCCATTCCCTTGACCTGATCGTCATTCGCATAGCCATAGGCCTTGAGCGCGGCGGCAATCGACTGCAACGCCATCGCCGCCTGCTGGGCGGCGGAATAGTCCGTATCGTCGCCCGACAGCCCGACATCGATGACGCCGGTCATCATCGCCTTCATGTCGTCGCGCGTGAAATCGTGCTGCGCAAGGGCCGGGACGAGCTGACTCGCGGCCTGCCGCACCGCCTGACCCTCGCGCTGCGCCGCGGCCCAATCTTGGCCCGTCGCCTGGTGCAGCGCCGCCATGTGATCGCCCAGCGCCTTCGCCGCGTCCGGCGCGACCCTCGCGGCAATGACGCGCAGCATCACGGCGGTTGCGTCATACAGCTTGAGCCGACCCGGCGGCTGACCGGCCGAGCCGCGCTGCGGCTGCCACTGCAGCTGGTTCATCGCGTGGTGGCAGGATTGGCAATCGAACAGGACGAGTTCGGGGTTCACCCCTTTGGGCGCGTTCTTGGGGTCGATAAGCGCGTCCATTCGATGGATCAGATCGCCGGCTTGGCCGATTGCCCAAACCTGCACGTCGTTCGGGCGCCCCTTGCGCTCGACATAACTCTGATCGACGACGAAGTGGGCCGGCTCGATCGCCGTGTAAGTATCGAGCTCGAACGGCATCGGCGGATGTCCGGCGCCCATGATCTGATGGGTGATGAACCGCTTGTCGTCGCCGAAATGGCAGGACAGACATTTCTGGGCGCGCGCGGCAGGCTGGTCCGTCGGGTAGAGACCGGCCGCCAAATTGGCGCGGTGTCCGGCGCCCGAGAGATGGACGCCGAGCCAGCTGACCGCGGCGCCGTGGCAGGCCTCGCAGCCGACGCCGTCGGTCAGCTGAAATTCGCGGCCGCGCTTGTCCTGCGGCACGTTGTCGGCGTGGCAGTCGAGACAGATCTGGGCGTTTTGCGCGTCGGGCAGCCCGAGGTTTTTTGCGATCCGGATGCCGCGCTCGCCGAGCAAGGCGGCATACGCCAGCCGGTGCTTATCCTTCTGCGACCAGATCAGATATTCGTTCTGAGGGACCGACGAACCCTTCAGTCGCTCGACCGCGCCGTGGCAATTGTTGCCGGCACAGGCCGCGACGCCGAGATGGATGCCGTTATCCGCCGCCGGGGCTTGTCCCTTCGCGGTACCGCATGGGAAGAGCGCGGCCGCGGCGACGAGCACCGCGGCGATAAGCCCGCCGGCGATCCCGCTCCGAACTCTCGAATTCTGGGAGACCGGCTCGTCCGCTGCCCGCATCACCGCCCCATCATCCGCTGGAAATCGTGCAACGCCTTGACGAACGCATCCGGCCGGTAAACCGCGTCGTTCGCGAAGGATTCATAGAGGCCGCTCATTGCGGTTTTTAGCGCCTGCGCCCGCCCGTCATCGAGGAAGCCGGCCGATCGCATCCCGCTGACCAGCGATTCGAGCGCCATGGTGGTCTGCTCGGCATGGGAATATTCGTCGGCCCCGCCGTTCAGCGCCGCCGCAATCACGCCATCCGCCATGGCCCGCATGTCCTGCGCCGTGAATTGATGGCCGGCAAGCGCGGGCACCAGCTCGACGGCAGCACGGCGGACCGCGCCCGCCTCGCGCTGCACCAGGGTCCAATCGGTGTCGGTCGCCCGGTGCAGCTCCTGCATGTGGGTCGCGAGCGCAGTGGCGGCGGCCGGCGCGATGCGCTGCGCCGCGACCCGCAGCATCGCCGCATTCGCGTCGTTCAGCTTGACGGTGCCCGGGCCGAGCCCCGTCGCGGTGGGCCGCGGCGCGTGCAGCGAATCGAACACGTGGTGGCAGGACTGGCAGTCGAACAGGGCGGGTTCCGGGAAGGTGCCCTGGTGGTTGTGGCGGGGATCGAGCAGCGCATCCATGCGCCGCACAAGCGCGATTGCCTGCCCGGCGCTCCACACTTGGAGATCCGTAATGACACCCTTGCGCTGGACATAATCGCGGTCGACCACGAAATGCGCCGGCTCGATGGCGGTAAAGGTGTCGAGTTCGAAGGTCAGGCGCGGGTGACCGGCGCCGTACAGCCGATGATTGACGAAGCGGCCGGCATCGCCGAAATGGCAGGAAAGGCATTTCTCGGCGCGGGCGACCGGCTGCTCGGTCGGGTAGAGGCCGGCGGCGAGGTTGTCGCGATGGCTGACGCCCGAAATGTGGATGCCGAGCCAAGTCGAAGCGCCGCCGTGACACGCTTCGCACCCGACCCCGTCGGCCAACTGGAACTGGCGGCCGCGCTCCTCGGCGGGCACGTTGTCGGCATGGCAATCGAGGCAGACCGGGGCGCTTTTGGCGTCGGGCAGGCCGAGCGCCCGCGCCATGCGCACCGCCCGATCGTCGAGCAGCACGTCGTAGGCGCGGCGATGTTTGTCGCGCGTCGTCCAGATCGTGAACTCGTTCTGCATGACCGAGGAGCCGGCGATCGGTTCGGTCGCGCCGTGGCAATTGCTGCCGGCGCAGGCGGCGACTCCGAGATGGACGCCGTCGCTCGCTTGTGCGCGCATCGTCTGACCGGGTGCGGCCGGAAACGGGGCAGCAGGCATCTGCCCCTGGGTTTGCCCAATCGCCGGCGTGAACGCTCCGCTCGCGCAGGCCATGAACACGGTCAGCCCGATCGCGTGGTTCAGACGCGTTGCCTGGATCAGCCGAGAAACGATCCGAATTGAGCCCAGCACCGTCCGCGACCGCATGCCGCGCAGGCTAAGCCGGCCGATCCGGAGTTTCAACGCTTCTGCGGCAATGCGCAGGAACGATGCGCGTTGCGGTTGGGCGGCGGGGACGCTGTGAGGCAGTCATCGCCGGCCGATGCGGTTGCCCGGCTGCAGGTCGCCGTCCAGCATCGCGTAGGGATGCATTCCCATCCCGGCGATGCGCGGGCCCCAGATATGGGCGTCGACGCAGACAATGCCGGGCGCCGGGCCGGTTGAGCCGATATTCGTCAGGTCGAGGCAGAGGGTCCGGTTCGAGACGGTCCAGCGGCGCTCGACCGGGACCGTGTAAGCGTCCCGCCCGGGGTCCCAGACGCGCACCAGCGCGCTGCCGTCCCGGCGCAGATAAGCCTGCAGCATGATGCGGCTGAGCGCGCCTCCACCGGGCGCTCCCGGCGGCCGCGGAACGAAGGTCACCGCGCTCAGCGTGTTGCCGGCAAGCAGGTCGGGGAACGGCGGCAGCGGGTCGGCGGCCTTGGCGGCGGCGATTGCCGCGAAGCCTGCCAGCATGCCGATGACGAGGCCTCGTTTCATGCCCGGCTCCAATGCGCCGGCAGCCCGGCCACGCTCGCCCAACCGAGGCGGACGCCGGGGCGGCCGTTGACTCGCTTTCGAGCGTAGGTGCAATCTTAACCGCAAGAGGCGGCGCATGTCCACGTAACCCTCGGGAGTTGCTTACGTCTAACCGGTTTTCCTCCCCCGCACGCCGGGTGTCGCGGCGGTGCGACGCCTGGTCTTTGTGCCGAAATCCCGGTTTTTTGCGTCGCCTGGTCTTCGCCCCTCGGATCTGTTTCGCAGCGTCGCTGATCCTGCTGCTCGCGTCTTGCGACACCGCGGCCGATCGGTCGGATACGGCACGCGACCAGGCAAGATGGGCGCTTGGCGCGATGCCCGGCAGCGAATCGGCGCCGATCCGGCTTGAAGGCGGGGCGAGCGGCCGCACCCTGGCGCAAATGCCGAGCCGGACCGGTGACCGGGATGTCGGGCCGACCGTCGTCGTGCGCGGCCGCGGCGAGGCGATCGCCCCGACGCGCGCCGCGAGTACGACGAGCCCAGGCGGCAAGGGGGGCGACGTCACGCTGAACTTTGCCGGCGCGGACATTCACGACGTCATCGCGGCGGTGCTGGGCGACACCTTGAAGCTCAATTACGTGATCGACCCCGAGGTGACCGGGCCGGTTACTTTCAATGTCAGCCGCCCGCTCGCGCGCGACGAGGTGTTGCCGACCCTCGAAGCCGTGCTCAACAGCCGCGGCGCGACCATGGTGCAATCCGACGGGATCATCCGGGTCATGCCGCTGCGCAAGGAGGGCAAGGCCGGGAATGCGGCGCCGATCAGCCGAGAGCCGGCCTCGCGCAGCATCGGCGAGCGCACCGAGGTTTTCCCGCTGCGCTACGTCGCCGCGACCGATATGCAGCATCTGCTCGAAAAGGTGTTGCCGCCGGGGCAGGTCGTGGTGGCCGACGAGCCGCACCACGTGCTGCTGGTTCAGGGTTCGCCGGCGGAATTGCAGATTGCCGAGGACACCGTCCGCATCTTCGACATCGATCAGCTGAGCGGCATGTCGATGGCGCTCGTCCCGCTGCGCAACGCCGATCCCGAGGCGCTCACGGTGGAGCTGAAAAACATCTTCGACGCCACCCGCAAGGAGGCCGACAGCAACGTCATACGGTTCATGGCGATCCCTCGCCTCAATGCGGTCATGATCCTGACCCGCTCGCCGCATTACCTGCAGGAGGCGCGCAATTGGATCGAGCGGCTCGACCGCGCCCGCAATGTCAACGAGCGCAAGGTCTATGTCTACAACCTGCAATATAGCAAAGCGGTGCAGGTCGGCCAGAAGCTGCAGGGGCTACTAACCGGGCTCGACATCCAATTCAAGGCGCCGGTGGCACCGGCGGGGGAAGGAACCGGCGCGCCCGGCGGCGCGGACAAGGCGGAAGCCGCGGCTGTTCCGGCCCCGCCCCCCGGTGGGCCGGCGCCGCCCGCGCCCGCGCGCGGGCCGCAGCCGCTGACCACGCGCGCCGGCGGCGAGGCCGCCGGAGCGGCGCCGGCCGACGCTCAGACCGCAGCCTCCGACAAGGGAACCGGCGTCCGCGTTGAGGCAGATGAGGCGCATAACGCCTTGCTGATCTCGGCCAGCGCCCGCGACTACGAACTGATCCGGCAGGTGCTCGAAGGCATCGATGTGCCGCCCTTGCAGGTCTTGATCGAGGTCACTGTCGCCGAGGTCGCCCTCAACGATGCGCTGAACTACGGTGTGCAGTTCTTCCTCAATTCCGGGCGCGGGCAGGCGCTGCTCACGACCGGCTCGAGCCTGACCGGCGTCACCCCGCCGGTACCCGGTTTCGCGCTCGCGCTGACCGGCGCGAACGCGCAGCCGAAGGTCGTACTGGACGCCCTCTCGGATGTGACCCAGACCCGGGTCATCTCGACCCCGCGCCTGCTCGTGCTCAGCAACCAGACGGCCCGGCTGCAGGTTGGCGATGTCGTGCCGATCATCACGCAATCCGCGACGAGCACCGTGACCAGCACCCCGCTCGTGCTGAACAACGTCACCTACAAGGAGACCGGCGTCGTGCTCGAAGTCACGCCGCGGGTCAATGCGAGCGGCTATGTCACGATGGACATCAACCAGTCGGTCAGCGACGTCGTCAACACGACCACCTCGTCCATCGACTCGCCGACAATCCGGCAACGGCGCCTGACCAGCACGATCAGTGTCAAGAGCGGCGACTCGATCCTGCTCGGCGGCCTCATTCAGCAGCAGGACAACCGCGACTCGTCGGGCATCCCGATCCTGCACGATATTCCGGGTTTGGGGATCCTGTTCGGGTCGCACACCAATAGCGCTGCACGTACCGAGCTGATCATGTTCATGACGCCGCATGTGGTCAGCAACGACGCCGAGAGCTCGAACCTGACGCAAAGCGTGCAGCGCCAGTTT
>Ga0213875_10002864_pt1 | contig 10102 bp, 9 predicted proteins | sample BarmaccomBMRX_R8_FD_160105 | JGI IMG/M metagenome (GOLD analysis project Ga0213875, IMG submission 160105) | Root-associated microbial communities from Barbacenia macrantha in rupestrian grasslands, the National Park of Serra do Cipo, Brazil - RX_R8 | ecosystem: Host-associated > Plants > Roots... | reverse complement strand
CTGAACGGTGCCATCGGCAGCGGCCGGGCTGATCGTGGCGGTCAGGGTTTCGGTGGTGGCGGCGTCGGTGGCCGGCGACGCCGGAGTCACCGCCAGCGTGGTGCTGGTCGCGGTGGCTGTGGCGGAACCGGTGGTTCCGGTTGCAGCACCGTTGACGGTGTAGTCGACGGTATTCGACGTCGATCCGCTGTAAGCGGGGTCGGTGGTGGTAAACGTCGCGGTCAGGCTGTGCGCACCCGAAGCCAGCGTGGCTGTGGTGGACGCAGTGCCGTTGGTGACAGTCACGGGACTACCCAGCGGGGTGCTGCCGTCGGTGAACTGAACGGTGCCATCGGCGGTGGCCGGGCTGATCGTGGCGGTCAGGGTTTCGGTGGTGGCGGCGTCGGTGGCCGGCGACGCCGGGGTCACCGCCAGTGTGATGAGGGTGGTGGTGGCGTCGAGTTGCCATGCTGTGGTGCTCGGGAACACCGCGGCGTTGGCCACTCCGCCGATGAGCAGCGTCGCCATGGTGGCGGTGATGACCGTCAGGGTTGGCGGCGCCAGTCGAGTGATGACTCTTTTTCCATGCATAATCGAACTCACTTTCGCTTTAGGTATGTGCATGGTCGCGGCGATTCGTCGCCGGGATTCGGGAATTGTGGATGTCTTGATCGGGAGCGGTACTACGGTTGCAACCTTGGCAATAAAGTCTGGTTCCGCAAGGTGAACAGCGGTAAAAAAAGGGGCTGCGGTTGCCCTCACGAAGGACAACTAACCGCAGAACGAGTGTGAACAACCCTCTTCTGATATCACCCGGGTTCAAGCTGCTTCCAACAACGAGGGTGATCGTCCAGTATTCATGGAGTCGATTCACGGTCTATTTTGAACGCTTTCACAGGAATCCGCGAGATTCTTAGCGGCCCGCCAGTGAGACGCCTGAATGTGGCGGGGTCAGCTATCCCTGCGCAGGCGCCCGCGGCTACCCGATATACACCGCTGTTCGCGTGACCAGTTTCCCGAAACCTGGAGCCGATGCCAGACCAAGCGCCTGATCCGACACCGAAGATCCGACAGGACACACGTGGTACTGACCACCCCGAACGGGATGAAGTACACGTATCCGTGCGGTAAACGGGCGAGCGCTGGTCCGCCGGGTTCCCCCTGGCCGGGGCCCGCTACGAAAAGCGGTCGTACTTTAGCCCAAGCAAAGGTGTGTCGTGTCAACCAGACCGACGACACCAGCGCTATCGAGAACACAGAAAGATATCAGCGTTGCGCACGATTGGGATGCCCCCTAGGCCCTGAGGAGAAGCTGAAATCCACGGTGTTCGACGTTGATGACTGAAACACTGTCGAGGTGGCCGGGGTAAAAACCGCCGTCAGTGAATGCGGACTAAAACTCATGAGCATGATGGGACCGATCGCGACACCGCCGGTCACGGCTACCGGGCCACCGAGATTGGTCGGGCCGTCTTTGAACTGCACGGTCCCTGCCGCGTTCCGCGGCGAGATGACAGCAATCGGGATCACCACGCCACCCAAACCGAAGGGCAGCGGCACCCGCATCACATACAGCGTGGTCGTCGTGACTGTCACCCCCGATTCCGGTGACGGCACCGGCGTCACACTGGGTGTGGGCGTGCCCCCAGGTGTCGGGGTGACACTGGGTGTCGGGGTGACACTGGGTGTCGGGGTGACACTGGGCGTGGAGGGTTGGGCGCACATGGCAAAGGCGTGCAGCACGACGGTGCCACTGGCTGATGCGCCGCCGGCTTGGGCCACGGTGGTCCACGCGGTGGGGTTGGTGGTGGCGTCGCTGACCTCGGTGGGTGGGGTTGCCGATCCGGTGGATGGGTAGCTGCCCCGGATGTGATAGCCCTGCTGGGGCTGCAGGCCAGCAGTGCCGTTCACGGTCTCATCGGCGCTAAAGCCTCCACCCAAAAGCTGGGTTCCGGTCGGGCAGACCGGAGTGGCAGTCACCGCGGTGGAGGGCGTCGAGGTAAAAGATGCGTCTTGGCGGGCCACCTGGACTGGCCCCGTCGGATCCGAGGTGCACAATGCCAGCGAGGTCACCGCATCCGTGGTAGCGGTGATCCCGGCCGAGCCGTAGGCGCTCCACGAGGTCGCGGAGGTCGATCCGTCAGCGGCGGGCACTCCGGCGGAGTCCGAGGGGTAGCTGCCCAGCGGCTTGAGGTTGCCGTTGTTGCCCACGGTGGTGCCATCGTTGACCTGGTCGGGGGTGTTGGTGAAAGCTCCCCCACCGATCAATGTGGTCCCCGCAGGACAGGTGGCAATGGTCAGGGTCGGCGGATTGACTTGCTGGGTGGCATTGGCACCGGTGGTGGTGGTTGAGGACACCACGGTATGGGTCAGGCCGCCGGTGGCGCACAAGGCAAAGACCGCAGCCTGATCGCCCGGTTCGGATTGCCCGGTGAAATTCGCAATCGCCATCCAGTTGCTCGGAGTGGTGGCGGCGTTGGCCACCGGCTGGTCCACCGGGGAGGCCCCGGTGGAGGGATTAGATCCGCCCAGCACTAAACCGTTGTTAGGCACCGTCGCCGGGTTGGTGGCGTTGCGTAGGTCACCGCCGCCGCCCACCATCACGGTTCCGGTGGGGCAACTTGCCGTGCGGGTGACTCCGGTATGGGTGGTCAGGTTGGTCAGCGGGGTGGTGGTCACCTGGACCGTTACCTCCGGCAGGCCACTGCTGACGACATCGGCGGCCGCACGGCCCGGAGCGGCGGTGGCGAGAGTTGGTCCCAGCGCCAATGTCACCACCCCGATGACCAGCATGATCAGCGTGGTCAGCCCCAGCGAGAGCATCCGGCGGCTACGCACCACCCCAGCGGCGATGCGCGGTGGGTCACACCGCCACTGAGCCACCCCTGCTGCACCTCTCCGCAGCAGGCATCGCCATGAATCAAGTCGTCGGCCTGGCATGGCTATTGCGGCGTATTCCGCAATAGGGCCGGCCCACGCCGGGAGCACGCGCGCCGCGCGCGCGGTCTGCCCCCACGGCAGTCCGCTGGCACCTGCGCTTCAATGCACCACCGACTTTCCGCGCATTCCCCGCGCAGCTGGGGTAGCCGATTCGGCGCGGCCACCGCAAACTCGGACATCACTGGCCAGACGCTGCACCCCCCGGACCAACAACAGGAATCCCACCCGTGAGCAAGGGACGACCACCAACCCCACAACAGACCCCAAGCACGGCGACACCATGGGCAGCCATCACCAACAGCGACACCTGCTCCCCCGCATTACGCACATCAGGATTAACCCGGGGACGGCGGATGCCCGCCAACGTGAGTTGCTATCGCAGTGCGCCTGCATACCTTGGCCTGAGATCGCAGCGGAGGCTAAAGCGCCGGTGATCTCCGCCGGGCCACTGCGGCACAATTGCATACCGCGAACCGATAAGAATCTGTCATTCACGACACATCAGTAATGACCAGTTACAGGGTCATCCACCCCGACGCCGGCAAGACCACCACCGCACCTAATCCTGATCGGGCAAGAAGCAAAGAGAGCCAGAAAAGACTGGAGCCTGGTCAACCTGCCGTTCATCACAACGCCGAACAGGGTCTAACGCGGCAACAATTTCCTATTGTTTTCATGAAGTTTCGCCGCAGGGTGGCCAGCGCATAACATTCAGCAGCCCACTGGGTGCCCCAGCCATCGGTGGACAAGACAAGTCGTCGCGCCCGTTAACAACGGATACACAAACACTCGCGTATACAAGCAAAGGGTAACAGCGTGTCGCCCCTACGGATAACACAAGATGTGCTTTCCCTGAGGAGAACCGAACCATGCATTGTGCCTGCCGGGGCCAGCAAACCCCATCCCCCCAGCCCTACAAGTCCCTTAACCAAGCAACGTTCGGACTAAACGATCACCCGATGTGCTGGCCGGTGTCACCATCGACGATGTCCTTCGATGCCCGCCGACGGTTATGGATCCAACACAAGCTCCGCGAAAACCGGCTGCGTCACCTAGCTACCCGACAAGACCTCCAGCCAAGAAAGTGGGCACGCCCCCACACCGGGACCCCAGGCTCCACTGCGTACCAGCTGGCCACGGTAACGCCCAACGCTAGCTCGCACGACTGTGACCTGCGCATCGACACCACCGACAACATGACCCTCGAGAAAGTCAACAATTACCTCATGGACGACGCAACCCTCGCCGAGGTCATGAACTACCTCACCGGCACCTACGGACCAGGGCTCATCGAGGAACTGATCAAACACCTCCCCCACCTACGACCTCGCTAAGCGACCCAACACAATCAGCACAACATCAATCACAGCTTAGCCCGCACAATCAGCTTGAGCCTCGCCGGCCCACCGGTAGTTTCCCACAAAAAACATCGATCCGCGCCGTGTGCGCCACTCAGAAGCTTCGACCGAGATCCTTGAGGCGAACATAAAAAGATCATTTACAGGGCCACGACTTGCCCTACCGTAGATATTCGGTCGAAAGTTCGGCGTTTACTACGGGGAGGTTTCCTCGCCCGCGACACAGGGCCGACCGGGAATCTGGGGCCACTACCGCCGGCCATGGTGAACTGGCGGGAGTCGTACATGCGTTGGGCTTTGTTGATCAGCACGGGGGTCATTTTGGGTTTGCGTCCGCCGTGGCGGCCGCGGGCGCGGGCGGCGGCCAGTCCGGCGCTGGTGCGTTCGCGGATGAGGGCGGCTTCGTATTCGGCCATCAGCGCGAAGAGGCCGAAGACGAGTTTGCCGTGGGCGGTGGTGGTGTCGATGATCCCGTTGGTCAGGGAGCGCACGGCGATGCCGCGGGTATCGAGGGTGGTGATGATGTCGATGAGGTCGCGCAGGTTGCGCCCGAGCCGGTCGATTTTCCAGATGATCAGGGTGTCGCCCCGGCGGAGGTCGGCCAGGCAGGCGGTCCACTGGGGCCGGTTGGCTGTGGCGCCAGTGATGGTGTCGGTGTAGATCTTCAGGCAGCCCTCGGCTGCCAGGGCGTCAAGCTGCAGACGAGGATTTTGGTCGGCGCTGCTGACTCGGGCGTACCCGATCTTGTCCGCCACGCACCGAACTCTAACGCAACTCATGTCGCGGCGAGTGTTTTTATGCGTTGTTTTTGTGATGGGATTGTGAGGGTCCGCGACCTGCGGAATTGGGCGGCGGCCGATGGTCAGGTGGGGGTCTCTCATAGAGGTGCATTTGCGATAGACACACCCATCGCAGCTCCCGGCGTATCCCGGGAACCACCCCCGGATGCCCTGGATGAGCCTCCATACGCAACGCCGTCAATTCGATGGGCTGCGCCATGGTCAACGAGACAGCCCTGACCTATGCCAAGCATTTACCCGGCCACTTCGCAGCCAAGCCTGAGGTGATCTCCAGCTTGCCCGCATGGAGCCGGGCTATAACGGAACGCGCAACCTCACTACACCCCGTATGCCGTACCTGATCAAGGAGGAGTGACCGATGACGAGTCTCGCAAGCCGTGATCGTGGCGGGAGGGCAAGGAAGGTGGCGCTAGGGGTGATCGGTGCCTCGCTCGTCCTGGGTATGGCGGCGTGCTCCGGCGGATCCAGCGATCCGAGCGCCTCCCAGACAACGACCACGCCGCCTGCCGCCGCGCCAGCTCTGGCAGCGGGACCAGGCATGGCCGGCTACGCCCGTGGGGTGATCGGCACGATCACCGCAGAAAACGGTTCTACCTGGACGCTCAACGCCAGAAACGGCTCCACCTACACCGTGAGCATCACACCTCAGACACAGTTCGGTACTCCCCGCACGCCCGGCACCGCGTCGCAGTTCCCGGTCGGTAGCACAGTGCGCGTCGGTGGTACCCCCAACGGCAACACGATCACTGCGACCCGGATCACCGCACCCAGAGCGAGAAACTCGACCAGCACACCACCACCCACCCCGACCAGTTGATCAGACTACGGTCTGGAGTGTTTCCGTAGCAGACCAGACGGCAGTGGTCGATGCGGCCAACCACCCCATCGCTTCGCTCGATGATGGAAAAACCGACTGTGGTAGGGGTGGTTGGCACCGTCGCATTACAGTAAAGGGGTGGTGCCCGGATACGCCGGGAGCCGCCATGGGCATGTTTATCGCAAATGTTGTTTGCGATATACCCCACCCCAGTGACAGCCAACCGAACCCGACAACAAGGCTGTGCTGCAAGCCGCACATCCTTCGGTGGTCACCGAAGCCGATCTCGCGGGCGTCACCCACCATCAGCTGTTTTTCGCCGGCACCACCAAGATGCGCGGTCCTCGCTCCGGCGCACGCCACCGCGCTGCCTCCCAGCCTGCCCCGGCAAGCCCCGAGTCCACCGGTGTCGTCAGACGCGCCGATAGTGGGCAGCTGCATCTACCCGGACCCGGGCGAGGCTTCGACCGGGCTGCCCATGCTGAGCTAGCTAACCCCGCCCTAGTCCGGATGCGTCAGATCGCCCAGATGCTCAGCCAAGCAAAGGCTGGAACACCAAACTGGCCGCCACCTTGGCCGTGGCTTGGGTTCGCTTGGCCTTCGGCGCCCGTCCCGTGGCCAGCCTCGTCGCCAGGCGTCGTGCCCCTCCTTGCGAGGGGTGGATACTGGGTGCGATTCGCTGAGTGGAGGGTCGGGGGCAGGTGTGGGTAAGGACGATCGGCGTCTTTATATCTGCCCGGAATGTAACGGTTCGCAGGTGGTTGTGAGGTGGAAACGAGCTGATGTGGGCGAAGAGCAGGAGATAGCGACGACGGAGCTATGCCCTACCTGCGATGGCTCAGGGCAAATCCTGGGACCCTCGACATAGTCCGTGGCGTTGTCTCACACTGACCGCATGCCGCGTACTGCCATCCTGTATGCCCGGTCGAATCGTCGCGAGAATTTGGATCGGCAGGTGCGGGAGTTGGAGGAGTGGTGTGATCGCGCTGGCGTTGTGCCGATCCGCACGGTCGCTGAGGTTGCGCTTGGTGTTCGAGCGTCGCGTCGGTGTCGGCAGGTCTTGGCCGACGTCGCTGCCGGCCTTGCGGATCTGGTGTTGATCCGGGATGTGTCGCGGTTGTCTGAGGACATCGTCCAGCTTGAGCAGATCATCGATGAGCATCGGTCCCGGCTGGCTATCAGCCGAGATGATCGGCACCACTGACGCACGATAAGTATTTGGACGATTACTCCCGGGGTGCAGTGTTTTTCTGGCTCGAATTCCGCGTTGCGGGTTTTCGGGGCGGTTGTGAGCTTGTGTTCATTCGTACTCTCATTTTGCTGGTGCCGTCACTCTCATTTTGTGGGGCGTTGCACTCTCACTTTCGTGGCGCTCCACAGCTTCCCTGCGATGGTTTGACACGAGTGTCGTGTGGAGCGACGGGAGAGTGACGACACCGATCCAGCGCCGCGGAAAGGGCAGTGGCTTGTCACGCGGGATGGGCGGGCTAGGTGGTGGTGGGCGTGGTGAGGGGCTTGTATCCGGCGTCGGCGAGCCAGGTTCGGGCTCGGCCTCGCTGGCGTTCTTCGGAGAAGGCAAACCATCGGTCCAGCTCATCTGGAGTGCGTCCGAGGATGTCTTTGAATCGGCGAAACGCCCCTCGGCCGTGAATGGCGATTTGCAGTCTGTCGGCCTGGTGGAGATCGGCGAGGGTGTCGATGAAGAGCTCCATGTCGTGGTAGCTGTCGTGCGAGCCTTCGCCGTGGACCGGCAACCATCGATCGGGGTCGTCGTCTTCCTCTGGCGCTCCTGGCATCTCGCCAGGATTGTCGTGGGCGTAGTCGATGGTGGCTTGGGGCCATACCTGGCCGGTGTGGAGGTCGAGCAGGCCGCCGCCGTGGGTGGGGTCGCCTTCGAGGATGTCGGTGAGTTCGGCGAGGTCGACGGGTAGCGGCCGCAGCAGGGGGGTGGGGCCGGTCCCGAGGAGCGCCTGGAGCTGTTGGCCGAGTTCGGTGTCACCGGGCCAGTCCCGCTCGGCGAGCGCGGCGACGCAGTCGGCGGCGATCTCGGCCGCGTCTTGGATCTGCGCGGTGAGCGCGCGGATCAGACCGTCTCCGATTAGCTGCAGCGCGGTGGTGTTGCGTTTGCGGTCGGGACGAGCGAGTCGGATGACAGCGTGACCATCACCTCGATATACGGCTGCGCGCAGCTGAGTTCGCCATTCCGTCTCCGCCACGCCGCTTAGTCTGCCCACTGCGTCACAGAGCCAGAAGGCTGGCCGGCGCAACCTCGGGGACCCGTTTGTGGGAGCTTTACAACGCCGCCTCGGTGTGCCGGTTTGCCTCCCTTTCGGCACACCCACTCGACCGACTTGATCAGCGATGTTTCCGCTGGTGGGAACGCGCCGAAAGCCCTGCCAGATTCAACGTGCCGGGAGGGGAGTTTGCTGCTGGGTAGCGGTACGGTCCGCGGGTGCCCGGGCTTCTGGGCTACGCGTGGGTGTCAAGGGTAGAGCGGAAAGCTGATCTGCACGGTGTCCGCAGCGGTCGCGCACCGCAAGTTGGTATGGGCGGAGTAGCCTTCCGGTATGGCGAAGACGGTGAAGGTCACGGTGAGCATGCCGGTGGAGGATGTGGAGCGGCTTAAAGCCCTCGACGCCGCTGGTGCGATCGAGTCGGTCTCGGGTTATGTCGCCCAGGCCGTGCACGATCGGCTTGACCGGCAGGCCTGGCTGGCGCGGTGGCGGGCCCGGGTCGGGGATCCTGATCCGGAAGCGAGTGCCTGGGCCGATGAGATGATCGACCGTCACTTCGGGACCGCGGCCAGCAGGGCCTCGTGAGCACGGCCGATGCCCTGGGCGGTTTCGTGGTGGATGCCTCGGCCTTGGCCGTTTTGGGGGGTGAGGCGAATATCTACGCCACGACGTGGGCCGATCGGGCCGCGGTGCGCGGGGTCGTGTTGCTGGTTCCGGCTGCTGCGCTGTCGGAGGCGTGGCAGCAGATTCGTCGCCACGGCCCTGGCGCTGTTGACCAGATGCGAGACTTGCTGGCTTCGCCCATGATCCTCGTTGATTCCCTCGACGACACCACCGCGGCACAAGCCGGTGAGCTGGTCGAGGGCCGTGACGTGAACCCGGATGTGACCGCCGCGCAGGTCGCGACGTGCGCGCGGGCCCGGGACTGGCCGGTGTTGGCTGCCCAGCCCGCTCGTCTGCGCATCATCGATCCTGGGCTGACAATAGAAACCCTGCCAGGAATGCCTGAGAGATAAAAAGTAAGTCACCCCGCCCGGTGTCACTCAAGTTAGTCCGTGTCGCGCTGGCGAATTACAATTTGGCGATCTGCAGGACTGCCGTGACCGGCGTGAATGGAAGCTGGACGCAGCGTGCGTGATTAGGTGACGTGACTGCCGGGTTTATTCTGTTCCCCTTGTTTTTGTCCCTGTCGGTTGGGGGCGCAGTTGTCTGGCCTGGCGCCGGTGCGGGCGTCAAGCTGCGCGGTTAGCTGAAAAGTTTTCTGCGCATTCGCGAGTGGGGGGTTTGCGGGAATGTGCTGAAAAGTTTTCGGCTGCGGTTTGACGCCGATACGGTGACGGTCACGGTGTGATGCCTCCAACGGCTTGGGCAAAAATAGGCTCGTCGGGTGCCGCGGCGCGTGCGTATTGGTGCAGCCGTGGACCGCACATCAAAGATGATACCTATTTTCAGGGCGCGCAATGCGCCCTACGTTATCGTGAAGGCTTCTTGGCTATTTAGTTGCTATTTTTCGTCAAGGTTGCATCTGGTCAGGGATTCGCGGGTCGATTGCTGTCAGCCGTGGTAGGTGATTGTGAATGTTGTGCCTGTTGTGGTAGGTGGCTGATAGGCGCCGAAAGGGTGGTGATGTTGGCGAGGACGGCATGGTTGGTGATGGTGATGTGGTGACGGTTGTGGTGGATGGCGCCGAGTTTATGCAGGGCGTTGAGTGCCTTGGTGATTTGTCTGGTGGTCAGGGTTTTTGTGGCGGGGAGAGTAGTGGGGTGTGGTTGCCGTTGGGGAATTGTTGAGCCCATTGTTGTAGTGCTGATCGGGGAATGGTTGTGCCGTGGGGGTCGGTGAGGTCGTGCAGCAGGGTGGCAATGGTGATGGTGGTGGGGCTGATGAACATGGGGTGGCCGTCGGGGTCTGGGAGGTAGGTGAGGTCGGTGCGGGCGCCTTGGCCGGGGCGGTGGGTGTGTGGAGCGACAGAAA
>Ga0213875_10002863_pt1 | contig 10106 bp, 8 predicted proteins | sample BarmaccomBMRX_R8_FD_160105 | JGI IMG/M metagenome (GOLD analysis project Ga0213875, IMG submission 160105) | Root-associated microbial communities from Barbacenia macrantha in rupestrian grasslands, the National Park of Serra do Cipo, Brazil - RX_R8 | ecosystem: Host-associated > Plants > Roots... | reverse complement strand
GGACACCGCGGAGGCGGCGAGGCGTCTGGGGGCGGCGGGCTTCGCCGGGGTCGTGTACGACCGCCGTGGGCGAGGCCGGTCCGAGGACAACGCGGCATGGTCGCTTGATCGGGAGGTGGACGACCTCGCGGCGCTGATCGCGGCGGTAGGCGGCTCCGCGACCGTCTACTCGAGTTCATCCGGCGCGACGATCGCGTTGCCCGCCGCGGCCGCTGGGATCGGTGTGACCGCGCTGGCGCTGTACGAGCCGCCCTTGTTCGCCGGCGCCGATCACACCGAACACCTCGCCGCGCTACGCTCCCTGCTCGCTGACGGCAAGCACGACGAGGCGATGCGCTACAACCTGACGGCCGTGATCGGGTTGCCGCCCGACGCGGTCGACGGGATGGCCCACGCGCCTGGGTGGGCTGACATGGTCGCGGTCGCCCGAACACTGGTCTACGACCTCGCCGCGGTCAACGACGTCAACCTCGATCCCGACTGGCGTGGTCGCTGGGGCGGCATCACCGTGCCCACCGTCGTGTACTCGGGCGACCAGACCTTTCCGGGTTTGCCCCAAGCCGCCGACATGGTGGCCGCCGCCCTGCCCACGGCGACCCGACGAATCCTGCCGGGGCAGGGCCACGGACCGACCCCCGAGGCAATCGTGCCGGCGCTGCTGGAGTTCCTCCGCCACTGAGCGCCACGGGACTGAACGTGACCGCGGTCGACCGCCGGAGGCAGGTGTTCCTCCGCGGACTCGACATCGAGCACACCTTCAGAATGATCAAGAAATCCCTGGGGTTGACCCACCCAAGCCGCGGCACGCGTGAGACCGGCGGCGAACCGGGCGGCCGTGGATGCACCAAAGTTGGGTAACGTCGTCGAGGTCCCACTGGCTTCGTAGGGAGGCTTTACGTGCGACGGACTGGTTCTTCGCGACGTGACTTCCTTCGCGCGGGCGTGGCCGGGGCGTCCTCGCTCATGGCACCGTCGATCGCCGAACCGACCGAGTGGGGTGTGACCACCGGTTCTGGGCCGGCACCGGGCGGTCCGGGGGCGGACGCGACGTTCACCAGTGCCGACAAGGACGGGTTCGGCACGGCCCGCTCGCACGACAGCCATGTCTGGTTCACCCTCGGCGGTGGACGCATGACGGAGGTCTACTACCCGGATCTGAGCACACCGGCGAGCCGGGAGACCCAACTTGTGGTGACCGACGGCGTGTCCTTCGCGCAACGCGCGCAGGACGTCAACGTGCGCACCGAGGTGATCGATCCCGCTGTTCCCTGCTATCGGCAGGTCATCACCGGAACCGGTTGGTCCGCGGTTACCAGCTATGTCACCGACCCTGGCGGCGCGGCGGTGTTGCTGGAGGTCGAGGTGCACTCCGCCACCGGCCGGCCGTTGCGGGTGTACCTCCTGCACGATCCGGCGCTCACCGGGGAAGGCAATGATGACAGGGCATGGTCGCGGGACGGCGCCCTGCTCGCCGCCGATGCCACCGCCGCCAGCGCGCTCCTGGCCGAAGGAGGGTTCGGGGAGACCGCCATCGGCTACTCGGGGGTCAACGACGGCTGGACGCAGCTCAGCACCCAGGGCGGCCGGTTGATCCATCGCTACGACAGCGCTGGGCCGGGAAACGTCGTGCAACTGGCCCGGTTACGGATCGACGGGGTGCACACCAGACGGGTCACGGTCACGCTCGGATTCGGCGCGCACCCGGTCGAAGCGGTGCACGTCGCACAGTCCGCACTGCACAAGGGATTCGTCACCGCTGTGGCACGGTACGCGGCGGAGTGGCGCCGATACCTGTCCTCGCTGCACCCGGCTCCGGCGAGCCTGTCCGACCACCACGAGCGGGCGCTGTACACCGCGTCGCTGACGGTACTGGCGGCGTCGGAGGACAAGCGCAATCCCGGAGCCTTCATCGCCTCGCCGTCGATGCCATGGGCCTTCGGGTTCGACCGCGCCATCGCACCCACCACCGGCTCGTATCACCTCGTTTGGCCGCGCGACCTCTACCATGTCGCGACGGCGCTGCTGGCCGCCGGTGACCGCGCCGCCGCCGGCCGGGCGTTGGACTACCTGATGCGGGTACAACAACCCGACGGCCACTGGGCGCAGAACACGACGGTCGGCGGAACCCCGTACTGGACGAGTGTCCAACTCGACGAGGTGGCGGCTCCAATGCTGCTGGCCTGGCTGCTGGACAGGGACGACGACGCGACCCTGGACGGCCTTGTCCGCGGCGCGGAGTTCCTGCTGTCCTACCGCGGTGACGGCTATGCCGCGCCCTACACCCAGCAGGAACGGTGGGAGAACCAGAGCGGGTACTCGCCGGCGACCACCGCCTCCGCGATAGCCGGACTAGTGTGTCTCGCCGACTTGCTCAGCCGCGCCGGTCGGGCCACCAACGCCGCGAGGTACCTCGCGGTCGCGGACCGCTGGCAGTCCGAAGTAGACAGTTGGACCGCCACCTCGACAGGACCTTGGTCACCGCGACCGTACTACCTCCGTCTCACCAAGGACGGCAGGCCCGATGCCGCGACGGCCTACTCGTTGGGCGACAACAATCCTGGCACGGTTGACCAGCGGACCGTGGTGGATCCGAGCTTCCTGGAACTGGTGCGGCTTGGCGTCAAGCGGGCCGATGATCCGTTGGTGCGCGACACGATAGCCGTGGTAGACGCGCGACTGGGCGTGCGCACCCCCGCCGGCGAGCACTGGCACCGGTTCACCGGCGACGGCTACGGCGAGCAGTCCGATGGCCGGCCGTGGGACGTCAACCGCCCCGACGTCGGACGCACGTACGGCCGGCTGTGGCCGATCTTCGCCGGTGAGCGGGGCGAGTACGAACTGCTGACGGGCGACAAGCCGGCGGCCAGACAACGACTGCGGTCGATGGCGGCCACCGCGAGCGACACACTCATGCTGCCCGAGCAGGTGTGGGACGACCGGCCTCCCGCGGGTGCCGGCACCACGCGGTCCGGCACGCCGACGACCTCAGCCATGCCGCTGGCGTGGACGCACGCGCAGTACGTACGGCTGGCGTGGTCGATCCAGCTTGGCTCGCCCGTGGAACGACCTGCCGTCGTCGCCCAGCGGTACGCCGACAGCTGATCATGTGTGGTTGACCACCAACAGCCTCCCCTGTGCCAGCGATCGCCCAGACCGTAGCGGCGGTGTTCCCGAAGGCCGTCTTCGGCTAGCCTGCTCGGCGAGCGTGGTGTCGGGAAGCCGGTGTGAATCCGGCGCGGTCCCGCCACTGTGACCGGGGAGCCGTCCCCGACCAGGCAAGCCACTGGGTGCGAACCCGGGAAGGCACGGAGACGGCGGTGATCCGGGAGCCAGGAGACCGGCCACGCGAGAAGGACACGCGTCACACGGAGGATGTGATGGCTGCTCACCGGACCTGTTCGCGCCCAAGTACTCGACCGGGCCCACCCCGGTGATCTCGTTCGTCGGCGCCGGCCCCGGCGCCCCCGACCTGATGACCTTCCGTGGTGCTGACCGGCTGGCTCGTGCCGACGTCGTCGTCTGGGCTTCTTCGCTCGTGCCGGCCGACGTGCTCGCGCACGCCAACCCGGCCGCGGAACGGCACGACTCGGCCGGCATGACGCTGGAAGACGTGCTCGCGGTGTACCAGGCGCATCCCGGCGCCGCGATCGTTCGGCTGCACTCCGGCGATCCCACGGTCTACGGGGCGATCGCCGAGCAGATCGACTGGTGCCGGCGGGCAGGGCGAGAGTACGAGATCGTGCCGGGGGTGGGCTCGCTCGGCGCGGCCGCGGCGGCGATCGGACGCGAGCTCACCGTTCCCGCCGTCGCGCAGAGCGTGGTGCTGACCCGTCTCGGCGGCGGACGGACGGCCGCCTCGATGCCGCCGGGCGAGACCGTGGCGGCGTTCGCCAGACACCGCACGACGATGGCGGTCTACCTGTCGGCGCAACGTCCGGCACAGGTACAGGCCGAGCTCCTTGATGGCGGACAGGGATATCCACCGGGAACACCGGCCGTGGTGGTGGCGAAGGCGAGTTGGCCCGATGAGGTCGTGATCACTACGACGGTCGGTGAACTGGCCGCCGAGCTCACGGCCTCCGGCATCCGCACCGCCGCACTGATTCTGGTCGGCGATGCCCTTGCCGGGGGTCCGCCGGCGGACACGGAGATCCCTCGAACCCGGCTGTACCACCCGGCGTACTCACACGGCTGCCGTCGCCGCTCGGCGGAGGGCAGCACGCGGGGACGGCCGATCCCCGCCGACAAGCGGAGGCGGCCGTGACCGGGTTGCTCACGGTGGTTGGGTTGGGTCCAGGCGGGACGGCACACCGCACGGAGGCAGCCGTGACCGCAGTGCGACAGGCCGAGGTGGTGCTCGGCTACGCGCCCTATCTCGATGGATGCGCCGACCTGCTCGGCCCGGAACAGACCGTGGTGCGGGGCAGGATGACCGAGGAGGGGCTGCGGGCGGCGCAAGCGGTGGAGTTCGCGGCGACCGGGCGCCGGGTCGCCCTGGTGTCCTCGGGTGATGCCGGTGTCTACGGCATGGCCACGTTGGCGCTCAGTGCCGTCGCCGAGCTCGATCCCGGTACGCGGCCACGGGTCGAGGTGCTGCCCGGCGTCACGGCGGCGCTGGCCGCCTCGGCCGTGGCCGGCGCGCCGCTGGCTCATGACTTCGCCTGCCTGACCCTGTCCAGCCTGCTCACACCGTGGGCGGAGGTGGAGCGCCGGCTGCGTGCGGTGGCCGCCGCCGACCTCGCGCTCGCGCTGTACAACCCGCGGTCGAACGGCCGAGAGTGGCAGCTGGACAGGGCGCGCGAGGTGGTGCTCGAGCACCGGCCGGGGGCGACCCCGGTGGCACTGGTCACCGATGCCACCAGGGCCGAACAGCGGGTCGCGCTGACCACCCTGGACGACATGGACTGCTCGTCGGTCGGCATGACCACCACCGTGCTCATCGGGTCGTCGACAACGCGCCGGATCGGCGACTGGCTGGTGACCCCGAGGAGCGCCCTGCCGGGGAGCACGACGTGACAGTGCACCTTGTCGGTGCCGGCCCGGGTGATCCCGGTCTGCTGACCCGCCGCGCGGCCGAGTTGCTCGCCACGGCTGAGGTCGTGGTCTACGACCGGCCGTCGATGGGCCCCATCCTCGCGCTGGCATCAGCCACCGATCTGCGCTGTGTCGGCAAGGCCGGCGGACGGCCCGCGCTGCCACAGCACGAGGTCAACACGATGCTGATCGAGCTGGCCCGCACCGGTCTCGAGGTGGTGCGGCTCAAGGCGGGCGATCCGTTCGTGGTGTCCCGGGGCGGTGAGGAGGCCATGGCACTCGCCGCGGCCGGCGTGGAGTTCACCGTGGTGCCAGGGGTTTCCGCAGCCGTGGCCGCACCGGCTCTCGCCGGAGTCCCGGTGATGGTGCGGCAGGTCGCCACCACACTCACGGTGATCGCCGGCAACGACGATCCACAACACCGCCAGCGCGTCGACTGGGACGCGGTGGCCCGGCTCGGCGGAACCGTGGTGATCCTGACCGGCCGGTCCGCGCTGCGGCGGATCGCCGCCGACCTGCGGGCGGCGGGGATGCCGGCGGACACCCCCGTCACGGCGGTCAGCGCGGCGAGCCGGCCGGCGCAGCGCAGGACGACCGGCACTTTGGCCGCCCTGCCCGACCTGCGGCTGCCCCCGCCGGTGACCTTCGTCATCGGCGAGACGGCTGGCATGGACCTGGTCTCGGAGGCTCGGGAGGCACGCGGTGCACATACCTGACGGATTCGTCAACGCCCCGGTGTGCGTCGCCGGCGGCCTGCTCGCGGTTGGTGGACTCGCCGTGTGCGTCCGGCGAGTGGGCACGTCGATGCGCACTCCGGGCGGGAGTGCCGTGGGTGGTAGCGACATTCCGCTCGCCGGCCTCGCCGCCGCCTTCTTCCTCGTGCTGGAGGCACCGATCTTCCCCATCGGCGTCGGCACCGGCGGCCACCTGCTCGGCGGCACACTGGCGGTGGCCCTGCTCGGTCCGTGGCTCGGGCCGGTGGTGGTCTCCGTGGTGCTCGTGGTGCAGGCTCTGTTCGCCGGCGACGGCGGTGTCACCGCGCTCGGTGTCAACGTGGTCAACATGGCGCTGCTGCCCGCGCTCGTCGGATACCCGCTGCTGATCGGGTCGGCCAGGGTCCTGACAAGGATCCTCGGCCGCGCCAGGCTCGCCGTGGTGGTGGGCTGCGCTGTGGCGGCGGTCGTCTCGGTCCTCGCCGGCGCGGTGCTCTACAGCCTTGAGTACGCCGTCGGCGGCGCGGCCGACGTGCCAGCCGGCACGGTGGCGGCGGCCACGATCGGCACCTACGCGGTGATCGCCCTGTTCGAGGGGCCGGTCACCGGCCTCGTGGTCGCGGCCTTGTTGCGGCTGCGCCCCGACTTGGTCCGGGTCGGCCGACACCTCACCAAGGCGCCGGCCGCATGAGTGGAGCGGCACACCGTCCCGGTGCCCAGCCGGTGGTCGCGGCGGACACCGCGCTGCACCGCGCACCGCCGCAGTGCAAGGTGGCGGCCACGGCTGTGTGCGTGCTGTTCGTCGCCTGCACGCCGACCGGAGTGTTGTGGCCCTATCTCGGTTACGGCGCACTGCTCGTCGGCACCGCGGTGATCGCGGCGGTCCCGGCGCGGGCGCTGCTGCGGAGACTGGTCGTGGAGATCCCGTTCGTGTTCTTCGTTGTGCTGTTGCCGTTTCTCGCCTCGGGCCCGACCGTCGGCGTGCTTGGCGTCCGGCTGTCGTTGGCTGGCATCGCGTCGGCAGTCGCGATCGTGCTGAAGGCCAGCTTCGGTCTGCTCGCCACGGGACTGCTCGCGGCGACGACTCCGCTCCCCGAGGTGATCGCCGGTCTGGAGCGGTTGAGGGCACCCGTGATCGTCACGGCGATCGCATCGTTCATGGTGCGCTATGGCGAACTGCTGAACTCCGAACTGGCGAGACTGCGGACGGCACGGGTGTGCCGGGGGGCCGACCAACGGTGGCTGTGGCAGGTGGCCGATGTCGCCGGCTGTGTCGGCGCCTTGTTCGTGCGTGCCTTCGAGCGCGGCGAGCGGGTGTATCTCGCGATGCTCTCCCGCGGCTACACGGGATCGCTTCCACCGACGCTGACCGGCGCCGCGGCCTCTCGCTTCGCCTGGCTCACCGCGCTGGCGGTGCCCGCCGTGTTCGCCGGGCTGGCCGCGGCGGGGTGGGTTACCAGGTCATGAACTCACCTGCATTGATGCTGCTCGGTCACGGCAGCCGGGACGCCGAGGGGGTCGAGGAGTACTGGGCCCTGGCCAACACGCTCAGGGCGAGCGCCCCGGAGCTCAGCGTCGGCTGCGGATTCGTGGAACTGGCCGAGCCTGGCGTTGACGCGGCAATTGACGACCTGGTGGCCGGCGGGGCGGACGACATCGTCGTCGTACCGCTCGTGCTGTTCGCGGCGGGGCACCTGAAGAATGATGGGCCGGCGGCGACGGCACGGGCCCGGCGCCGGCACCCGTCCGTTCGCCTCAGACTGGCGAGGGACCTCGGCATCGAGCCAGTGCTGCTTTCCCTTGCCGCGGACCGGATCAGGGCCGCCGCCGGCGACACCAATCCCGACGAACTCGGCGTCGCCCTGATCGCCCGCGGATCGTCCGATCCGGACGCGTGCGCGGATCTGTGGAAGGTCGGCCGGCTGCTGGCCGACGGCCGCGGACTCGGCACGATCGAACCCGGTTTCGTGTCGTTGGCACGGCCGGCCGTGCCCGAGGCGATGGAGCGCTGCCGCCTGCTCGGCGCGAGGACGATCGTGGTCAGCCCGTTCTTCCTGTTCACCGGCCTGTTGGTGCGACGGATCCATCGGCAGGCCGCGGACTGGGCCGCCCGGCACCCCGAGGTCACCGTGCGCGGCGGGCCGCACCTCGGCCCGGACCCCACGCTGGTCCGGCTGATCCTGGCGCGGTACCACGAGGCACTGCACTCCGATGTGCGGATGAACTGCGACCTGTGCGCCTACCGGGTGCGAATGCCGGGCCACGAGGGCAAAGTCGGGCTGCCGATCTCGCTGTCCCCACACGGCGACGCGCCGGCGCGCGGCGGACGACGCGCCCGCAGGGCTGTTCGGGTGCCGGCACCCGCACCGGCCATCGAAGTCAGGGCGGGCAGGTTCCTTCCGCCGTCGTCCGCGCCTGGCGAGGTTCCCGCCGTCGAGATGCGTGCGGTCAGTTTCGCCTATCCCGACGGCACCGAGGCACTGTCCGGTGTGGACCTTCGCGTCGGACGTGGCGAGCGGATCGCCGTGCTCGGCCCCAACGGTGCCGGCAAGACCAGCCTCGTGCTCCAGCTCAACGGTGTGCTCACCCCGGCCTCCGGGGAGATCCTGATCGGCGGCACCAGGGTCGGTCCCCGGACACTGCGAGAGATACGGCGCAGAGTGGGTGTCGTCTTCCAGGATCCCGACGACCAGCTGTTCACTCCCACTGTCGGCCGGGACGTCGCGTTCGGCCCCGCCCACCTCGGGCTGGCAGGCGAGGCGCTGACGGAACGGGTCGCGCAGGCCCTGTCCTACGTCGGGCTCGGTGACCTCGCCGACCGGCCACCGCACCGGCTGTCCCTCGGCCAGCGCCGGCGTGCCGCCGTGGCCACCGTGTTGGCGATGCACCCGGAGATCCTGGTGCTCGACGAGCCGTCGTCCACCCTCGACCCCGCCGCCCGCAGGGACTTCGCCGACCTGGTCAAGCGGCTTGGTATGACGACCCTGCTCGTGACCCACGACTTGCCATACGCACTGGAACTGTGCCAGCGCGCCGTGGTGCTCGACCGCGGCCGGATCGTCGCTGACGGCCCGACAAGGGAAATCCTCGCCGACACCGGGTTCCTGAGCGCACACCGGCTCGAACTGCCCGCCGGTTTCAGCCCATGGGGAGGTTAACCGTGACGTCACCATCCCGTCTCGTGCCGCGTCTTGTCGCGGTGATGGTCACACTTCTGGTGGTGTTCGCGCCGCCCGCACTCGCGCACGACTCCGACGACGACACACCGCCGGGTCTGGTCGGCGACCTCCGCAGCAGCCTGCTCGAGTCGACTCTTCCGCCGGGTGTCGAGGTCAGGCTGCTGGAGAATGGCGAGGCGCTGTGGCTGCGCAACACCGGCCGCACCCCGGTGATCGTGTTCGACGACGAGGGCGGAAGTCGCTATCTAGTCGGCCCGCAGGGGCTTGCCGTGAACGACGCGCTGCCGGTGCGGGATCCGGACGGTGACCGGGACCGTCCACACCAGCCGCCCGCGCCCGTGGGCCAACCCCGATGGCGGTGGCTCTCCCACGACTCGACCGTGCAGTGGCAAGACCACACCACTCAGTGGGATCAGGGCACACCACCCGCGGCCGCCGAGCAGGGACGCGACCATCTGATCAGGGCATGGCAGGTCGGGCTGCGACAGGACGGGAGACCATACGAGATCCGCGGCGAATGGCGGTGGATCCCAGGCCCGTCCCCGCTGCCCTGGATCGCGCTCACCGCACTGATGGCTGTCGGCGTCGCGTTGCTGGCAAGGTCGCGCCGGAAGTGGCTGCTCGCCGTGCCGATGGTCGTGTTGGTGACGGCGGGCGCGTCGCACGCCACGGCCATGATCCTGGGGCGGGACGCGGAGAACGCCGGCGTTGTGCTGTTGCACGACTATCTGCCCGTGTTGGCGGCGCTGCTGATCGGTCTCTCCTCGATCGTGCTGCTCGCGGCAGGCTTGCGCAATGCCCGCTGGTTCGCCACGCTGGCCGCGGCCGGCCTTGGCGCCAAGGCGCTGGTGCTGGACTCGGCGGTGTGGTGGAGCTCGACAAGCGTGGTCGCGGTGCCGGTCGCTCTCGACCGGTTCACCGTCGCGGTCTCAGCCGGGATCGCGGTCGGCCTGGTGGTCGCCCTTCTGACGTGGCCGGCGGCGAGCGGATCGGCCGGTGCCACGCCGCCGCCGCGTTGACGGAGTGTTTCCGCACCCGAGGTGTGCCTAGGTGTTGGGTGATTACTACACTGCGTTGAGCAACCGCTGACTGTCGTCCAGCGACCACCGAGGTGTGCCATGCTTGACCGTCCGAGTTGGGCTCCCAAGCACATCGATCTGGACAAGCCCAGCTCCGCCCG
>Ga0213875_10002862_pt1 | contig 10112 bp, 10 predicted proteins | sample BarmaccomBMRX_R8_FD_160105 | JGI IMG/M metagenome (GOLD analysis project Ga0213875, IMG submission 160105) | Root-associated microbial communities from Barbacenia macrantha in rupestrian grasslands, the National Park of Serra do Cipo, Brazil - RX_R8 | ecosystem: Host-associated > Plants > Roots... | reverse complement strand
GGGCTCGAATAGAAGGCTTGCAGCTGGATGACGTCGAGCGCCATGGGCGTTCAGCTTCCTTCGTGACGCTTGAACCTTTGGGCCACCCGCCTGCTCTACCTTAACCAGAGCCTGTTTCGAAAAAGTGGTTTCCACCTTTTCGCATCAGCCTGCAGAAGCATTGCCGTCAGCCTGCAGAAGCATTGCCGTCTTCATGCCGCCTTTGCCGATTGTCGCTGGCCGCGGCGCTGGTGTGCGATTCGTGCACGCTTCCTATCACATCGAGCAGGAAAATTGCGCTCATCCCTTGTGGAAGCGTTCACGGACCTCTTCGTTTGAGGCTATGGCTTCTCGAGGGAGCGACGGCCGGATCAGGGATTTCGGAGGCAAATCATGTCGATTCCAACTCGTTTCGCACGTCAGCGCTCCTGCGCCATAGCGGTCGCAAAGTTTCTCGCCGTTTCGTTTCTCATGATCTTTGGCCTGGAGAGCGCCATGACGCATGCCGCCACCACTTCGTTCACAGTGACCTCGCCGGGGCTCGAGGATGGTGCGCTTCTTCCGCGCCGTCACGCCGGCTCCGGCGACTGCGGCGGCGAGAATGTCTCACCCGCTCTCGCCTGGGCGGGTGTGCCTGAAGGCACAAAGAGCTTCGCCATCGTGGTCTACGATCCCGACGGCGGAAAAGGCCTCGGCTCGGTGCATTTCGTCGCTTACGACATTTCCGACAAGGCCCGCGGCTTTGCCGAAGACTTCGGTTCCGGCGCTTCGGGCGGCTTCGTCGGCGGCACGAATACGAGGGGTGTGAACAGCTATTCCGGCCCTTGTCCTCCACCTGGCGATCAGCCCCATCACTATGTTTTCAGCGTCTATGCACTCGATCTCGCGCCGGGGACGCTTGCGGCCGGCCTCACGCGCGAGGCCTTTTTTCAAGCCGTGCGCGGGCATGTGCTCGCGGCGTCGAGCATCGTCTTGCGCTATGCGAGGTGAGCGATGCGCTTGGTGTCGCGCGTCACCGCCGCTGACGGCCCAACGTTTTACCCAGGGAGAGGATGACCCGGCATCAGATCGTAAGGATGTTTCCATCCGGGCAAGGCCTTGATGCGCTCGCGCCAGGCGTCGATGGAGGGATGCGTCGCCTTGAAGTCGAAACCCGTCTCCTCGGTGGGGTAGAACACATAACCCGCCATGGAGATGTCGGCGATCGTCCGATTGTCGCCGAGCAGGAAGGGCGTTTTGGACAGATGCTTGTTCGCAATCGCGAAAGCCCTTTCGGCGCGCGCCTTGAGAAAATCGAGCACCGCGGGCTCAGTGTCTTTCATAAAAGTCCGCAGGAAGCGATAGACCGACAGGTATCCGGTGAATTTGTGGTTGTCGAACAGGAGCCAGCGCCAGCACTCGGCCCGCTCATCCTCGTCGCCCGGTCCGAATTTGCCGGTCTTGCGCGCCAAGAGATCGAGGATCACGCCCGATTGGCTCATACGCTTGCCATCGGCTTCCAGAACGGGCGCCTCGCCGAGCTCGTTAATCTCGCTGCGATAACGTTCGCCCCGTGTCTCGCCTTTGAAGAAGTCGACGAAGACCGGCTCCCAGGGCACGCCGGTGAGGGACAGCATCAAGGCGACCTTGTAGCAGTTGCCGGATTGCGCGAAGCAATGAAGCCGATACATGGATGTGTCTTCCTGTTCGTGATCCCACAAAAAGATCTTGTCGTGCGAACAGTTTCCATTTTTGCGCATCGGGCTCAAGGAGGAGGTGAAGTGAATTCGACGGAAGGTGGCTCCGCGCATGGCTGAAACGGAGTGGCTGAGCATCGGCGCCGGCGATGCCGCAAGGCGCATCGCAGTCCTGTCGCGCGAAGGGAAAGGGGCGCCCGTCGTCTGGCTTGGCGGCTTCAAATCGGACATGGCCTCGACCAAGGCCGCTTATCTCGACGCATGGGCAGCACGTGGAGGCCGGCCCTTCTTGCGCTTCGATTACTCGGGCCATGGCGTATCGGAGGGGCGTTTCGAGGACGGCACGATCGGCCGCTGGCTCGAGGAATCGCTCGCCGTCATCCGGGAGTATGCGAAAGCGCGGCCGCTCCTTGTTGGCTCGTCGATGGGCGGGTGGCTCGCCTTGCTCGCCGCGCGCCGCCTTGCGAAGGAAAGCCCGCAGTTCGCGCCCTTGGGCCTCGTGCTGATCGCGCCGGCCGTCGATTTCACCGAAGAGCTCATGTGGAAGGAGCTTTCCGCGGAGGCGCGTCGCGAGATCGAAGAAAAAGGCGTGTATCTTCGCCCCTCCGCCTATTCGCCCGACCCCTACCCGATCACCCGAAACCTGATCGAAGAGGGGAAACATCACCTCCTCCTCGGCGGCACGATCCAGACAGGATGCCCGGTCCATGTTCTGCAAGGCATGCGGGACCCCGATGTCCCCTGGCGACACGCCTTGACCCTCATGGAGCATCTTTCGTGGGATGAGAGCGTCATCACCTTGATCAAGGACGGCGATCATCGCCTGTCGCGCGAGGAGGATCTGGCCCGGCTCGTCGCAGCGATCGAAGCTTTCGATGCCGATTGACCATTTTCAAACATTGCCAAGTGAGAACGAGCCGACATCTCGCGGGCGAAACTCAACGCGTTGAGAGATGAGCTACTTCATATCGCGGAGGACTATCGCCTTGGTACGAAGGCCAAGGTGAATCAGTTGAGGAGGACCAAATGACGGATCTTGGGAAGCGTCTCATAAAGGCGGCAAAACAGGCGCGGGCCATTGCGCGCGGCGATGCGCGTCCCTCGACTTATCGTGTGCGTAGATTCGATGTGGATGTGCAGGCGATCCGCAAGCGCACGGGCCTGTCGCAGTCCGCTTTCGCGGCTCGTTATCGCATCCCCATCGGCACGCTACGTGATTGGGAGCAACATCGTCGTGATCCGGAAGGTCCGGCTCGAACGCTTCTCACCGTGATCGACAAGGATCCGCGGGCGGTTGAGCGCGCGTTGGCTGACGTTTAGCCGAAGAGCCCAAGAGCTTGCGGATTGGCCTTTCCTGTCGTAACCGAACTTCATGGCTCAGAACCGGGATATGTCCGTTCCCGCCTCGGGTGACACCGGTGGTGGATTGTTCACGGTGATCAGCGTCGCGGTGCTCGTGGGCACCGAGATCATGGGCGCCGCGCTCGCCGCCGGATGGGCGCTGGCCGGCCTCATCGAACTCGGACCCACCCTCACCTACGCGCTGATGGCGATTTTCGCCGCCGGAGGCATCGCGCTCCTCGTCATGTTCGTGCGCAGCGCCCTGCGCGTCGAATTCGCCAACCGAAGGCGCTGATCTCAGCCTCCCCGCATCCATGCTGAGCCGCAGGCATATGTTGCAGGCGATGGCGGCATCCGCGCTCGCCCGCGCGGACGCAAAGGCGAATCCCGCCGCGCTCGAGTTCGGTCCTTCCCAGCCGTTTTCCCATGACGCGCTGAAGGAGCGCGCCAAGACGCTCGCCGCGCAACCTTATGATCCGCCGCCTCGCCCCAATCCCGACATCGTGCAGAAGCTCGATTACGATGCCCATGGCAAGCTGCGCTTCCGTTACGATTATGCGCTCTGGGGTGATGGGGGAGGGGCTTATCCCGTCACCTTCCAGCATGTCGGCAAATATTTCCCGAAGACGGTGCGCATGTACGCCGTGAGCAACGGCGAGGCGCGGGAGATTCTCTACCGCCCCGAGTACTTCACCATACCGCCGACGAGCCCGGCCGCCGCCTTGCCGAAGGATGCTTCGGCCTTCGCCGGCTTGTGGGTGATGGAGGCGCGCGACGGCTCCGACTGGAAGTTGCTCGAGCCCTGGGTCACCTTCCTCGGCGCCTCTTATTTCCGCGCGGTCGGCGAGCTCGGCCAGGTCGGCATGTCGGCGCGCGGCGCCGCCATCACGCCGGGCGGTCCGGGACCGGAGGAATTTCCCGATTTCGTCGCACATTGGATCGAGCCTGCCGTGACCGATGACGACCCCCTCATCCTTCACTCGCTTCTCGATTCGCCGAGCCTTGCCGGCGCCTACCGCTTCGCCTTGCATCGCACGAAAGGCGTGGTGATGGATATCGAGGCCGACCTCCATCCACGCGCCTCGATCGAGCGTCTCGGCATCGCGCCGCTCACCTCGATGTTCTGGTATTCGCAAACTGCGAAGCCGACCGCGATCGACTGGCGGCCCGCCGTCCACGATTCCGACGGGCTCGCGCTCTGGACGCGCGCCGGCGAGCACATCTGGCGTCCGCTGAATAACCCGCCGCGCACGACGCTCTCGAGCTTCCTCGACGAAAACCCGCGTGGCTTCGGTCTTCTGCAGCGCGACCGCATCTTCGATCACTATCAGGATGGCGTGAAATACGAGAAGCGTCCCTCGACCTGGGTGGAACCGCTCGACGATTGGGGACAAGGCGCCGTGCAGCTCCTCGAATTCCCCACCGACGACGAGATCCATGACAACATCGTGGCGAGCTGGGTGCCGAAGACGCCGACGACGGCCGGACAGCATCTCTCCTTCACCTACCGCCTCTACTGGCTCGCCGACGAGCCCTTCCCTTCACCGCTGGCGCGCGTCGTCGCGACGAGGCTCGGGCGCGGCGGACAGCCCGGCCAGCCGCGTCCGAAGGGCGTGCGGAAATTCCTGATCGAGTTCGAAGGCGCGCCTTTGCGCGACCTGCCCTATGGCGTGAAACCCGAGCCTGTGGTGACCGCTTCACGCGGCACCTTCGGCCCTTACCAGTTCACCGAGCCGGTGCCGGACGATGTTCCCGGCCATTGGCGCACCCAGTTCGACCTCATCGTCGAAGGGCAGGATCCGGTGGAGCTGCGTTGCTATCTCAAGCTCAACGAGAAGACGCTCTCGGAAACCTGGGCTTACCAGTACTACCCGTTCTGAAGGCGCGAGTAGCGAATGGCGAGTGGCCGGCGCGATCTGGCGTTTTTCACTATCTCGCTACTCGCTACTCGCTATTCCCCTCCGCCGCATCGCCGCGTCGAGCGTGTTCAAAAGCAGACAGGCGATGGTCATGGGTCCGACGCCCCCGGGGACCGGCGTGATCGCGCCCGCGACTTTCGCGGCTTCCGCATAAGCGACATCGCCGACGAGCCTGGTGCGGCCTTCGCCCGCCATGGGGTTCGGCACGCGGTTGATGCCGACGTCGATGACGATGGCATCGGGCTTCACCCAATCGCCACGGATCATTTCCGGCTTGCCGACGGCCGCGACTAGAATGTCGGCGCGCCGGCACACGCCCGGAAGATCGCGTGTGCGCGAATGCGCGATCGTCACCGTCGCGCTCTCGGCCAAAAGCAATTGCGCCACCGGCTTGCCGACGAGGATCGAACGCCCGACGACCACCGCCTCGGCGCCTGCGATGTCCGGCTTCACGCTGCGCACGAGTTCGAGGCAACCGAGCGGAGTGCACGGCGCGAGCGCCGGCGCGCCGGCGAGCAGGAGCCCGGCATTCATCGGATGCAGGCCGTCCACGTCCTTCCTCGGATCGATCGCTTCGATGATGTGCGTGGCATCGATGTGTCGCGGCAGCGGCAATTGCACGAGGATGCCGTCGACTTCCTCATCGGCGTTGAGACGCTCGATGAGTGCGAGGAGCTCCTTCTCGCTCGTCGCAGCCGGAAGCTTGTGTTCGAAGGAGCGCATTCCCGCCTCGATCGTCTGGCGCGCCTTGTTCGCCACATAGACGCGGCTCGCCGGATCGTCGCCGACGAGCACCACGGCAAGGCCGGGCGTCGCGTCGTGGCGTTCCTTCAGCGCCCCGACGCGCGCCGCGATCTTGGCCCTCAGCGCCTCGGCGATCGCCTTGCCGTCGATGACGCGAGCGCTCATGCGGTGTCCTTCGTCGAATGGGGTCTGTGGCAATGCGCCCGCGGCGCGGCGGCGAGCCTTCGAGGGCCGGCTTTGACGTCGACGAGGTCGCGCGAGGCACGTGGTGCCAGCCCCATCATGAGGCGCAGCTGATCGGCGGCAACCATGCGGCTCAGAGGACGTTGGGGTAGACGTAATAGGCGATGAAGCGCTCGATGAAATAGATGATCAGGAGCACGATGATGGGCGAGATGTCGACACCGCCCATGTTCGGCAGGCGTTCGCGGATCGGGCGAAGCACGGGTTCGGTGAGCCGGGTCAGCGTGTCCCAGACCGTGCGAACGAGATCATTGCGGATGTTGAGAACGTTGAAGGCCACGAGCCAGCTCAGCACCGCGGTGGCGATGATGATGAACCAGTAGATGTCGAGAATGGCGAGAATGACGTCGAGAATGGCGCGCATGGGCACGAGCTCTTGCGGCACGGATTCTGAAACCCGGGCCCGGTGAAGGTCGCGCCTTTTAGCCTGCGCGCGAATTCTCGGCAATTGCGAACCGGCAAAGCGTCGACGCTGGTGATCCCGGCCCGGCATGTTATGTCTTCCACGATACGAGGAGATCGTCGATGCGCGTGCAACTTGGTCTTGCGGCTCTGGTCATCGGCGCGGGGCTTTCGGCGGGTCTTGCCCAACAAGACGGCAGCCCGCGAGGCGAGGGAGAGCTTCTCACGGGCTCGGCCGCGTATGGGGATTGGGCGACGGACCAGCCGGGGCTTCGGCGCAAGATCACGCCGGCCGACCTGCCCGCGCCTTTTGCCACAAGGCCTGCCGCCAACGGCCCCTCGGTGACGCGCGCCCCGCAAGGCGCAAAGCCGAAAGTGCCTGCGGGATTTTCGGTCGAGCCTTTCGTCACCGGGCTCTCCGGCCCGCGCCTCATGCGCGTGGCGCCGAATGGCGATATCTTCGTCGCCGAAACCTACGCCGGGAGGGTGCGCGTCATCCGCGCCGCCGATGGCGCCGCGAAGCCCGAGAAGGTTGAGGTGTTCGCGCAAGGGCTCGATGAGCCCTTCGGCATCGCCTTCTACCCGCCGGGCCCTGATCCGAAATGGGTTTATGTGGCGGACACGAACGCGGTTTTGCGCTTCCCCTACGCGAATGGCGATCTTGCGGCGCGCGGCGAGCCGGAAGTGATCGTGAAGAGCTTGCCGACCGGCGGCCACAGCACCCGCGATGTGATCTTCTCGGAGGATGGGAGCAAGATGTATGTCTCGGTCGGCTCCGCCTCGAACGACGCCGACAATCTGCGCGGCGAAGCGGGACAGGAGGCGGGCTTCATCGCAAGCCACGCGCTTGGGGCCGCCTGGGGGCGAGAGGAGAATCGCGCCGACGTCCTCGTGTTCGATCCGCAGGGCCGATCGGGCCGCATCTTTGCGACGGGCTTGCGCAATTGCGTCGGCCTCGCCATCCATCCGCAGACGAAGGATCTATGGTGCTCGACGAATGAGCGCGACGGGTTCGGCGATGATCTGCCGCCCGATTACGTGACACGCGTGAAGGAAGGGAGCTTCTTCGGCTGGCCCTGGTACTACATCGGCTCGCATCAAGACCCTCGCCATAAAGGCGAACGGGAAGATCTCGCCGAGAAGGTCACGGTGCCGGACGTGCTTCTCCAGCCTCATTCCGCACCGCTCGCGATGACGTTCTACCAGCGCCCCAAGGGCGGCCAGGCTGCGTTCCCGCAAGACTATAACGGAGATGCCTTCGTGGCGCTGCACGGTTCCTGGAACCGCTCGAAACGAACGGGATACAAGGTGGTGAGGATCAAGCTCAGCGAGGGCGTGCCGCGCGGCGAGTACCAGGATTTCGTGACGGGCTTCGTCACGGGAGACGCGAATGTCTGGGGGCGGCCGGTCGGCGTCGCCGTCGCGCATGACGGAGCGTTGATCGTCAGCGAGGACGCGAACGGCACTTTGTGGCGGATCACGGGGAAGGGCGGGGATTGATCTTTCGTCAGATCAGGTGATTTTCACGAGCACTTTGCCCTTCGCCTCCCGCCGTGCCAGCACGCCGAGCGCTTCCGCCGTCTCGGCGAGCGGGAAAATGCCGTGCACATGGGCGGAAAGCTTGCCCTCCTTCGTCCAGGCAAAGATCCGATCCATGTTGGCGCGATGCGTTTCGGGCTCGCGCTCGACAAAGGAGCCCCAGAATACGCCCTGGATGTCGCAGCCTTTCAGAAGGGCGAGATTGAGCGGAATTTTCGGGATGGTGCCGGCCGCGAAGCCCACCACGAGATAACGTCCCTGCCAGGCGATGGCGCGCAGCGCCGGTTCAGCGAGATCGCCGCCGACCGGATCGTAGATAACGTCGACGCCGCGCCCTTCCGTCAGCGCGCGCAGCCCCTCTTTCAAGTCGTGCGACGCATAGTCGAGCGTCATTTCGGCCCCGTGTGCCGATGCGAGGGCGAGCTTGTCGGCCGAGGAAGCGCAAGCGATGACGCGCGCTCCCATCGCGTGTCCGATCTCGACGGCCGCAAGGCCGACGCCGCCGGCCGCGCCAAGAACCGCGAGCGTCTCGCCGGCTTCGAGCCGCGCGCGATCCTTGAGCGCATGGAGCGAGGTTCCATAGGTGACGATGAGCCCGGCCGCCTGCTCGTCGGTCACGCCGTCGGGGACACGCAAAAGGCGGTCGGCGCGGACCAGGATGCGCTCGCGACAGCAGCCATGTCCCGGAAAACCGGCGACGCGGTCACCCACGCGCCATTGCGTCACAGCTTCACCCAGCGCGTCGATGACCCCGGCGCATTCCGCACCCGGAGAGAAGGGAAGCTCCGGGCGGAACTGGTATTTGCCGGCCAGCATCAGCGTGTCGAAGAAATTCAATCCCGCCACCGCAACGCGGACCGAGACCTCGCCCGGTCCCGGCTTCGGTTCCGCCACTTCCGCAAGCGCGAGCGTCTCTGGACCGCCGAGCTTTCGACAAAGAATGGCTTTCATGATGTCTCCGGGTAACGGCAAAAATGAACCTGCCGCTCGCCGGATTGTAAGATGCGGCTCGCCTGTGTCACAAGTCGATGGAGGCAAGCCCGCGCGGCCGAATAGGGAGCGAGAAGCGATGAAGAGCCATGCACAGGTGGTGGTGATCGGCGGCGGCGTTGTGGGCGCGAGTGTCCTTTACCATCTCACGAAAGCCGGCTGGAAGGACGTGGTGCTGATCGAGCGCGCCGAGCTCACTTCGGGTTCCACCTGGCATGCGGCAGGCGGCATGCACACGATCAACGGCGATCCGAACGTCGCGAAGCTCCAGCAATACACGATCGGCCTCTACAAGGAGATCGAGGAGATCTCCGGCCAGAGCTGCGGGGTGCATATCAGCGGCGGCCTGATGCTCGCCGGCACGCCCGAGCGCCTCGACTGGCTGAAGATGACGCAGGCGCGTGGCCGCTATCTCGGCATGCAGCTCGATCTCGTCTCGATGGACGAGGCCGTGAAGCTCATGCCCCTCATCGAGAAGAAGTATTTCGTCGGCGCGCTCTACGATCCGCTCGAAGGCCATGTCGATCCTTGGGGCGTGACGAATGCCTACACCAAATCCGCACAGATCGCCGGCGCCGAGATCTACCGGCACAATCGCGTGACCGACATCCGCCAGCGGCCGGACTCGACCTGGGAGGTGTCGACCGAGAAAGGCGAAATCCACGCCGAGCATGTGGTGAATGCGGGCGGGCTCTGGGCCCGCGAAGTCGGCCGCATGGTGGGACTCGAGCTGCCCGTCCTCGCCATGGAGCACCAATATCTGATCACCGAGGACATGCCCGAGATCACGTCGAGCTCGAAGGAGCAGCTTCACGTCATCGATTTCGAGGGCGAGATCTACATGCGCCAGGAACGCGGCGGCATGCTCATGGGCACTTACGAGCGCCGCGGCCAGCCCTGGAGCGAAAAGGTGACGCCCTGGGATTTCGGCCAGGATCTTCTCCCCAACGATCTCGACCGCATCGCGCCTTCGCTCGAGGTGGGCTTCGAGCATTTTCCGGCAATCGGGCGGGCCGGCATCAAGCGCGTCGTCAATGGCCCCTTCACCTTCGCGCCCGACGGCAATCCGCTCATCGGGCCGATCCGGGGCTTGCGCAATTTCTGGGTCGCGTGCGGCGTGATGGCAGGCTTCAGTCAAGGCGGGGGCGTCGGGCTTTCGCTCGCGAACTGGATGACGCAGGGCGATCCGGGCGCCGATATCTGGGCCATGGATGTCGCCCGCTTCGGCGATTTCGCGACGCTCGCCTACACCAACGCCAAGGTGCGCGAGAACTACTCG
>Ga0213875_10002861_pt1 | contig 10113 bp, 7 predicted proteins | sample BarmaccomBMRX_R8_FD_160105 | JGI IMG/M metagenome (GOLD analysis project Ga0213875, IMG submission 160105) | Root-associated microbial communities from Barbacenia macrantha in rupestrian grasslands, the National Park of Serra do Cipo, Brazil - RX_R8 | ecosystem: Host-associated > Plants > Roots... | reverse complement strand
TCTTCCTCTTCCTCTTCCTCTTCCTCTTCCTCTTCCTCTTCCTCTTCCTCTTCCTCTTCCTCTTCCTCTTCCTCTTGGATCCATCCCTCGGCTCGCACGGACGGCGGCATGGACAGAACGAATCTCGATCGGCCCCAGGGCTAGGCGCGTCTATTCGCGGCGCAATTGCCGACCCCAGGCGAGGCGGGTGCGGCCGATCGCCATCGCGACGGCGGCCTGGGTCGGCTCGACCACCGGGATCTGCACCGCCTCTTCGAGCGCGTCTCGGTAGCGCGCCATCCCGGCGCAGCCCATCACCAGCACATCCGCGCCGTGCCGGTCGCGCAGGGTGCGGCCGATTTCGATCAGACGCCCGAGCGCCGCACGCGCATCGGCGAGTTCGGTGACGCCGAGCCCGATCGGCAGATCCCCGGCGAGGCGCTGGACGAGGCCCATCGCGCCGATGTAGCGCAGATGCCGCGGGACCGAGCGCGCCAGGATCGAGATCACCCCGAAGCGATGGCCCAGGGTCAGCGCGCTCAGGATGCCGCATTCGGCGATGCCGAGGACCGGCTTTGCCGTCGCCTCGCGCGCCGAGAACAGGCCCGGATCGCTGAAGCAGGCGATCACGAAGGCGGCCGCATCCCGGTCCCGCTCCGCGATCAGCCGGCAGAGCGGACGGATGACGGAATCCGCATCGCTTTGGCTTTCGACGCCGGGCGGCCCTTCACGCAAGGTCAGGCATTCGATCTCGGGGCCGCCGGGCAGGCGCAACGGGGCGAGCGCGTCGTCGATCGCGCGCGTCACCGGCTCGGTCGAGTTGGGATTGATGACGACGATCCGCTCCGGCATCGGCTCCTCCGCTCTCGCCGGGTGAGAACGCAATTCGCTCGTCCCGGCGGGTACTTCAGCAGATTATCGCAAAGCCCCGGCGCTACGAAGCCGGTTGCCCCCGCATCTCGGCCGAGACCGCGGTCAGCGCGGTCATGTTGACGATGCGCCGCACGGTGCTCGTCGCGGTCAGGATATGCGCCGGCTTTGCGGTGCCGAGCAGGATCGGCCCCACCGTGACCCCCTCCCCCGCCACGGTCATCAGGCAATTGAAGGTGATGTTCGCGGCGTCGAGGTTTGGCATGATCAGCAGATTGGCGTCGCCGGTCAGCCGCGCCTCGGGAAAGACCTGGTCGAGGATGCGGCGCGACAACGCCGCGTCGCCCTGCATCTCGCCCTCGACTTCGAGCTCCGGCGCCTGCTGCGCGATCAGCTCGCGGGCTCGCCGCATCTTCAGCGCCGACGGGCTGTCGACGCTGCCGAAATTGGAATGCGACAGCAGACCCACCCGCGGCACCAGACCGAAGCGCCGCACCTCGGCGGCGGCCAGGATCGCCATCTCGGCGATCTCCACCCCGCTCGGGTCGAGGTTCACGTAGGTGTCGCAGATGAACAGCGTGCGGCGCGGGAGCATCAGCAGGTTCATCGCGGCAAAGCGGTTGACCCCGGCGCCGAGCCCGATCGCCTCCGCGATCGGCTTCAGATGCGTTTCGTAAGAGCCGGAGGTGCCGCAGAGGAGCCCGTCCGCCTTGCCGGCGCGGACCAGCATGGCGCCGAGCAGGCTCGCATTGCGCCGCATCTCTTCGACGGCGGAGTCGCGGGTCACCCCGCAGCGCAAGCGCAGGCGATGGTATTCCGCCGCCTCTTCCGCGGTCGCGCCATCCTGATCGATCGCGACAATGTCGATGTCGCGTCCGATTTCGAGCCGCAACCCGTGTTCGGACAGACGCCGCGCGATGATCTCCGGGCGCCCGATCAGGATCGGGCGGGCGAGGTTCTCGTCAGCGACGATTTGCACGGCGCGCAGCACCCGCTCGTCTTCGCCCTCGGCGTAGACGATGCGCCGCTGCGAATTCGCGGCGGCCGCGAACACCGGCTGCATCACCGTGCCGGAGTGGTAGACGAACCGGGCGAGCCGGCTGCGATAGGCCCTGATGTCGTCGATCGGCCGGGTCGCGACCCCGCTGGCCATCGCCGCCTCGGCCACCGCCGGGGCGACCACCGTGATCAGCCGCGGGTCGAACGGCCGCGGGATCAGGTAGTCCGGCCCGAACCGGTCCTTGATGCCATAGGCCATCGCGACGATTTCGGAGGCTTCGGCCTCGGCGAGCCGCGCGATCGCGCGCGTCGCGGCGAGCTTCATCTCCTCGTTGATCGTGGTCGCCCCGACATCGAGCGCCCCGCGGAAGATGAACGGGAAGCACAGCACGTTATTGACCTGGTTCGGGTAATCCGACCGGCCGGTGGCAATGACGCAATCCGGCCGCGCCGCGCGCGCTTCTTCGGGCAGGATCTCCGGATCGGGGTTGGCGAGAGCGAGGATCAGCGGCCGCGGCGCCATGCGCGCCACCATCTCGGGCTTCAGCACCCGGCCGGCGGAAAGGCCGAGGAAGATGTCCGCCTGGTCGATGATCTCGCCCAGCGTGCGCGCCGCCGTGTCCTGTGCGTAGCGCGCCTTTTTCGGGTCCATCAGCCGGGTGCGGCCGGCATAGACGACGCCCTCGATGTCGGAGACGAAGATGTTCTCGTGCCGGAGGCCGAGCGCGACGAGATGGTCGAGGCAGGCGAGCGCCGCCGCGCCGGCGCCGGAACAGACCAGCTTGACCGCGCCCGGCTGCTTGCCGACGACCTTGAGACCGTTCAGAACCGCAGCGCCGACGATGATCGCCGTGCCGTGCTGGTCGTCGTGGAACACCGGGATCTTCATGCGCTCGCGCAGCCGGCGCTCGACCTCGAAGCATTCCGGCGCCTTGATGTCTTCGAGGTTGATGCCGCCGAAGGTCGGCTCGAGGCTCGCCACGATGTCGATGAGCTTGTCCGGCTCGGTCTCGGCGATTTCGATGTCGAACACGTCGATGCCGGCGAATTTCTTGAATAGGCAGGCCTTCCCTTCCATGACCGGCTTGCCGGCGAGCGGGCCGATATTGCCGAGACCGAGCACGGCGGTGCCGTTGCTGATCACCGCGACGAGGTTGCCGCGGGCGGTCAGGCCGACCGCCGCGCCGGGGTCTTCCGCGATGGCCGTGCAGGCCACCGCGACGCCGGGCGAATAGGCGAGCGCGAGGTCGCGCTGATTGGTCAATCCCTTGGTCGGCAGGACGGAGATCTTGCCCGGCACCGGCAGCCGGTGATAGTCGAGCGCGCTCTGGATAAACTGCTCGTCCATGCTGCCCACCTGCTCTCCCATTCCGGCTCGCCCGGCGCATTCGACCATCGCGGCCCGAACGTGACGAGCACTATTTCGGCGCGGACCGCGGCATTGGGCACGTCGCCGTGAGCGTTCGCCTCGTCGCGACGGAGCTGGGCCAAGGCCCGCCGCTGGCGATCCTGCACGGCCTCTTCGGGTCGAGCCGGAACTGGGCGACGGTCGCCAAGCGGCTGGCGGAGCGCTGGCGAGTGATCGCCTTCGATCTGCGCAATCACGGCGCCTCCCCTTGGGCCGACACGATGAGCTACCCGGAGATGGCCGAGGATGTGCGCCACGCCCTCGCCGAACGCGGCATCGAGCGCTATGCCGTGCTCGGCCACAGCATGGGCGGCAAGGCCGCGATGATCCTCGCCTTGCACGGCGGGGCGAGCGTCGAGCGGCTGGTCGTGGTCGACATCGCGCCGGTCCCGTACCGACCGCACCACCTCGATCTGCTGCAGGCGATGCAGGCGCTCAATCTCAGCTCGGTGCACCGGCGCGGCGAGGCGGAAGCCCGCCTTGCGGCGGCAATCCCCGACCCCGGCGAGCGCGCCTTTCTGCTGCAAAACCTCGTCTTCGCGGAGGGACGCGCGCATTGGCGCATCAACCTTTCCGCAATCGGCCGGGCCATGCCGGATTTGGTCGGGTTCCCCGACCTGCCGCGGGACGCGCGCTATGACGGGCCGGCGCTGTTCATCGCGGGAAGCCGTTCCGATTATGTCCTGCCGGAGCACGAGCCCGCGATCCGACGCCTGTTCCCGCGATCCGAGATCGCGCACGTCGAGAATGCCGGCCACTGGCTTCATGTCGAACAGCCGGGCGCATTCCTTGCCCTGGTCGAGCGCTTTCTCGCGTGAGCGCCACCGGCCCGCGCGGGGATAGCGTCGGAACGCGGCCCGTATGTCGGTGGTAAGCGACGATCGACGCGAGGGCGCGCTCCCGCCTATGCCCTCCTATGTCTGCCCGCTGTGCCTTTACAAAAGCGACCGGCAGCTCGAAGGCGACAAATGCCCGGGTTGCCGCGAGCCTACGCGCACGCGCAGCCTCGCGCCGCTGCTGGCGGGCGAGTTGAAGCCGCTGCTCGACAAGCCGCCGCTGGCGGGCGGCCGCCTGCTCGCGTTTTCGATGGTCACGGCCGAACGACGGCTGCTGCAGCCGTTGTTCCCGGACATCGTCTCGGTGTCGCTGTTCGGCAGCTACGGACCGGCCGACCGGCATCAGCAGGGCGTCGACATACGCGACCTCTCGCGCTACCCGCCGGCCAGCTTTGCGGCGGTGTTCGGCATCCAGATCTTCGACTATTTCCTCGAGATGCGCCGGGCCATGGACGAGGCCTATCGCGTGCTGATGCCCGGCGGGCTGCTGTTCACGATGCTGAGCCCGGACCGGCTGACCGACGATTGGACGCCGCCGCGGGTCGATGAGGAGATCGAGGCCGATCGCCGGTATTTCGAATACCTGCCGCCCGGCACCCGCCTGGTCAGCGCGACGGTGGGCTGGCGGTGGTTTGTCGATCAGCTCGGCCGCGCCGGTTTCGGGGCGCGGCATGTCGTGGTTCCCGATACGCTGACCGCGCTCTTCAGCGACTGGTTCATCGCCGGCAAACCGCTTGACGGCACGCCCGCCCCGAAGCGCTCCTTCCTGCTGAAGCCGATCCCGCGTCCTGCCCGCGGGTAGACCCGAGCCGGCCCGGCCGCGCGCCGATCCAGAGCTTGGTTCCCTCCGGATTACGTCATTCCGGGGGCCGCGCAGCGGCAGCCCGGAACCCAGGAACACCGCCCTCGCAAGGCCCCGCTCCGTTCGTGTTCATAGGTTCCGGGCTCGCGAGCTGCGCTCGCGCCCCGGAATGACCCAAAAAGAAGTCCGTGCGGCGTAAGTCGGCAAACCGACCGTGCCGCGGCAGAGGGTGTCGGAGCGGCCGCGGGGCATTGCTTTTGCGCCGATTTCGCGCTGACATGCCGGAAAAGGTTAAGCCGGGGTGACATCCTCGATCCCCGCGCCGGCCGGGAGGCATCATGTCGAGACCGCATTCGAGGGCAGGAGCGGCGCTCGGGCCGGCGATCCGGGCGGGCGCGCTGGCGCTTTTGCTGGCGGGGTTCCCGCTTGTCGCCTCCGCGGAAACGCTCGTCCTGCAATTGCCGGGCGAGCCGCAATTCGAATTCGCCGGTTACTACGCCGCGCTGTGGCAGGGCTTCTATCGGGATGCCGGGCTGGACGTCGAGATCAAGCCTCCGGAGGTCAAGGGAGGCCCCGCAAAGCTCGGCACGCCGGGAGCGGGGCCGCTCGACCCCGTGCGCGAGGTCGCTGAGGGCCGCGCGCAATTCGCGACAGGATCGATGAGCCTGGTGGTGCGCGCCGGCCAGGGGCAGCCGCTCCTGCTGCTCGCGCCGGTCTTTCAGCGCAGCGGCGCCGCCGTGTATTACCGCGCCGATCACCCATTTTCTTCGCCCGGCGCGCTGCTGAAGGCGAAGCTCGGCCGGCCGCCGCCCAGCAATATCCTGGATGGCGAGCTGATGACCGCCTTGCATGCCGAGGGCATCGACCCGGACAAGGTGCATTCGTCGGTGGTCGAACCGAGCCGGGCCGTGGCCGCCATCGCGGACAACACGGTCGATGCCGTAGTCGGTTCGCCTTGGGACCTGCCGTGGCAGGCACGGCAGCGCGGCCTCGCGCTCAAATCCTTCGAACTCGGCGACTACCGGGTCGAGTTCTATGGCGACACGCTGTTCACCTCGCGGCATTTTGCAAGCGCCGCGCCGGATACGGTCCGGCGCTTTCGCGAAGCCTCGATCCGCGGCTGGGAGTACGCCTTCCAGCACGCCGCGGACATCGCCAGCCGCATCGCGGCCGAGCCGAATGCCGCGACGGCGGGCGGCGATGCGTCGGGCTTCGCGCGCTATCAAAGCGAGGTGGCGCGGAGCCTCGCGCGCTACCCGGATGTGCCGGTCGGACAATCGAACCCGGACCGGTGGAGACGGATCGAGGACAGCCTCGTCGCGAGCGGCGCGATGCGCCACGCGATCGAGCCCGCCGCGTTCATCTACACGGCCGAACCCGGCAACCAACCCTGGCGGGACCCGCGGATCTCCTACGGGCTGGCCGGCCTGGCGGGGATCGTCGTGGGCGCATTGGGGCTCGCCGCCTTCCGGCATGGCCGGCGCGTGCGGCCGCCGCGGCCGCTTCCGGCACTCGATCTCAACCCGGCCTTGTCGGCGCTCGAACGGCGCATCCGCCGGCAGCTTCGGGGAAAGACCGAGTTCCGATTGTCGCTCTCGCCCGATCTGTGGCCGTGCCACGCGGATGCGAGCGCCGTCGCGAGGCTCGTGCTCGATCTCGCCGTGGCGGCGGCGGCCGATCTGCGCAAGGCCGGCCATCTGATCGTCGGCACCCGCAACCACCCGATCGACGACGCGCGAGCCGGCGAGATCGAGGGCGCGCGGGCCGGCGATTACGTCCGGGTCACGGTTCGCGACGACGGTCCCGGTCTCGCCGACCCCGCGCTCGCACAGGTCCTCGACCCGAAACGCTCGGCCAAGCCGGCAATCGCCAAGGCGGCGCGCCGTGTGCGGCCGCTCGGCGGCCTGTGCCGCGTCGAGAGCGCCGAGGGGGTCGGCACCGCGGTCCACCTCTATTTTCCCCGCGCCCTCGACGGCCGCCCGGATGCCGAGCCGGACGCGGCGGAGCCCTCCTCTCTGAAGGCGGCGGAATAACGCTTAGAGGGTCAGGGCGGGAAGATCGATCCAGCGCCGCTCGGCGTTGCTGCGGTGACAGGCTTCGGCGAGCTGGACCCCTTTGGCGCCTTCGAGCAGCGGCGACGGGAACGGGCCATCATCTGCCACGTGCCGCAGGAACAGCTCCCATCCCGCACGGTAGCTGTTGCGGAACGGCTCGATGTCCGGCATCTCCTGCCATTGCGCATCGAAATTCATCGATTGCGGGCGCTCGGCATCGAAGAACGGTTTCGGGGTGGCGACCGAGGGCTGCACAAAGCAGCGATGCAGGCCGCAGATCGCCGAGCCGGCCGACCCGTCCACCTGGATCTGCAGAAGGTCGTCGCGCTTGACCCGGCTGGCCCAGGACGAGCCGATCTGGGCAGGGACGCCGCCGGCGAGCTCGAAGATGGCGAAGGCGTGGTCCTCGACATCGACATCGTACCACTCACCGCTCTCGTCGCGGCGTCGCGGCAGCGCGGTCGTGTACCGGCACGAAACCGCCTCGATCCGGCCGAGCAGGCGGTCGAAGACGTAGCGCCAATGCGCGAACATATCGAGGATCAGCCCGCCGCCGCTCGCCTTTCGGTAATTCCAGCTCGGCCGCTGCGCCGGATAGAGGTCGCCATCGAACACCCACCACCCGAAATCGAGCCGCACCGACAGGACGCGGCCGAAGAACCCGGCATCGAACAGTTTGCGCATTTTGAGCAGCCCCGGCAGGAACAGCTTGTCCTGCACGACGCCGTTCTTCACGCCGGCGCGATCGGCCCGCCGGGCGAGGTCGAGCGCCGCATCGAGGTTCTCGGCGATCGGCTTTTCCAGGTAGACATGCTTGCCGGCGGCAATCGCCGCGCCGGCGCGGGCCGGACGCCCGCCGGTCGCGGTCGCGTCGAAATAGATCGCGACCGCCGGGTCGGCGAGGCAGGCATCGCGATTGGTGCTCCATGTCAGCCCGCCGCTTGCCGCGGCGAGGGCCGCGAGCTTATCGGCGTTGCGGCCGAGCAAGACCGGCTCCGGCACCAGCCGATCGCCGCTCTGCAACATCAGCCCGCCCTCGCCGCGGATCGCCAGCAGCGCCTTCACATGCTGCGTCGTCCCGAGCCGGCCCGTCGCGCCGTCGATGACGACGCGGATCGTACGATCGCTCATCTCAGCGCTCGAACCCGCGAGCCGCCGGACCGAACGCTCCCCGGAACGATTACGCCGCGGCCGCGGCGATCGACTCGCGCAGGATCGTCGGGATGCGGTCGAGGGTGTCGCTCGGCGTCATCAAGGGCGGCGACAGGCAGATCGTGTCGCCAATCGCCGGGTCGGTGCTGCCGGGGCGGACCCGAATCAACAGCCCGCGCGCCATCGCCTCGCGCCCGATGCGCGCTCCGGTCCCGAGCGCCGGCGCCCGGCTGCCCTTGTCGGTCACCAGTTCGACGCCGCACATCATGCCGAGCCCGCGCACCTCGCCGACCTGCGGCAGATCGGTCAGCTCTTCGAGCCCCGCCAGCAGGCGGCGGCCCATCGCCGCGGCGCGCTCGACGAGCCCGTCCTCCTCGATGATCTCGACATTGCGCAGCCCTACGGCGCAGCACACGGGGTGCCCGGAATAGGTCGCGGCATGCATGAATTTGCGGTCGGCCGGCGCCGATTCGATCGCGCGGTGCACGCGCTTCGAGACGATGATCCCGCCGAGGGGCAGATAGCCGCTCGTCACGCCCTTGGCGAAGGAGACAATGTCGGGCTCGACCCCCCAATGGCCGAGCGCGAACCAGCGCCCGGTGCGGCCGAACCCGGTGATGACCTCGTCGGCGATCAGCAACACGTCGTAGCGGTCGCAGATCTCGCGCAGTTTCGGAAAATACGAGGCCGGCGGGACGATGACCCCGCCGGCGCCCATGACCGGCTCGGCGATGACCGCGGCGACGGTGTCCGGACCTTCCGCGAGGATCAGCTTTTCGACCGCCTCGGCGGCGCCGACCCCCGGCTCCTCATTGCCCTTCCAGCGGTAGGCGTAGGGCGGCGCGGCCTGCACGAAGCCCGGCACCATCGGGCCGAACATCTTGCGATAGGCTTCCATGCCGGTCGCGCTCATCGCCGCCATCGTGACGCCGTGATAGGCGTGGATGCGCGAGACGATCTTGGTCTTGTTCGGCCGGTCCTGCACCTTCCAGAAATAGCGCGCGGTCTTGAACGCCGACTCGTTCGATTCGGCCCCGGCTGTCGTGAAATAGACCGCGGCGCTGTTGCCGTAGGCGTGCTTGACGATCTTCTCGCCGAGGCGGATCGCCGGCTCGTTGGTCTGGCCGATATAGGCCGAGGCGAAGGCGATCCGCCGCATCTGCGCCGCCGCCGCATCGGCCAATTCGCCGCGGCCGTGCCCGATGTTGACGTTCCACAGCCCGGAGAGCCCGTCGACGACTTCGCGCCCGTCGGAATCGCGCAGCATCGCCCCCTTCCCCTCGACGACGAGGAACGGCGTCTTGTGATCGTCCGGGTGATGCAGCGGATGAACCAGAAACCGCCGGTCCGCCTCGAGCAGTTGCGTCGTGCCGTCCATCTCTCTCTCCCGTCAGATCCCCAGGAGATAAGCCAAAACCCCCGCCCCCGCCAGCCGCCTTTCACGAGCGCCCAGCCCCGGCACCCGCTCTCCCCGCGGCGCCGGCCCCCGGCGCGCATGCGTGACCGATACGGTTCAACGGCGTTGTTGGGCCCTAAGCGCCCTTTGGTAGTCGCTCCGGGCCTCCGACCTTGCTGCCCGCGGATAGCGCGATTGCCACTCCGCACGGTCTCAATGGCAGCCTATAATGGGCAGCCCTGCCCTGCTAGAGGACAAAGAGGTGCCGGTCATTAGCGTGGTGAACATGAAAGGTGGTGTCGCAAAAACCACCTTGGCCGTCAATTTGGCGGACGCACTCGTTAGGCGCGAGCAATACCGTGTTCTGGTAGTAGATTTGGACCCCCAGTTCAATGCTACTCAATGCCTAGTCTCTGCGGACGACTATGTTAGACGTCGCCAACAAAAAGGCCATACAATCGTAAACATATTCGACGATCGCCCTCCTACGACAATCAGCCTGATATCTGGGCCCTCAGCGAACGCACCAGCACCGCTCAACCAGATTTCTCCATGGGTTATCAAGGCAGGCTTAGAACTGGTTCCTGGCGATCTTGAGCTGTATAGGCTTGAAATGG
>Ga0213875_10002860_pt1 | contig 10113 bp, 12 predicted proteins | sample BarmaccomBMRX_R8_FD_160105 | JGI IMG/M metagenome (GOLD analysis project Ga0213875, IMG submission 160105) | Root-associated microbial communities from Barbacenia macrantha in rupestrian grasslands, the National Park of Serra do Cipo, Brazil - RX_R8 | ecosystem: Host-associated > Plants > Roots... | reverse complement strand
TCGCGTTCTCCGCGCGCGTGCGCGACGTGCTCGAGTACGTCGACGAGATCGGCCTGCCGCCCGGCACGCTGGGACCAGTACGCGCGGTCGTGACGTATCAGGACGCATGTCACCTCGCGCACGCGCAGCGCATCACGGCCGCGCCGCGTCGCCTGCTCGCTGCGATCCCCGGGCTCGAGCTGCGCGAGATGGAGGAGTCGTCGCTCTGCTGCGGCTCCGCCGGGATCTACAACGTGCAGCAGCCGGAGATGGCGCAGCGGCTGCAGGCCCGCAAGGTCGAACGCATCATGGCCGTCGCGCCCGAGATCGTCGCGACGGCGAACCCGGGTTGCGCGCTGCAAATGCGCAACGGACTCGACCGCGCTGGCGCGCACGACGTCGCCGTGAAGCACGTCGTGCAGTTGCTGGACGAAAGCCTAGAGGCGGGCAAGGAAACGGAGCCGCGCCGCTGAGGCGCGGAGAGACCGAAGTGCGGGAGGACGCGGAGTGCCGTCGACGATCCAGCTTCAACGTAGCCGCTCGTCGGATGCAGGCAACGTTTCGACCGGCCGCCAGGGTCGAGCGAGGCGTCAAGACGCGCTCGCGGTCGTTGCGCACCCCACGTCGACGCGTGTTGCGGAGATGGGCCGCAAGGTCGAGCACTACGGAAAGCTCAGTGATGGCCGCTGGTGCGTCGTCGTAACGAACGCCGCGCGTACGCGCGTCGTGACCATCATCGCCGAGGAGAAAGAGCCGTGATTCGACCTTTGACGTGGACGGTCGACAACGAAGACGGAACGGCCGTCGTGAAGTACCGCGATGTCGACGATGCGACCGCAACGCAGCAGCGCGTCGTCGCGCGGCACGGTGGCAGCATCGAGTACCACGTACCGGAGCCCGAAGGTCCGCCGATGCGTGTTGTCGCCGAGTTCGACGGCCCCGCGCTCGTGTCAATCGAACTCCTGTCGCTCGATCGCGAGAGCGTCGTGGTTGCGCACGAGGTCGCGCGCGACCACGACGCGACGTTCCCGGTGGGGATCGGACTGGACTGGACAGCGTGACGCAGCAGCGCCGCGAGTACCTGCGGATCAAAAAGCAGGAGTCGCGCAATCGCGCCCGTGCGGCGGGGCTGTGCTCAGATTGCGGGATCGAGCGGCCGGCACCCGATCGTACGGTGTGCGCGTCGTGCGTGACGCGTCGCGTCGAGGCTCGTCGACGCGCGCATCATGCGCGAACGGTGCAGCCTCGCTCTCCCGGCGCTCGCAGCCGGGTTGCGTATTAGAGATCGCCGACGCGTTCGCCGTCGGCGGCGGCTTCGTCGAGCGTCGGATAGACCGCAAACACCTTGAGCAGGCCGGTGATGCGGAGCAGCCGCAGGATCTGACCTTCTTTCGCGACGAGCCGCACCTCGCCGCCGAACTCCTTGGCGCGGCGCTGCGCGCCGATGAGCGCGCCGAGCCCGGTCGAGTCGAGAAAGTCGACCAGCGTGAGATCGACGATCAGCCGGTGCGACTCGCGCTCGGTCGCGGTGGTGAGCGCCGCGCGCACCGTGGGCGACGTGGCGATGTCGAGCGAGCCCGTGAGCTCGAAAACCTGCATGTCGCCCGCGACGTGGACGCGGATCGAAAGATCGTCCTGATGCTGTGCGTGCGCCGATCCGATACGGCTCGTGCTGCCGTTGACGTTCATCCTTCGTACTCCCGCCATTCGGCGATCTGCCCCCGTTCGTCGAAACGAACGATTGCGCACCCCGCGCGTTCGCGCCACGCGTCCCCCCGGCCTTCGCCGCCGTCATCGCGCACGGCGAAGCGGTAGGCGACGCACGCGTCGGCCGCTCCGTCGATCACGCCCTCCACGATCAGCCGAAACGCGACCCCGCTCGCCGCGAAGCGCGCGAACTCCGCCGCAATCGCGTCGCGTCCGCGGAACGGAGTTTTGCGCGGTTCGCGATACACGCCGTCGTCCGCCCAGAACGTGGCGGCATCGGAGAGCTCGCCGCGCTCGAAGCGCGCGAGCAGCTCGGTCAGCGCGCGGTGCGTCGAGGCTACGGCGTCGGCGCCTTCCCCGCGCCGATGTCCTTCACCATCGCGGCGACGCGCTCTGCGGCCTCGTTGTTGCCGTCCTTGCGGTACGCGCGCAGCGCGACGTCGAGATCGGCGAGCGCGCCGGTCTTGTCGCCGGTACCGAATCGCGCGATCGCGCGCTCGCGGTACCCGTCGGGATCCGACGGCTGTCGACCGACGTACGTGCCGAGATCCTCGAGCGCGAGCCGGTAGCTGTTGAGCCGGTTGTACGCGAGGCCGCGGAAGTAGTACGCGGTCGTCGACGCATCCGGACTCTGCGCGATGTACGCGTTCAAGTCGCCGAGGCCGTCGGTGTACCGCGACTCGGCCAGCGCGAGCCGTCCGCGCGCCCAAAGGCCGCGCCGGCTCTTCGGGTCGAGTGCGAGCGCCTTGTCGCAGTCCGTCTTCGCCGCGGCGCGCTTTCCGATGAGCCTCTCGGCGTCGCAACGCGCGGCGAAGAGGTACGCACTCGAGCGGCCGAGCTCGACGGCCTTGTCGTAGTCGTCGAGCGCGCGCTGGTACGCGCCGTTCTCGAAGTGCACGTCGGCGCGGTCCTCGAACGCGAGCGGATCGGTCGGATCGAGGCGCACGGCGGCGTCGCAGTCGGCGAGCGCGCCTTTTTCGTCGCCCATTTGCAGCCGCGTCTCGCACCGCGTGACGTACGCGTACGCGAACTCGGGCTCGATCCCGATCCCGACGTTGTAGTCCTTCAGCGCGCCCGCGTTGTCGCCGAGGCTCGCCCTTGCGTCTCCGCGCAGGATGAACGCGCGCGCGTCGCGCGGATGCGCGGCGATGAACGCGTCGAGCGCCGCGACGGCCTCGCGGTACAAGTGCTCGTGAAACAGCCCCTGCGCGCGAACGTATCCGCCGCTCGCGTCATCCGGCGCAGCGGTGGCCGCCGGCGATGCCGTTTGCGCGAACGCGGCGCCCGGCGCGCAGACGCCGGCGAGCGCCGCGCACATCGCAATCGCCGCGCCACGAACGAGCCCCGGGTGCACGTGCGCCATGAGCCGCACTTGCGCGCGCCCGGCACAGCTCCTGCGGCGCATGCGCCTGCGCTGCGGTAAGGCAGCGGCCTTCGACTCCGCCGGTTTCCGCGTGCGAACGTGGTGCTGGGGCGGCTGGATTCGAACCAACGCATGGCGGAGTCAAAGTCCGCTGCCTTACCGCTTGGCTACGCCCCATCGCTGCGACGCGACCGCTTCGCGCCGCCCTGCTCCTTCCCTCGCCCGCAGACGGCGCCGATCACGTGCGGCCGCTATCGCCGCCGTTCCGGCGCTGAGAGGTTCTCGAGCCGGAACACGCGATCGGTCAGCGGCGTCACGAAGCGGATCGCGAACACGTCGCCGCGCAGCGTGCGCGCCCGGAACGTCATCGCGAGGCCGAAGACCACGAACGCGCCGATGATGTCGGCGAAGAGGCCGATCGCGTAGACGACGACGACGGCCGTCGTCGAGGCGGCGAGCGGCGGGATCAGCACGATCAGCAGCAACGGAAGCGCGAGCAGCGCGCAGTACGCGAGCGTCGCGACGATGCCGAACACGAACGCCTGCCGGGCGTGCAGCCGCGACCACGCGGTCGCGCCCGGCCGCTCGCGGAACAGCTCGAACGCGGCGAGCGGCCACACGACGTACGCCGCGGCCGCTCGCTGCCGGAGATCCGCTTCGTCATCGCCGGACATCACGGCGACGGTGTTCTCTGCTAGTTGACGATCTGCTTCGCGCCGACGTAGCGCACGCGCCAGTAGGAGTCGTGAAGGCTCGACACCATGACGCCGTGGCTGCTGGAAGCGTGGACGAACTTGCCGCCGCCGAGCGAGATGCCGACGTGCGAGACGCCCGGCTCGTACGTGTGGAAGAACACCAAGTCGCCGGCCTTCGGCGCATCGGTCCGCTTGCCGAGGGTGTACTGCGCGTCCGCCGTGCGCGGCAGGCGGATGCCCATCATCGCGAAGACGTGCTGGACGTACCCCGAGCAGTCGAACCCGCCGCTCGTCGTGCCGCCGAACGCGTACGGGACGCCCAGGAAGCGGATCGCGTTGCGGGTCAAGCTGGACGCCATCGCGGCGCCGCGCGCGGCGATTCCGCCGGCGAACTTGCGCAGGTGCATGAGGCGCGTCAGCCGAGCGGCGGCCGGCGCGGCCTCGTCGGCTTTCTCGGGCGTCGCATTCCACATGGCCAGATCGGCGCCGTCGGTCGGCGCGGCGACCTCGGCGGCGGTCGGCGCGGGCGCCGAAGCCGCGGCCGTCACGGCGGCCGTCGTCGTCACGGCGGCCGGTGCGGCCGTATCTACCGTCGTCTCGTCCGCGCTCGCAACGGCTGGCAAGCCAGCCGTCAAAATGCAAACGAACAACCCGGTAAGGATAGAACGATGCAAGAACTGCTCCTTCTTCCACACGTACGGGGTTAGTTGACGGGTTCGGACGGAAGAATTCGCCCGCGCGCCGACCGGCGCGTTCACCCCTGCCTCGAGTGGTCCCCCGCTCCGGCGCGCTAAGCCGGACTCCGTGATCCAACAGCAGGTATGTCATCAGGACCCCAATGATTGGGGCCGGATGTCTGGGGGGAGTAGCCTTTCGCGCTAGCGATCTCCTCCCGCGGCGCGCGGCCGTCCGTAAAGAAACATTATCGTCGGCTCACCGAGCGGATCGCCGCGGCGACCGCTTCGGCAGCGTCGTGCGTGATCGCACCGTCGCGTGCCTCGACCATGACGCGCACGAGGGGCTCCGTGCCCGACGGGCGCACGAGGATGCGCCCGTCCGAGTGCAGCGCGCGCTCGGCGTTCGCGATCGCTTCGCGAACGCGCGGATGCTCGGCGACGGACTTGTCCTCGACCCGCACGTTGACGAGCACCTGCGGATACACGGTCAGCTCGCGCGTCAGCTCGTGCAGCGTGCGCCGCGCGCGCGCCGCGAGCGCGAACAGCGCGACCGCCGTCATGGGGCCGTCGCCCGTCGTGCCGCGATCCAGGTCGATGACGTGTCCCGACTGCTCGCCGCCGAATCGGTATCCGCCCTCGCGCAGCGCCTCGAGCACGTAGCGGTCGCCGACGGCCGCGCGCACCAGCGCGATGCCGTCGCGTTCGAGCGCCTTCTCGAAGCCCATGTTCGACATCACCGTTCCGACGACGGTGTCGCCGCGCAGCTCGCCGCGCGCGTGCAGGTCGCGCGCGAGCGCGAGCATCACGTGATCGCCGCTCAGCGTCTCGCCGGCCTCGTCGACGAACAGCGCGCGATCCGCGTCGCCGTCGAACGCGACGCCGACCACCGGGCCCGTCACGCGCGCGGCTTCCGCGCGCACGCGCGCGCGCAGCGGTTCGAGCTGCGTCGCGCCGCAGTCGACGTTGATGCGGCTCCCGTCGTCGTCGCAATGCAGCGGGATCACGCGCGCGCCGAGCCGCTCGAAAATCTTCGGCCCGACGAGGTACGCGGCGCCGAACGCGGCGTCGACGACGACCGTCCATCCGTGGAGGTCGGCGCCGGCGGCCACGAGCTTCGCGAAGTAGTTGTCGACGAGCCCGCGCGTCGCCGTCACGATGCCGATGTCGAGACCGGTCGGGCGCGGCAGCGACGCGTGCGTGTCGATCAGCGATTCGATCTCGGACTCTTCCGCGTCGGAGAGCTTGAAGCCGTCGGCCGCGAACAGCTTGATGCCGTTGTCCTCGATCGGATTGTGCGACGCGGAGATCATCACGCCCGCCGCGGCTCCGATGCTGACGGTGATCGCGGCGACGGCGGGCGTCGGAACGATGCCGAGCTGCACGACGTTGCGGCCGGTCGACGCGATGCCCGCGACGATGGCGCCTTCGAGCATCGGGCCGGACAAGCGCGTGTCGCGCCCGATCACGATCGGCTTCTCGATCGGCTGCGCGTGCGCGATCACCGCGGCCGCCGCGCGGCCGACCGCGAACGCGAGCTCCGGCGTCACGTCGCGGTTCGCGACGCCGCGCACGCCGTCCGTGCCGAAATACGTTCCCATGCCGCTCCTAGCGCCCGCCCGTGCGCGCCGCGACGAAGCGCACGCGCACGCGCACGTAGTTCGGCGATACCTGCACGTTCGGGATCGCATCGCCCTGGGCGCCCGCCGGCGTCGGGCGAATCATCTCATCGAACTGCTCCGGGCGTGACGGGATCTGAATCTCGACGCGCACCGAAGCGACCTTCGCGAGGTCGGACGACACGCCGCGAATCGTGGTCACCGGCGGGTCGACCTGCGCTCCGGCGACGACGACGCCACGGCGGTCGCCCGTGTAATCGAACGCCACCGGAATCGTGCGCTCGGCGACGCGGTCGAGGCGCACGATGACCGAACCCGGAGAGATGGACTTGATCGGCATGTCGGGTGAGACGATCGTGAGGTGCACGCTGTGGTCCCCCGGATCGCTCACGTCGCCGACGTCGAGCACGGCGCGGAACTGGTCCGCACGGAGGTCCGGCCCGTTGCGCGGCGCTTCCACGACGACGGTCGCCGTGTGCACGTCGTACGTCGCCTGGTAGCCGGGACGCAGGTTCGCCACGACGATCGGCACCGACAGGCTCTGGTCGAAGCGCGCCGTCGTGCCGGGCGCCGCGGCCAGGTGGAAATACGCCCACGCGGTCACGGCCAGCACGACCGCGAGCACCTTAAGTCCGAAGTTGTTCCGTAGGACCGTGAGCACGAGGGATCCGGGTCAGGAGGTGCGACAGGATGCCGCCTTCGGACGACGGACGGCGGCGCGTCGGACGGATGCACGCGGCGAGCACGCGGCGCAGCCGGTCTTCGTCGTCGATCGGCACGGACAGGCGTCCCGCGCGCGCGACGGACACGAAGCCGCTCTCCTCGCTGACGATGACGACGACCGCGTCGGTCTGCTCCGTGAGCCCAACGGCGGCGCGATGGCGCGTGCCGACGTGCCGATCCACCGCGATGGCGTTGTCGGTGAGCGGCAAGAAGCACGACGCGCCTTCGACGATCTGGTCGCGCACGATCGCCGCGCCGTCGTGCAGCGGTGAGCCTTTGTTGAAGATGGCGAGCAGCAGCTCGACGGAGAGCCGCGCGTCGAGCGCCGTACCGCTCTCGACGTACTCGCGCAAGCCCGTCTGCTGCTCGATCACGATCAACGCGCCGGCGCGCTGGCGCGCGAGGAGAAAGCCCGCATGCGCGACCACGCGAATCTGCTCGGCGGCGATCTCGTCTTCCGCGCGGCGGTCGCGCACGAACAGGCGTCCGCGCCCGAGCTGTTCGAGGCCGCGCCGCAGCTCCGGCTGAAACACGATCGGCAGTCCGACGGCCGTACCGAGGAGAAGGTACTGCATGACCGTGGCCAGGACGAGCAGGTGCAGCAGGTTCGACACCGCGAGGATCACGACGAGGACGAACAGCCCGAGCATGATCTGCACCGCGCGCGTGCCGCGGATCAGGAGCAGCAGATAGTACGTCAGGATCGACGTCGCGAGAATGTCGATCGCGTCCGTCGCGGTGAAGCGCAGTGCGATGTGCGGCCAGGTCATGGCGAGCGTTCGCCGAGGTGTGTTTCCAGCACGCGCGACGCGTCGAGCTCCGGATCGCCGAGGCCCGCGGCCGCGATCGCCGCGGCTTCGTCGAGATGCATGTCGCGCGTGCTGCGCGCCGGCACGAGGATCGACTCGATCGCGATGAGGTCGTCGATCAGGTCGGCGGCCGTCACCGTGTCGTCGAATCGCACGGTGATCGCGGGACCGTCTTCGGTGAGGTCGAGCACGCCGACCGGACCGCCGGGGCCGCGCAGCGCGTCGATGACGTTCGCGCGCGCGAGCGGGTCGGCCAAGTCGACGGTGCGGATGACGATCACGACCGCCCGAACCTTCGCGTGAGCGCCGACGGACTCCGCCGCGCGCGCGTGATCGCGGTCGGCCGCAACGCGGCGTGGATCGTGGCGGAGGACGAAAGCGAGCCGCGGGCCGCATCGCTGCGCAAGGGTGCACGCTACGCGATGCCGGTGCCCGGCGACGTCGTCGCGGCGCGCGAGATCGCCTCGGATCGCGTGGTGATCGATGCCGTGCACCCGCGCGGCTTCACGCTGACGCGCAAGACGGGCGGCGGCCGCATCAAGACGATGGCGGCGAACGTCGACACGATCGCGATCGTCGCCGCGCTCGTCGATCCGCCGTTGCACTTCGCGATGGTCGACCGCCTCGTCGCGTTCGCGGTGCAGCACGACGTCGAGGCGCTGCTGCTGCTCACGAAGGCGGACCTCGCCGGCGAGGCGCGCGCCGAACGCGTCGCGGCGCTCTATCGCGGACTCGGCGTGCCGTCGCTCATCCTGCACCCGAAGACGGGCCGCGGCGTCGACGGCCTGCGCGCCCTGTTGGAGACGCGACACGCGCTGCTCGTCGGGAACTCCGGCGTCGGCAAGTCGAGCATCTTTCGCGCGCTCGGCGGGATCGGCGTCGTCGGCGACGTCTCGCGCTTCGGGCGCGGCCGTCAGACGACGACGTCCGCCCGCTTGGTCCGCGTCGGCGAAGGCTTCCTCATCGACAGCCCGGGCATCGGCGAGTTCGAGCTCGACGCGCTGCCGTCGACGGAAGCGGCGTGGCTCTTCGTCGAGATGCGGGACGTGGCGACGCGATGCCGCTTCGCCGATTGCCGCCACGCCGGAGAGCCCGACTGCGCCGTGCGATCGGCCGTCGCGGACGGAGCGATCGCGGAGAGCCGGTACGCGTCGTACTTGTCCCTGATCGCGGCGATGTGATAGGCTACCCTTCGTGCCCAACATCAAAGCCGCCGTGAAGTGGGTGCGCCAGAGCGAGAAGCGCACGCTGCGGAACCTCGACGCGAAGACGCGTCTGAAGACGCTCTTCAAGCGGGCGAAGTCCGCCGGCGACCCCGCCGTGCGCTCGTCGGTCGAGGCGCAGTTCGACAAGGCGGCCCGCAAGGGGATCATCCACCCGAACAAGGCCGCGCGCAAGAAGGCGCGGCTCGCCCGCGCGGCCACGAAGCAAAGCGCGGCGTAGCGGGGCCGGCGCCGCCCGCGCGCCGCTCAGAAGCGAGCCGGTCCGGCCGGCGGCGTCGCGGCGCCGTCGAGATCGAGCGGAGGAGCAGCGCCGCCCGCGCCGCCCCCGGAACAGGCGGTGAACGCGACCACGCACGTGATCGCAAGCCATCCATAGCTTCGCACGAGTCGATCCCTCCGGGATCCGCCGAGTCCGCCCCGGTACGCGTACCCCGGAGGTCCTCGGTCCGAAAGCGAACTTTTCGGAATCGTTACGCGCGCGGGGCTATGCGTCGATGGTGAGCGCCAAGCGAACGCCCTCGGCGCCGCGTGCGAGCGGCAGAACGTCGTCGCGGATCGCGTCGCGCAACGCGCGCATCGCCTTCGTGCGCACGGCCGCGCGGAACCGCCACTCCTCGTTGACGCGCGCGATCGGGTACGGCGCCGGACCGAGCACGTCGAAGCGTGCGTCACCGCGCAGCGCGTCGGCCCATGTCGCGATCGTGCGCTCGACCGTCGCGCGCGATCGGCCGATCGCGCCGAGCAGCGCGACGCGTGCGAACGGCGGCCACCCCAGCGCGCGGCGCTCCGCGAGCTCGTCGCGCGCGAAGCCGTCGTAGTCGTGGCGCGCGGCGAAGCGGATCGCGGGATGATCCGGCGCGTACGTCTGCACGATCGCCTCGCCCGCCCGCGCACGGCCCGATCGCCCGCATACCTGCGTGAGCAGCGCGAAGGTGCGCTCCGCCGCGCGGTAGTCGGCGACGTGCAGGTCGAGGTCCGCGGCGACGGCGCCGGCGAGCGTGACCGTCGGAAAGTCCAGTCCCTTCGCGACCATCTGCGTGCCGACGAGCAGATCTCCGTCCGCGGCGAAGCGCTCGAGCAGACGCGCGTGGTCGCCGACGCGCGTCGTCGTGTCCGAGTCCATGCGCACGACGACCGCATCGGGAAATAATTCCTCGAGCTCGTCCGCGACGCGCTGCGTCCCGGCGCCGAACTCGCGCACCGGGCCGGTGCCGCACGACGCGCACGCGTCCGGAAGCGCGCTCTGGAAGTCGCACCAATGGCACCGCAGCAGCGCCTCGCTGCGATGCGCGGTCAGCGACACCGAGCACCGCGGGCACTC
>Ga0213875_10002859_pt1 | contig 10115 bp, 4 predicted proteins | sample BarmaccomBMRX_R8_FD_160105 | JGI IMG/M metagenome (GOLD analysis project Ga0213875, IMG submission 160105) | Root-associated microbial communities from Barbacenia macrantha in rupestrian grasslands, the National Park of Serra do Cipo, Brazil - RX_R8 | ecosystem: Host-associated > Plants > Roots... | reverse complement strand
CGATGTGGCCCTCGCGCAGCAGCCGCGCCAGCGCGTCGAGGTCGAGGATCGGCCCGCGCGCGTCGTTGACCACCACCGCATCCCGGCGCAGCAGCGACAGCTGGTCGTAGCCGAGGATGCCGCGGGTCTCCGGAGTCAGCGGCGTGTGAATCGACAAGGTGTCCGTCTGTCGCAGCATGTCTTCGAGGCTGGCCGCGCGGTTGATGCCGAGCGCCAGCTCGACGCCGTTCGGCAGGTACGGGTCGAAGAACACGACCCGGAAATTGAAAGCCTTGGCGCGCAGCGCGACGGCGGTGCCGATGCGGCCGAGGCCGAGAATGCCGAAGGTCTGCACCCCGAGCCGGCGGATCATCGGGTTCTGGAACGAGCGCCACGGCGCCGGCGGGTCCTTCCGCTGCATCTCGTGGTGCAGCAGGATGCCGCGGCGCAGCGTCAGCACCAGCGCGATCGCGTGGTCCGCGACCTCGGTCGTGCCGTAATCGGGGACGTTGCAAATCAGGATGTTGCGGGCCGCCGCCGCCTGCCGGTCGAGCTTGTCGTAGCCGACGCCCATGCGCACGATGCAGCGCAGCCGCGGGAAGCGCTCGAGGTCGGCCGCGGTCACGCCAAAGCCCATGATCATCAATCCGTCGGCTTCGGCGCAATCGGCCGCGGGCACCTCCGACAGCGCGGCCGTGTCGCGCTTCACGATCCGCACATCCGGGCCGAAAATCTGGCGCTCAAGATCGTCGGGCTGCTGGCGGGCTTCGGGGTACAGCACGGTGACCGGCATCGGGGTTCCTCGCTTTGGTATTGCGCCAACCGAGTTTTACACGCGGCCAGTCGCGAAAATCATGTCATCTCGACCTCGTCGAGAAGACGGGCGACGAGATCGTCGATTTGCCGCGCGAGGCCGGCCTCGGCCAATGCGGCGCGCACCATCGCGCGGGCGCGCTGAAAGCGCACGCCCTCGGGCAGCTCGACGGCTGCGGCGATCTGTTCCGCGCGTTCGGCCGCCCGCGCCAGCGCGGCATGCAGACGCCGCTTCGGATCGAAGCGCGGGATCGGGAGGTTGAACATAACCTTGTCGAAATCCCGCGCGCCCCACTGCCCGCGCGACTGAAACTCGGCCGCACGGCTGCGCGCGGTCTCGCTGTTCAAGATCGCAGTTAAATATCGAGCCTCGGCCAGGGTATTCAGCGCTGTCCAGTAAAGCTTATGCTCGACTACAGCACGGGGGTCGCGAACTAGACACGCCGCCGGGAGAGTACCTGATGCGGCATAGATAATCCGCAAGCTAGGGGTCGGAAACTGAGCGCCGAGTTCGTTGTGATAATTCCACCGCGCAATGAGCGTCATTGAGCCACTATCGGCATGGGAATTCCAATTAGCCTCTGCCTTTCGCATCCAGCTGTGCAGGCCCTGAAATCCGCGATTAGCTGCTCCTTGCGCGTCAAGAATGTCCCCGTTTTTAGTCGCGGGGATCACGCCTTCAAACGGTCGGAATACGCGGTAGGGCAGGATGCTTTCGCCCAGCAAGACAGGGCGCAGGAATTCCGCTTCGACCGGATTTTCGATTGGGGGCAGATTTCTCCAAGGCGGCTTTTCTTGTCTGCTGCGTCGGCTGACCACAAAAGGGGCGCTCGGGTTAGCGCCGAGTCGGCCCATCTGTCGGCGCTCGACAAGGCACAACATGCGAGGCACCAGAGTGGCACCCTGCCGGAACGAGCGGCGGTATGGCGAACCGCCGGCGAACGAGCCGACGGAGGGGGCCGGCGCGTCCTCGATTACGTCCAGCCGTGCATCTGCGATCTCCTCCGGGGCGTCGCGTAGCGGCAGCCAGCCGGAATAGGCGCGCACCCGATCGGAAATCGGCTGCGGGGCGCCGCGCTTGCGTCCGAACACGGCGCAGGATGGCACCGGAAATAGTGGCTGGACCGAATCGTCCATCGTCCAGGCCTCGTCCCAGGCGATCTTGACCGAGCGGAACGAGCCGCCGCGCAGCAACTCGAATTGCCCGCGGGTCAACGCCGCCAGCGGCATCACGAAGGCGAGCCGGCCGGCCGAACGCAGGTAGAGATGCGCCGCCCTTACAAGAAAAAGCGCACTGAGATCGCTCTGCGTGGCAAACCGGCCGCCGACATACACCCGCTCGTCGCGCGCCAGTTCGCGGAAGCGCTTCTGCAAATCCGCGCTCATATGTCGGAAGGCCAGCCAGGGCGGATTGCCGACCACGACATTGGCCCAGCCGCCGGCCGCCGAATAGGCAAGCGGGCGCGACAGGTTGCGCGCCACATAGGCCCAGATCGTATCGCGCTGGTCGCGGCGCAGCCGATCGAAGGTCAGATAGGTCTTGCCGAGGTCCTGGATCGCGAGTTTCTGCTCGTCGGTGACATCGGCGCGATAATGCTGCTCGGTGATGCGATGGAGGGCGGCCTCGATCTGCGCGCGAGTAAGGCCCTCCAGCGAGGCGGAGCGCATCCGCTCGATTGCCTTGTCGAATAGCGCCGGGTCGCGGCAGAAGGTTTCCGGAAATTCCAGCTGCTCGCGTCCGTTGCCGTTGCTGTCTCCGGCAGACCCTTCCCCCGCGGGCGGCGGCGGTACCCGGATCGTCAGCTCCTTGCCGGCCATGAACTCCGAAATCGAGAGCTGCATTGCATCGCCGAGATAGACCGGGATCGAGAGCCCGCCCGAGCGATGCGCCAGGGCCGGCGCGAGAGCGAGCAGATAGGTGACGCGGGCGATGATGACGGCGACCGGGTGAATGTCGGTGCCGGCGATGTGGGCGCAGGCCTCGGCGGCCTGCCGTTCGCGCGGCATCGCGGCGTCTTCGGCCTCCCTCAGGAAATTGCGGATGGCGTGGAACAGGAAGGTGCCCGACCCGCAGGCCGGGTCGAGGACCCGCTGTTCCAGCGGTCGGTCGATGGCGCGGCGGACCATTTTCGCGGCGAGCCAGTCGGGCGTGTAGTACTCGCCCAGGCCGTGCCGCTCCTCCCGGTCGATCAGCGACTCGTAGAGGATCTTCAGCACGTCCATGTCCACCTCGGCGAGCCGGAACCGGCGCACATGGTTCATGATCTTCCTGACCAGCACCTCGCCTTCGGGGTCGGCGATAATCCAATCGAAGAAATCGCTCTCGACCGCGCCGCTGATGCCCGCCGCCGCGAAAGCTTCGCCGGAAAGGAGCCGAGCCGGATCATCCTCGTTGAGCCGCATGACGGCGAGCGCAATGCATTTTGCCACGATGACCAGGAAGCTGTGCTGGAACCATAGCTGGTCGCTTTCGACTTCCCGGCCGTAGACCAGCTTCAGCAGATCGGCCCAAAGCTGGCGCTTCAAAATCGCCACCGAATTGCCGTTGAGCCGCTTCCATAACAGGCGCAGTTCGGCATTCACGCGACGATAGGCGACGGAGTCCTCGCCAAGCTCGGCGCGGATATTGAGCGGGTCGGGCGCCAGCGACGACCTGAGCGCGACGGCCCCGTCGAGCCAGGCGAGAAACGGCTCAGCCTTTTCCGGGTCGAGCACCGTTTGCTTGATGATCGCGAGCTTTCCGGCCTCAAGCTCGAACACGGCCCATTTCTGGCCGTCCGACGCGATGCCGACAAAGCGCTCCTTTTCCTCACGCTCGCGATCGGCAAGGTAATCGGGCATGCGCCGCTCGACATCCTGCCACTCGCGATCGAGATCAGACTTTGCCTCGAAAACCGTGCGCCCGATCAGAGCGTCGAGCCGGCCGTGCACTTCCGGCACGCGGCGCTCGAAGTCAATCGCGCCAAGCTCGATTCCGAATTCGGCAATCAATAACTGGCGGAAATCGGCCTTGACCTCATCGTGGCCCGGGCGGCTCACGAGATGGTGCAGAAGGTCGCTGGTCGGTTGCGAAATGGGCATTTCTTCTCGGATCGGATCGGATCGGATCGGCGCGGCGCAGCAGAGCGCTTTGCCGGTTCGCTCCAGTCTTGTTCAGCCGGGCGCGACCTTGACCGGTCGCTGCTCGGCCGCCGAGCGCACGATCGCGGCGAAAGCCGCGACCCCGTGCCGGATCTGATCGGGCGGGATCGGGTAGGGCTGCTCGCCGCGGATCGCCGCCGCGAAGGCTTCGAGTTCGGCCAGGATCGGGTTGAAGCCGCGGTTCTGGATGATTTCGGGCTCGGCCGCGGCGTAGCGCCCGGTTGGCGGCCCGGCCGGCGTCGGCGTGAAATGCAAATCGAGGGAAGGGGTCAGCAATTCGGCGCAGCCTTTGGTGCCGAACACGGCGAGCCGGTAGCCGACCGCCGTCACCAGCGAGCACAGCAGCGTTCCCGACATCCCGTTCGCAAAAACGAGCATGACGCTGGTCGTGTCGTCGCAATCATACGCCGCGGCGCGCCGCCGGCTGCGGCAATACACCTCCTCGATCCTGCCGAACAGGTGGATCATCGCATCGAGGTTGTGGACCCCGAGCGCGGTCATGCCGCCCCCGGGCGCCTCGCCGGGATCGGCGCGCCACGAGGTCTTCGCCATGAACAGCCCGGCGGGCGCATTCTGCTCGCCGTGGCAATGCGCGATCGTGCCGAGCCGGCCGTCATCGATGCGGGCCTTCAATTCGCGCATGCCGGGATGGAAGCGGCGCGGATAGGCGAGCCCGAGCACCACCCCGGCCGCGGCTACGGCCTCGAGGGCCCGCTCGGCGCTGCCGAGGTCGAGCGTGAACGGCTTTTCCATGAATACATGCTTGCCGGCGGCGGCGGTGCGCTCGACCTGGCGGCCGTGCTCGCTATGCGGCGTCGCATAGACCACCGCGTCGATTTCCGGGTCGGCGAGGATCGTTGCGAGGTCGTCATACAAGCGAATGCCGTGTTCGGCGCAGAACCCTTCGGCCGAGGCGCGGGTACGGGTATGGCCGGCGGTAAAGCGGATCGCCCCGCTTTTGCCCTGCACCGAGCCGACGAGCGTCCGTCCCCAATGGCCAATGCCGACAATGGCCGCACGGATCATTCGGTTCTCCTGCATCAGACACACCGGCGGCGCTCTCCCGTGGCCGCGCCGGCGCGTGCTTCATTACCCGGTCTGCCGGGCTCAATCAAACCCGGCCATCGGCCGGGTCGCCGGCGGGAGGGGCAATCCGGCTGATTTGGCGATCGCGGAGCGATCGCCCGGGTCGGCCGTTAACGAATTATTCACCCCGGTCTAGCACAGACCACAACAAAGTTGCTCCACGGCTGGTCGACGGCGGCATGACATGCTCCGAGCCAAGCGCTAGAGTTCACCCGCGGCAATGGCGGGCGAAAACCGGGAAGAGCGCGATGAGCACCGGGGCAGCGGTAATCGAGATTCGGGCGGCCGAACCGCCGCCTCCCGCTCGGTTCATCAACCGCGAGCTCTCGTGGCTTGCCTTCAACGAGCGGGTGCTGGCCGAAGCCGAGAACCCTCGCCACCCAATGCTTGAGCGGCTTCGCTTCCTGTCGATTTCGGCGAGCAATCTCGACGAATTCTACATGGTTCGCGTCGCCGGGCTGAAGGGCCAGTACCTCGCCGGCATCACGACCGTGAGCCAGGACGGGCTGACGCCGGCACAGCAGCTCGAGGCCATTCGCGAGCGCTCCGGCCGGCTGATGCACGATCAGCAGGTGACCTGGCTCGGCCTGCGGTCGCAGTTGGCCGAGGCTGGCATCGCGGTGGTCGATCCGGTCGAACTGGAGCCGGGCGACCGCTCCTGGCTCGAAGAGCGTTTCATGGCCGATTTGTTTCCGGTGCTCACCCCGCTCACGATGGACCCGGCCCATCCGTTTCCGTTTGTCGCCAATCGCGGCTTCGGTCTGGCGTTGCAGATCGAGCGGGGCAGCGACAACGTCCTGCTGCAGGCGCTGATCTTGATCCCGGCCTCGGTCGACCGCTTTGTGCGCCTGCCCGGGGCGCATATCAGATTTCTGCCGGTCGAACAGATGATTGCGCTGTTCCTCGGCCATCTGCTGCCGGGGTTCACCGTCATCGCGCAGGGCGTCTTTCGGGTGTTGCGCGACAGCGAGGTCGAGATCGAAGAGGAGGCAGAGGACCTCGTCCGCCTGTTCGAGACGGTGCTGAAGCGGCGCCGCCGTGGTCATGTGATCCATCTCGCGGTCGATGCCACCATGCCGGCCGATCTGCGCCGGTTCCTCAGCGAAAAGCTCGACGCTCAGCCGGCCGACGTGTTCGCGACCGAAGGCATTCTCGGCCTCAACGACACCGCCCAGCTGATCACCGACGAGCGGCCCGATCTCGTCTTCACGGCCTACAATGCGCGCTTCCCCGAACGCATCCGCGATTTCGGAGGCGACTGTTTCGCCGCGATCCAACAAAAGGACATCGTCGTCCATCACCCGTATGAAAGTTTCGACGTCGTCGTCCAGTTCCTGCGCCAGGCGGCGCGCGACCCCGCCGTCGCGGCGATCAAGCAGACGCTCTACCGCACCAGCGAGGACAGCCCAATCGTTCGCGCCCTCGTAGAGGCTGCCGAGGCCGGCAAGCCGGTCACGGCTCTGATCGAGCTGAAGGCGCGTTTCGACGAGGAGGCCAATATCCGCTGGGCACGTGATTTGGAGCGCGCCGGGGTGCAGGTGGTGTACGGCTTCCTGCAGCTGAAAACCCACGCCAAGGTGTCGCTGGTGGTGCGGCGCGAGGCCGGCGAGCTGCGCTCTTATGTCCATTTCGGGACCGGCAACTACCACCCTTATACTGCCAAGGTTTATACCGATCTGTCGTTCTTCACCTGCGATCCCGGGCTGTGTCGCGATGCGGCGCGGCTGTTCAACTTCATGACCGGCTATGCGCGTCCGGCACGGTTCGAGAAGATCGCGGTGGCACCGATCAACCTGCGCGGCCGCATCGCCGAGCTGACCGAGGCCGAGATCGAGAATGCGCGCGCCGGCAAGCCGGCGCAGATCTGGGCGAAGCTCAACGCGCTAGTCGACCCCGCGACCATCGATCTGTTGTACAAGGCCTCGCAGGCCGGGGTCAGCATCGATCTTGTGGTGCGCGGCATCTGCTGTCTGCGGCCGGGCGTTCCCGGCATGTCAGATAACATCCGGGTCAAGAGTATTGTGGGCCGTTTTCTCGAGCATGGCCGCGTCGTGTGCTTCGGCAACGGCAACAAGCTGCCTTCCGACAAGGCCCTGGTTTTCATCAGTTCGGCCGATTGGATGCACCGCAATTTCGACGGCCGAGTCGAGGCGCTCGTTCCGATCGAGAACCCGACCGTCCACCGCCAGGTGCTGGACGAGATCATGGTGGCCAATCTGCGCGACACCCTGCAAAGCTGGGAGCTGGCGCCGGATGCGACCTACCACCGGGTCGCGTCCGGCGCCGAAGGCTTTTCGGCCCATACCTACTTCATGACCAATCCGAGCCTCTCCGGCCGCGGCAAGGCGCTGCGGCGGGGTCAACCGCGGCTGGTCGCACGCTGAGGCGCATGGTCATCCCGCCGATGCCGGAACGGAATACGACAGTGTCGCCGCGGCGCATCGCGGTCATCGATGTCGGCTCCAACTCGCTGCGCCTTGTGGTCTTCGAGCGGCTCGGCGGCACCCTGCTGCCGCTGCTCAATGAGAAGGTCATGTGCGGGCTCGGGCGCGGCATCGCCGCCAGCGGCCGGTTGAACCCCGAGGGCAAGGCGCTCGCTTTGCCCAACCTCGAGCGCTTTGTCGGCCTGGCTCGGGCTCTCGATGCCGACCACCTTGCGGTCATAGCGACGTCGGCGGTGCGCGACGCCGGCGACGGCGCGGATTTTGCCGCCGAGGTCGAGCGCCGCTGCGCGGTGCCGGTCCGCATCATCGATGGCGGCGAAGAAGGGCGGCTGTCGGCCGCCGGGGTTCTCGCCGGCATCCCCGGAGCGGAGGGCGTGGTGGGCGATCTCGGCGGCGGCAGCGTCGAACTGGTGCCGCTCGCCACCGCCGACGTCTTTGCTCCCGAGGTCGATCCAATCGGGCCCGGCGTGTCGCTGCCGCTGGGGCCGCTGCGCCTGGCCGAATACTGCGACAACATGCGCGCGATCGGCGAGGCGATCGACCGCGCCGCCGCCGGCGCCGGAGTGCTGCAGCACGCGAACGGGAAGGCCTTGTTCCTGGTTGGCGGCGCATGGCGAGCCATCGCCCGGCTGCATATGGAGCAGAGCCGCTATCCGCTGCACATCATTCACGAATACACGCTTTCGCGGCGGTCCGCGGAAGCCTTTCTCGATCTGGTCATCCCGCTGTCGCGGCGCTCGCTCGAGCGCATCACGACGATTGCGCGCAAGCGTCTCGAAGTGGTGCCGCTCGCGGCCTTGATTTTGCGCAAGCTGATCGCGATCGGTAAACCGGACAGCGTCGTCTTCTCCGCTTTCGGGCTGCGCGAAGGCTATGCCTATGGGCTGATGTCGGCCCAGCAGCGCGGCGACGATCCGCTGATAGCGGCCTGCCAAGCGTTGGGGTGCAGCCAGAGCCCGCTGCCAATCGACGGCGATCGCCTGCAGAAGTGGACGGCGCCGCTGTTCCCGGGCCTGTCCGCGGCACGGCGCCGCCTTCATAGCGCGGTGTGCTGGCTCAGCGATATCGGCTGGGTCGAGCACCCGGACTACCGCGCCCGGCACGTCTTCGAACGCAGCCTGCGCCTGCCGATCGCCGGGCTTGGTCACAAGGATCGAGTTTTCGTCGCGACGGCTCTGCACGCGCGTTACGGCGGCGCCGCCGAGGATCGCATCAAGGATCCGACCCGGTCGCTGCTCGATGATCGCGCCGGTGAGGAGGCGCGCAGCCTCGGTCTGGCGCTGCGGCTTGCTTACACCCTGTGCGGTGGGGCGACGGCGCTGCTGACCCAGGTGCCGCTGCGGCTTCAGGGTGACGGGGTGGTGCTGCAGGCGTCGCCCGGGGACCACCGATTCGGCGGCGAAGCAGTGCAGCGGCGGCTTGATGCGGTCGGCCGCTCGCTCGGGCTCGAGACGCGCGCCGGGCGACCCAGGAACGGGCGGCCGATCCCGGCCTAGATTCGCCGCTATCGCGTATGCAGGTCCGGAAGCGGCACCAGCTCGATGCGGTTGCGTCCGGCGGTCAAGGCCAGTTGGCCATGCTTCAGGGCCAGCGCATCCTTGCCGAATACCTCATGGCGCCAGCCCGACAGGGCGCGGACCGCTGCGGTGTCGTCAGCCGCGATCGCTTCCAGATCCTCGCTTGAAGCGACCAGTTTCTGCGCCACTTCATGGTCCTCGCAGCGCTGCTTCAGCAAGACGCGCAACAATTCGATCAGTGGACCGAGACCCGCCGGCGGCTCGGGCTTGTCCGGGACAGCCTCGGCCGGCAGAGGATTGGCGAGGCCGCGCGCGACCGCGGCAAGGATATCGCCGCCGAGCTTGCCCTCGGCGACCCCGCGGCCGAGGCTGCGGGTGCGGGCCAGCGCTTCGATCGTTTTCGGGGCATGGGCGGCGATCTCGAGGACCGCTTCGTCGCGCATGATGCGGCCGCGCGGCAGGTTGCGCTGCTGCGCCGCGCTCTCGCGCCACGACGCCAGTTCTCGCAAGACCCCGAGAAAACGTCGATCCGGGCGGCCGCGCAACCGGAACCGCCGCCACGCCTCGGTCGGATCGGCCCGATAGCTGGCTTCGTCGGTCAGCTCCGCCATCTCCTCGGCAAACCACGCGCTGCGGCCGTTGCCCGACAGAAGCTGCTGCAGGCGATCATAGACAGTGCGGAGATGGATCACGTCGTCGAGCGCATAGCGGATCTGACGCTCGGTCAGCGGCCTGTGCGCCCAATCGGTAAAGCGCGAGGATTTGTCGAGCGCCGCGCCTGCCAGGCGCGCCACCAGCCGCTCGTAGCTCGCGGAATCGCCGAAGCCGCACACCATCGCGGCGATCTGGGTGTCGAATAGCGGCTTCGGCACGGCACCCGACAGCTTATGGAAAATTTCCAGATCCTGGCGCGCCGCGTGAAATACCTTGAGCACCCGTTCGTCGGCCATCAGCGCGAGCAGCGGCGCCAAATCGATGTCCGCCGCCAGCGCATCGATTGCCGCCGACTCCTCAGGCCCGGCAATCTGCACGACGCACAATATCGGCCAATAAGTGCGCTCGCGCATGAACTCGGTATCTACCGCGACGAAATCCGCCCCTTGCTGGCGCGCGCAGAAGGCGGCAAGCGCCGCCG
>Ga0213875_10002858_pt1 | contig 10116 bp, 5 predicted proteins | sample BarmaccomBMRX_R8_FD_160105 | JGI IMG/M metagenome (GOLD analysis project Ga0213875, IMG submission 160105) | Root-associated microbial communities from Barbacenia macrantha in rupestrian grasslands, the National Park of Serra do Cipo, Brazil - RX_R8 | ecosystem: Host-associated > Plants > Roots... | reverse complement strand
TCCGTTCGCTGCGGCGTACCCATAGACTTCATCGCTCCCACGGTGATTACGTATGGATCGTTTCCGGGCGCCGTAATCGTCCCGTAGCCATTGTTGCCGAATGAATTGTCTCGCCCGTCATTTCCGGCCGCAACTACTACCACGATTCCCGCCTTCCAGGCAGCTTCCACGGCTTGGCAGAGTGGGTCGAGTTTGTAGCTTTCATAAACCGGGCGACCCAAAGAGAGGTTCATTACTCGGATATTGAAAAAGGCCTTCAGGTCTATGGCCAGATCAATGGCGGCGATAACCGCGCTGTCTGTTCCCTCGCCATTCTGATCGAGGATTCGAAGGTTTATCAGATCCGCTTTCGGTGCAATGCCCTTAAAGGTGCGAGTGCAATCGCTGCAGGTAGATTCAGTAGCGTTCCCGGCAAGGATGCCGGCAACATGCTCGCCGTGGCCGTAGTAGTCATAGTTCCCGCCTCCCACCAAGCTCTGGCTAAAAATGACCCGATTGCCTCCGGTGGTCAAATCAGCATGAGAAGAGATACCGCTATCGATCAGGGCAATACCGATTCCAGATCCGCTCCAGCCCGACTTCCACGCTGCGGGCGCGTTAACGGCAGCGGCTGTGTTATCGAGCATCGTGTGGATTTTACGATCGGCTGAAATATAGGCGATATCCGGATCCAATGCCAAGCCAGCCAGCTCCCCTGGCGGAATCGAATAAAGGGCGCCGCGAATCGAGTGCAACTCCTTTTTCAGGACGCCTCCCCTGTTGACTACGCGCTCGTGGAGCGCCGGTGTGGGCCGGTCCCTGTATTGAACGATGACATCTATTTTCGAATTCAGATCCAGATTCGCGAGATCGGGCGAGATCTTCGGATGCTGGGCACGCATACTGTTTGACAACGAAATCAGAATCGTGAGTATGAGACACAGGTCTTTCATAAGAGAACTGAGCTTCTCTAAAGTCTGCAAATTCTATTCAGAAATGAGGCATTGCGCTCAACTACTTCTTTAATAGGCCGTTATTTTAAGTAGTTGACCTGTTTCTGTGGTCCTTTAAATTATAAACTAGTTCTCAGGCATAAAATTAGATTTAATTTACACGAAATGCGCCGAGCTAGTTGCCAACTTGCGATCCGGAAATGAATAGCCACCGATGAAAAACACAATGAGGTGCTTCCCTCTGTTATACAGTGCAGCGTTAGCGCTCTCTGCGCCCTATTCAAAGCCTGGGTTGGATCCTTCAAAATCCATCACCGAATTTCATCAGGATGTTTGGGGTATGGCTGAAGGTTTGCCCCAAGAGACTGTCCCGGCGATCACGCAGACTCAGGACGGCTATCTATGGTTTGGTACGGAACTTGGAGCCGTTCGCTTCGATGGCCTGCGATTCGCTGTTTTCGACAAAAGCAATACGCCGGCACTGAAGAGCAATAAAGTGGATGCCGTCCTCGCCGGCCGCGCGGGCGATCTTTGGTTCGGCACGTATGGAGGCGGCCTCACGCGCCTTAGCCACGGGAAGTTCGCGACCTTCACCACCAAAGAAGGATTGTCAAACGATACCGTGTTGTCGCTTCTGCAAGATCGAACCGGCGATCTCTGGATTGGAACTGAAGCGGGAGGTGTCGACCGGCTGCATAAGGGGCGTTTCACCAGCTACACGACCAGCAATGCGCTTCCAAATAACGAGACATTTGCGCTGGCGCAGGATTCCGAAGGAAGCATTTGGATCGGCACACACAACGGCTTGAGCCGTTTCAAGAACGGAAAATTCGTTACGTACGGTACCAAGGATGGCCTCGGAAATTCGTATGTGCGATGCCTGTATTGGAGTTCCGAAGGCACCTTATGGGTGGGCACAAATGGCGGCGGTCTGAGCAGTTTCCGGTCAGGGAAATTCCGGACCTATAACACGAAAGACGGCCTTCCAAGCAACGGAATTGCTTCGATCCGCGAAGACAGCAGAGGCACTCTGTGGATCGGCACCTTCGGAGGCGGACTTTGCCGCATGACCGGCCTGAATGGGATGACTGCAATCAAGTTTGACTGTTATTCCACTAAGGAAGGACTGCCCACTAATGATGTCCAATCCATCTTTGAAGACGCAACGGGCGATCTTTGGATCGGGACCGGCGGCGGGGGGCTCACCCGGCTTTCCAACGGAAAATTGTTCACATCCTACGGAACCCGACAAGGACTTTCGAATCCAGTTACGTTACCGGTTTACGAAGATCATGAGCACACTCTCTGGATTGGGACGAATAACGGAGGCCTAAACCGCTTCCGCGATGGAAAGTTTCGGGTGTTTACAACCAAGGACGGTCTGGCCGATAACCTCGTGTTTACGGTTTTTGAAGATCGCCACGGCGATCTTTGGATCGGCGGGCGCAAAGGTCTCAACCGCCTCAGAAACGGAAAATTCACGACTTTCACGACAAGGGACGGCTTACCGAGCGATATCGTCTCTGTAACTTACGTTGACCGCGAAGGCACTCTCTGGATTGGAACTCGGTCGGGACTCGGCGAATGGAAGAACGGCGCTGTTCGGACTTTCACCACCAAAGACGGCCTGTCGAACAACTTTATTCAGGCCATTTACGAAGACCACGAAGGAAGTTTGTGGATTGGAACGAGCGGCGGAGGGTTGGATCGGCTCAAAGATGGGAAATTCCAGGTTTTCGGCTCGAAGCAGGGACTATCGAGCGGCGTTGTCTACGCAATTTATGAAGACGCGGAGGGGGTGATTTGGATCGGCACTGACGGCGGAGGTTTGTATCGCCTCAAAGAAGGCCGCTTCACTTCCTACACAACCAAAGAGGGGCTTCCGGACGACGCGGTGTTTCGAATTATGGAGGATGACGCCGGTAATTTGTGGATGAGCAGCAATAAAGGCGTTTTCCGGGTAAGCCGCCGGCAATTGAACGATCTTGCTGAAAAGAAAATTAGCCGCATTGTGGCGAATGCGTACGGAACTTCCGACGGTATGAACACTCGTGAATGCAACGGCGGATTCCAACCCGCAGGTTGGAAGAGTCATGACGGCCGGCTCTGGTTTCCCACCATGAAGGGAGTGGTGGTTGTGGATCCGAAGAGAGCGGGGCTCGGCGAGCCGCCACCGCATGTCGTCATCGAACAGGCGTTCTTCGATAGCCGGGAAATTGGCGCGGGCGCAGGGAGTGTTCGACTGGGACCAGGACGGGGTGAATTCGAATTCCGCTATTCGGCTCCCAATTTTCAGACGCCTCAGAAAACGATCTTTAAATATCGGCTAGAGGGTTTTGACCGCGGCTGGATAGAAGCTGGTACTCGGCGCGCCGCCTATTACACGAACATACCTCCAGGGACATATCGCTTTCAGGTGATTGCAAGTAATGGCGACGGCGCATGGAGTCCCGCAAAGACCTCAACGAGCCTCTTGCTTGAATCGCACTTCTATCAGACTCCTTGGTTTTACTTCCTGTGCGTAATCGGAGCAGCCGGTCTGGCTGCGGCCGGACACCTCCGGCATGTGCGTCAGTCGAATGAGAGAGCAAAAGTTTTAGAACGCCACGTCGCGGAAAGGACGGTGGAACTGCGTAGGGAAATTTCCGAACGAGAGCGGGCCGAAATGGAATTGATGAAAGCGAGGGATGCGGCCCAGGCGGCCAGCCGGGTAAAGAGCGAGTTTCTCGCTAACATGAGCCACGAGATCCGCACCCCGATGAATGGCATTCTCGGTATGACCGAGCTGGCCTTACAGACAGAATTGAGTCCTGAACAGCACGAATATCTGGGCATCGTCAAACAATCCGCTGACTCGCTGCTGACGGTGATCAACGACATCTTGGATTTTTCCAAAGTCGAGGCGGGCAAGTTGGCGTTGGACCCACTCCCCTTCAGGCTACGTGAGAGCTTGGAGGAGACAGTACAGATCATGGCCTTCCGCGCAGATCAGAAAGGCCTCGAGTTGATTTGCGATGTGGATCCCGGCGTTCCTGAGATGGTTCATGCCGACGCAACCAGGCTGCGGCAGATCGTTTTGAATCTGATCGGAAATGCAATCAAATTCACCGATCATGGCGAAGTAGTGTTACAGGTCAGCCCTGAAGCGAGTGATTCGTCTGGCGCTTCGCTCCATTTCGTGGTTCGAGACACAGGCATTGGCATTCCTCCGGAAAAGCAGAAGTCTATCTTTGAGGCCTTCTCGCAGGCTGAGACGTCGACGACCAGAAGATTCGGCGGCACCGGGCTTGGCTTGGCGATCTCGTATCGTTTGGTCCAGTTAATGGGCGGGCAAATCTGGGTAAACAGTAAAGTGGGCCAAGGCAGCGAGTTTCATTTTACGCTCGAATTCGGTATTGTGGCCAGCCATCAGTTGCCCACCGAAACGGCGAATCTCGAAGACCTGCGCGTTCTCGTCATCGATGACCATTCGGCAAACCGCCGCATGCTGGCCAAGCTCTTGGCGAGATGGGGAGCAAGGACGGTCGCTGCTGAGACCGAAGAACAGGCCACGCGGGCACTACGGCAAGGACAGGATTGCGGCGATCCCTTTTCGGTTGTCTTGATGGACGCCCATTCGGAGAACGCGAATGGGTTCAGCTTAGTCGATAAGATTCAACAGAACCAAACTTTTCTCGGTGCGATCATACTGATGATCACGTCCGGAGAACATCTGGCAAACGCCGCGCGCTTGCGTGAGCTCGGAATTACGGCCTACCTGACCAAGCCAATACGGCAGCATGAACTTCGAGATGCGCTGCAGCGCGCCAACGGTGCGCCGTCACGCTTTACAGCGAGTCTTCAAAACGCCGCTAGTAGAACTGCAATCAGCGCGAAGCAAGCCAGCAGATTGCTTCGAGTTCTGATTGCAGAGGACAACCCCATCAATCAGCAATTGACGCAGCGTTTGCTGAGCAATCGGGGGCACACAGTCATTCTGGCTGGCGATGGAGCTGAAGCGCTTACGGTACTCGAGCGCGAGAGGGTCGACCTGGCGCTCATGGACGTGCAGATGCCCGAAATGGATGGCTTCCAAGTAACCGCCGCTATTCGGGCGAAAGAAAAGGTCAGAGGCGGTCACTTGCCCATTTTTGCCATGACCGCTTGCGTGCTTAAGGGAGATCAAGAGAAATGCCTGGCGGCTGGCATGGATGGCTACATACCGAAACCGATTCGGCCGGATGAGCTCTTCGCAATGATCGAGAGTCTGGCGCCCGCCGCTTCCGCTGCTTGGGTTTAAGCGCCATTCTGAGCCGCTCAGTCTCGGCTACACTGAGACAGTGTCAGCGCCGCTGGTGCCATCGCCGCTCGACTTAATAGGACGACGCCGCTTCTCGTTCTATCCCCCTATCCGAAACGCTCAGCCCAACGAGTGGCGCTTGGGCGCTGGATCCTGGGGCGAAGTGCAGGTCGTGAATGTCGCCACTGGCGGCGAGCTCTGGATTCCGCGGCAGTATGTCGGCGCTGTTTCGGAGGCGCACGGACCGTTGTTGATCGTAGGTTTGACCAAGGAGCTCGAATACAGAGCTGGCGCGCTCGGCCCGCGCGTGAAGCGGATTATTGAGATGCCCCGAGCAGACGGCGAGGCCACGAACACCTCACCCGCAAAGATCCAACGTCCTCCCGGACCCGCACCCGTGATCGGCATTCGCATCGAAGATCGCGAAGATTCCTCGATGAACAAGGCGCTCATCACTCTGGGCGTGGGCGCTTTGGTCATCTCGCTCGTCGCAGCGCTGCTGTCCACCCTGGCGCGCCCCTAATCGTTTGATGCGTCGCCTTCACACCCTCGCGTGGGCACTCCTTTCGGTGCTCGCGGCTATTTGCATTGGCGCCATCGCCAGCAGCCATGGCCAGCCCGTAAACAGTTTATGGCTGGTTGCAGCGGCCGCCTCCATTTTTCTGCTGGGCTTCCGGTTCTACGCCAAGTTTATTGCCGCTAAGATCATGCTGCTCGACGACAAACGAGCAACTCCAGCGGAGCGCTTCCGTGACGGCCACGATTTCGAGCCGACGAACAAATGGATCCTTTTGGGACACCACTTCGCGGCCATTGCCGGTCCCGGCCCCCTGGTTGGCCCCACCCTGGCTGCGCAGTTCGGCTATCTGCCGGGAGTGCTCTGGATTCTGTTTGGCGCCGTATTGGGGGGCGCGGTTCAAGATTTCGTCATCCTGTTTTGCTCGATGCGGCGCGATGGCAAGACGCTCGGGCAGATGGCCCGCGAAGAGATCGGCAAAACCGGAGGCATCGTTTCTTTAATAACGGTGTTGCTGATCATGATTGTCTTGCTCGCTGTCGTAGCGCTGGTGGTGGTCAATGCCCTGAAAGGCAGTCCCTGGGGGACTTTTACGATCGCGATGACCATTCCGATTGCACTGTTCATGGGCTTGTATCTTCGCTACGCGAGACCCGGCAAAGTGCTGGAATGCTCGGCTATCGGGTTTGTGCTTTTGATGCTAAGTATCTATGGCGGAAAAGTGGTAGCAGCATCGTCGGCTTCAGCCCTCTGGTTTACCTGGGGCAGTGTGGCGGTTGCGTTCGCGACTATCGTTTACGGATTTCTGGCGAGCGCCCTGCCCGTTTGGCTGCTGCTCGCTCCCAGAGATTATTTGAGTACCTTCGTGAAACTAGGCGTGATATTTCTCTTGGCGGTAGGCATCTTCTTCTCGCAACCGCGCTTGGAATTGCCTCCTCTCACCCAATTCACGAACGGAACCGGTCCAATCTTTGCGGGCAAGGTATTTCCGTTCTGCTTCATTACCATTGCGTGCGGCGCTATCTCCGGCTTTCACTCTCTCATCTCGTCAGGCACCACGCCGAAGATGATCTCGAAAGAATGGCACGCCTGGCCCATTGGTTACGGCGCCATGCTGCTTGAAGGTTTCGTCGCCATCATGGCCATGGTGGCGGCAGCTTCGCTCACACCCGGCGTTTTCTTCGCGGTCAATTCTCCACCCGGAGTGGTAGGCGCCACGGCCCAAGCCGCTACAACAACCATCAGCAGTTGGGGCTATCCCGTCACTGCTGCCACGATGTCTCAGCTTGCGCATGGCGTCGGCGAAAACAATCTGTTCGGCAGAACCGGCGGCGCGCCCTCGCTGGCGTTGGGCATGGCTCAGATATTTGGCGGCGTCCTGCGAAATACCGGCTTGGAAGACGGTCTTCTCAGCTTCTGGTATCACTTCGCCATCATGTTTGAGGCGCTTTTCATTTTGACCATCATCGACGCCGGCACTCGGGTCGGGCGCTTCATGCTACAGGATCTGTTGGGGCATATTCATAAGCCGCTCGGCCGGATAGGCTGGATGCCAGGAGTGCTCGGGACAAGCGCGCTTATCGTTGCCGCCTGGGGTTATTTTTTGTACCAAGGCGTTATCGATCCGCTAGGCGGCATAAACTCGCTCTGGCCGCTTTTCGGGATCTCGAACCAGCTTTTGAGTGCGATCGCGCTATGTGTCGCGACTACCGTGCTCCTGAAAATGCATGGGGCGCGATATCTCTGGGTCACGATTGCCCCACTTATCTGGCTCGTCACAGTTACGTTCACTGCCGGACTGGAAAAGATTTTTTCCGTTCAGCCCCGTATCGGATTCCTTTCTCATGCAGCGGCTCTCGAGAATACCATCGCCGCTGGCAAGGTCGGCGCATCGAAGCTCGCCGAAACGCAGGCCGTCATTTTCAATGAGCGCCTCGATGCCATTGTGTGCGGCGTCTTTCTTGTGCTGGTCGCGATCATAATGGTTGACTCATTGCGAGTCTGGTACGGATTGCTTCGCGGAACGCGCGCGGCAGTCAGTTCGGAATCGCCGTTTATACCTTCTCGTTTGGGGGCCGAGGGCGCATGATCGTCCTCCGCAGAATCTGGAATTTATTTGTTGCTCTTGCGCGGGAGATCGGAGACGAAAGCGCCTACGCCCGGCATCTGCGGCTTACGGGCCGGCCGCATTCAGCCGCGGAGTGGAAGATTTTCAGCGATCGCGTTCATCGTCGGAAATACCAGAACGCGAAGTGCTGCTGAGCGCGTCTTCAAGCATTTGCCGAATCATGGTCTGCGCCGCCTCATAATGTCCCTCCCGGACCTTTGCCCGAACATCTGAATCCACGATTCTGTACCAGAGATCGCGCCGGGTTTTGAAATCGGGTATGCGCGCCATAATCTCGCGCCGGAATGTTTTGAGCAGCTTCAGCAGCGCTCCGTATTCGGGGCCGATCTCCCGCTCGAGCCACTGCCTCAGGCGCACCGCAACGGCGGGCGCCCCACCGTTTGTCGAGATCGCGATGGTTAGATCGCCTTGCCGATGCACCGATCCGAAACTAAAACGGCAATGCTTCGGATCGTCGACGGCGTTGCACAGAACGCCCCTTTCTTCCGCTAACCGGAAGATTTCGGGATTGTCACCGGAATCCGTGATCACAAGGAAGCAATCGGTCAGATCTTCGGGTTGAAAACCGCGTGACTCCCAATGAATGGATCCTGCTGAAGCGAGGGCTTGGATCTCCGGAGATGCCCGCTCGTTCACATAGGTGACGGCGGCAGATGCGGCCGTCAATGCACGAATTTTTCCGGCTATTTCAGGGCCTTCGCCGGTAACGAGACACTTCTTGCCGGTGAGATCGAGAAAAACGGGGTAACGGAAATTCACGCCTTCTATTCTGAAGATATTGCCAGTTCCGCGTCTGTTTCTCATTGATAGCTTTGGGTTCATTTTTCGCGCATATCACGCCCGCGCCCGTAGCGGCGCTCCGCCCATGCGCACCAGCGGCGGCCTTTCCACGGAAGCGATCTTCATTTTCCACAACATGCTGCGGAAGCTCATGACCGCTTACAAGCCTGATTACATCACCGCAATTTTCGAGAGCAGCCAACCCACGTTTAGGTCCGAAACCTTCGCCGAGTACAAAGCGAACCGTACCGAGATGCCGCACGATCTCGGGGAGCAGATCCCCCATATCCGCCGAATCCTCGAAGCCATGCACATCCCGATTCTCGAGTTTCCCGGCTTTGAGGCAGACGATGTGATAGGGGCAATTGCCTGTCGCGAGCCCCGGAAGCCGCTCGAAGTGGTCATCGTTTCAAGTGACAAAGACATGCTCCAACTCGTGAATAACCGCGTTTTCATGCTGAATCCGATGAAAGATGACGAATGGTACGACGCGGCGAAGGTGGAGCAGTTTATGGGTGTGAAGCCGTCGCAAGTGGCGGATCTCCTCGCGCTTAAAGGCGACTCGATCGACAACATTCCCGGTGCTCCGGGCATCGGTGACAAAGGCGCTCGTGATTTGATTCTCCGCTTCGGTTCGTTAGAAACGGCACTGGAGCGCGCCGCTGAGGTCGAGCGCAAGATGTACCGTGAGAGCCTCCAGAATAACCGTGATCAAATCCTTCTTAGCAAGCAGCTCGCAACCATTCAGACGCAAGTTCCAATCGAATGGGAGCTTGAATCTTTACGGGCGCAACAGCCCAATAACTCGGCGCTCAAAGGCCTTTACAAAGAACTGGAATTCTTCAGTCTGCTCAAAGATTTGCCACTCGAAGATGACAGCGCCACGCGAGATTACGGCACGCTTGCAGATGCCCACGCACTCGCAGAATGGTTGAATCGACGTCCGGAAGATGCTCCTCTTGCCATCGCAATCGACCTGACGAACTCTTTCGTTGGACTCTCGTACACAGCCGGTGAAGGCCGGGCTGTCGCTTTTTCTCTTCTCGATTCGCTTCGCCCGGTTCTGGAATCGGATACGATTCCAAAAATCGTTCACGATGCGAAAGCTCTCTTGATCGCGCTCTCAGATCTGGGAATAAAACCGCAAAATGTCGCCGAAGACGTCATGCTATATGCGTTTCTCATTTGCGCCGATCCGGGCGGCTGTTCTCCCGAGGCTCTCGCGGAACGCTTCCTGGATCGCAAGCTGAATGCCGCCGCCGAGCAGCAGGCCGAGGCAACATTTGTGGTGGCGGAGATGCTCCGTCCCCAAATCGTCAAGCAAGGTCTGCTGAGCGTTTACCGAGAAATCGATCTTCCTCTCGCGCCTGTCTTGGCGCAGCTAGAAACGTCGGGCATTCGCGTAGACACGAACGTTCTTTCGGAATTGTCCCGCCGGTTAACGGAACGGATTGAAAAGATCGCGCAAGACATTTACGAC
>Ga0213875_10002857_pt1 | contig 10117 bp, 10 predicted proteins | sample BarmaccomBMRX_R8_FD_160105 | JGI IMG/M metagenome (GOLD analysis project Ga0213875, IMG submission 160105) | Root-associated microbial communities from Barbacenia macrantha in rupestrian grasslands, the National Park of Serra do Cipo, Brazil - RX_R8 | ecosystem: Host-associated > Plants > Roots... | reverse complement strand
CCCCCGATAGACAAGCCACGTCAGCAGCGCCGAGATCGGCACCCACATAAATTGATACCAATAGAAGAACGGGAAGCCGAAAAGTTTGGGCTCGACGTGATTGTAGAAGGGAACCCAGAGCAGTCCGATGTAAGGGATGAGGAGAATCCACCACAGCCAGCCCGCGCCAGCGCGCTGTTCTCTCGGATTCCTGTCCACGACGCTTCCCCCGCGCTTTATTGTCACAAATTCTTTAAATTGATTCCGCGGCAGAAGCTAGACATTGGAACGGCACTAGTCGTCGATACCGTTAGTGCTTTCGCCGTTGATCGCGGCTTTCAAAGTATTTGACGGCTTGAACACCATGACGCGCCGCGGCGTGATCGGCACTTCCACGCCAGTCTTCGGATTGCGGCCGATGCGTTCCCCTTTCGAACGCACGACAAAGGACCCGAAAGAAGACAGCTTGACGGTCTCCCCGCGCACCAACGCGTCACAAATCTCGTCGAGCACGGATTCGACGAGCGCTGCGGATTCGCTGCGCGAAAGTCCGACACGCCGATAAACCGCATCGGTGAGATCGGCGCGTGTGAGCGTGCGCGCGTTGGCAGCCGAACTGGTTGCCAGGGCCTCACCCTCGATTATTCGCAATGCTGATGCCGAATTCGTACTTGCCATGAACGAAGCTCGGAAAATGGACGCCTTCGTCCTCTATCCCAGTCGGACGGACGATGACAGGGCAGATTGCCCTAGCCTTACCATCGTATCAAGGCGGAACCCCATGTGAAGCCACCCCCCATGGCTTCGATCATGACGAGATCGCCTTTTTTTATGCGGCCGTCGCCATGCGCCTCCGCGAGCGCCAACGGAATCGAGGCAGCCGACGTGTTGCCGTGCCGATCGACGGTCACGACGATCTTCTCCGGTGCGATGCCGAGCTTTTCGGCCGAGGCATCGATGATGCGCCGGTTCGCCTGGTGCGGCACGAACCAGTCGAGATCGCCGGCTTTCGTGCCCGTCGCTGCAAAAGCATCTTGGACGACATCGGTCACCATGCCGACGGCATGGCGGAACACTTCGCGGCCGTGCATGCGCAGGTGCCCTACGGTGCCGGTCGCGGAAGGGCCGCCATCGACATAGAGCTTCTCGCGATGGCGCCCGTCGGACCGCAAATGCGACGTAAGAACGCCCCGCTCATGCAATTCTCCATTCGACGCCTGCGCCTCCAGGAGCACCGCCCCTGCCCCATCGCCGAAAAGCACGCAGGTCGTGCGGTCCTCCCAGTCCATCAGGCGCGAGAAAGTCTCCGCACCGATGACAAGCGCGCGCTTGTTGGCGCCGGACGTCAAAAACTTGTCAGCTGTCGCAATGGCAAACACGAATCCCGAACAAACTGCTTGTAAGTCGAAGGCTGCACCGACGCGGATGTCGAGCGCGGCCTGCACCTGCGTCGCCACCGCGGGAAAGGTATAATCCGGCGTCGACGTTGCCACGATGACGAGATCGACCTCGTCCGCGCCACGCCCGGCGTTGATCAGCGTGGCTTCTGCGGCCCGGATTGCGAGCGTCGACGTTGTCTCGCTCTTTTCAGCGATGTGGCGCTGACGAATGCCCGTGCGTTGCACAATCCATTCGTCGGACGTGTCTACCCGCGATTCAAGGTCCGCATTGGTGACGATCTGCTTGGGTAAATAGGAACCGACGCCGAGAACAACGGATCGCAAAGAATTCTGTCGTGAAGCCACGCTTGCTTGATTTCCTTAATCCGAGCCGCCGTCTGGCGCCGGCAAATCGGGCGCAGGCGCGCGATCCTCGTCGGCGAGCATCAACGTCTCGCGGATTCGATCAAGAAGCCGATGCCGAACCATCTCGTAGCCGATTTCAATAGCCCCGGCATAGCCCAGTGCGTCAGTTCCGCCATGGCTTTTGATGACCACCCCATCGAGACCCAAAAAGAGGCCGCCATTGGCGTGCCGCGGATCCATCTTGTCCCGCAAGGCATCAAACGCGCGGCGGGCGAAGAAGTATCCGATCTTCGCCGTGAAGCTTCTCGTCATCGCGTCGCGGAAATATTGCGCCACTTGCTTGGCCGTGCCCTCGGCACTCTTCAGGGCAATGTTGCCGGCAAAACCCTCGGTTACGACCACATCCACGGTGCCTTTGCCGATATCGTCGCCCTCGACGAAGCCCTGATATGAGAGCGCCGGCAGATCGGCCGCTCTCAACATGCGCGAGGCGGCTTTCACCTCTTCGAGACCCTTGATTTCCTCAACCCCCACATTGAGGAGCCCAACGGTGGGCCGTTCCAGGTCGAACAGGATGTGCGCCATGGCCGCGCCCATGACGGCAAGGTCGACGAGATGCTGCGCATCCGCACCGATGCTCGCCCCGACATCGAGCACGATCGATTCGCCGCGGATGGTCGGCCAGATCGCCGCGAGCGCCGGACGCTCGATCTGCGCCATGGTGCGCAGGCAGATCTTGGCCATCGCCATCAGCGCGCCGGTATTGCCTGCAGAGACGGCACAATCGGCTTCGCCGCTCTTCACTGCTTCCAGCGCCATCCACATCGACGACGTGCGGCGGCCGCTGCGCAGGGCCTGGGTCGGCTTTTCGTGCATCTGAACGGCGACCTCGGCATGCTCGAGCGTCGAACGCCCTGCAAGCCTTGGGTGCGCGTCGAGAAGGGGACGCACCGCCGCTTCCTTGCCGAAGAAAATAAAGCGCGAGTCCGGCCGCCGCTCTAAAGCCAGCGCCGCGCCGGGGATGACGACCTCCGGCCCGAAATCGCCGCCCATGGCGTCAAGGGCGATGCGAACCGGCTCACTCATGGTTGTTGCAGCCCCGCGAAGCTACGCAAAAGAAAAGGTGTTTGGCTTATGGACGCTTGCGTCCTTCAGCCGGCGCCAGCTTGGGCGCAGCGTTCGCGTGCGGGACAATAGTGGCGGAAAGACGCATGCAACAGCCTCATGCATGCGCGTCGCGCAGATATTCGAGGGGTGCCACCTTTCGGCTACGACGGCAGGATGCCCTTGAGCGCTTTCAGCTGCGAAAACGGGCCCTCCGCAATGTCGTCCTTCGCCGAGAGTTGAGGTTCCTCGAATGCGACCCCGGGCTTACGCGGATACGGATCAAGGCCGAGCGCCAGGAACTCCGCGACGAGCGCGCCAAGATCGATCGCCCCGCCGACGATCGGATCGGGAGGGTCTTCGTCTTCAAACTCAGCTTTTGGAGCCGGGATGTCCGCAGGTTCAGGCGCGCGGCGGGTGCGGGTTGCCGTCCCGCGCGGCACGGCAGGGCGAGGCGCAATCGGCATATCCACCGGCGCGAATTTGACGTCGATCGGCTCGACAAGCTCCGACTCGAACGGATCGAGGCTCACGACGCAGATTTGCGTAACTCTCGCGCGCATCTCGCCAGTCACGGCGACGCCATCCTTGCGCCATGGCGCGACATGAAGGCTGCCTTCGAGCTTCGACAGCCCCTCCAACCCGTCCTGAGCGGCAAGGGCGTCGCGTTCCGGCCCGGTGGCGGAAATCGTCAGGTCGAGCCCTTCGGGCGGGACGTCCTCGACGGACAAGGGCCTCGAGAAAATCTGAGGGGCATCGGCATCGGTGCGACCGGACATCGTTCACTCCGGATCGGGGAAAAGCGAACCTGCAAGTATGCCGGCAAGGTCTGTTCGCTCAAGGTCGGCAACAGCTTTGTTGCAGTACGTGGCGAGGGCTGCCGAACGCTCATCGACATTGTCGCTTCCGTAAACGTTGCGGGCGATCACAGCTGTGAAAGCCGCCCCATCCCGATCGAGAGCCTCGCGGTAGGCAGCACTCCGCCCGCCGAAGATTCCGGCGAGCTTCTTCATCCGTTTTGGGACTGCCAAGTCGCCCACGCCCATTTCGCGCAAATCCGCATCGAGGTGATCGAACATCGTATTCACGATTTCTTGCGCGATCTCAGGCCCTGGCGGAGGGAGCTTCTCCAGCCGGCGTAGAAGCAGAACTGCGAGCAGCACAAGGAGATCGAAGCGGCCCTCAAGCGTGTCCGACACACTGTAGGGCGGCAGAAATAACGTTGGACGACGCGCCGCGGCAACAAGACCGCGATGCAAATCCGCGATGAGCCGGCGATTTGCACGCGGTTGCAACAACTTGGTCAGCATCCCTAATCTCGTTCGGCAGGTCGGCGCAGCGCGTCTTCTTGCCATGCTTTTGGCTAACCTGCCGGTTACGAACGTCTGTCGAGCGGCGCAAGATATAATCGGCTTTGCGTGATTTTCTGGATTTTGAGCCGCGGCGGCGCGGCGTTCGGAGCGGGCATATGAGCGGTGTGGAAATGCAGTCCTACGGAGCCCGCTTTGGGCTCGGCTCGCGACACGCGCTGATGCTTGCCGGTGCGCTCTGCCTCACGATGCCGCTCGCTGGCTGTCTCGGCTATGACGGCACGATCAATCGCGGCTACATGGCCGCCGATTCCGGCCTCAACCAGGTGAAGCCCGGCATGGCTGCCGAGCAGGTTCTGTCGACGCTCGGCACGCCCTCGACCACATCCACTGTCGGCGGCGACGCTTGGTACTACGTCAGCCAGCGAATCGAGCGGAGATTTCGGTTCCTGAATCCATCCGTCACGGACCAGCGCGTGATCGCGGTCTATTTCAACAAGCAGAAGAAGGTCGAGCGTTTGGCCAATTATAGTCTCGAGGACGGACAAGTCGTCGATGTTCTCGACCGCACGACGCCGACCGCCGGATCAGAGCGGGGCTTCCTACAGCAAATGCTGACGGGCCTTTTGAAATTCAGCTGATCTCATCGGTCGCTCCAAACAAAAATGCCCGGCACTGCCGGGCATTTCTTTTGTTTTGCGTGCGCACTCAGTGATGCGCGAGGATCGCCAATAGCAGCAGCGCGACGATGTTGGTGATCTTGATCGCCGGGTTCACGGCCGGCCCCGCCGTATCCTTGTAGGGGTCACCGACCGTATCGCCGGTCACCGAGGCCTTATGCGCATCCGAACCTTTGACGTGGGTGACGCCGTGACGATCGACGAACCCATCTTCAAAACTCTTCTTCGCATTGTCCCAGGCGCCGCCGCCTGACGTCATCGACACGGCAACGAAGAGGCCGTTGACAATCACACCGAGCAGCGATGCGCCAAGCGCGGCGAAGGCGTTTGCCTTCGATCCCGACAGGAACAGCACGCCGAAATAAACGACAAACGGCGCCAGCACCGGCAATAGCGAGGGGATGATCATCTCGCGGATCGCAGCGCGGGTCAGCATGTCGACGGCGCGCCCATAATCGGGACGGTCACTGCCCTGCATGATGCCGGGCTTTTCGCGGAATTGCCGGCGCACCTCCTCGACCACCGACCCTGCAGCGCGGCCGACCGCGGTCATGGCGATGCCGCCGAACAGATACGGGATCATGCCGCCGAAGATCAGTCCAGCGACGACGTAGGGGTTCGACAGGTCGAACGAGACGTTGCCGACATCCTTGAAATACGGCACGCCGCTTTGCGTGAAAGCGGCAATGTCGTTCGTGTAAGCCGCGAACAGGACAAGCGCGCCGAGACCGGCCGAGCCGATTGCATAACCCTTCGTCACCGCCTTGGTCGTGTTGCCGACGGCGTCGAGCGCATCGGTCGAGTGACGCACTTCCTTCGGCAGACCCGACATCTCGGCGATGCCGCCGGCATTGTCGGTCACCGGGCCGAAGGCGTCGAGCGCGACGATGATGCCGGCAAGGCCGAGCATCGTCGTCACCGCGATCGCCGTGCCGAAAAGGCCCGCGAGCTGGTAGGTGGAGATGATGCCGCCGACGATGACGAGCGCCGGCAACGCCGTCGATTCGAGCGAAACGGCGAGCCCCTGAATGACGTTGGTTCCGTGGCCGGTCACCGAGGCCTGCGCGATCGAGACGACGGGGCGCTTGCCGGTGCCCGTGTAATATTCGGTGATCCACACGATGAGCCCGGTGACGATAAGGCCGATCACGCCGCAAACGAACAAGTTCACGCCGGTTATGTTGATCGTGCCGGTCTTACCGGCACTCCCCCAGCCGATGAGGAAGTGCGTCGCAATCGCGAGGCCCGCGATCGACAGCACGCCGGCGGCGATCAGGCCTTTGTAAAGCGCGCCCATGATCGAATTGTTGGCACCAAGCTTCACGAAATAGGTGCCGATGATCGAGGTGACGATGCAGACCGCGCAGATCGCCAGCGGATAAAGCATCATGTTGGCAAGGATCGGCTGGCCGCGGAAGAAGATCGAGGCGAGCACCATCGTCGCGACGACGGTCACCGCGTAGGTCTCGAACAAGTCGGCCGCCATGCCGGCGCAATCGCCGACATTGTCGCCGACATTGTCGGCAATCGTTGCGGGATTACGGGGATCGTCCTCGGGGATACCTGCCTCGACCTTGCCGACGAGGTCGGCGCCGACGTCGGCGCCCTTGGTAAAGATGCCGCCGCCGAGACGGGCGAAGATCGAGATCAGCGAAGCGCCGAAGCCGAGCGCAACGAGCGCGTCGATGACGAGCCGGTCATCGACTTTGTGGCCCATCGGGCCGGTCAATATCCAGTAGTAGACGGCGACGCCGAGGAGCGCCAAGCCGGCGACCAGCATGCCGGTCACAGCGCCTGCCTTGAAGGAGATATCGAGCCCCGCGCCGAGCGACTGCGACGCGGCCTGAGCGGTGCGGACGTTGGCCCGCACAGATACGTTCATCCCGATGAAGCCGGCAGCGCCCGAAAGAATCGCGCCGATCAAGAAGCCGATGGCGACGGACCAGGACAGAAGCAGGCCGAGGCCGATGAAGATCACGACGCCGACCCCGGCAATCGTCGTGTATTGCCGCTTGAGATAAGCCTGCGCCCCTTCGGCGATCGCTCCGGCGATCTCCTGCATGCGGACCGAACCCGCATCTGCGCGCATCAGCTGGCTGACGGTCGCGCCCCCGTATACGACGGACAGGAGTCCGCCGATGATGATGAGCCAAATAGCCATAAGTGAAAGCCTCGTTCCGCGTGTCGCTGGTTGTTTTCGGCGGCCCGCGCACGGACGCGCGGCCGGGATTCGCGGCCAGGGCGACCGCATTTGCGCGCCCTCTTGCCAGAAAGCCGCGTGCGCCGCAATCGCTTAGATCAAGGCTCCCCCGGCACGCCGGCGGCCCACGAGAAACAGCGCCGCAAGCGCCAGCGCCACGGGCGGGAAGACGACCAGATTGACCGCCGACCAGCCGGAATTCGCCAGGATCTGCCCGGACGAGAACGACCCGATCGCCATCGTGCCGAAAACGAGAAAATCGTTGAAGGCCTGAACCTTGTTGCGCTCGGCTGGCGTGTGCGTCTCCAAAACCATCGCGGAAGCGCCGACAAAGCCGAAATTCCAGCCGATGCCGAGAACAACCAGACCCGCCCAAAAATGCGCGACGCTGGTTCCGGAAAGACCGACCAGCGCGGCCGCGGCTTCGAGCGCCAGGCCAAGTGCGACAATCCGCTTCGCGCCGAACTGCGCGATCAGCGAGCCGGTCACGAAGCTCGGGCCGTACATCGCGATGACGTGCCACTGAATGCCGAGATTGGAATCGGTCAGCGAATGCCCGCACATGCGCATCGCAAGCGGCGCCGAGGTCATGACGAAATTCATCAGGGCGTAGGAGACGACACCGCAGAGCGCCGCGACTGGGAAATCGCCGCTCAGGACGATCTGCGAAAGCGGCCGCCCTTCATGCAGATCGGCGGCGGCGGGACGCGGCGCATGCACGCCCATGAGGACGAGAATGGCGATGAGCGCCACAGCGCCCTGCCCGACATAGCTCGCGGCAAAGAGATGCGGCGACAGGTTCATGGTCCACTGCACAAGCTGCGGACCGACGATGCCGGCCAAAATGCCGCCGGTCAGCACCCAGGCGACGGCTTTCGGACGGAAGCTCACGCTTGCGCCATCGGCGGCGGCAAAACGGTAGGATTGCACGACTGCGGCATAAAGGCCGCCGCAAAACGTCGCGGCACAGAAGAGCCAGAACATGCCGGTGCTGAGCGCAATCGTCGCCAGCGCGCCGCACAGAGCGCCGAGACCACAGCCAATGAAGAACGCGACGCGGCGTCCGTAGACGCGAGAGAGCCAGCCGGTCGGCAAGGTCCCTGCCGCAAGGCCGACGACGTACATGGAGATCGGCAGCGTTGCTAAGGCGGGATTGGGTGCGATTTGCGCACCGACGATCGAGCCCGTGGCGAAGATGACGACCGAATTGGCCCCACCGAGGGCCGTCGCTGCCGCAAGCCGCAGGACGTTGCCGCGCGCCGCAGCGTCAGACTGCGGTGCGGCTGCGGGCGGACGACCGAGGGTGACGGGTGCGTTCATTGGCTGCGATCAGAATGGGGCTGCGCTCAGAAATGGCTGAACGATTCCCGGCGGAAAGTTCTCTTTGTGCCGTTCCGATCGAGGAAACAAGGTAGGTCGTTTCCGGTCGTCGCCGTGCCGATCGCGGTGACATCGATGCCCGCCTGTTTTGCCGCGGCTTCGAACTGGTCGCTCTTGTCAGGCGCGACCGTACAGAGAATCTCGTAGTCGTCGCCGCCGGTGAGCAAGCGATCGAAGAGAGCGGGATCGGCGGCGAGCGCCGCGCGCATCGGCTCCGAGAGCGGTATGCGGTTGAGATCGATTGTTGCGGACACGCCGGAGACGCGCAGCATCTTGGTGAGATCGCCGACGAAACCGTCGGACACGTCCATCGCGGCAGACGCGCGCGCGCGCAAGATCGGCGCCAGCGCAAGCCGCGGCTGCGGATGCAGATAGCGCTCGACAAGAAAGTCGCGCGCGCTTGCATCGAGCGGTTTATCCCCTGCACTCTTCCGCATGATCAGTCCCGCCGCCGCGTCACCGATCGTGCCCGAGACATAGATGCGATCGCCGGCGCGCGCGCCGGTGCGTGGCACCATTTTGCCGCGTGGCACGGTGCCGAATGCCGTGATCGACAGGAACAGCGCGTCCGGCGATTGAATCGTATCGCCGCCGAGTAGCGGACACGTGTAACCGCGCGCATCCTGCCCCAGCGCTTCGGCGAATGCTGTCAGCCATTCCTCGCGCCAGTTTTTCGGTAGCGCCAAGGACAACAGGAAACCTGCCGGCTTTGCGCCTTTCGCAGCAAGATCGGACAAATTCACGCGCAGTGCTTTGCGGGCAATCGAGCGCGGCGGGTCGTCGGCAAAGAAATGCACACCGGCGGCAAGCGCGTCACTCGTGACGACAAGTTCTTCGTCGGCGCCGATCGCAATGAGCGCCGCGTCGTCGCGTAATCCGAGGCCACCCTCCCCCGCGATCGGCGCGAAGAAGCGCGCGATGAGATCGTCTTCGGAGATCATCGCTGTGTGTTATACGGTAATTTACGCGCTGAAGCGCGGCGCCTTCTCATCGAGCTCTCCTGGCCGCAGCTGACGCGCCAGCCGGTCGAGCACAGCATTGGTCATGCCGGCCTCGTCGCGCTCGAAGAAGGCGCTCGCGACCGCGACATATTCGGTGATGACGACGCGCGCCGGCACGTCGGAACGCACTTTCAGCTCATAGGCGCCGGCGCGGAGCACCGCGCGCATGACGGCCTCCACGCGCTTTAGCGGCCAGCCTTCCGCGAGCGGGCGGTCGATCAACGGATCGATTGCGCGCTGCTCCTTCAACACGCCGGCGAGGACATCGCGGAAGAAAGCGACTTCGGCGGGCTTGTACTCGTCCCCTTCGACCTCTCGGCCGATCCAAAAGCTCTCGAATTCGGCGAGGATTTCGTTCAAACCCTTGCCCGTCACATCCATCTGATAGAGCGCCTGCACGATGGCGAGACGCGCGGCAGAGCGCTGGTCGGCACGGCTCATTGCGCGGCACCGCTCTTGCGTTTCAGCCGGACCAACGCGAGCGCTGCGCGCGCCGCATCGCCGCCTTTGTCGAGCTGCTTCGGATCGGCGCGCACCAGCGCCTGCGCTTCATTCTCCACGGTCAGGACGCCGTTGCCGATCGGGAATTTGCGCTGAACGGACATGTCCATCAAAGCGCGCGCGCTCTCATTCGCGACGATCTCGAAATGATAGGTCTCCCCACGAATGATGCAGCCGAGCGCAACGGCGCCATCGAAACGCCGCGCGCCCTCGCCCG
>Ga0213875_10002856_pt1 | contig 10121 bp, 8 predicted proteins | sample BarmaccomBMRX_R8_FD_160105 | JGI IMG/M metagenome (GOLD analysis project Ga0213875, IMG submission 160105) | Root-associated microbial communities from Barbacenia macrantha in rupestrian grasslands, the National Park of Serra do Cipo, Brazil - RX_R8 | ecosystem: Host-associated > Plants > Roots... | reverse complement strand
CTCGTGGCGCTGGAGGAGCACGCCGAAGCACGGCTGGAGCTCGGGGAGCACGGCGTGCTCGCCGGCGAGCTCGGCGACCTGCTGGCCCGATATCCGTTGCGCGAAAGGTTGTGGGCCGTGCGGCTGCGCGCCCTGTATCACGCCGGGCGGCAGAGTGAGGCGCTGGCGAGCTATCAGGAACTGCGTCAGCGGCTTGCCGACGAGCTCGGTCTCGACCCCGGACCCGAGCTCGTCGCCCTGCATCGGGCGATCCTGAACCAGGATCCCGAACTGGCCCCCGCCATCTCGGCGCCCCGCCGGCGCACCAACCTGCCCGCACCGCTCACCGAGCTGATCGGCAGGGCGGAGGCGGTGCGGGACGTGCGCTCGCTGTTGGCGGCCAACCGGCTGGTGACACTCACCGGGCCCGGCGGTGTCGGCAAGACCCGGCTGGCCATCGCGGCCGCCGGCGAGCTCGTCGACGCCTTCCCGGACGGAGTGTGGCTGGTCGAACTGGCCGGCCACCGCCAGCCCACCGGCACTGAACCCGTGGCCGACGTCGTCGCGGCCACACTCGGCGTCCGTGACGACCCCGAGTCCGCCGACACCGCGGCGGGCCGGCTCACCACCGCCCTCGCCGGCAAACGACTACTGCTCGTGCTGGACAACTGCGAGCACGTGGTCGGGCCCGTCGCCGAGTTGGCCGAACCACTGTTGCGTGCGGCGCCGGAACTGCGGATCCTCGTCACCAGTCAGGAACGGCTCGGGACAGCCGGCGAGAGCCGATACCCGGTCGAGCCGCTGGACACATCCGATCCCGCGGCCGGTGCCCAACTCGACGCGCTGCTACGGTCGAGCGCCGTGCGGCTGTTCGTGGCCCGAGCGGCGGCGTCGGCTCCGGGATTCAGGGTGGACTCGAGCAACGCCGAGGCGGTCGCGGGAATCTGCCGCCGGCTCGACGGCATTCCGCTCGCGCTCGAACTGGCCGCCACGCCGGTGCGGCTGCTCGGCGTGCACGAGCTCAACGCCCGGCTGGACGACAGGTTCCGGTTGCCGGCCGGGCGTCGCCGAGGTGCCCCACCCCGGCAGCGAACGCTGCGAGCCATGATCGAGTGGAGCTGGGGGCTGTTGACCGAGCCCGAGCGTGTCGTGCTGCGGCGGTTGGCCGTGCACGCGGAAAGCTTCAGCCTTGCCGCCGCCGAATCGGTCGGCGCGACCGGCGAGGTGGCTGCCAGCGACGTCCTCGGCCTGCTCGACCGGCTGGTGGACCGCTCACTGGTCACCGTCGGCGGCGGCCCCGGCGGCCCGCGCTACCGCCTGCTGGAGTCCGTCGCCGCGTACTTCGTCGAGCGCCTCGACGAAGTCGGCGAACTGGACCGTGCGAGCGACGCCCACCGTCGGTACTACGGCGATCTCGCCGAGCGTGCCGAGCCGCACCTGTACGGCCGCGACCAGCGGCGGTGGCTGGATCTGATCGACACCGAGATGGCCAACGTCCGCGTCGCGCTGGACGGCGCCGTGCGGCGCGACGACGCCACGCTCGCGTTGCGGGTGGTCAACGCGCTGGCCTGGTACTGGTTCCTACGCGGCCGGCTACGCGAAAGGCACCGCTGGACCGCGGCGGCCCTCGCGGTGGCCGGCGGCACGGCGACCGCAAGGGCCAGGGCGGTCACCTGGCATGCCGGTTTCGTGATCCTGCTCGGTGAGGACAGCGCGCCCGGCCTCCTGGCCGAGAAGGCGTTGGCCCACTACGAAAGCGTCGACGATCCACTGGGGCACGCGAGGGCGCGATGGCTGCTGAGCACGGTCCTGCTCGGCTCCGGCGATCCGACCGTGCACGAGGACAGGGTGAACCAGGCGCTGGCCACCTTCCGCGAGCTCGGCGATCACTGGGGCGTGGCCGCCGCGCTATGCACCCGGGCCACCCAGGCGCAACCGCGGGGCGACCTCGCGGCCGCCCGGCTGGACGGCGAACACGCCGCGGCGCTGTTCGGCGAGTTCGGCGACCGCTGGGGTCGGCTGAAGGCCAACGACGTGCTCGCCACGGTGGCCGAGATCACCGGCGATTACGAGCGAACCGCGCGGCTGCACCGAGACGGGCTGCGCGACGCCGAGGAACTCGGTCTGCTGACCGAGGTGTCCTACCGGCTGTCCGGGCTCGGCAGGATAGCGCTGCTGACCGGCGACTACGTCGAGGCTGACAGGCTGCACCGGCAGGCGATGCGGCTGGCGGCCGGCCAGTCGCACAAGCGCGGCGAGCAGTTCGCTGAGGTCGGTCTCGGGCTCACGGCACGGCGGCAGGGACGGCTGGACGCCGCCGAGAGGCATCTGCGCGCTTGGCTGGACTGGTGCCGCCGGATCGACGGTGACCTAGGTGCCGCGTTGATCTTGGCTGGGCTCGGATTCGTCGCCGAGCAGCGGGGTGACGCGGAGCGGGCGCTGGCGCTGCACCAGGACGGCTTCGCGGCGGCCCGTGCCACCGGGGATCCCAGGGCGCTCGCGCTCGCCCTTGAAGGACTCGCCGGTGCGTGGGCCCTCGCCGGACAGCACGAGCACGCCGCCCGGTTGTTGGGGGCCGCCGTCGCGGCACGGGAATCCGTCGGCGCACCGTTGCCGCCCGCCGAGCGCGGCGACGTCGACCGGATCGCCGCGGCCGTGCGGGCCGTGCTCAGCGAGGAAGCCTTTGCCGCGGCGGTGAAGCACGGCAGGACACTGGATCCGGACACCGCCGTACGACACGACAGGACGGCCTGATCAACTAGGCTGCAGGGATGGCCAAGCTCGCTCGGGCGACCCTGGCCACCCGGCTGGCCGCCCAGGGTGGCACCGTCGCACTCGTGCCGTTCCTTTTCGGCGCCGCCAACCGTGAGTTGATTCCCGGCACCGTGCTCAACCGGCTGCTCGTCGATCTCGGCCTGACCTCAGCGGCCGCCCGCACACTGGTGGCACGCATGAAGAAACACGGGCAACTGGCGTCGATCCGACGGGGACGCGGTGTGGACTATCGGCTCGACGGCCCGTTCGCCGCGAGTTTCCAGCGGGTCCGCGACTATCCTTCCCGGCCGCCGCTGCCGTGGACCGGATCGTTCCACGCCGTGCACTACCACGTGCCGGAGGAGGTTCGGCCCTTCCGGGACGCGCTGCGGCGGGTGGCACTGCTGTCCGGCTATGGGCTGCTGCAACAGGGTGTGCTCATCTCAGTGGTCGACCACGGCGAGGCCATCGCGGAAATGCTCGACCAGTGCCCGCCCGCGGCGAGGGTGTATCGCACACGGCTCGTGATGGACACCGCGGACGCGAAGCGCGCCGCGTGTCACGCCTGGGAGCTCGAGGAGGTCGGGCGAATGTTCGAACGACATATCGGCGCGCTGTCGAAGCTGCTGTCCACGACACCGGACAAACCTGAGCCGTCGGCGCGGACGCTCAGAACGCTGTCGGGGGTGGTCCGGACGCCGATGACCGACACGCTGCGCGAGCCGGAGCTGCCAGTCGAGCTCCTGCCGCCCTCGTGGCCGGGTCCACGGCTGCGCGAGCTCGCCGCCGAGGTCGGTGCCAGGTTCGGCCCCGCGACCGCCGCCTACGTGGACCACCTGATCTCCACCGAGCCTTAGATTTGTCAAAACAGCTCACGCTCGTGCATACTTTCGCCGCATCTCACCCGATCGAGCGAAGGAGCACGCATGCGTGGACAACTGGCCAGCAATGGCATCGCCGGTCTGATCGCGGGCGTCGTCTGGTACACCATCACGACACTGATCGGCGTCTTCACCCCGACCTACGTCGTGTCGGGAGCGGTGATCAGCGTCGTTGGCACGTTCGCCATCGCGTTCGCGATCGGTCGTCTGATCCGGCGGGCGAAGCAGCAGCGGTCGACCTCCTAAGGAACCGCTTGATCGAAGGGCGTCGTGCTGACGGTGCCAGACTGCTCCCATGAGCAGCGCGCAGGAGCGGCGTCCCGGACGGCCCGCACGGCTGTCGCGGGACGCGATCGTCGGCGTCGCGGAACGGATCGTGACCGCCGAAGGGGTCGCGGCTCTCACCATTCGCAGGGTCGCCACCGAGTTGGACAGCTCCCCGATGGCGATCTACCGTCATGTGCGGGACAAAGGCGAACTGCTCGCCCTGCTGTTGGACCGGGCGGCGGCGCGGGTGGCCCGGCCGCGGCTGCCAGCCAGCCCCCGGCGGCGCCTGTTGACCCTGTGGCGGTTGCTGCACGACCAACTCGCCGAACAGCCCTGGGTGGTGGAGGCGTTGGCCAGGAGCGACCTGATGGGGTCGTCGATCGTGTGGCTGCTCGAGGCGATCCTGGCCGCCTTCGTCGCGTGTGGACTGACTCCGTCACAGTCACTGGACGCCTATCGGGCGGTGTGGCGGTACACCGTCGGCACACTCACCCTCCGACATGGTGCGATCCGAACTCCCGAGGGCCAGCGGAAGCCGAGTTTCCGGCGCGAGGTGCTCGCCGCCGCCGATCCGCACAGCGCACCGACGGTCGCGGGGTTGGCCGAGAGCTGGGACCGCCCCTGGCCGGACTACGAGTCGGGATTGACCGCCCTGCTCGACGGCCTGCTCGCGCACGCTTGACAGACCACCCCCACAGTGTTTGTATACATGTACACAAACACTGTGGGGGTCGTGCATGTCAACGCTGGACGTGGACGTGGTGGTGATCGGCTCCGGCGCGGCGGGTCTCAGCGCCGCGCTCGCGGCGGCCAACGCCGGGGTCGAGGTGGCCGTGGTGGAGGCGGCCGACCGGTGGGGTGGCTCGACCGCGGTCTCCGGTGGTGGGGTCTGGGCGCCCGCCAACCACCGGTTGGCCGAGGCCGGCATCGACGACTCCGTGCGAGACGCGCTCACCTACTGCCTGGACACCTCTCCCGGCCGCGACCGCGGCCTGGTAGAGACCTTCGTCCGGACGGCACCCGAGGTGATCCGCTTCATCGAGGAGCACTCGCCGCTCCGGTTCGCCGCGGTGCCCAGCTACCCGGACACGTTCGCCGAGCGGCCCGGCGGCAAGATCGCACGCCATGTCGAGCCGAGACCGCTGACCACCGGAGATCTCGGCCCGCTCGAGTCGCTGGTCTGGCCGCCCCCATTCGGGGCGCCAGTGCTGACCTACGAGGAGATCCTGCGGTACCGCCTCTTCTCGGGCGGGGCACCGCCGATCGAACTCGTGGAGCGGCGGCTGGCGGCCGGAGAGGTCGCGCTCGGCGTCGCCCTCGTCGTCGGGCTGCTGCGTGGCGTGACCGCCCTCGGTGTGCGCCTTGTCAACAACTGCCGGGTCCGTGAACTCCTGCGGACCCCGGACGGCTCGATCACCGGCGCGCTCGCCGACCGAGGCGACGCCTCGTGGCAGTTGTCCGCGCGTCGTGGCGTCGTGCTCGCCTGTGGAGGATTCGAGCACGACCCGGCGCTGACCGCCGAGCTGCTCGCCGGGCCTCTTACCCACCCCGTCACCCCGCCGGTGAACAGGGGTGACGCGCTGCGACTCGCCGGCAAGGCCGGGGCGCGGCTGGCCCGCACGTCCGAGTACTGGTCGTGGCCCGCCCACCAAGTGCCCGGCGAGGCTTGGCCGGACGCCGACACGACGCCCCGACCCCAGTTGACGATGCTTGAACGGATGCTGCCGCACGTGCTGTGGGTGAACGCGTCGGGCCGCCGCTTCGTCAACGAGTCCAGCCACAACTGTGCCGTCGCCTTCGCCGAGGTGGACCCGCGGACCAACCAGCCACGCAACGTCCCGGCCTTCGCTATCGGCGACGCCCAGTTTCGCGACCGGTATCCCGTCGCTGGCGCCGTCCCCGGTGAGCCGACACCCAGCTGGCTGGTGGAGGCGGACACGCTCGCCGAACTCGCCGAAGCACTCGGAATCGAGGCCGCCAGGCTGGCGGCAACGGTGACCCGATTCAATGAGTTCGCCCGCGCCGGCCGGGACGAGGACTTCGGCCGCGGACAAACCAGATACGAGCACGCGCTGGGCGACGCCGCCGCCACGCACCCCAACCTCGGCACGGTCGAAGTGCCCCCGTTCTTCGCGATGCGGGTGCATCCCGGTGCCGTGGGCACCAAGGGCGGTCCGCTCACCGACACCAGGGCCAGGGTGCTCGGCTGGGACGGCGAGCCGATCCCCGGGTTGTACGCGGCCGGCAACGCCATGGCCGCCGTGTTCGGCCCCGGCACCGTCGCCGGCGGCCTCACGATCGCCTCGGCACTCGTGTGGGGTTACCTCGCCGGCCGGGACGCGGCGGATCGACAGGTGGGCTGACCTGCCGGCGTGGACCGTACCGGGTGAGCTCAGGAGAGCGTGACGGTGACGTTTCCGCGGTGCCGGCCGGCCACCAGGTCGATCAGGGCCTGCGGCGCCTGCTCGATACCTCCGTCGATCACGGTGCTTGGATAGACGATCCGCCCCTCACGCAGCCATTGCCCGAACCGCTCCGGCCATTCGCGGAACGCCTGTCGTCCGTAGGTGAGCGCGAATGGGCGGATCAGCAAGTCCTTGGCGATGGCGGTCATGACGTCCAGCCGCGGCCGCCCTCGCAGCGCGTCACCGAGCTGGGTGGCAAGGCCGCCGGCCACCGCGAACCTAGCCTGCGGCCGTGCCGTCTGGACCGCCGCCTCGAACTGCTCCCCGCCGACCAGGTCGAAGAACACCGAGATGCCGTCCGGCGCGAGCGCCCGAAGGTGGTCGAGCACCGGGCCGTCGTGGTAGTCGAACGCGGCGTCGTAGCCCAGTTCCCTCACGAGATAGTCGACCTTGGCCTTGCTTCCGGCGCTGCCGATCACTCGCGCGGCACCCAATAGTGTGGCGATCTGGCCCGCCAGGGATCCGACAGCACCCGCCGCCCCGCTCACGAACACCACGTCGCCGGCCCGCACCTTCGCCACATGGGCCATGCCGAGCCACGCCGTCGGGCCGTTGGACAGGTGATAGTGCGGCTCGGGCAACGCGTCGGGTTGGACCTTGTCGACTTCCGCGGCGCCCAGCAGCGCGTAGTCCCGCCATCCGAGGCGGTGTGTCACCAGGTCACCGGGGGCGATCCCGTCCGCCTCGCCGGCCACCACCGTACCGATCGCCGGTCCCCACAGCGGCTGATCCACCTGGAATGCCGGAAAAGGCAGGTAGTCGACATCGTCCATCAGCTCACGCATGACGGCCGACACAGCCATGGACTGGTTCCGCACAAGAACCTGGTTCTCGCCGCAGGCGGGCAACGCCACCCGGGCAAGACGGAACTGGCTCGGCGAAAGGGTCCCGTCAGGACGGCTTGCGAGTCGGACCTCAGTGCTGACCGAGGGTAACGGGGGCATGGCATTCCTTGTCCGTCGTGCACACGGTTTCCGTGACCACGACATCGTGTCACGCGGGTCTGACAACACCGTGCGCCGGGACCTGGCCGCGTCAAGCAAGTGGCGGAGATCAGACCTCGTTGGCCAGCGGCGCCAACCTGCGCCACTGCTCGCGCGGAAACGCCGACCGCTGGCCCTCCTCCGTGACGACCTGGACGCACACATGATCCGCGCCCGCGTCGAAATGCTGCCGCAGGCGGGTTCTGGCGGCCTGCTCGTCACCCATGGCGAAGGTGGCGTCCACCAACCGGTCGCTGCCGCCGTCGGCGAAGTCGTCGTCGGTGAAGCCCAGCGTGCGCAGGCTCTTGAGGTAGTTGGGCAACGCCAGATACATGGCGAGGTGCGTCCGGGCGATCGCCCGGGCGGTGTGCCGATCACCGTCCAGCACCACCTTGACCTCGGGAGCGAGCAGCGCGTCGCGGCCGAGGACCTCGCGCGCCCGCGCCGTGTGCTCCGCGGTGACCAGGTAGGGGTGTGCTCCCGCGGCCCTGTCCCTCGCCAGTTCGAGCATCTTTGGCCCGAGCGCGGCAAGGACGCGCTCGGCGGCGGGCTGGCCGGCCGCGTCCAACCCGTCGAGATAGTCGCGCATGAACGACAGGGGGCGGCGGTAGTCCTTGACGAGCGCGGCATGGCTGGCACCGAGACCGAGCACGAGACGCCCCGGATGGTCGGCGGCGATGGCGGCGTGCCCGGCGGCGACGTCGACCGCGGCGTGCGACCAGATGTTGAGGATTCCGGTGGCCACCGTGATCCTGGCCGTGGCGCCAAGAAGAGCACCGGCCCTGTCCAGCGCGGGGCTGCCGCCGATCCAGATCGCACCGTATCCCAGCTCGTCGAGCTCGGCCGCGGCCTCACGCACCAGGCTCTGATCAGACGGCTCGGCCGAGCCGATGGCGATGTTCCAGATGCCCACCCGTCCGAGACGCATACCGCCCTCCGGCCACTTGTACGATCACTATCGTACAAAGCTATCAGACGACCGGCTCCGACGCACGGCGTCGACTACGAGAATGAGCAACGCGAGCCAGACGAGTCCGAATCCGGTCCAGCGCGCCGGGGACATCCGCTCGTGATCGACGGCCACGCCGATGACGAACTGGAAGACCGGCGCAAGATACTGGATCAATCCCGTGATCGACAAGGGCAGGCGAATGGCCGCGGCGCCGAAGCACAGCAGCGGAAAGACGGTGACAACACCGGCCCCGACGAACAGCGCCGACTGCCCGAGGTCACGGCCGAAGGCGCCGATCCCCGTGGCCTGCAGCACCAGGAGGTAGGCCATCGCGGGGACGAACTGCACCAGGGTCTCGGCAGCGAGGCCCTCCACGGCCGGCAGGTTCACCTTCTTCTTCAGCAAACCGTACGAACCGAAGCTGAACGCCAGCAGCAACGCGAGCCACGGCGGTCTGCCATACGCTCCGGTCAGCACCGCCACCGCGACGAGACCGACGACGACGGCGGCCCACTGCGCCGGCCGCAAGCGTTCGCGCAACAGCACAACGGCGAACGCGATCGTCACCAGGGGGTTAATGAAGTACCCCAGCGAGGTCTCCACCACATTTCCGGAGTTGACGCCGTAGATGTAGGTACCCCAGTTCACCGAGATGACCACCGACGCCAGCACGAGCATCACCAGTCTCGCCGGCTGACCGAGCAGCTCACGCACCCACGCCCACCGTCGCCGCAGCACCAGCAGCACCAGCACGACGGCCAACGACCAGACCATGCGATGGGCCAGGATCTCCACGGCGCCCGCCGGCGCCAGCAGCGGCCAGTACAGCGGGAAGAGTCCCCACATGCCGTAGGCGGCGACGGCGAGCCACAGCCCCTGGCGATGCCGCTGAACCTCATGGGCACGTAGTTCCGAACGAGCGACTCCGCCATCCGTGGCGGGTGCGGGTGCGACCATGTCTGCTATTTTTCGCTGGTCGACACCAGAGTTCTAGTTAATTATTTTACACATACCATGTAGAACGACTACATGATTATCGCCGTACGCGGTCGGTGATCGAGTGGAACCCCGTCGGGCGAGTGACGACTGAGGCGTTGAGCAGGATGCTAGGCCACATGGCCGACACGCTGGCGGTACCCACTCAGATCACGGACCAACTCCAGCCAGGCGAACAGGTGCAGGCCATGGTGACCGGCGCCGGCCAGCGCGCGCTGGCCGCCACCAACCTCCGCATCCTGTCTGCGGACGGTGGGATCCCGCTCGCCGCGGTCGTCTCGGTTGCCAGCACCGGCAACTCGCTGACCGGCGGCGCCCTCTCGATCCGCTCGGGAGAGTGCGAACTGCGCGTCGTCGGGGTGCCGTTCGACCAGGTTCAGCGTTTCGCCGCGGTGGTTCGCTCCGGAGTCGCGCGGGTGCGCGCGACGTCCTGGGTCCCGCACCAGCGCCGAACGGCAGGCCCATGACCGACCCGCGGTAGCGGGAACACGTCAACCAAGCAGGCTGTCGACCAGCCGCCGAACGGCCGCCTCGAGGTCGCCGAGGGCGTGCCCACGGTCGGCAAGCCAGTGCCGAACCTGTTCCGCGGTGAGTGCCGCCAGTAGGACGTCCGCGCGCAGCTCCGGATCGGGGACGTCGCCCTCGGCGAGCAGGTGGCGGCAGTGTTGACGCCACAGCCGATGGGATCCGGTCCGCATCCGCGCACCAGGGCTGGCGGTCTGGGACAGCGACACCAGGTCGAGGTGGCCCGCCACGTAGCCGAGATAGGCCGCGGCGAAGGCGGCGAGGCGCTCGCGGGCGGTCGCGCCGGGCCCCAGCGGCGGCGGACCAGTCAGCAAGCTGG
>Ga0213875_10002855_pt1 | contig 10121 bp, 8 predicted proteins | sample BarmaccomBMRX_R8_FD_160105 | JGI IMG/M metagenome (GOLD analysis project Ga0213875, IMG submission 160105) | Root-associated microbial communities from Barbacenia macrantha in rupestrian grasslands, the National Park of Serra do Cipo, Brazil - RX_R8 | ecosystem: Host-associated > Plants > Roots... | reverse complement strand
GTGGGTAAGTGGGCCGCCGGAGCGACCCGTATCCGTCCGGCGCAGGCGGCCCACTTTTCCACCACGCCACCGCGCTCATGCTTGCCAACTTGCCGAATTAAGTGAGTTGATGACAACAGTATCAGTGTGGCACGGCGGCGAGGTCGAAGGCGGCTGCCATCAGCGCCTTGGTGTAAGGGTGCTCCGGCGCGGTCATGACCTTCTCGGTATCGCCCTGCTCGACGATCTGGCCATCTTTCATGACCATGATGTGATGCGCCAGGGCGCGCACGACCTTGAGATCGTGGCTGATGAACAGGTAGGCGAGGCCGTAGCGCGCCTGTAACTCGCGCAATAATTCGACGATCTGCGCCTGCACCGACATGTCGAGCGCCGAAGTCGGCTCGTCGAGCACGATAAAGCGCGGCTTCAACACCAGCGCGCGGGCGATCGCGATGCGCTGGCGCTGGCCGCCGGAAAACTCATGCGGGTAGCGGTCGGCCGCGCCGGGGTCGAGCCCGACTTCGGTCAGCGCCGTCTCGATCATCTCACGGCGCTCCTTCTCGCTGCCGCCGAGGCGATGCACCTGCAATCCCTCGCCGATGATCTGCGCGATCGACATGCGCGGCGACAGGCTCGAATAGGGGTCCTGGAAGACGACCTGCATCTCGCGCCGCAACGGCCGCAACTGCTTCTGCGCCGCGTGCGCGATGTCGTGCCCGGCGAAGGCTATGACGCCCTCGGACTCCTGCAGGCGCAACAGCGCGAGGCCAAGCGTTGTCTTGCCCGAGCCGCTTTCCCCGACCACCCCCAGTGTCGAGCCGGCCCGCACCGTCAGTGACACCCCATCGACCGCCTTGACGTAGCCCCTGACCCGGCGGAACAGCCCGGCGCGGATCGGGAACCACACCTTGACCCCCTCACCCGCGACGACCACCGGCGCCGCCGGATCGGCCGGCCCGACCCGACCTTTCGGCTCGGCACTGAGCAGTCGTCGCGTGTAGGGATGCTGCGGTTGGACGAAGATGTCGACGGTCGGGCCACGCTCGACGATCTCACCATGGGTCATCACGCAAGTGCGATCGGCCATGTGGCGCACGATCGACAGATCATGCGTGATCAGCAGCAATGCCATACCGAGCCGGTCGCGCAGATCGCGCATAAGTTTGAGAATTTGCGCCTGGATCGTCACATCGAGCGCGGTGGTCGGCTCGTCGGCGATCAGGATGTCGGGCTCATTGGCGATCGCCATCGCGATCATCACCCGCTGCCGCTGGCCGCCGGACAATTGGTGCGGGTAGGCGCCGAGGCGGCTCTCGGCGTCGCGCAACCCGACGAGCTGCAATAGTTCGAGGGTGCGGGCGCGAGCGGCGCGGCCGGTCATGTGCTTGTGGATCAGCAGTGTCTCGCCGATCTGCTTTTCCAGCGTGTGCAGCGGGTTGAGCGAGGTCATCGGCTCCTGAAAGACCATCGCGATGCGATTGCCGCGAACCGCCCGCAGCCGCGCCTGCGGCGCCCCGACCAATTCCTCGCCATCAAACCGGATGCTGCTGTCGCGTGAGTGCGATGCCGCTGGATAGGGCAGCAATTGTAGCACCGACAGCGCCGTCACCGACTTGCCCGAGCCGCTTTCGCCAACCAGCGCCAGTGTCTCGCCGCGATCGAGACTGAACGACACCGCTTTCACCGCCTCGACCGGCGGCGCCCCGCGCCACCCGCCAAAAGTGACCCCGAGCTTGTCGACCTCGAGCAGGCTCACCGCGTGCGCTCCTGGGGCGGGAGCGTAGGCTCAATTAAAGATTGCCGTCCCTGCGAAAGCAGGGACCCACCTATCCGGCGACTGAGTAGCTGCCTGGTGGGTCCCTGCCTTCGCAGGGACGAAAACCTAAAGAGAGGTGCCGAGGCGGTGCGGGTCACGGGGTGACCTTGCGAGGGTCGAAGGCGTCGCGCACGGCTTCGCCGATGAAGATCAGCAGGCTCAGCATCAGGGCGAGGACAACAAATGCGGTGATCCCCAGCCAGGGCGCCTGCAGGTTGGCCTTGCCCTGCGCCAGTAATTCGCCGAGCGATGCCGAGCCGGGGGGCAGGCCGAAACCGAGAAAATCGAGCGAGGTCAGCGTCGTGATCGAGCCGTTGAGGATGAACGGCAGGAAGGTAATCGTCGCCACCGTCGCGTTAGGCAAGACGTGGCGCCAGATGATCACCGCGTCAGTGACGCCGAGCGCCTTGGCGGCTCGGATATAGTCAAAATTGCGCGCGCGCAGGAATTCGGCGCGCACGACATCCACCAGGCTGGTCCACGAAAACAGCAGCATCAGCCCGAGCAGCCACCAGAAATTCGGCTCGACAAAGGTCGCCAGGATGATCAGCAGGTAGAGCACCGGCAGACCCGACCAGATCTCGATGAAGCGCTGCATCCCGAGATCGACAAAGCCGCCGAAGTAGCCCTGGACCGCCCCCGCCGCGACCCCGACGATCGACGACAACACGGTTAGCGCCAGGCCGAACAGCACCGAGATGCGGAAGCCGTAAATCAGGCGGGCCAGCACGTCGCGGCCCTGGTCGTCGGTACCGAGCCAGTTGACCCGCGAAGGCGCCGCCGGAAAGGGGCCCGGCGCGTAAGTGATGGTCTTGTAGCTGAACGGGATCAGCGGCCAGACCATCCAGCCTTTGGCGGCGATCAGCTTCTGCACCTCGCCATCGCTGTAGTCCGTCTCTGTCGGGAAATCGCCGCCAAAGGTCGTCTCGGGATAATCGCGCAGCACCGGCGAATAGTAGTGGCCATCGAAGCTGATCAGCAGTGGGCGGTCGTTGGCGATAAACTCGGCCAGCAGCGTCGTGCCGAACAGCACGAGGAAAATCCACAGCGACCAGAAACCGCGCCGGTTAGCCTTGAAGTTCTCGACACGCCTTCGGGTGATCGGCGTAACGCGGCGGCCGAGAAACCGATCCTCCACCACCGGCAAGATCTGCCCGGTGAACTGTGCGGCGGTGACAGCCGCCGTCGCGCTTTCGGCGCGCGCCGTTTCGGCCGTTCTCAGCTGCTCCGACTGCGAAACATCATCCATGCGTGTAGGAAACGCAGTCTCGTCCGGAAATGTCGATACGCCCCTGCCCCTCACCCTCCGACGCCTGCGGCGCGGGTCCCTCCCTCTCCCCACAAGCGGGGCGAGGGCCAACTTGTGCTCCCTCTCCCCGCTTGCGGGGAGAGGGTTGGGGTGAGGGGCCGAAGCGCACCGCGCTGGGTCGAGCGGCGATTACCCCGCCTTGCGCCGCAGCGGCGTCACATTGGAAGCGCCGTTCGTCCGCTTTTTGCCGAAATACTCGCCGGCCAGCACCTCGGCGATCTGCACCGCGTTGAGCGCCGCGCCCTTGCGCAGATTATCGGCGACAACCCACAAATTGAGGCCATGCTGCACGGTCGGATCGCGGCGGATGCGGCTGACATAGACGGCATCCTCGCCGGCCGACTCGGTCGGCGTCACATAGCCTTCGTCGGCGCGATGATCGAGCACGATAATCCCCGGCGCATCGCGCAGGGCGCCGCGCGCCCGCTCCTCGCTGATCGGGTGCTCGAACTCGACATTGACCGCCTCGGCATGACCGATAAAAACCGGCACGCGCACGCAGGTCGCGGTAACTGAGATATCGGGGTCGAGAATCTTGCGGGTCTCGACCGCCATTTTCCATTCTTCCTTGGTCTGGCCGTCATCCATGAAGACGTCGATATGCGGGATCACGTTGAACGCAATCTGCTTGGTCAATTGCTCGGGCTTGATCGGATCATTGACATAGATCGCGCGGGTCTGGGCGAACAGTTCGTCCATTGCGGCACGCCCGGCGCCTGACACCGACTGATACGTCGAGACAACGACGCGCTTGATGCGCGCCACATCGTGCAGCGGCTTCAGCGCGACAACCATCTGGATCGTCGAGCAGTTCGGGTTGGCGATGATGCCGCGCTTTGTATAGCCGGCGATAGCCTGCGGGTTCACCTCGGGCACGACCAGCGGCACATCCGGGTCCATGCGGAACTGCGAGGTGTTGTCGATCACCACGGCGCCGGCCTTGGCAGCGCGCGGCGCAAAAGCCGCCGACACCTTGCTGCCCGGCGACGACAGCACGATGTCGGTGCCCTTGAAGTCGAATGTGTCGAGGGCTTGCACATCGAGGATATCGTCCTCGCCGAACGACACCTGCTTGCCGATGGAAGCGGAGGAGGCCAGCGCGACCACCTCATCGACCGGAAACTCGCGTTCGTACAGGGTCGAGAGAATTTCCCGCCCGACATTGCCGGTGGCGCCGACCACCGCAACCTTGAAGCCCATCTTCGGAACCCCGGGAATCGAAAGTGTCGTAGGCTGCTGACTTACGCCGCCGCCCGGTGCATTACAACCCGCCGCTCGGCCGCAGTGCAGCAAAATTCAACCATGAGATTCAGGAGGAAGCGATGGCGATGGTGCCGCTGATCGACGAAAACGCCGCCAGCCCCACGGCTCGCGCCGTGTTCGACGACATCAAGGCGAGCCGCAATACCGACTACATCAACAATTTCTGGAAGGTGCTGGCAAACGACCCCAAGACTCTGCGGCGCACCTGGGAAAGCCTCAAGGAGGTCATGGCGCCGGGCGCGCTGGATGCCCGCACCAAGGAGCTGATCTATCTGGCGGTCAGCATCAGCAATGGCTGCGCCTACTGCACCGCCTCGCATGGCGTCGCGGCAAAGCGGCTCGGAATGACCCCAGAAATGTTCGGCGAATTGATCGCAGTCGTCGCGATGGCCAACGAAACCAACCGCCTGGCTGACGGCTACCGCGTCCCGGTCGACGAACGCTTCGAAACCCTGTTCTGAACAGCGCCAGCCCACAGGCCCGCACACGCAAACTCACCCCCTCCTCTGTTTGCGGGGAGGGTTGCGGTGGGGGTAATCAGGCGTCCGGACACATATGTGCTGGCCGCTTCAGCGACGCGGAGGCGGCGGCTTACCCCCTGCCCTCCCTGCATGCAGGGGAGGGAACTCGAGGCGCTGGCATCGCGCCGTCAGCTGCTCAGATGTGCCGTATCGTTCCATAATTTGATGACCGGTTCATCTTCGTTATGCTCAAAGGTGAGCGCGCTGAGACTTGTTGTGCTCAGCATCAGATAATGGCCGCCGGCCGCGCCAAAGCCGAGCCAGGTGCCGGCCAATGAGCGCAGGAAATGGCCGCTCGAGAAACACAGCACATCGCCGCCGACCCCGCGCAATTTGGCGATCAGCCGCTGAGCGCGCGCCGTCACCTGCTCGACCGACTCTCCGCCCGGCGCACCGTGCTTGAACAATTGCCAATCCGGTCGGTCCTTATGGATGTCATGCGTCTTGATGCCCTCGTAATCGCCGTAATTCCATTCGACGAGGTCAGGCACCACCTCGGCCACCGCGCCGAACCCGGCGAGCTCGCAGGTGCGCTTGGCGCGCTGCAGCGGGCTTGTAAACACCTTGGCGAATGTCATCCCCTTGAAGCGCGGCGCGAGCTTTTTCGCCAGCTCTTCGCCGTGCGGGGTCAAAGGCAGGTCGGTCAGCCCGGTATGCTGACCGGAGAGGCTCCACTCGGTCTCGCCATGCCGGGCGAGCCAAATCGTTGGATGCGGCATACATTGTTCCCCTGACGCGCGGCGCCAATCGCCAGAAACGCGAATAAAGATTTGTCGAATATTACAGAGGATAGCCTGATAACAGCGTATGAGCCAAACCGGCTCGCCACCAACGGCCTTTGGCCGGGTTTCAGAGGCTCCAGGGACATTGGCAACACTCGGAGGACAGCGTGGATAATCCGTTCGATCGCGGCGCCGAAAACCTCGGCAACATCACCGGTCTCGAACACGTCAATCTCGAAATCCCGGAACAGGGTCCGGCCAGCGATTTCTACCTCGTCGGGCTCGGCCTGACGCGCGACCCGTACATGTTCCCGGGCACCAACAACATGTGGGTCAATGTCGGCCGCACCAGCCAGTTTCACATGCCGACCGGCGACGCGCTGGTGTTGCGCGGCGCGATCGGGATCGTCATCCCCAGCCGGCCGGAGCTTTTGCAGCGCCTGGAGATGGTCAAGGACCGGCTGAAGGGGACGAAGTTCTCCTATAAGGAGCACAACGACTACGTCGAGGCGCATTGCCCCTGGGGCAACGAGATCCGCCTGCACGAGCCGGATGTCGAGCGCTTCGGCGCGATCAATCTCGGCATCCCCTATGTCGAGTTCGACGTACCGACGGGCACCGCGGCGGGCATCGCCAAATTCTACAAGGAAATTCTCGGCGCCAAGACCAAGGTCAAAACCAACGGCAATAAGGCCGCGCATATCGCGGTCGGGCTCAAGCAGGAGCTGATCTTCCGCGAAACCGACAAGGCATTGGCCGAATATGACGGCCACCATATCCAGGTCTATGTCGAGGATTTCGGCAAGCCGCACGACAAGCTCGCCAAGCACGACCTGATCACAGAGGAAAGCGACCGCTGCCAGTATCGCTTCGAGGACATCATCGACCTCGATACCGGCAAGGTGCTGTTCAAGATCGAGCACGAAATCCGCAGCGTCACGCACCCGCTGTATCTGCGACCGCTGGTCAACCGCAATCCGGCCCAGACCAACCGCACCTACTCTCTCGGCGGCGACAACTGGAACCCGACGCTGGTGCAGTCGCTCGGCGCCGGCAACCGCGTGCCCGATCCCCTCAAGGCCCCCAAGGCCTCGACCATCGCCAAGCGCCGCGCCGCCCGCATGGCTGACGCCGCGCGGTAGCGTCTGCAAAGAGGCTCACCTTCACCTATGATGGAGTCCTCGTAAGGCAAGTCGCATCCCCGGCGCAAAGCCGGAGTCCACCGCTCCGCAACGGAGTTGTTGGGTAAGTGGATGCCGGCTTTTGTGCCGGGAGTGCGACTTGGCTGCGACAGCCCAGCAGCGCTTCCGGTCCGGCCGGAGCGACAGGCCCTAGCCGTCTGGGTTCAGTACGTATTTGCGGCAATGTTCGAGATAGGCGGCCTCGTGGGTCGCCATCAGATCAACGATGCTCGACCATAGCCAGTGCGGCGCGTCGAGATTGGAGCCGCGATTGCGTTTGAGTTCGCTGTTCCAGGCCCGGCGCTGATCGCCGCGCATCTGGCGGGCGTGGCCCTTGCCGACCACCATCGCGAGATAGCGCGCCGCCTTCATCGCCTCGTCCTGGCTGATCTCGTCGATTTCCAGTTTCAGGTCCTGCGGCATCAACTCGCGAATGAACACGCCGCGGCCGAGGAATCGCTCCGGCATCATGCGCTCGCCCAGCGCCGGCGACAACGAGCAGGCGCCCTCGACAACCCGTACCGCATTGTCGCGCGGCATGCCTTCGGCCGCATAGCGTGGCGCCGCGGCCTGCACCGCCTCCTTGATGTCCATCAGGCAGTAGCGGCCTTTCTCGCGATACTTCTTGCCAATTCCCAGCAACACGGCAAAGCGCAGCCTTCCCAGCGAGCTGCATCCCTTGACCCAGTACGCGGCATCGACAACCTCGACCGAGGCACCGTCGGGCCGATGACGCAGCCCGGTGACCAACCTACGGGTTTCTTCGGTCGCGAAAATCCGTTCGATCTCGCTCCGTTCCTCGCTACTCAGCGGCCAGAATTTCCGGCCCAGCGGAATGGTCGGGCGCTCATCCTCGATGCGCTCGCGGGCCAGGTGCTTCCAGGTGCGATCCACGGCCTGACGCAGCGTGACCGTTATACATTCCGGCCGGTGCTCGGCGAATTCCGGATCGTCATGGCCGAGCGCCTCCTCGTAGCCGAGTATCATCTCCTCAACCATGCGCGCCGTGGTGACGCCGGGCAGATCGGAACCGCGCGCCGCTGTCGCTAACGACATGCCGAGCCGGATCAGATCATGCGAGGGGTTGCCGATCACGGTCTGGTCGAGATCGCGCACCTGCATGTTGATCCCACCATCCGCATCGGCGAGCGGCCCCAGATTGCCGATATGGCAATCGCCGCAGATCCACACGGGCGGGCCCTCTGGAATGCGGCGATCACCGGCCCGCTCCAGCCATTCATAGAATTTCAGCGTGTTGCCGCGCACATAGGCATGCGCCGAGCGCGCCATCTTTTCGTTCCGGAGGCGGCGAAGATGTTGGCCGCGATGCGGCGGCGTGATCGCGTGCGATGTTGCCATGAATGTACTGCTCCTGCGGGTTCGAACGACCGGTCATGCGGGGAGGCTTGCTGACCGGCTTGCTGTCACAAAACTGCAATCCAAGCGCATTAACAGCCGGCGCGGTGAAGCGATCCCGCGCCGCTGGCGAGGTCGCCCTGCCTCGGGCATGATACCGCGGCATAGTCAATGAGGGCGCAACGATGGCGGGCTTGCTTGACGGACGCATCGCGCTGGTCACCGGGGCCGGTTCCGGCATCGGCGAGGCCATCGCGATAGCGATGGCGCAGGCCGGCGCGCGCATCGTCTCGGTCGATATCAATGTCGGCGCGGCGGTGCGGGTTGCGAAGGCGGTGGCTGGCGACGCCGTCGGCATCGCCTGCGACGTGACCGACCGGGACGCCTGCGACGCACTGGCGGCGAGAGTACGCAACGAGATCGGGCCGATCGGGGTGCTGGTCAACAATGCCGGCATCATCCGACGCGCCAAGGTGACCGATGCCAGCACGCGGCGCTATTGGGACGAGACCCTCGCCGTCAATCTCGACGGCCCCTACAACATGATCACCGCGTTCCTCGACCAATTGCGGGAAACCAAGGGCGCGATCATCAATATCGGCTCAATCCAGTCTTTCGTCGCGTTGCCGAATTCGGCGGCCTACACGACCTCGAAAGGCGGCATCCGCATGCTGACGGCGCATCTGGCGATGGAACTCGGAGCGATGGGCATCCGGGTCAACGCGATCGGCCCCGGCTTCACCGCGACCCCGCTCAACGCCGATGCGCGACAGAACGCCGAATACATGGCTAATTTCACCGGCCGCGTTCCATTGGGCCGTATCGGCAGCCCCGAGGATATCGCCGGGCCGGCCGTGTTCCTGGCCTCCGACATGGCCTCCTACATCACCGGCGTCACGCTGCCGGTGGATGGCGGCTATCTCGTGCGCTAGACGGGAGGAAAACATGCAGACGGGCACCTACCGCTTTCCGCCGATGGAAAGCGTCGTCTATGGCCGGCCCTTCGCCGACGCGCTGAAGGAACAGGTCGAGCAGATCGGCGCCAATTCGGTGTTCGTCCTGGCCAGCGGCACCCTCAACCGCGAGACCGACATGGTGCAGCAATTGCGCGGCGTGCTCGGCAACCGGCTGGCCGGGGTGCACGCCAGGATCGGCTCGCACACGCCGCGTGTCGATGTCGTCGAGGCGGCGAACGCGGCGCGCGCCGCTGGCGCCGACCTGATCGTGACGTTGGGCGGCGGCTCGGTCACCGACGCCGCCAAGATGGTCGCGTTCTGCATCGCCAACGGCGTCAGCGACGCGGCCCAGCTCGACAATTTTCGCGCCCGCATCAGCGCCGACGGCAAGACCGAGCGGCCGCCCTCGAAACCGCTCGAACTGCGGACAATCACGATCCCGACGACCTTGTCGGCCGGCGAGTACACCGCCTCGGCCGGCTGCACCGACAGCGCGCGCAACGTCAAGGAAAGCTACAGCCAGCCCTTGATGATGCCGCGCAGCGTCGTGCTCGACCCGGCCGCCAGTCTGCACACGCCGGAGTGGCTGTTTCTGTCGACCGGCATCCGCGCCGTCGATCACGCGGTCGAGGATATCTGCTCGCCGCAATGCCAGCCGCTATCGGAAGGCGCGTCGTTTTATGCGCTGCGCCTGCTTGGGCGTGGCCTCACCGGCACCAAGGCCGACCCGCTCGATCTTGAGGCGCGGCTCGATTGCCAGCTCGGCGCCTGGATGTCGATGATCGGCTCGCAGACCGGCGTGCCGAAGGGCGCCAGCCACGGCATCGGCCATGTGCTCGGCGGCACCGCGCATGTGCCGCACGGCTATACCTCGTGCGTGATGTTACCTCACGTACTGCGCTTCAACGAGCCGGTCAACGCGCCGCGCCAGAAGCTCGTCAGCGAAGCGCTGGGGCATCCCGACCGGCCGGCCGCCGACGTCGTGGCCGGATTGATCGCCGGTCTGGGATTGCCG
>Ga0213875_10002854_pt1 | contig 10121 bp, 6 predicted proteins | sample BarmaccomBMRX_R8_FD_160105 | JGI IMG/M metagenome (GOLD analysis project Ga0213875, IMG submission 160105) | Root-associated microbial communities from Barbacenia macrantha in rupestrian grasslands, the National Park of Serra do Cipo, Brazil - RX_R8 | ecosystem: Host-associated > Plants > Roots... | reverse complement strand
CACCCACGAGATTGAGGCCGAGGACCGAGAGCGCGATGGCGATGCCGGGATAGATGGCGAGGCGAGGCGCCTGGAACATGAGCGTCTGCGCCTCGTTCAGCATGCGCCCCCAGGAGGCCTGCGGCGGCTGCGTGCCGAGCCCGAGATAGGAGAGCGCCGCCTCGGCCAGGATCGCGGTGGCGAACTGGATCGTGGCCTGGACGATGATCACCGGAAAGATATTCGGCAGGACGTGCTCGAGGGTGATCTGCAGCCGGCTTTTGCCGGCAACGCACGCGGCAAGGATGAACTCGCGCGTCCACACCGCGTTCGCGGAGGCTCGCGTCACGCGCGCGAAAACCGGGATGTTGAAGATGCCGATCGCAATGATCGAGTTGACGATGCCCGGGCCGAAAAGCGCCGTGAGCATGATGGCCGAAAGGATGGCCGGAAACGCAAAGGTGAAGTCGGAAAGTCGCATCGCGACCTCCTCGACCCAGCCCTTCACCGCGGCGGCGAGAGTACCGACCGCCGTGCCCATCATGAGGCCGATGGCGACCGCGATCACGCCGACGAGAATGGAGTTGCGCGCACCTGCCATGATCAGGGAAGCCGTGTCTCGACCGAGCGAGTCGGTGCCGAACACGTGCTCGGCCGAGGGCAAGGCGAGTTTGTGGGGAATATCGAGCTCCGTGGGTGGCCACGGCGTCCAGACGAGCGAGAGGGCCGCCATCGCGAGGAGCCCGAAAACGAGCGCCGAGCCGATCGCGAAGCTTGGATGACGCAAGGCGCGGCGCTCGAAACTTGCATTGACGCTCACGGCGCGTGCGCCTTGAGGCGCGGATCGATCGCGACATAGATAAGATCGACTGCGAAATTCACGGCGACCACGAGGGCGGCCAGCAACATGACGCAATCGCGCACGACGATGAGATCGCGGTTGTTGATCGCCTGGAAGATGAGGCGGCCGAGACCCGGCAGATAGAAGACGTTCTCGACCACCACCGTTCCGGCGATCAGGTTGGCGAATTGCAAGCCCATGATCGTGACGACCGGAATCATGGCATTGCGCAGCACGTGCCGCCACAAGGCGGCGCGGCGGGTGAGCCCCTTGGCCCGCGCGGTTCGCACGAAATCCTCGCGCATCACCTCAGCGATCGAGGAACGCGTCACGCGCGCGAGGATCGCAGCCTGCACGACGGCGAGCGCGAATGCCGGCAGGATGAGAGCCTGCAAAGCCGCGAACGGCCCCGCGCCCCATCCCGGAAAACCGCCCGCTGCGAACCAATGCAGGCGAACGGCGAAAAGCAGGATGAGCAGTATGGCAAACCAGAAATTGGGGATCGCGATACCGATTTGGCTCACGGCCATGACGCCCGTATCGGCGAGGCTGTTGTGACGCAGCGCTGCGAAAACGCCGAGTGACAAGGCGATGACCGCCGTGAGCAGCATCGCCATCACGGCGAGCGGCAGGCTGACGCTCAACCCGCCGAGGACGAGTTCGGCAACCGGGGTGTCGTAGGCATAGCTCACGCCGAGATCGCCCGAGAGAAGTCCGCCGATCCACCCGAGATAACGCGCCAGGGCCGGTTCATCGAGGCCGAGCTTGTGAGAGAGCGCCGCGACGGCGCTCGGCGAGGCATCGGGACCCAGGATCGTGAGTGCCGCATTGCCCGGCAGAATGTCGAGCACGAGGAAGATCACGATCGAAGCTCCGGCGAGCGTCGCCGCGAATACCGCCGTCCGTCGCAAGAGAAACAAGGCCATGCCGATATCTCCGTTGCCATAAGACAAAATCGAGGCCATTGGCAATTGGAAAGCCGGTAGCGTTACGAAAAGAGGGTTCCTCAAGGACCCTTCCCTCTCCGCCTCAAGCCCGCTATAGCCCGCGCCAGCCCGTAATCTTAGTTGAAGTTCTATCTCCGGGCCGTGCCGCGGAGCCGCGCGCGGACGGACGGGAACGCTCTGGATCGCTCATGCCGAAACGCACCGACATCTCGACGATCCTGATCATCGGCGCGGGTCCGATCGTGATCGGACAGGCCTGCGAATTCGACTATTCGGGGACGCAGGCCTGCAAGGCGTTGAAGGCCGAGGGCTATCGTGTCGTGCTGGTGAATTCCAACCCGGCAACGATCATGACCGACCCGGAGCTCGCCGACCGCACCTATGTCGAGCCCATCACCCCGCAAATCGTCGCAAAGATCATCCAGTCCGAGCGCCACGCCATGCCGGGCGGCTTCGCGCTGCTTCCCACAATGGGTGGGCAGACGGCACTCAACTGCGCGCTTTCGCTGAAGCGGATGGGTGTGCTCGACGCGTTCGACGTCGAGCTGATCGGCGCCTCCGCCGCCGCGATCGACAAAGCAGAGGATCGTGAGCTCTTTCGGCAAGCAATGATCCGGATCGGGCTTGACGTGCCGCGCGGCCGCACGCTCAAGGGCTCATTGCGCCAGAAGAAAGACCCCAGAGGCAGGCCGATCTATGACGAGAACAACGAGCCGGTCATGGAACTCTCGCCGGACGCCTTTGCGAATGCCCTGCAGACCTTGGATCATGTGGGTTTGCCGGCGGTGATCCGGCCCTCCTACACGCTCGGCGGCACCGGCGGCGGCGTCGCCTACAATCGTGAGGAATTCTTCGTCGCCATGGAGCGCGGGATCGACGCCTCGCCGACCAACGAGGTGCTCGTCGAGGAAAGCGTCGCGGGCTGGAAGGAATTCGAGATGGAGGTCGTCCGCGACCGAGCCGACAACTGCATCATCGTCTGCTCGATCGAGAACGTCGACCCGATGGGGGTCCATACCGGCGATTCGATCACGGTGGCGCCCGCGTTGACGCTGACCGACAAGGAATACCAGCGCATGCGCGACGCCTCGATCGCGGTGCTGCGCGAGATCGGCGTGGATACAGGCGGCTCGAACGTGCAATTTGCCATCGATCCGAGCAACGGGCGGATGGTCATCATCGAAATGAACCCGCGCGTCTCGCGCTCCTCGGCGCTCGCGTCCAAAGCCACGGGATTTCCGATCGCCAAGGTCGCCGCCAAGCTCGCTATCGGCTACACGCTCGACGAGATCGAGAACGACATCACTGGAGGTGCGACGCCGGCCTCTTTCGAGCCGAGCATCGATTACGTCGTCACCAAGATTCCCCGCTTTACGTTCGAGAAATTCCCAGGCGCCGACCCCGTGCTGACCACCTCGATGAAATCGGTCGGAGAGGTCATGGCGGTCGGCCGAAGCTTCGCCGAATCCCTGCAAAAAGCGCTTCGCTCACTCGAGACCGGGCTCACGGGCCTCGACGAGATCGAGATCGCCGGGCTCGGTGTCGGAGACGATCACAACGCCATACGTGCCGCGATCGGCACGCCGACGCCCGATCGCCTGCTGAAGGTTGCACAGGCGATGCGGCTCGGGATGGAGGCCGCGGAAATCCATGAGGCCTGCCGCATCGATCCCTGGTTCCTGGCGCGCATCGGGGAGATCGTCGAGACCGAAGCGCGTATCAAGGCGCATGGATTGCCGAAGACATCCGGCGCTTTCCGCGCCCTCAAGGCGATGGGCTTTTCCGATGCCAGGCTCGCGGTGCTCTCCGGCATGACAGAGGCGGAGGTGAAGACCGTGCGGCACTCGCTGGGCGTGAGGCCTGTCTTCAAGCGCATCGATACGTGCGCCGCCGAATTCGCCTCCCCGACCGCCTATATGTATTCCTGTTACGCCCCGCACTTTGCCGGAGCGGCGCACGACGAAGCGCGCCCTTCCGATTTGCGCAAAGTCGTGATCCTCGGCGGCGGACCGAACCGGATCGGGCAAGGGATCGAGTTCGACTATTGCTGCTGCCACGCCGCCTTCGCGCTCAAGGAGGCCGGCTTCGAAACCGTCATGATCAACTGCAATCCGGAGACGGTGTCGACCGATTACGACACGTCGGACCGGCTTTATTTCGAGCCCCTCACGGCCGAGGACGTACTCGAGATCATCGACGCGGAGCGCTCGAGCGGAACGCTGCTCGGCGTCATCGTCCAATTCGGCGGGCAGACGCCGCTCAAGCTCGCCAAGCCGCTCGAGGAGGCAGGCGTCCCGATTCTCGGAACCTCGCCCGACGCCATCGACCTTGCCGAGGATCGGGACCGTTTCAAGCGCCTTCTGGACAAGCTGAACCTGAAGCAGCCGAAGAACGGTATCGCCTACTCGGTCGAGCAGAGCCGCTTGGTGACGGCCGACCTCGGCTTTCCGCTCGTGGTGCGCCCCTCTTACGTGCTGGGCGGGCGCGCCATGGCGATCATCCATGACGAACGCAGCTTCGACGATTATCTCCTCGGCACCTTGCCGAGCCTTGTACCGGAGGAGATCAAGGCCCGATATCCCAACGACAAGACCGGGCAGATCAACACGCTTCTCGGCAAGAACCCGCTGCTCTTCGACCGATATCTCACGGATGCCATCGAGGTCGATGTCGATTGCCTCTGCGATGGCAAGGCGACCTATGTGGCAGGAATCATGGAGCATATCGAGGAGGCTGGCATTCACTCGGGCGATTCGGCCTGCTCGCTTCCGCCTCATTCGCTCGATCCCGCGACCGTCGTCGAGCTCGAGGCCCAGACGCGCAAGCTCGCCCTCGCGCTCGAAGTCGGCGGCCTCATGAACGTGCAATACGCGATCAAGGACGGCATCATCCATGTGCTCGAAGTCAATCCGCGCGCCTCGCGGACCGTGCCTTTCGTCGCCAAGGTGACGGGCGTCCCGGTCGCCAAGATCGCGGCACGCGTCATGGCCGGCGAGAGCCTGTCCTCCTTCTCGTTGGCCCAGAAGCGGCTGAACCATGTGGGCGTGAAGGAATCGGTATTTCCCTTCGCCCGCTTTCCCGGTGTCGACGTGCTTCTTGGCCCCGAGATGCGCTCCACGGGCGAGGTGATCGGCCTTGACGCGGATTTCGACGCCGCCTTCGCGAAAAGCCAGCTTGGGGCGGGCTCGAAAGTGCCGCGTTCCGGGACGGTCTTCGTGTCGGTGCGCGATGCCGACAAGCCCAGGATCGTGCCGACGGTGAAGCTTTTACATGAGCTGGGTTTCAAGATCCTGGCCACGGGCGGCACCCAACGCTTCCTCGAGAGCGAGGGCGTACCGGCTCAAAGGGTGAACAAAGTTCTCGAAGGACGGCCTCATGTGGTCGATGCCATCAAGAATGGCGACGTGCATCTCGTCTTCAATACAACCGAGGGTGCGCAGGCGTTGGGGGATTCGCGCTCGTTGCGGCGGGCCGCCCTCTTGCATAAAGTGCCCTATTATACCACCCTAGCAGGTGCGGTCGCTGCAGCGAGGGGGGTGAGATCATTCCTCAGCGGCGATCTCGGCGTACGCGCGCTGCAGGACTATGTCCGCGGCCATTAGGCCTTGCGACGTTTCTGTCCTCAGCGCGTTTCTGGACACGAAAACGGCTCGATCCCCGTCAGGGGAGCGGTAAGTTATGCTGAAAGGACTACGCTGCCATGGACAAGGTGCCGATGACCCAGGCGGGTTATCTCGCTTTGGAAACCGAACTCAAGACGCGTCAGCAGGAAGAGCGGCCGCGCATCATTCAGGCGATCTCCGACGCGCGCTCTCTTGGCGATCTGTCCGAGAATGCGGAATACCATTCGGCCAAGGAAGCGCAATCGCACAATGAAGGTCGCATCCTCGAGCTCGAATCCCTGATCGGGCGCGCGGACGTGATCGACGTGAGCAAACTCAGCGGCAAGACAGTGAAATTCGGCGCGACCGTCAGGCTCGTGGACGAGGATACCGAGCAGACGAAGATCTATCAGATCGTCGGGGAGACGGAGGCGGATGTGCGCTCCGGCAAGGTGTCGATCACCTCGCCGATCGCACGCGCGCTCATCGGCAAGAAGGTGGGCGACACTGTCGAGGTGCACACGCCAGGCGGCGGCAAATCCTACGAGATCGTGAAGGTGGCGTTTCGCTAATCCGGAGAGGCCCTCTCGCGACGCTGCCGAGCGTGCGCCCGTAGGAACTGGGCGTATTCGTTCTCCTCGATGTCACCCCCTGCGAGCGCCAACACAATATTCGCGGCATCTTCTTCGATGGCCGTGAAGCGGTAACCGTTGAGTTCCAGGAACAAGATGCCGACCACGAACCCCGTCCGTTTGTTGCCGTCGACGAAAGGGTGGTTGCGGATGATACCGGCGGTATAAAGTGCCGCAAGCTTAGCGATATCGGTCGCATCCGAGTAGGAAAGATATTGGCGCGGTCGAGCCAGCGCCGATTTCAGCAGGCCCTCGTCACGTACGCCGGATGCGCCGCCATGCAGCACCAATAAGCGCTCGTGCAACGCCAAGGCATCCCGCTCATCGATCCAGAGCGGTTGCTTCATTGCGCGAGAACAGAGAGCGTATTCCGATATCTGCTGATTATGTCTTCCGCTTGCGCCATCTTCTCTTCGAAAGACGGGTCGTATGGCGTCAACCGATATCCGCCTTCTGAGGTCTCGCTCAGATAGAGCTGACCACCATCTTTCGTGCTCAGCCGGGAAATGACCTCTTTCGGGAGCACGACGCCGAGAGAGTTGCCGAATCTACGAACCTTAAGCTTGACCATCTGCGCACTTTCAAACGTTACAACCAATGTAATAACTTTGGGGCGAAATGCAAATTGAGCCCTTGCAAAGGCGCAAGTTCGAGCAGCCGCATGCCTAGCCCTGAAGCCACCGGAGCGCGAGTCTGGGCCCTCTGCCGTCGATCGCCAGAAGTCCAGCCCCGATGAGCGCCATGCCGAGAAGCTCATCCGCGACGATCCTTTCACCGAGCACAAGCGTGCCGAGCAGAAGCGAGCTCACAGGCAGAAGGAATGTCACGAGCAGGAGATTCGTCGCCCCTGCCGTTTCGAGAAGGCGAAAATAGAGAAGGTAGCCAAGCGCGGTCGAGATCAGCGCGAGGCCGAGCACTGCGCCGATGACCTCGAGGCTCGGGACCGGCGCGGCCCAGGGCTGTTCCACAATGAACGCAACGGGCCCCAGTAACATCGCCGACGCAGTCACCTGGCCGGTCGCCGTGAGGACCGGCGAGACGCCGAGCCGCTTGAATCGCCGCCCGAAGACGCCTGCGAAAGCATAAGAGAGAGCGGCGCCGAGGCAGGCGAACTCGGCGAGCGTGTCGTTGCCGAGGCTTCGGAGCACTTGCGGCCCGATCATGACGATCACACCGACGAAACCGAAAAGCACGCCCAGAAGGCGATTGCGCGTCAGCTTCTCATCTTCGGTGAAGATGTGCGCGACAATCACCGTGAAGAGAGGCGTCGTGGCGTTCAAGATCGATGCGAGGCCGCTCGCGATATGCGTTTGCCCCCAGACGAAAAGCGTGAAAGGCACCGCGTTGTTAAGAAGGCCCATGCCGAAGAAAACGGCCCAGATGCGCGGTGCGCGCGGCAAGCGATATCCGAAAAGCGGAAGGACGGCATTCAGGATCAACGCCGCGACACCGACCCGCAAGAACACGGTGGTGAAGGGCGCAAGCTCCTTCACCGCGATCGCATTGAAGAAGAATGAGCCGCCCCACAGGATCGACAGCGCAACGAGCATGCCCCATTCCGGCGCATGCATGCTGCGGTTGACAGGGCGGCTCGCGCTTTCCGCCGCCGGGGAGCCCAAATCTTCTTCCGTCGTCGAAATGATAAAGGGCGCCCCCGCGAGATCGCCCGACCCAGGCACTGCCGCTTGGCGCATGGTTTCACCCGAAACTTGAAATATCGGGTGAGGCTAGCTCGGCATTGCCGCTCGCACGATCCGGTTCTTGTGCTGAAACTCGAGCAAGGCTGCGGGATGGACTGGAACGTAGCGCACGGTGGCGGTGACGAGGCCGGCACTCTCTCAGCGGAGAACGAAAATCCGGCTCATTCGGGCACGCAGAGCCGATCAGCTCCAATCCCGCACGTCGACAAAGCGGCCTGCGACCGCCGCAGCCGCTGCCATGGTCGGGGATACCAGGTGGGTGCGCCCGCGGAAGCCCTGCCGGCCCTCAAAATTGCGGTTCGAGGTAGAGGCACAACGCTCGCCGGGGGCGAGCTTGTCGGCGTTCATGGCAAGGCACATCGAGCAGCCGGGCTCGCGCCATTCGAAGCCGGCCGCGAGGAAGACCTTGTCGAGCCCTTCAGCCTCGGCCTGCTCCTTCACCAGGCCTGAGCCCGGCACGACCATCGCGGCGACTCCCTGATGCACGCGCTTGCCGGAGGCGATTTTCGCGGCCGCCCGCAAATCCTCGATCCGGCCATTCGTGCAAGAGCCAATGAAGACCCGGTTGATGGCGATGTCGGTGATCTTCTCGCCGCCTTTGAGGCCGAGATACTCGAGCGCCCGCTCGGCCGCCTTGCGTTTGCCCTCGTCCGCGATGTCCGAGAGCACCGGAACACGTCCCTCGACCGTGGTTACCTGCTCGGGCGAGGTGCCCCAGGTGACCGTCGGCGGCAGCCTTGCGGCATCTAAGGTGATGATACGGTCGAAATGGGCACCTTCGTCGGAGCGCAAGCTCCGCCAAAACTCCACGGCCATTTCCCAGGCCTTGCCTTTGGGTGATTTCGGACGACCGGCGAGATAAGCGAAGGTCGTCTCGTCGGGCGCGATGAGGCCGGCGCGTGCGCCGCCTTCGATCGACATGTTGCACACGGTCATCCGCCCTTCCATGGAAAGCGCCCGGATCGCATCGCCTCCATATTCGATCACATGGCCAGTGCCGCCGGCGGTGCCGATCTCACCGATGATCGAAAGAATGATGTCCTTCGCCGTCACGCCCTTGGGCAAGCTGCCGTCGACGCGCACCAGCATGTTCTTCGCCTTGCGCTGGATGAGCGTCTGAGTTGCGAGCACATGCTCGACCTCGCTCGTGCCGATGCCATGGGCGAGCGCGCCGAAAGCTCCATGCGTCGAAGTGTGGCTGTCGCCGCAAACGATCGTGGTGCCGGGAAGGGTGAAGCCCTGCTCGGGGCCGATCACATGCACGATGCCTTGGCGCACATCCCGCTCATCGTAATATTCGATGCCGAATTCCCGCGCGTTGCGCGCCAGCGTCTCCACCTGGGTGCGGCTCTCCGGATCGTCGATGCCCTTGGAGCGATCGGTCGTGGGCACGTTGTGATCGACCACGGCGAGCGTCTTTTCCGGCGCGCGCACCTTGCGGTTCGCAAGCCGCAAACCTTCGAAGGCTTGCGGCGAGGTGACCTCGTGCACCAGATGCCGATCGACATAGAGGAGGCAGGTGCCGTCCTCTTGCGCCTCGACCAGATGATCGTCCCAGATCTTGTCGTAAAGAGTGCGCGGCTTCACGTGTCATCCTCGAAAAAACAAAGGGGCGGCTCGAGCCATGTCCGCCCTTTTACCGAGATCGGTCTTCCGCGAAAAGTGGCAAGCGCGATGGCAGGTCGCCCTATCGGGCCGCCTCAGGCGATGAGCCGCCCGTGGCAATGCTTGAACTTCTTGCCCGAGCCGCAAGGGCACGGCCCATTGCGGCCGACCTTGCCCCAGCTCGAGGGATCGTCCGGGTCGAACTTTGCCGCGGGCCTCGAAGCCGCTTGCGTCGAGCCTGACGGCGTGGCCGGCTGAGCCGCGGGGTCGAAGCCGAGCATGGAAGCGGCCGCGCGGAACGGATCGCCGGCGTTGAGCGTGGCGAGCGCCATCTCGTCCTCTCCCGTCACCGGGTCGAGATGATGGGCTTGCATCACCGAAGGTGCCTGAAGCGGCGGGGGCTGCATCACGACTTCGACCCGCATGAGCTGGCCCGTGACCGCCTCGCGCAAGCGCGCCACGAGGCCGTTGAACAACTGGAAGGCCTCGGCCTTGTATTCGTTGAGCGGATCGCGCTGCGCATATCCTCGCCAACCGACCACCTGACGCAGCTGGTCGAGCGTCACGAGATGCTCGCGCCACAAATGATCGAGCGCCTGAAGCAGGACCTGTTTCTCGATATACCCCATCAGCTCGGGACCATTCGCCTCGACGCGCTTGTCATAGCTTTCATCGGCGAGCCCGCCCAAACGCTCGCGCACTATCTCTTCCGTGATGCCTTCCTCCTTCGCCCAATCGGCGACGGGGGCGTCGAGGTTCAGCGTCTTCGTCACCGCATCCTTCAAACCCTCCGCATCCCACTGCTCCGGATAGGA
>Ga0213875_10002853_pt1 | contig 10125 bp, 6 predicted proteins | sample BarmaccomBMRX_R8_FD_160105 | JGI IMG/M metagenome (GOLD analysis project Ga0213875, IMG submission 160105) | Root-associated microbial communities from Barbacenia macrantha in rupestrian grasslands, the National Park of Serra do Cipo, Brazil - RX_R8 | ecosystem: Host-associated > Plants > Roots... | reverse complement strand
CGACAGTGTTTTGGTACGCCGTGATCACGAGGCTCATGTCTTCCGGATCGAGCCGTCCCGACAATGTTGTCGAGCCGACGAGGTCGACGAAGGTCACGGTGAGCTGACGGCGCTGCGCACCGGTCGATTTCGTCGGGGAGAGCACGGGCGCATTCGCGCTCGCTGGAGTGCCGCGCAGGGCCGCGATGGCGGCGAGCAGCTTCCGGCGATGGCCGACGAGGTTCACGCCGAGCGCGGTCAGATCTTCGGCGGTGAGCTCCCGCAGCACCGCGCTGTCGATTTCGTTCTCTTGGAACGCCGTCTCGTATTGACCGAGGCCAATGCTGCGCAGCCACTCGCCGACAGTCATGGCCCCAATCCCATCGTTTCGAGGATAAGTTCGGGTTAGGCTAATTGGCTCGTCCTGTCGAATGATCCTCCTGGGGCAACGAGCCGCAAAGGGCCGCCCTGCTCGTCGCCAGCCTAAAAGCCGGCGAGCGTCGACAATGACGGCACCGAAAACGCCATTGCCTTGAAAAGCGCGCCCATCTCAGCAGGGCCGTTTGCGATGAGCCGCGCCGTTGCAAGCCCGATTTCAGCGGCCTGAGCCTCGCTTGCCTTTTGCTTCAGCTTTTGCGCGCGGGCCTCGATCCCGAGCTCGCGCAGGAATCGGCCTTGCGTCACGGGGCCGTGCAACGCTGCCCCTGCGGCCCGCGCCGCCCGCCCGAGCGCCGTGAAGTCCACATGAGCCGTAAGATCGGCTTCCCCGGGTGCCTCGAGGGGAGGGACGAATTCATGCCGGCGCACCGCCTGCAAGGTGTCGCCGAAGCCTTGCCGGGTATGCCCATAATCGATAATGAGCGCCGCGCCGCCGAAGCCGACGAGGCGGGTGGCGATCTCGCGGGAAAGCGCAAGGCTGGCGGAGCTGATCTCGAGGACTGAGCCTTGCGGGGCGGCGAGCCGAATATCCGGCATGGGCTCGCCGGAAAGGCCAAAGTCGAGCCTGCCGTCAGGGCCGAGGCCGACGAGGCGCTCGCGCCAGCCCTGCGCCGTGCGAAGATATTGCCGGATGGGAAGGGCATCGAAAAATTCGTTCGCGACGAGGATGAAGGGCCCTTCCGGAATTTGAGCGAAGCTCTCGTGCCAGGCGAGCGAATGACCTGACGATTGCGCTGTCTCGAGAGTTTCTCGCTGCTTTGCGCGCAACGCCTCGCTCGTCTCCACGAGATGAACGCTCGCCGCCTCGAGAAAGCGGGGCACGAGGCGCCCCGCCCGCAAAGCGTCGGCCATCAGTGTGCCGCGTCCGGGACCGAGCTCGATCAGAGCAAATTTCTCCGGCTGACCCATTCGCGTCCAGCAATCGACCGCCCAGAGCCCGATCAGCTCGCCGAATATCTGCGAGATTTCCGGCGCGGTGACAAAGTCCCCATGTTCGCCGAAAGGATCGCGGGAATGGTAATAGCCATAGCGGGAATGCGATAGCGCAAGCCCCATATAGCGCTCGACGCTGATCGGCCCTTCCATGGCGATCAGCTCGGCGATCTCGCGGAACAAGGACATGGGGGCTGCAGCGACCCTTCAGCGCAGCTCCGCCCCCCTGCCGCTCGCGAGGGGGGCGGGCCTTTCCCGCAAGGCGTGCCAAAGCAGCGCCGCGCCTGCGAGTACCAGGGGCAAGGACAATAGCATGCCCATGGTGAGCCAGCCGCCGTAAAGATAGCCGAGCTGCGCATCCGGCTCGCGCACGAATTCGACCGCGATCCGTGCCAAGCCATAACCGAGGCCGAACAGGCCCGAGACGAGCCCCGGGCGCCGGAGGCCGCCATGACGCACCGCGACGAGAAGGATGGTGAAAAGGACGATCCCCTCGAGCCCCGCTTCATAGAGCTGGCTCGGATGGCGTGGCTGCGGGCCGCCATTGGGAAAAACCATTGCCCATGGCACGTTGCTCACACGGCCCCAGAGCTCGCCATTCACGAAGTTGGCGAGACGCCCGAGAAAAAGGCCGATCGGCACCACGGCCGCGACCGTGTCGAAAAAGGCGAGCACGGGAAGTCGGCGTGACCTCGCAAGGAGCGCCATGGCGAGCATGCAGCCGATCAAGCCGCCATGGAAAGACATGCCGCCGCGCCACACCGTCAAGATCTCCCAAGGGCGCGCGAGATAGAAGCTGAAATTATAGAAAAGCACATAGGCGATGCGCCCGCCGAGGACGACGCCGAGCGCCGCATAGACGATGAGATCGTCGACATCCGTGGGCGTCGGATGAGCGCGTCCGCCCCAGAGCCGGTCATCGGCGACGATGCGTTTTGCGAGCCACCACCCGACAATGAGACCGGCCACATAGGCGAGCGCATACCAGCGCAACGCGAAGGGGCCGATCTCGACGAGAACCGGCGAGATCATCGGGTACGGAATCACGAAGAGCGGCATTTTTGTCCTCTCATCGCGGCAATTGCGCCGGGAGCGTCATAGCGTCAAGCTCTCGCGGCTGATGAGGGAATGTGTTCGGCGCGATCCCATCGGCTTCATCCCTTCGCAGAGGGCTTGCGTTCGCATTCGGAACCGGATCGAAAGGAAGCTCATAAGGGAATGAGGATGCCGCAATGGCGTGCAAGATGAACTCGCTTTGCGAGCGCCGCGTATTCCTCCATGTTTTGACCTCGAGGAGCCCGTCATGTCGAACCCGCAGAACCGCTTCTTCGATGATCTCGCGAAGCTGATGCAAAATGCCGCAGGGATGGCGGACGGCGCCCGCCGCGAGGTCGAGGACTTCTTCAAAGCGCGCATGGAGCGCCTCCTCGCCGGAATGGACCTCGTATCACGCGAGGAATTCGAGGCGGTGCGCGAGATGGCCGTCAAGGCGCGTGAAGAGAATGAGCGACTTTCGGCCCGTATCGCCGTGCTCGAAACGAAACTTGAAACGAAACTTGGGGACAAAGCGCAACCGAGCGATCCCGCGATCGGCTAAACGCTCCTGCAAGCATTTGAATCGTTGCTCGGATTTGCCCTCGGTCTCTTCGCATGCCGAGTTGGGCTTGCACCCTCCCTTTCGGTATAGTTGCACCAAGGGCGATTCGCACCAAGTCGCGGGCTGCCTGATTCAGTTGGCCTTTTGACAAACGGAATCCATTTGTCGTGGCCGAACCACCAGCGTAGCAGGCGTTGCGTTCCACGAAGCGGTAGTCGCCGGTTGGAGGCCCATCATCATGCAGATCGTCCAGGCCGAGACCGCGAGAGTCGAACACCCCCTCGATGTCGTGGAGCAGCTCGCGGCCGAGCATGATTTCACGTTCGATCGCGATCACGAAGACGAGATCGCCATCTCCACGGCAGGAGCCTTGGCCGAATACCACGTGGCCTTCACCTGGCTCGAGGATGTCGAAGCGGTGCATATCGCCTGCGCCTTCGATCTCAAGGTGCCGGATCGGCGGCGCGCCGAGGTGTTGAACCTCATCGCGCTCATCAACGAGCAGCTCTGGGTCGGGCATTTCGATTTATGGAGCCGCGAGCACGTGGTGATGTTCCGCCACGCCCTCGTGCTCGCCGGCGGCGCCAAGGCAAGTGGCCGCCAATGCGCCTCGTTGCTTGAAAGCGCCGTCGACGCCTGCGACCGTTTCTATCAAGCGTTCCAATTCGTGGTCTGGGCCGGAAAAGGCGCGAGGGAAGCTTTCGAAGCCGCGATCTTCGAGACCGAGGGCGAGGCGTAGTCGCTCGTCGCGGCGGAGCCAGTTGCTCCTGTGATTTAGCCTTTCGTCATGCGCGCGTGCGGTCTACACGATCCTTGGGCGAGCAAAGCATGGATGGCCGGGCGAAGCCCCGCCGGCAAACGGAAGGCGATGCCTGTGCCGAAGGGCGATCGAGGTCCGCTGGCCGCCCTTGTAACCGAACCTACTTCGCCTTTTTCGAGCCCACCTCTTCGTCCCAGCGACGGAAGGCGAGCACGAGCTTGTCCGGCGTGAGCGAAAGCTCGATAGGATTGTCGGCGATCAGCCTCGCATATTCGGGACGGCCGAATTCGGCGATGATGTCCTGGCTCTTTTGCGGCGCCATCGAGAGCGGCACGTTCTTTACCGCGGGTCCCGGATAAAGATAGCCTTCATCGTAGGTGAAGGCCTGGATTTTCGGCGTGAGCATATAGGCCATGAGATCGAGCAGGACGGCGAATCGGTCTTGCGGCACGCCCTTCGGCACCGCCATGAAGAAAGCGTCGGAGACCCAATGGAAGCCTTCGAGCGTCCCGATCGCGGCGTTCTTCGGCACGATGCCGAGATAACGCGGGTTGATGTCCCAGCCCGTGGTCGAGACGATGATGTCGCGCGAACCCTCGCCGAGCTCCTTCATCGTCACGCCCGTTCCGGTCGGATAATATTCGATCGAGGGGCTGAGCTCCTTGAGATAGTCCCAGGTCTTGTCCCATCCCTTGAGCGGATCCTTCGGATCCTTGTCGCCAAGGAGATAGGGCAGCCCCATGAGGAAAGATTTGCCGGGGCCTGAATTCGCCGGACGCGCATACATGAAGCGATTGGGGTTGGCCTTCGCCCAGGCGAGAAGCTCAGGCGCACTCTTCGGCACCTCTTTCACGCGCTCGGGCGCATATTCCAGGAGCGGGCCCGAAGGATAATAGGCGCAGACGACGCCGTATCCTTGCGCTTGAGCCTTGAAAAGCTCGAGCGCGGTGGGTTCGTAGTTCGCCTCGATGTCGGGAAACGCGTCCTGAAAGTCGGGAAAGATTTTCGCCCAAAGCCCAAGTTCGAGCCCCGCCGAAAGCGCGTCCGAGCTCGTAAGCACGAGGTCGAGATCGCTCTTGCCGGCATCCTGCTGAGCCTTGATCTTTCCGGCAAGCTCGGGCGCGGGCGCTTTCACATAGGTGATCTTCGAGACGAGGCTCGGTTTCTCGGCCTTGTAAGCGTCAAAGCCGGCCTGCAGCAAGGCGAGCGCGCCGCCGACATCGATGATGCTGAGCGCGACGGGCGCCTTGGGCAAAGGCGGCAACGCTGCATGCGCGCTACGTGGCGCCAGAACGGCACCCGCGGCAAGCCCGCCGACCACTTTGCGCCGATCGATGCTGGCCGTCATGAAAGCTCCTCCCTCGTGGCGGCGCGCAGGTTAGAGCAGGATCGGGGAGGTGGAAACCGGACGCTCGATCAAAATCCGTCGATTGCGGGAGTGTGATCAGAGCTTGTTCGTCTTGCCCGCATCCGCCTCGCCAGAGCCCGGCGGGATGCGATCCCATTTGATGTCCTTCACGTCGACTTCGTTGGCGGCGTGATCGGCTTCGATCGGCTTGAAATTGGCGACGCTCGCTTTCGCCTGGTCGAGCTCGGCATTGGTGAGGCGCTGTGCGACCTCGTCGCGTTTCGCTGCGCTATCCGCATCGCCGTCACGTGCCGCGAGAGCGAACCAGACATAGGACCCTTTGAAGTCTCGCGGCGTGCCGAGCCCGCGCGCCATGAGGATGCCGAGATTGAATTGACTGTCGCGCACGTTGCGCTCGGCCGCTTTTCGGAACCAGGTGACGGCGGTCGCGTAGTCCGGCTTGCCTTGGACACCCTGCGCCAAGAACACGCCGACATTATGCATCGCTTTGACGTTGCCGCGATCGGCGGCCTTCTCGGACCAGGCTTTCGCGCTGGCGAGATCCTTCGGCAGGCCGACGCCTGTCTCATACATGTTGGCGAGCCGATATTGCGCCGGCGCGAGTCCGTGATCGGCGGCACGTTGAAAAAGCTTGGCGGCCGCCTGGGGATCGCGCGCCATCCCGTTCCCATCATAGAGGCGCGAGGCCAGCTCATATTCAGCCACCGGATCATCGGAATTGGCTGCGACCTTCAGTTTCGTCAGCCAGTCGGCCTCGCTGGTCGGAGCCGGCGATTGCATTGCCGTCATCGCTCCAGGCTCGGCGGGCTTCGCGGCCGCCATCGCGGCAAGAGGAGCGGACGAAGAAGGGGCAGATGCCTTGGACTCAGGTGCGACTGGAGAGGCGGGAGCGATGCTGCCTGTCACGTCATTGGCTGGAAGCGACAGGTCTTCTTTGACTGCATGCGCCGCCAGCGCTTTTTTTACTTTGGCAAACGCCGATGAAGCCTGTGGGGAGAGGTTCGATGAATGATCGCCTTGCGGAGCGGGATGCAAGAAGGAGGGCTCCAATCGATCGAGGCTGAATGTCCAATTGCCGAGGAGGAGCCGTCCGGCGCCGACCGCGCCGAACGCGGCGATGAGGCCGATCAAGGCGAGAAGGATGGGTTTGCGCTTGAGGTTGGAACCGAACGTCAATGAGGACAAGGTGCTTTTGGGGCCGGCACGTCCGGTCGTATCGGGGGCGGCGTTCTCACCGGCGGCGCTTTGCGCCGCGGCGCGCCTTGCTGCCGCGATCAGCGCTTGAGCGCTCAAGGCGCCCCCCTTGACCCCCTCCTTCGCGCCACCCGCGTCGCCGATTGGCGATGTGTGGTCGCCATCGGCGGAGCCGAGAATGAGTTCATCGATCGGGCGATTGGCCGGAGCAGCTGCGGCGGCGCTCGTGGGGGTTGGCCTCCCCGATCCCGGCTCCAAAGGCTCGTCGCCTGGCGTAGGCTCTGCCTGGGCCGCAGGCGTTGCGCTGCCTTGGTGCGCCGCGCGTTCGGCAGCTTTGCGCGCCGCTTCCAGGGCGGCGGTTTCAAAGGCCACGTCGTCGCCCTGTTCCGCCCCCGGCGCGCTTTCGACATCGGGCAAGATGGGCTCTTCGTGCGAGCCTAGACTCGACACGCCGGCGTCGCGCCAAAGAGGCGCCGTTCCGACCGGCATCGTCGAAACCGACGGCATGCGCGGCTCAGAGACCGTTGATCGCGCATGTCCCTCGAGATCGGATAAGCGGTCCATGATCCGCTCGAGCGTGGCATTCATATCGACGAGCGTCGCCTGCAGTTCCCGGTCACCTGGGCTGCGTTGCTGGCGCATGGCGGAAGTTGCCTGGGCCGCGGCGTCGGAGGCTGCCGTTTCGGCAGCCTTCATGGCGACGGTCCGCGTTTCAGCGAGATCGTCGGCGAGCCTCGCGATGCTGTGCTCGAGAGCGTGGATCGCATTTGCCGATTGCGGGTCCCCGAGGCGCTCGGCCAATGCAGCGATCTGATGCTCGAGCACCTGTACCGGGCCTGGTGCGGGATCGCTCGGCGTCGCGCTTTGCAGGCTGGCGGTGATCTGGCGCAACAAGCGATCGAGCGTCTCCGGCGTCTTGGCCGCTGATCGCTCCACCGATTGTGCAAGCTCTTCGAGACGCCCACGAAGGTCGTTGAGCGTCGCGCTCTCCAGGCCGCGCGGCGCCTGATCGAGCTTCGTCGAGATGCGATCAAGCCGCTCTTTGATCTCGGCAAGAACGCTCATCTGCGCGGACGAGACCTCTTGGGGCGCGGGTGCTTCGGCCTTCGCCGCGAGCCGCTCGAGCCGCTTCCGAATTTCCATGATCGCTTCATGGGATGCGCCGCCCTCTCCCGCCGCGGGAAGCCGCGATGAAAGATCGGCGAGATGCTGACCGACGAGCGCAAGCGGTTCGCGCATCACCTCGTCGATCTTTGCCGACAGAGCATCGATGCGACGCTCGACGGCATCGGAATGGGGTTGCGAGAGCTTGCCGTTGATCTCGGAGATCGCGTTCGCGAGGGAAGCGACTTCTTCTCGATCCACGAGCTTCGTCGATAGATCATCGATTCGCTGGGTGAGCTCGCTGATGCTTTCTTGGATCGATCGAGCCAATTGTGGCATGGCGGGATCCGCGAGAAGGCGGCGCACCTCACGCGTCGTATCGAGAAGCTCGCTCAGCATTTGCGGATCGAACCGCCCGCTCTCGAGCCGCTGCAATTGCGCGCCGAGCTCGCCGAGCTCGCTGCGAAGCTCGGCAATGCCGGCGCTCGCCTCCGCAGTTCCGGAAGCGCGTCCGGTTCTTTGGCCCGGATTTCCGCCGAGCTCCTCTTGCCGCCGGCGGATATCCTCGACCGCCGCATCGAGCTTCCCCGAACTCGTAACGCTGCGCAACATGACACCTAGACGAGGCGCGGCAGCGGGAGGAGCGGGCGGACGCGGCATCGGAGCGGACGAGGGCTCATCCGCGTGCGAAGTTGCCGAAGCGCTGCTTTCATCGGTCTTCGTCGGCCGCGACAATTGCTGAAGGATCGAGCCGAGCTTCGATTCGATGCCGGCGATCCGCTCTCCGCGCACGGTCGGATTGTCGCGGTCGCGAGCATCGGCGAGCTCGTCGATCTTTTCGACGACTCCCGCCACCCGCTTGCCCAAGCTCTCCATCAGAGCGGCGAATTCTTTCGAACTGCGATCGTCGTCGCTGTGCTCGCTCTCCATGAAGCTGACGCGGTCCTCGAGACGGCCAAGCGCATGGCGAATCGGCTCGAAGGCTTTTGCTGGCGCTTCGGCCACGAGCCTTTCGATATGGTTCAAGCGCTTCGTCATCAGGTCGAGCGCATCACGCATGGCGCCGGCCACGCGCTCTTGCGAGGAGGCAAGCCGCTTCGATTCGTCGGCATGCCGCATCTCGCTCTTCTCGATCCAATCGGAAATCGCGTCGAGCGCCGAATTCGTCCTCAATTCATTGCGCCGCACGTAGCGTTTTGCTTCCGCTACTGCCGCGGCGATAAGCGCCTGGGCGTCGAGATCTTCGCCGAGATCCGCATCATGCTCGGCGTCGACGTCGCGTGGATCGTCGTGCGAGCGTGCCTGGCGGCTTCTGGTGTAGCGGCTCACCACGGCTCGAACCCTTCCCAATTCGCGCTGCCCACCTCATGTAGAGAACGCGTCCCGCAAATATCGACGTCCGGCGCAGCTGCGGTTCCAAGCGGGAATTTCTCCATCCATGGTAAACAGCGCGTTAATATGCGTTGAGACTTGTTAATTTTGTCGCCGGGGTGGCTAGGAAATAAATGCGCGCCTCAGTCGATCCGCGCGGGATTGAAAATGGTTCATATATAAACTATCTCGGAATGAAACGGCGGCTGCGGGAGAGGCGGGATGCCCGGCTATAAAGCTCCAATCGAGGACACACTTTTCCTTTTGCGTGACGTTCTCGGTTACGAGCGGCTCGGCAACCTTGCGGGTTTCACGGAGGCACCCCTTGATGTCGTGGAGGCCATTCTCGGCGAGGCTGCCAAGCTTGCCGAGGAGGTTTTCCAGCCCCTCAACCGGATCGGCGATCTCGAAGGCTGCACGCGACACCAGGATGGCAGGGTGACGACGCCGAAAGGCTTCAGGCCGGCTTACGACGCTTTCCGTCAGGGCGGCTGGATCGGGCTTTCGGCGCCAGCGGCCTATGGGGGCCAGGGCTTGCCGATGACGCTCACCTCGGTTCTCGGTGAATATCTGTCGGCGGCCAATCTTGCACTCTCCATGTATCCCGGCCTCACGCAAGGCGCGATCGCGGCGATTCTCGCCCATGGGTCGGACGAGCAGAAATCCACTTTTTTGCCAAAGATGATCGCGGGTGAATGGTCCGGGACGATGAATCTCACCGAGCCCCAATGCGGGACGGATCTCGGCCTCATCAAGACACGCGCCGCTCCCAATGAAGACGGCTCGTACGCGATCACCGGCACCAAGATCTTCATCTCGTCGGGCGAGCACGATCTCACCGAGAACATCATCCACCTCGTGCTCGCGCGGATCGAGGACGCCCCGCAAGGCACGAAAGGCATCTCACTTTTCATCGTGCCAAAGCGGCGGGTGAAGGAGGACGGCTCGCTCGGGGAACCGAACGGCGTGTCCTGCGGCTCGATCGAGCACAAGATGGGGATTCACGGCAATGCCACCTGCGTGATGAATTATGATGGCGCGATGGGCTTCCTCGTCGGCGAGGCGAACCGAGGGCTCAACGCCATGTTCGTGATGATGAACGAGGCGCGCCTTGCGGTCGGCGTGCAAGGGCTGGCGCAATCGGAGGCCGCCTACCAGAATGCCGCGGCTTACGCAAAAGAGCGGCTGCAAGGGCGCGCTTTGAGCGGGCCGAAGCAACCCACCAAACCGGCCGATCCCATCATCGTGCATCCGGATATCCGGCGCCTGCTGATGTCGATGCGCGCCTTCAACGAAGGGGCGCGCGCTCTCGTGCTCTGGACGGCAATGAAGGCCGACGTCTCGCATCGCTCCGACAACGATGCCGATCGCCGAGCCGCG
>Ga0213875_10002852_pt1 | contig 10126 bp, 10 predicted proteins | sample BarmaccomBMRX_R8_FD_160105 | JGI IMG/M metagenome (GOLD analysis project Ga0213875, IMG submission 160105) | Root-associated microbial communities from Barbacenia macrantha in rupestrian grasslands, the National Park of Serra do Cipo, Brazil - RX_R8 | ecosystem: Host-associated > Plants > Roots... | reverse complement strand
TATCAGGCCCGCCGCGCTCAGCCGGTCGATGAGCCGGACGGTGCCGGGCTGGGACAGCCCGATCCGGGCCCGCAGCCAGTCGACCGGCACCTCCGGATGGCTGGCCACCAGGATCAGCGCGGCGATGTCGCGCACCCCGAGGCCGAGCTCGTCGCCGGCCCGTGTCAGCTGGTCGTGCAGGCCGACCGCCCAGGCGGTGGCCACGTTTTCAATATGCATGACGCATACATTCTACGGGATGGCGGCCGAGCGGCCGGGGCAGGGCGGGGCCGACCCGGAGGGCCTGGGCGCTGGGTGGCGCACGGGTCGGGTGGGGTGTACGGGCGGCCTCGGGTGCACGGGAGACGTGGTGTACAGGGGCCTGGGGTGCACGGGGTAGGTGGGGTTTACGAGGTGAGGGAGCCTCGCCCCGGTCACCCGATCGCCCGCTCAGTCGACGGCGCGAGGGAGCAGGCCGCGTTCGAAGCCGACCGCCACCGCGGCCGCGCGGTCGTTGACGCCGAGTTTGGCGTAGATGTGCAGCAGGTGGGTTTTGACGGTGGCTTCGCTGATGAACAGGCGGGTGGCGGTGTCGCGGTTGGAGGTGCCGCGGGCGACCAGCGCCAGCACGTCCAGCTCGCGGTTGCTCAGCGGCTCGTGGGCCGGGGCGCGGACCTGGCCGAGCAAACGGGTGGCGACCGACGGGGACAGTACCGCCTCGCCGCGGGCGGCCGCCCGCACCGCCCGCAGCAGCTCGCTGCGGGGAGCGTCCTTGAGCAGGTAGCCGGTGGCGCCGGCCTCGATCGCGGGGACCACGTCGCTGTCGGTGTCGTAGGTGGTGAGCACCAGCACCCGGGTGTCGACCCCCAGCTCGGCCAGCCGCTTGATCGCGGTGACGCCGTCCACGTCGGGCATCCGCAGGTCCATCAGCACCACGTCGGGCTTGAGCGAGCGGGCCCGGGTGACCGCCTCGGCGCCGTTGCCGGCCTCGCCCGCCACCTCGAACTCGGGAGTGCTCTCGAAGATGCCGCGCAGCCCGTCGCGGACGACCGGGTGGTCGTCGACGATCAGCAGCCGGATCGGGCTCTCGCTCGGTGGTGTCTCATTCATCGGGGGTCTCCATGGTCGTGACGCCGGCCCGCGGGATGGCGGGGACGCTGGCCGAGATCGCGGTGCCGTGGCCCGGCTCGGACTCGATCGCCAGGCTGCCCGCCAGCCGCCGGACCCGCTGCTCCATGCCGGTCAGCCCGAACCCGCCGGTCTGGCCGGCGGCCCGGCGGCGGCCCGGGTCGAAGCCGGCGCCGTCGTCGCGGATGTCCAGCGACACCACGTCCTCCATGTAGGACAAGGTGATCCCGACCCGGGCCGCGGCCGCGTGCTTGGCCACGTTGGCCAGCGCCTCCTGGGCCACCCGGAGCAGCGTGACCTCGATCTCCGGGTGCAGGCCGAGCACGGTGCCGGTGGTGGTGACCTCGGCCGCCACCCCGGTGTCGGCCGACCACTGGCTGGCCACGTCGGCCACCGCCTCCGACAGCCGGGTGTTCTCCAGCGGCTCGGGCCGGACCGCGCGGACCGACCGGCGCGCCTCGGACAGGCTGTGCCGGGCCAGCCGGGCGGCGTTGGCGATCCGGCGTTCGGAGTCCGGGCCAGCCGGGCCGGCCTGCTGGACCGCTTCGAGCTGGGTGATGATCCCGGTCAGGCCCTGCGCCAGGGTGTCGTGGATCTCCCGGGCCATCCGCTGCCGTTCCTCCAGCACCCCGGCCTCCCGGGCCTGGGTCAGCAGCTGGGCGTGCAACCCGGTGTTCTCGGCCATCATCGCTTCCAGCCGGCGGTTGGCTGCGGCCAGATCGCTCACGGTCTGCTTACGCTCCTGGTTCTGGTTCTCGGCCTTCTCGCCCAGATATATGAACGTGGTGACCAGCACTCCGTTGAGCAGCGTGACCACGAGCCAGAGGGCCACGTGGGGTGGAGTGGGCGGATGGAAACCACCCAGCTGAGCCAGCGCGGACGCGGCGGCGATCAGCACGATTCCGGCGTAGCGCAGCCAGCCGCTCAGGTACAGAAACGCCAGCGGGTACCCGACCCAGCAGAAGAAGCCGAACCACGGGCTCCGGGCCACCAGCAGCCCGCAGCACAGCACGAAGCCCGCGAAGAAGACGGCCATCAGCGCTGGCCGGCGGTGCCATTTCTCCTGGACGATCACCCACCACAGCACCCAGGCGGCCGCGACCGCCTCGGCGCCGAGGGTCCGGCCCACATCGGCGGCGGTGGGGTGCTGGGTCAGCAGGTACGGGATCGTGGAGATGACCAGCAGCGCGAACGGGGCCAGCCGCAGGTACCTTTCCATACGCTGCTCGGGATCATCCGGCGCGCCGTCGGGACGCCGGGCGAACCCGGCGACCGCGAACCGTGGCGGCAGCTTCGGCATGTCAGCCTTCCCTGAGTGGTGCTGGGCTCAATCCTGTCATTCCCAGCGGAAGAACCGGATGGCCAGCGCGCCGCAGACCACGGTCCAGGCCACCAGCACCCCGAAGAACAGGCCGGAGGCCCAGTGACCGGCCATCGCGTTCTGCACCGCCTGCACCCCGGAGCCGGTCAGGGTGGCGTCGCTGATGCCGCGCAGCCAGTCCGGCATCTCCGCCCGCGGCAGCCACAGCCCGGAAAAGAACATCAGCACGAAGAACAGCACCGCGCCGAGCGCGTTGGCCGCCTTGGCGGTGAAGCTGACCGCCGCGACCAGCAGCCCCAGCGTGCTGGCGGCCGCCGCCAGCAGCAGGAACGACACGATGAAGGCGAGCGGCGCCCCGATCGAGGCGGTGAAAATGCCCACGCCGAGGATGATGATCAAGATCCCGGTGACGATCTGGGCCCCGAAGGTGATCGCGACCTCGGCCGCCAGCAGCGCTTGCGGGGTGACCGGGGTGGTGAACATCCGGCGCAGCACCCCGCGCTCCCGGTAGCTGGTCAGCGTGGACGGCAGGAAGTTGACCGAGGTCATGATGATCATGAAAGTGATGATGATCGGCAGGTAGGTTTCCAGCACGCTGATCCCGCCCAGCGCCTTGACCGGCTTGCCGGTGCCGGGGATCGCGCCCAGCACGATCAGGCCGATCACCGGGAAGCCGATCCCCCAGAACAGGGCGGCCGGGCTGCGCCACAGCAGCTTCAGTTCGGTCAGCGTGAGCATCCGCCAGGCGCGCCCGCGCCCGCTGGGCACGCCCGTGGTGATGGTCGTCGTCGTCATCGTCACTGGTCCTTTCCGGTCAGAGCCACGAACGCGTCGTCCAGGCTGGCCTGGTCCAGCCGCAGGTGGCGGGCGACGATCCCGCGCTTGATCAGCACCCCCATGACCGCCTGCAGGGCTTCCTCGTCGCCGGTCAGCGCGAACTCGCCGCCGTCCCGGCGGACCGAGTGCACGTGCGGCAGCACCGCCAGCTCGCCGGAATCGAGCGGTTCGGACACGCTGAAGTGGATGTACTGTTCGCCGCCGGCCCGGCCGGCCAGACCGGACGGGGTGTCAGTCGCGATCACCCGGCCGTGGTCGATGACCGCCAGCCGGTCGCACAGCTTTTCCGCTTCTTCCATGAAGTGGGTGACCAGCACGATCGTCACCCCGGTGGCGCGGATGTCGGAGATCAGGCCCCAGACCTCGCGCCGGGCGGCCGGGTCGAGGCCGGTCGTCAGCTCGTCCAGCACCGCCACCTTGGGCGTGCCGATCAGCGCCAGCGCCACCGACAGCCGCTGCTTCTGCCCGCCCGACAGCTTCTCGAACGCGGCGTCGCGGCGGTCGTCGAGGCCGAGCCGGGTGATCAGCTCGTCCGCGTCGGCCGGCTGGGAGTAGAACGAGGCGTACAGCTGCAGCGCCTCGCGGACCCGGAGCTTGTCCGGCAGCTGGCCGTCCTGCAGCTGGACCCCGACCTGCTCGCGCAATTCGTTGTGGTCACGCTGAGGGTCCAGGCCGAGCACGCTGATCCGCCCGCGGTCCTGCTGGCGCAGCCCGGTGACACACTCGACGGTGGTCGTCTTGCCTGCCCCGTTCGGCCCCAGGATGCCGAAGATCTCGCCCGCCTCGACCGTGAACGACACGTCGTCGACGGCGACCTTGGGCCCGTATTCCTTGTGCAATCCGCTGACCTCTATAACTGGCATACCGCCATCGTCGCCAGCTGCCGGTGATCAAGCATCGCCCGTGCGGCCATCGTTGGCGGGCCACGGTTGGACCCCGGGATCAACCAGTTGGTGGATGGCGGCCCAGCGATAGCCTGGCCCCACCCTTCACCGTTAGCAGGACGAGCAGAGGAGCCGGCGATGGCGCTGCACGAGCAGGTCGATGTCGAAGACGCGGACGGCGAGCTCGCCATCAACCCGATCTACGTCCAGGAACACGGCCGCCAGGTGCCGGCCTACCGGCTGCCGGAGACGGGCATGCTGCCCGAGACGGCGGCCCAGGTGGTGCGGGACGAGCTGATCCTCGACGGCAACGCCCGGCTCAACCTGGCCACGTTCGTGACCACCTGGATGGAGGACGAAGCCGCCGAGCTGATGTCCGAGTCGTTCGACAAGAACATGATCGACAAGGACGAGTACCCGCAGACGGCCGAGATCGAGCGGCGCTGCGTCAACATCCTGTCCCACCTGTGGCACTCCCCGGCCGGCGGCGACGCGGCCGGCTGCTCGACCACCGGGTCGAGCGAGGCGTGCATGCTGGGCGGCATGGCGCTGCTGTGGCGCTGGCGCCAGGCCCGCCGCAAGGCCGGCCAGGACGCGACCAAGCCCAACCTGGTGATGGGCGCCAACGTGCAGGTCTGCTGGGACAAGTTCTGCCGCTACTGGGAGGTCGAGCCGCGGCAGATTCCGCTGGAGAAAGGGCAGCTGCACCTGACGGCCGACAAGGCGGCCGCGGCCTGTGACGAGAACACGATCGGCGTGGTGGCCATCCTCGGCTCGACCATGGACGGCAGCTACGAGCCGGTCAAGGAGATCGCCGACGCCCTCGACCAGTTGCAGCGGGACAAGGGGCTGGACATCCCCATCCACGTCGACGGCGCCTCCGGCGGGTTCGTGGCCCCGTTCCTGCAGCCCTTCCTGGAGTGGGACTTCAAGGTCGAGCGGGTCGCCTCGATCAACGCCTCCGGGCACAAGTACGGGCTGGTCTACCCGGGTGTCGGCTGGGTCGTGTGGCGGGACCCGTCGGCCCTGCCGCAGGAGCTGGTGTTCAACGTCAACTACCTGGGCGGGCAGATGCCCACGTTCGCGCTGAACTTCTCCCGGCCCGGCGCGAACGTCATCGCCCAGTACTACAACTTCCTGCGGCTCGGCTTCACCGGCTACCGCAAGGTCCAGCAGGCCTGCCAGGACGTCGCCGTCTACCTGTCCTCGGAGATCGCCAAGCTCGGCCCGTTCGAGCTGCTGACCGAGGGCAAGGAGCTGCCGGTGTTCGCGTTCAAGCTCAAGGACAGCGTGACCGGCTACTCGGTGTTCGACATCTCCGAGCGGCTGCGGGCCCGCGGCTGGCTGATCCCGGCCTACACGTTCCCGCAGAACCTGCAGGACATGGCGGTGATGCGGATCGTGGTCAAGAACGGCTTCAGCCAGGACATGGCCTCGTCCCTGCTGGACGACCTGCGGACCCAGATCCGGATGCTCGAGGAGCACCCCCGCGAGCCGGTCCCGCTGGCCGACGACAAGTACCGGCAGAGCTTCGCCCACTGATAAAAGGCAAAACCCGGTGCCGGTCAAAATCCGGCACCGGGTTGCTGCGCGAGGTGGTTCAGGCGCCCTTGCGGAGGCGGTTGAGCGCCTCTTCGAGGATGGCGGCGCCGTCGGTGTCGCTGCGGCGCTCCTTCACGTAGGCGAGGTGGGTCTTGTAGGGCTCCACCCGGGGCGGCGCCGGCGGGTTCTTCTCGTCGGTCCCGGCCGGGTACCCGCAGCGCGGGCACTCCCAGTTGTCCGGGACCGCCGCGTCCGACGCGAAGCTGGGCCGCGTCTCGTGCCGGTTGGCACACCAGAACGAGACCCACACCCGGGGGGCGGACTCACCCCGCTCGGCCTCGCCCATCGGGCCAGCGCCTACCCTGCTGCCGCGGATGGCATTGCCACTGCTCACAGATCACCCCTTGGAAGAGCGCACGTACACGTACCTTGAACATCCGGTGCGGGACTACCGGGAAGAAAGTTAGTGAGCGATCAGCAGGCCGAGGCCGATGATGCACACGAACCATAGGATGCCGAAAAAAATGGTGATCCGGTCGAGGTTTCGCTCAACCACTGACGAAGATCCCAGTGTCGATGACACTCCGCCACCGAACATGTCGGACAAGCCACCACCCTTGCCCTTGTGCAACAGCACCAGCAGAATCATCACCAGGCTCGTAATGATCAGGATGATCGAAACCCCGATGACCATCGCCGCTCGTTCCTTCTTCCCTGTACAGCTGTAATTGGCGTCCGATCAGCTGGCCGCTACGCCCGCTGTGTCGTAACGGACGATGCGCGCGAACTCAGCGGCGTCGAGACTGGCGCCGCCAACCAGGGCACCGTTGACGTCCGGCTGGGCCATGATCGGCGCGACGTTGTCGGACTTGACCGACCCGCCATACAGGATACGCAACTTGGCGGCCGTTTCGTGGTCGTGAACCGCCGAAACACATTCCCGAATTGCCGCGCATGCCTCCTGGGCGTCCTGCGGGGAGGCGACCTCGCCGGTGCCGATGGCCCAGATCGGCTCGTACGCGATCACCATGCTGGCGACCTGCTCGGCCGACAGACCGGCCAGCCCGGCCCGGACCTGGCCCACGCAGTGGTCGACCTGCCGGCCCTGCTGGCGGACGTCGAGCGTCTCGCCGACGCACATGATCGGGACCAGCTCGTTCCTGAAGGCCGCCTTGACCTTGCTGTTGACCAGCGCGTCGTCCTCGTGGTGGTACTGCCGCCGCTCGGAGTGCCCGGCCAGCACGTAGGTGCAGCCCAGCTTGGCCAGCATCGGGCCGGACACGTCGCCGGTGTAGGCGCCCTTGTCCTGCGGGGACAGATCCTGGCCACCGTAGGCGATGCGCAGCCGGTCCCCCTCCACCAGCGTCTGCACGCTGCGCAGATCGGTGAACGGCGGCAGCACCGCCACGTCGACGTTGGCGAAGTCCTTGTCCGACAGGGTGAACGCGAGCTTCTGGACCAGCGCGATCGCTTCCAGGTGGTTCTCGTTCATCTTCCAGTTGCCCGCCATCAGCGGCAGGCCCTGGCCGTGCGGCGGGTAGCTCTTTTTGCTCATGACGGGTCGTCCGCCTCCAGGGCGGTCAGGCCGGGCAGGGTGCGGCCCTCCAGGTACTCCAGGCTGGCCCCGCCGCCGGTCGAGATGTGCCCGAAGGCGTCGTCCGGCAGCCCGAACGAGCGGACCGCGGCGGCCGAGTCGCCCCCGCCGACCACGGTGAACCCGTCGACCCGGACGATGGCGTCGGCTACCGCCCGGGTGCCGACCGCGAACGCCGGGAACTCGAACACGCCGAGCGGGCCGTTCCAGAACACGGTGACCGCGTCGGCCAGCTTCTCCGCGAACAGCTCGCGGGTGGCGGGGCCGATGTCGACGCCCTCACGGTCGGCCGGGAACTCCTTGACCTGGACCACGTCGTGGTCGGCGTCCGGGGCGAAGTGGGTGGCGGCCACCAGGTCGACCGGCAGCACCAGCTCCACGCCGCGCCGCCCGGCCTCGGCGATGATCTCGCTGACCTCGGAGATCTTGTCCGCCTCGAGCAGCGACTTGCCGACCTCGTAGCCCTGAGCGGCCAGGAACGTGTACGACATCCCGCCGCCGATCACGATCCGGTCGGCCCGGTCGAGCAGATTGGCGATCACGCCGAGCTTGTCCGACGGCTTGGCCCCGCCCAGCACCACCACGTAGGGCTGGCCGGGGTCGCCGGTCAGCCGGCTGAGCACCTCGACTTCGGCCCGGACCAGGTCACCGGCCGCGTGCGGGAGCAGCAGGGGCAGGTCGTAGACGCTGGCGTGCTTGCGGTGGACGGCGCCGAAGCCGTCGCCCACGTACAGGTCGCCGAATGCGGCCAGCCGCCGGGCCAGCTCCAGCCGGGCAGCGTCGTCCTTGCTGGTCTCGGCCGGCTCGAACCGGACGTTCTCGAGCACGGCCACGTCCCCGTCGGCCAAATTGGACACGGTCACGGCGGCGCTCTCGCCGGCCACGTCGGTGGCGAACGCCACCGGCTTGCCGAGCAGCTCGCCGAGCCGGGCGGCCACCGGCCGCAGCGACGGGCCGCCCGCCGCCCGCTCGGCGTAGTCGGTGCCCTTGGGCCGCCCCAGGTGCGCCAGGATGATCACCTTGGCGCCCCGGGCCGACAGCTTCTCGATCACCGGCAGGCTGGCCCGGATGCGGCCGTCGTCGGTGATGCGCGGGTGCTCTGGATCCTTCAGATCCAGCGGGACGTTGAGGTCGGCCCGCAGCAGCACGCGGCGGCCGGCAACGTCCAGATCGTCGATGGTCTTCATGTCCTCGTTGCCTTGTACGTTGCCTTGAACGATGCCGGGGCCGGTCAGGACAGCCGGGAGGCGACCAGCGCGGTCAGGTCGGCCAGGCGGCTGGAGTAGCCCCACTCGTTGTCGTACCAGCCGAAGACCTTGACCTGGTTGCCGTACGCCATCGTGATCGAGGCGTCGAAGGTGCAGGAGGCGGGCGAGCCGACGATGTCGGCCGACACGATCGGGTCCTCGGTGTAGTACAGGATGCCCTTGAGCGGGCCCTCGGCGGCGGCCTTGTAGGCGGCGTTGACCTCGTCCTTGGTCACGTCCCGGCCGACCTCGACCACCAGGTCGGTGATGGAGCCGTCGGGCACCGGCACCCGCAGCGAGTAGCCGTCCAGCTTGCCCTTGAGCTCGGGCAGCACCAGCGCGGTCGCCTTGGCGGCGCCGGTCGAGGTGGGGATGATGCTGAGCGCGGCCGCCCGGGCCCGGCGCAGGTCCTTGTGCGGCCCGTCCTGCAGGTTCTGGTCCTGGGTGTAGGCGTGGATGGTGGTCATCAGGCCCTTTTCGATGCCGAAGCTCTCCAGCAGGACCTTGGCCATCGGTGCCACACAGTTGGTGGTGCAGGAGGCGTTGGAGATGATGTTGTGGTTCGCGGCGTCGTAGGCGTCGTCGTTCACGCCCATGACGATCGTGATGTCTTCTTCCTTGGCCGGGGCCGAGATGATGACCTTCTTGGCGCCGCCGTCGATGTGCTGCTGCGCGTCCGTGGCCTTGGTGAAGCGGCCGGTCGACTCGATGACGATGTCGACGCCGAGGTCCTTCCAGGGCAGCTTGGCCGGCTCGCGCTCGGCCAGCACCTTGATCGACTGGCCGCCGACCCGGATGACGTCGTCGGCCACCGATACATCGACCGGCAGCCGGCCGAAGACGCTGTCGTACTTCAGCAGGTGGGCCAGGGTGGCCGGGTCGGTGAGGTCGTTCGCGGCGACGATCTCGATTTCCCCAGCCGGGATGCGACCGGCCTTGCCGATGGTCTCGGCGTTCACGGCGCGCCAGAAGTTACGGCCAATACGGCCAAAGCCGTTGATGCCCACGCGGATGGTCACAGCGTCGTCTCCTCGTTGATAGCTGTGTGGCCGCCCTCGCCGTGCTGCTCACGGCCTCCGGCCACTCGGTGACCCGGAAAGATTTTCGCCCCAAGAGCCTATCGGAACACCGCCTGCCAGGGGTCCCCCGCAGGCGGTGTCCGATCCGGCACCTCGCGCCTGTTGTGGGCGGGGCGCGGGAGGCGACTGTTGTCGCCTATGGTCTAGACCATAGAGCCTCTATGCTCCGGCCGCAAACAAACAATCTATTAAAAGGGGCCAGTTTGCCCCGTCTTGCTGCTGTGGTGCGGGCTTCGGCGAGGCGCCCGTACCGGCCCAGGGAGTCCCGGGCCGGAGGCCCGGGCGACCGGCCGATCCTACGAACCTCACCGCCATCCGGTTGAGTGGGGGTCCAGGGGGGTCATCCCCCCGGAAATCACGGCATGAGCATGTCCGGCGTCAGGTTGGCTTCGGTGCCGGGCATGCCCTGCTCGATGGCGCGGCGGTCGGCCATGGCCAGCAGGCGGCGGATCCGGCCGGCGATGGCGTCCTTGGTCAGCGGCGGGTCGGCCAGCTGGCCGAGCTCTTCCAGGCTA
>Ga0213875_10002851_pt1 | contig 10128 bp, 12 predicted proteins | sample BarmaccomBMRX_R8_FD_160105 | JGI IMG/M metagenome (GOLD analysis project Ga0213875, IMG submission 160105) | Root-associated microbial communities from Barbacenia macrantha in rupestrian grasslands, the National Park of Serra do Cipo, Brazil - RX_R8 | ecosystem: Host-associated > Plants > Roots... | reverse complement strand
CACGCGCCCGCCGGGAAGCCCTCCGGTCCCGCGGCGCACCTGCCGGCGGACTTTCCCGCGCTCGTTGAAATGCTCGAGCGTTCCGGAAAGCGGCTCCTCGCCCAGCAGCTTCACGACCAGGTCGGTCTCGTCCGCTACGCACCGCCCGAGCTCGCGCTGAAGCCGGTGCGCCCCCTTGGCGCGGAGTGGACCCGCGACCTCGCGCTCGCCCTCAAGGCCGTGACTGGCGCCAACTGGCAGGTCGCGCTGTCCGATGAAGCCGGCGAGCCGTCACTCCTTGACCAGGAGAAAATCGCCGAGCAGCGCGTTCGAGCCGACGTGCTCGCCGATCCAGCAGTCCGCGCCGTGATGGAGGCCTTCCCCGGCGCGGACCTCGAATCCTTCTCAAGCAGAGGCGCCTAAGATGCCGGAAATGCCAGATTTCGATGAGATCATGAAGCTTGCCCAGAATGCTCAGAACGAGCTTCAGAAGGCGCAGGACAATCTCGACTCGATCGAAGTCGAAGGTTCGTCGGGGGGCGGCATGGTCAGCGTTCGCGCGACCGCCAAAGGCCGGATCCTGTCGGTCGCGATCGACGATAGCCTTCTCCAACCATCGGAAAAAGGCATGCTGGAAGACCTGATCGCCGCTGCCTTCAATGACGCCAAGGCGAAGGCCGACACGGCCGCCGCGGGTGAAATGCAGAAAATGCAGAGCAGCCTGCCGCTGCCGCCGGGGTTCAAGCTGCCGTTCTAGCCGCGGCTGCCTGGGAGGCGCCGAGGCGAGGGGTGACATTCGCGGCGCGAGACACTAACTCGCAGGCGAACTCCTCACCTCATTTGCAAGGACGTCCGCGACCCCATGGCCGCTCAATATGCATTTGTCATGAAGGACATGACCAAGTCCTTTCCCGGCGCGCAGAAGCCCGTGCTGAACCACATCAACCTGCAATTCTACCACGGCGCCAAAATCGGCATCGTCGGCCCCAACGGCGCCGGCAAATCGACGCTGATGAAGATCATGGCCGGCATCGACAGGGACTTCCAGGGCGAGGCTTGGCCGGGCGAGAACGTCACTGTCGGCTACCTGCCGCAGGAGCCGCAGCTCGACTCGACCAAGACCGTTCTCGAGAACGTCAAGGACGGCGCCCGCGACGTTGCCGACATGGTCGACCGCTTCAATGCCATCTCAGCCGAAATGGGCGACCCGAAGGACGACACCGACTTCGACGCGCTGATGGAGGAGATGGGCGAGCTCCAGGGCAAGATCGACGCGGTCGATGGCTGGACTCTCGACAACCAGCTTGAGGTCGCGATGGAGGCGCTCCGCTGCCCGCCGTCCGACTGGCCGGTGGGAAACCTCTCCGGCGGTGAGAAGCGCCGCATCGCGCTCACCCGCCTGCTGATCCAGAAGCCGTCGATCCTGCTCCTCGATGAGCCGACCAACCACCTCGACGCCGAGAGCGTCGAATGGCTCGAGAACCATCTGAAGGAATATGCCGGCGCGGTGCTGATGATCACCCACGACCGCTATTTCCTCGACAATGTCGTCAGCTGGATCCTCGAAATCGATCGCGGGAAGTATTTCCCGTACGAGGGAAATTATTCGACCTACCTCGAGAAGAAAGTGAAGCGCCTCCAGCAGGAGGAGCGCGAGGAATCGGGCCGCGAGAAGGCCATCAAGGACGAGCTCGAGTGGATCCGGCAGGGTCCCAAGGGGCGGCAGACCAAATCCAAGGCCCGCATCGCCAAGTTCGACCAGCTCGTCGCCGCCCAGGAGAATCGCACGCCTGGCAAGGCCGAAATCCTGATCCAGGTGCCCGAGCGGCTTGGCGGCAAGGTCATCGAGGTCGAGAACATCTCCAAGGCCTATGGCGACAAGCTGTTGTTCCAGGATCTTACGTTCAATCTGCCGCCGGGCGGGATCGTCGGCGTGATCGGTCCGAACGGCGCCGGCAAATCGACCCTGTTCAAGATCATTACCGGCCAGGAAACGCCCGACACCGGCCAGGTCGACATCGGCCCTACCGTACACCTCGGATACGTCGACCAGAGCCGCGATCACCTGAACGACAAGAACAACGTCTGGGAGGAGATCTCGGACGGGCTCGACTACATGAAGGTCAACGGTCACGACCAGTCGACCCGGGCCTATGTCGGCGCATTCAACTTCAAGGGTCAGGACCAGCAGAAGAACGTCGGCAAGCTGTCCGGCGGCGAGCGCAACCGCGTCAACATCGCGAAGATGCTGAAGCGCGGCGGCAACGTGCTGCTTCTCGACGAGCCGACGAACGACCTCGACGTCGAGACTCTCGGAGCGCTCGAGGAAGCCATCGAGAATTTCGCCGGCTGCGCGGTGGTGATCAGCCACGACCGCTTCTTCCTCGATCGCCTGGCGACGCACATCCTGGCGTTCGAAGGCGACAGCCACGTCGAATGGTTCGAAGGCAATTTCGAAGCCTATGAGGAGGACAAGCGCCGCCGCCTGGGCGACGAAGCCGACCGGGCAAGCTCGACGAGCCACCGCAGGCTGACGCGGTAAGATACGTCACCCCGGGCTTGACCCGGGCCCCGCCTTGGCTTCCACTCGGGCAGGGGCCGAATGCACTGGCACGAGGAGCGGAACCATGGTCGACGACGGTCCGGCGGCGGTCGATGCAAAGATCAAGTCGCTCGGCGACTGGCGCGGCGCACTTCTCACGCGGCTTCGGCGGCTGATCCGGGAAGCGGACCCGGACGTCGTCGAGGAGGTCAAGTGGCGCAAGCCCTCCAACCCGCTCGGCGTGGCGACCTGGTCGCACGACGGGATCGTCTGCACGGGCGAAAGCTATAAGGACAAGGTCAAGCTGACCTTCGCCAAGGGTGCGTCGCTCAAGGATCCCGCCGGCCTGTTCAACTCCAGTCTCGACGCCGGCACTCGCCGGGCGATCGACATCCCCGAAGGGACGAGCCTCGACGAGGACGCGTTCAAGGCCCTGATCCGCGAAGCGATCGCCGCCAACGTCGCCACGAAGGCGCGTTAGACCGACGTTGATCACTTTCACTGGCCCGTTGCAGCTCTGGCGCTGGAACGAAGGCAGTGCGCATTTCATGACCGTGCCGGAAGAGCTGACAGGCGCCCTTCGGCTGCAAGCGATGGAATTCCCGCGCGGCTTCCGCTCGGTCCGGGTCGAATGCCGTCTTCATGACATCACTTGGCGGACGTCGGTCTTTCCAATGAGGGAGGGCGGCTATTTCCTGCCGGTGAAAATCGACATCGTCCGCAAAGCGGGCATCGCCGAGGGCGACGAGGTGAGGGTCGAGCTGACGCTGCTTTGAAAGGCGTTCTTTCGGCGGTCACCGTTTCGGTCGTCGGAGTCCGCACCGTCGATCCGCCAGTCCAAATCGGGCAGGACATTCTCCCGAGTTTACTTCGCCCCGGAGAATGTCCGACGCGCCGCCCTCCCGTCCGCGGGAACCCTTCCGCCTTGGCTCCAGTTGAGGGATTGTGCTGCAGGGCCCGACTCAGGTGGCGAATAGCGCCCAGGCTGCGCCGAGCGCGGCCATCCAAGGCCTGCATCTGTTCGGGGTCACGTTAATCGGCGCGACGCCCCAGAATTTGCACAAGCTCGTGCTGACAGTCGGGTTCATCCTTGTCGCCTGGCTTCTCACCAAGCTTCTCCGGGGCGCACTTCACCTGTTGATCGGTAGCCGCACCGGGACGCGCGTACAGTTCTGGGCTAAACAGGGCGTCAGCCTAATCCTGGCGGCGATGGTGCTGATCGGCATCCTGTCGATCTGGTTCGACAATCCCGCGCAGCTAGCGACGGTGCTCGGAATGGTCGGCGCTGGCGTCGCCTTCGCCCTCCAGCGGGTAATCACCGCGGTGGCGGGCTATTTCGTCATCCTGCGGGGCAGGACCTTCAACGTTGGAGATCGCATCGTGATGGGCGGCGTCCGCGGCGACGTCATTGACTTGAGCTTCATGCAGACCCGAATCATGGAAATGGGCCAATCGCTCAAGGAGCAGGCCGACGCGCCATCAATGTGGATCCGTTCCCGGCAGTTCACCGGTCGCATCGTGACCGTCACCAACGACAAGGTCTTCGATGAGCCGGTCTATAATTACACTCGCGATTTCCCTTACATCTGGGACGAAATGAACCTGCCGATCAAGTATGGCGATGATCAGGCGAGGGCCGAGGACATCCTGCTCGCGGCCACGCGGCGCCACGCACTGACCCGGGACCGAACCGACGAGGCGGAGATCGACCGCCTCAAGAGCTTGTTCGGGATCGACATCGGCGATGTCGACCCGAGGGTCTATTGGCGCCTGACGGACAATTGGCTGGAGCTGACCGTCCGTTTCCTCGTGCCAGACCATGGCATCCGAGTGATCAAGGATGCGATCAGCCGTGACGTCCTGGCCGGCCTGGGCGAGGCGAAAATCGGGATTGCGTCCGGCACCTACGCAATCGTCGAGGTGCCGCCGATCCGGATCGAGGGCGCCCCGCCCGCTAGCGCAACCGCTTGACCAGCAAGCGGCCGTCGCTTCCGGCCTTCACTTCGAAGTTGGGCACCGCCTTGATGAGCTCGGACAAGCGGGTGAAGCCATAGTTGCGAGCGGCGAAGCTCGACACGGCCTTGGCGCGCTGGCCCAGCTCCGACAATGGCGTATAACCTTCCTCGTCACGCTTCGAGGCCTTGTAGGCCGAGCCCAGCACCTGCAGCAGTTCGGCGTCGACCGGACGCTGGCCCTCGCTCGTCTCCGGCTGCTCGAGCCGCTCGTCCTCGGCCAGGCCGAGCGCGCCGACGTCGAAGAAGCGGGAGCAGGCCTGCTGGAAGGATTGCGGGGTCTTCGACGTCCCGAATCCGTAGACCTGCAGGCCGTCCTCGCGGATTCGCTGTGCGAGCGGAAGGAAGTCGCTGTCCGACGACATGATCCCGAAACCATCGACATTACCGCGATAGAGGAGGTCCATTGCGTCGATGGTCATGCGCATGTCGGTCGCGCTCTTGCCCTTGACGACATCGAACTGCTGCATCGGCACGATCGAATGAAGGCCGGTAAGCTGGCCCCATCCCTTGAGGCTCGCCTTCGCCCAATTTCCATAGGCGCGCCGGATGTTGATCGTCCCGAGCTCGCCGAGCACCAGCAGAACCTCGTCAAGGTGATCCGGCGAGGCGTTGTCGGCATCGATCAGCAGCGCAATGTTGCGTTCGGAATCGCCGTTCGTGTCGGGCATGCGCTCAGAATCCTCGTCTTGCCGAAACTCTCTATCGCGCCGGCCCGGAATGACCACACCCCGGCGCTCCGTTCGCCCCGCGCCGGCACGGGCAATGATCGATGCGGGAACGAAACGCCCGCTGAAGCAATAATGCCTCACAGGGGGCGTGTTTCGGAAGGGACGGAGTAATGAGGAAGATCGCAATTGCAGCGGCAATGGCCGCCAGCGTGGCCGTGACGGGCTGCGCCACCAGCCCATATGGCTACGGTCCGGGCTACGGCCCCGGCTACGGCTATGACAACGGCTACTACAACAACGGATATGCGCCGGGCGGCGGCTCGCGCGCCGGGAATGCAGTGGCCGGCGCGGCCATCGGCGGTGCTGCCGGCGCAATCGCCGGGGCGGTTCTTCCGGGCGTCAGCACCGGCACCGGAGCGGTCGCGGGCGCGATCCTTGGCGGCGTGCTCGGCGCAACCGTCAACGGCCATCAATATTACCGCGATACCCGCGGCTATTGCTATTACGTCGACCAGTACGGGCAGCCGCACTACAGCTACGACATCCGCTGCTAGCGCATGAAGGGCAACAGCTTAGGCTGCTGCCTTGAGAAATCCTGCTAGACGGGGCGGAATTCGCCTTCCGCCTCGTCGAGCAGGTACAGGCGTCCTTCGGAAACGGAAAAATGGGCGCCGTGCAGCTTGAGCTGGCCATCCCGCTCGCGATCCGCGATCCACGGGAAGGTCCTCAAGTTGGCGAGGCTGACCTTCACCGCCTCCCATTCCATGTCGAGGAAGGCCGCTCTGTCGAGCTCCTCGTGCCGAGCGCGGACCTGATCCCGGGCTCCGGCGAGCATGTCCACCCAGTCGGCGATGAAATGACCCTCACCGTGAGGAGTGCCTTCGAATTTGTCGGTGAGCGCCGCCGCACAGCCGCCGCAGAAGCCGTGACCCATGACCAGGATCTCCCCGACCTTCAGCTGGTCGACCGCAAACTCCAGCGCCGCGGAGACGCCGTGGAAGCCGGGACTGGTTTCATAGGGCGGAGCAAGCGCACCGATGTTGCGCACGACAAACATTTCGCCTGGCCTGGCATTGAAGATTTGCGCCGGGTCGACGCGGCTGTCGGCACAGGACAGGATCATCACCTGCGGGCTCTGGCCCTCGGCGAGTTCGGCCCAGCGGTCGCGTTCGCGCGCCCAGTCCTGACTGCGGAAGCGGCGATAGCCTGCGATGAGATTGGAGAGGTACGGCATCGGTCGCGGCTAGCGCGATGAGGGCGGGGGTGGCAAGCGCGCGTCGCACTCGCTATCTGCCGGGCCATGAACGCCCCCGCAGGATTGCCGCGCCAGCGCAAGCCAGACTGGATTCGGGTCAAGGCACCGACCAGCCATGGCTATGCCGAAACCCGCAAGCTGATGCGCTCGCTCAACCTCGCCACGGTCTGCGAGGAAGCGGCGTGCCCCAATATCGGCGAGTGCTGGACCAAGAAGCACGCGACGGTGATGATCCTCGGCGACACCTGCACCCGCGCCTGCGCCTTCTGCAACGTGAAGACGGGAATGCCGCGCGCGCTCGACCCGCTTGAGCCGGAGCATGTCGCGGCCGCGGCAGCCGAGCTTGGGCTGGAGCATATCGTGGTCACCAGCGTCGACCGCGACGACCTTCCGGATGGCGGCGCATCGCAATTCGTGAAGGTTATCCAGGCGCTTCGTCGGAACACGCCGACGACGACCATCGAGATCCTGACGCCGGACTTCCGCAACAAGAGCGAGGCCGCCGTAGAGGCGATCGTCGAGGCGGGGCCTGACGTCTACAACCACAATCTGGAGACGGTGCCGAGGCTCTATCCGACGATCCGCCCCGGCGCGCGCTACTACGCGTCGCTCCGACTTCTGGAGAGCGTCAAGCGCCATGACCCGCATATCTTTACCAAGTCCGGCGTCATGGTCGGCCTTGGGGAGCAGCGGCTCGAGGTGCATCAGGTCATGGACGACATGCGTTCCGCGGACGTCGATTTCCTGACCATGGGGCAGTATCTTCAGCCGACGTCGCGTCATGCCAAGGTCGAGGAATTCGTCACGCCGCAGGCCTTCGACGCTTATGCGGCGATCGCCCGGGCCAAGGGCTTCCTGCTGGTCGCCGCGTCGCCGCTGACTCGCTCGAGCTATCACGCCGGCGACGACTTCAAGGCGATGCAGCGGAACCGCGAAGCGAAGCTGGCCCGGGAAGGCGCGAATGCCGCGGCATAGCGAGACGCGGCATCTTCCCTACACGCCCGAACAATTGTTCGACCTGGTGGCGGACGTCCGCCACTATGACCAGTTCCTGCCCTGGGTCGTCGCGGTGCGCGTCCGTTCGTCCACGGAGCAGCAGACGATCGCCGACCTCGTGGTTGGCTTCAACGCCTTCAAGGAGCGGTTCACCAGCAAGGTGACCAAGGAGCGGCCGAATCGCATTCTAGTCGACTACATCGAAGGCCCGCTTAAGTATTTGCACAACGAATGGCGTTTCGAACGTGCAGCAGATAACGGCACCAACCTGTTCTTTTCCGTGGACTTTGCATTCAAGTCCCGGCTGTTCGAAACGCTTGCCGGATCAATGTTCGACCGCGCCCTTCGGCGAATGACTGCCGCCTTCGAGCAACGGGCTGCGACGCTCTACGGCATTAGCAACTCGAGCGCGCAAAGCGCCGCCTGAAGGCGGACTCCGGCTCGGTCGGGCTCTTCGAAATGCTTCTGGTCCGCGACGATCTTCGCGGGATCGGCATCGCGTTCCGCTCGAGCGAAGACCACCGTCCCGACGGGCTTGGCCGCCGTTCCCCCCGTCGGCCCGGCAATCCCGGTGATCGCAACGGCGACGTCCGCATTCGAGGCCAGGAGGGCGCCGCGCGCCATCGCCCAGGCCGTCGCGACGCTGACCGCGCCGAAGGTGTCGACGACGTCTTCGCTCACCTTGAGCTGAGCGATCTTGGCCGCATTGGAATAGGTTACATAGCCCGCCTCGAACACGTCCGAGGAGCCGGCGATCTCCGTAATCGAGGCGCTGACGAGCCCTCCCGTGCAGCTCTCCGCGACGGCGACGCGGCGGCCGGCTGCGCGATTGGCTTCGACGACTTCGCGGGCCTTGTCGACAAGCGTCTTCGAGAGCAGGGCTTCAGACATGACCGGGCATCCGGATGCTGGCGACCGCTTGCGCTGCAATCCCTTCTCGACGTCCAGTGAAGCCGAGCCCCTCGGTGGTCGTCGTATTGATGCTAACCTGCGCCTCCCTGAGATCGAGGATCGTTGCAATTCGTGAACGCATGGCATCGCGATAGGGACCGACCTTGGGCACCTCGGCGATGACTGTGCAGTCGACATGGTCAATGACACCGCCGCCGCCGCGCACGAGCTCTGCCGCATGGCGCAGGAACAGGTCCGATGCCGCGCCACGCCATCGCGGGTCCGAAGGCGGGAAGTGCTGGCCGATGTCGCCGAGCCCCGCCGCGCCGAGGAGGGCGTCCGTGATGGCGTGAAGCACGACGTCGGCATCGCTGTGGCCGGCGAGGCCTCGCGGATGGGCGATCGATACGCCGCCCAGCATGATCGGTCCGTCCCCAGCGAAGGCGTGCACGTCGAACCCCATCCCGGTCGTCGGGACGAGGGACCCGACGAGCCATTGTTCGGCGCGTCGAAAGTCCGCGGCCGTCGTAAGCTTGTCCAGAGCAGGGTCTCCCTCGACCGCCGCAACCGTGAGCCCCGCGGCCCGGGCGACCGTGGTCTCGTCGGTCGGGGCAGGGCCGAACCAGCGGAGATATGCCTCGCGCAAAGCGGCCAGACGAAAGGCCTGGGGCGTCTGCACTCGTCCCAGGCCTGTGCGATCCACTGGAGTCTCCACGCGATCGGTTGCGCGCGCGAGGGTGTCCCCGACCGGCAGCACGGGCGCGGCCCCGTCGAAGAATTCGAGCGGCGCGATCAGGCGGTCGATGACCGCGGCGGGACAGAAGGGGCGGGCGGCATCGTGGACGAGGACGGCATCGCTCGCGATCTCGGCAAGTCCCGCCTGGACGGAATGCGATCGCTCCGTTCCACCCGTAATGTGTCCGAGGCCGAGGCCGGCAAGCGCTTTGGCCGCGCTTTCTTCCTGGCCCGCGCCAATGACCACGCGGACCTCCGAGATTGCGGGATGAGCGAGGAATGGCTCTACCGCCCAGCGCAGAACCGGCTTGCCGGCGAGCTCGCGGAATTGCTTCGGCACTCCACCGCCGAGGCGTTCGCCCTTGCCGGCGGCAACAATCAGCGCTGTGACGCTCATGGCGCGCGCCTTGCCCCTCTCGAGTGCCTTCTGTAAAGGCGCGCCGTCCCATGCAGACGCTGAAGCCCATCAGGATCGGACCGGTCGAGGTCGGATCGCCGGTGATCCTGGCGCCGATGACGGCCGTCACCGACCTGCCGTTCCGCCGCGCGGTGAAGCGCTACGGCGCGGGACTGACGGTGACCGAGATGATCGCCAGCCAGGCGATGGTGAGGGAAACCCGCCAATCCCTCCAGAAGTGCTTGTGGGATCCGTCCGAGGAGCCGGTCTCCATGCAGCTCGCGGGGTGCGAGCCAGAGGTGATGGCCGAGGCCGCCAGGCTGAACGAGCAGCGCGGCGCTGCGATCATCGACATCAACATGGGCTGCCCGGTGAAGAAGGTCGTCAACGGCTGGGCCGGGTCGGCGCTGATGCGCGACCTGACGACGGCGGCGGCGATCATCGATGCGACCGTGAAGGCGGTGAAGGTCCCGGTCACGCTCAAGACGCGCATGGGCTGGGACCATTCCAGCCTCAACGCGCCCGAACTTGCCCGGATCGCCCAGGACCTCGGCGTCCAGATGATCACCATCCATGGCCGCACTCGCTGCCAGATGTACAAGGGCGAGGCGGACTGGAGCTTCGTCCGGCGAGTGAAGGAAGCAGTGACC
>Ga0213875_10002850_pt1 | contig 10134 bp, 8 predicted proteins | sample BarmaccomBMRX_R8_FD_160105 | JGI IMG/M metagenome (GOLD analysis project Ga0213875, IMG submission 160105) | Root-associated microbial communities from Barbacenia macrantha in rupestrian grasslands, the National Park of Serra do Cipo, Brazil - RX_R8 | ecosystem: Host-associated > Plants > Roots... | reverse complement strand
CGGCTGACTGACTGACTTCTGGCCAGCACATGACATCACCCATAGAATTCAGGTCGTCCATGCCTCATCTCTTTGAACCCTTCACTCTGCGCGGCGTCACCCTGCGTAACCGCATCGGCGTCTCGCCGATGTGCGAGTACAGCGCGGAGGATGGCTTCCCCAATGACTGGCATCTCGTCCACCTGGGGTCGCGCGCCGTCGGCGGGGCCGGGCTGGTCATCACCGAGGCCACCGCCGTCGAGGCGCGCGGGCGCATCTCTCCGCAGGACACCGGCATCTGGTCCGACGCCCACGCGGAAGCCTGGGCGCGCATCGCCCGCTTCATCGCCGCGCACGGCGCGGTCCCCGGCATCCAGCTCGCCCACGCGGGCCGCAAGGCGAGCACGGCCCGCCCCTGGGACGGCGGCGCGGGAGTCGCCGACGAGGACGGCGGCTGGGAGCCGATCGCGCCCAGCGCGCTGGCCTTTGCCGACGATTACCGATTGCCCCACGCCCTGAGCCGGGGCGACATCGCGGACATCCAGGAGGCCTTCGTCGCCGCCGCCCGCCGCTCCCTCGAAGCTGGCTTCCGCTGGATCGAGCTGCACGCCGCGCACGGCTACCTCGCCCACCAATTCCTCTCGCCCCCCGCCAACCGGCGCGAGGACGAGTACGGCGGCTCGTTTGACAACCGCATCCGCTTTCTCCTGGAAACCGTCCGCGCCGTGCGCGCCGCCTGGCCGGAGGAGCTGCCGCTGACCGTACGCCTCTCCTGCACCGACTGGGCCGAGGGCGGCTGGACGCTGCCGGAGAGCGTCGAACTGTCGCGCCGCCTGAAGGCCGAGGGGGTGGACCTGATTGACTGCTCCTCGGGCGGGGCCGTGCCGCGCGCCGAGATTCCCGTCGGCGCGGGCTACCAGGTGCCGTTCGCGGAGGCCGTGCGGCGGGAGGCCGGTGTGGCGACGGCGGCGGTCGGCATGATCGCCGAGCCGATGCAGGCCGACGAGATCATCCGCAACGGCCGCGCCGACCTGGTGTTCCTGGCCCGTGAGCTGCTGCGCCAGCCCTACTGGCCCCTGCACGCCGCCCGGGTCGTGCATCAGAAGGACCGCGCGCCGGTTCCCGTCCAGTACGCCCGCGCCTTTGGGGGGTAAGGCGACCAACGGCCCTCTGTGTCGGGGCGACCCGGCGGGTCGCCCCTACGTTTTCACCCGCTCGTATGTCCCCGTCAGGCGGGCGCGGGCCAGCATGTGCCCCTCCATCGCGCCCTCGACCTCATCCCGGTTCGCGCCTTCACGCAGCCCCAGCGTCTCCACGTCCAGCGCATACAGATCAAACATGTACCGGTGCCTGCCGATAGCGGGGCAGGGGCCGCCGTAGCCGGGGGCGCCGAAGTCGTTCATCCCCGGCGTTCCCGCCCTGTCCCCCGCGCCCTCCGGCAGCCGCCCGGCATCGGCGGGGATGTCGGACAGGACCCAGTGCGTGAAGTCCGGCTTCTTGGTCGAATCCGGGTCATGCAGGATCAGCGCATAGCCGCGCGTCCCGACCGGCGCGCCGTGCCATGACAGTTCGGGTGAGCGCCCCTCGCCGTCGCACGTATGCGGCGGCGGGATGTCCCCGCCCTCGGCAAAGGCCGTGCTGGTCAGTGTGAATGCCATCGGTTTGCTCCTCCTGTAGTAGTTTCGGCGCGGCAGGGGACTTTCGGGCCGCGCGTCGCCCGCCGCTTTACGTCCTGTTTACCCGGATGCTGCGCTTCCGATAAGCAGCCCTACAAAAGCAACCGGGTGATGCCGAAGATATGGGCGTGGCAGTACTTCTCGACAAACCGATCTATGCAAGAATTGGGGACTATGTGCTGGTGCGCGTGATCGGACGCGGCACCCACTACACGCTCTTCCAGGCGATGGACCCGCGCGTCGGACGCATGGTCGTGGTCAAGATTCTCCATGCCTCGTCCGCTCCCGGTACCAGCCCGTTGGAATCCGCCGACCCGAACGCGTCTCCGACCCCGGAGGCCGCCCGCGAGCCGGCGCATGTCCTGGAGGCGCGTCTACAGCGGGAGGCGCAGGCCCTGGCGCGTCTCTCCCACCCCAACATTCTCGCCATCCACGACACCGGCGAGTGGGAAGGGCATCTCTTCCTCGTGATGGAGTATCTCCACGGCCATGCCCTGCGCCAGCACCTGGACCTGGGGCCGCTCCCGCTGGAAGAGATCGTTGACATCATGGAACAGGTGGCCGCCGCCGTGGATGCGGTGCATGACCAGGGGATTCTGCACCGCGACATCCGGCCGTCCAGCGTGATGATTTTGCACGACGGGCGCGTCAAGCTGATGGACTTCGGCCTCGCGCGCCAGCCCGGCGACACCACGGTCACTCTGATGGGGGCGCTGGTCGGAGAGCCGGCCTACATGGCCCCCGAACAACTGCGGAACAGACCGGCCAGCCAGGAGTCCGATCTGTGGGCGCTGGGGGTGCTCCTCTATGAGATGCTGGCGGGCCATCCGCCGTTCCAGGGGGCGAATTTTCCGCTGGTGGCGCATCAAATAGTCATGGGAAGCCCCGCGCCCGTGCCCGGCGTGTCCGAGGCGGTTCAGGCCGTGGTGGACAGGGCTTTGGAGAAGGAGCCGGGGAAGCGATATCGTCGGGCGGGCGAGATGGTGGAAGCCTTGCACAAGGCCATCAAGACATCCTCCATGCCGACTCCTTATTCGTCCTCCATACTGACTCTCTCTCGGAGAGAGCCGCGCGGCAGAGGCAGGGTTGTCGCGGCGGTTGGCCTCGGCCTGGTCGCGGCCGCCGTGATCGGCGCCCACCTGGCCGGCCATGCCCCGGAGGCATCTCGGCCTGGCGCAACAGCGGCCGCCGCCACCCGGTCGGCCCTGCCCCTGGCCCCGATCGAACAAGCCTCGCCGGGTCCTGTCCCCGCCGCCGTCCCTGCTGCCTCCAGCAACCCGTCGCCGCCGGGACGAGACGCCGCCCGGACCCTGCCCCCAACAAAGCGCCATCCACGCCGCCAATGAGAACGCAAGCCTGGCCCTCCTGAGACGGGGGGCCGGGAACCATTTTCTGCCCTTTGTCGCTTCCAGGGAGGATCACTCCGACGGAGGCAGACTTTGCAGAAACGCACATTGACGGCCCTTGCCCTGGCGGGCACCCTCGTCGCCGGCCTCAGCGGCCTCGCGCGGGCGCAGACGCCCACCACGCCGACAACCCCGCCCGCCCACCACGGCATCCTCAGCCGCATCTTTCACAAGCCCGCGCATCCCGGCACGTCTCCGGGGATGCAGCCGGGGACGCGCCCCGGCCTGACCCCAGGCACGACTCGGCCCGGTGGGACGCCCTTCCTCGGCGGCATCATCGGGAACAAGAAGACGCACGTGTATCACATGCCCGGCGACCGGGGGGCGTTGCCGTCCGCCGCCAACCGCGTCTACTTCCGCACCGAGGCGCAGGCCATCGCCGCCGGCTACCACCGCGCGGGCGGGAGCCACGCCCGGCCCGGCGGCGCGATCCACGGCCATCGCGGCAGCCTGGTCCCGATGGGCGCACGCTGAACGGTCATGACAAAGCCAAGGCCGCCGGCACATTGCCGGCGGCCTTTCCGTCTGATGTTTACCGAGGATCGCTATTATCTGACTCTGGCGGCGGCCTTCGTGCGGGGCAGACTCGGCCTTACCGGGTCGCCGCTGGAAACACTGTCCCCGGCCGACATGGCCGACCTGCTGCGGGCCGGGCAGGCGGCAGGGCTGCGCCTGCACAAGTTCAAGCGGACGATGGGCCTGCCGCGCGTCCGCCGCGTCCTGGGCCTCCTGCACGGCCTCCGGCCCACGCGCCTGCTGGACATCGGCTGCGGGCGCGGCACGTTCCTCTGGCCGCTGCTGGAGGCGTTCCCCACTCTGCCCGTCACGGCCGCCGACACCGACGAGCGGCGCGTGGCCGACGCGGGGGCCATTCGCCGGGGCGGCCTCACCTCCCTGACCGCCGCGCGGACGGACGCGACCCGCCTGGCGTTCGGCGACAATGCCTTCGATGTCGTCACCCTGCTGGAGACGCTGGAACACATCCCCGATGCGCCGCGCGCCCTCGCCGAAGCCGTCCGCGTCGCCCGCCGCTTCGTCGTGCTCTCCGTCCCCTCCCATGCCGACGACAACCCGCAGCACCTGCACCTGTTCCCCCGCGCCCGGATCGCGGACCTTTTCGCGCAGGCCAGGGCCGAACGTGTCAGCCTAGAAGGCGTCCTTAATCATCTTATCGCCGTGGCACGCCTGCCGGCCGTTAGCTGACGCGCCGCGCCAGCAGCAGGCAGGCGTCATCGCGCAGCGTCCCGCCCGCGAAGGCCCTGGCCTCGGCCATCACGCGCTCCGCCAAGTCCGCCGGGGAGACATCCGGTCCGGCCTGGGTGACGACGCGGCGCAGGCCCTCCAGGCCGAACTGGGAGTCCTCCCGCCGCGCCTCCGCGATCCCGTCCGTCATCAGCAGCAGCGTGTCGCCCGCTCCCATCTGCGCCGCCGCACTCCCGTAATCCATGTCCGGCATCACCCCCAGCACCATCCCGTGCGTCGCCAGAGCCTCCGTCCGCCCGTCCGCGCGCGCCAGCAGCGGCGTCTCCGCGCCCGCCGTTGCAACGGTCAGCACGCCGTTCTCTGTGTCCAGGATCGCCAGCGACAGGCACACGAATCCCTCGCCCGGCTGCCCCTCCCAGAGCGGCGTGTCGCACAGGTAGGCGTTCAGCCGCTTCAGGCCGATGGGGCACGACGGGTACTCCCGCAGGAAGGCGCGCAGCGTGAACTTGGCCTCCGCGATGCGGGCCGCCGCCGGCAGACCCTTGCCGGTCACGTCCCCGACCGCCAGCGCCACCCGCGACCGGTCCAGCAGAAAGGCATCCAGGAAATCGCCGCCGATCTCCATGTCCGCCGTCCCGGACTCGTAACGGCTGACCACCTCCAGGCCGGGGAAGGCGTCGGACAGCGGCATCTGCAGCAGGGAGCGCTGTAGGGTCGCGGCGATGTCGTGGTCGCGCAGGTACGCCGCGTTCAGCCGGGCGGTGGCCGCCGCCGCTTCCGCCTCGGTGCGCCGCTGCTCGGTGACGTCGCGGGCGATGCAGATGATGGCCTCCACCGCGTCCGGGGCCAGCGACAGGGGGGAATAGGTGTACAGATACACCCGCCCGTCGCCCGCCGCGTCCGCAATACGCAACTCACCGGACATGCGCGCGCCCGTCGCCAGCACCTGGGCGCGCTCGCCGGCCAGTCGCGCCGCCAGGTCTGTGCGCAGGCCGATCTCGGCGGCGGTCCGTCCGATCATCGCCGTGCGGGGCAGGCCCGCTACCCGCTCCGCCGCCGCGCTCACGTACAGATACCGCCCGTCAGGGGCGATGACGTAGATCAGGTCTTCGGAGGCGTCGAGGATGGCGTCGAGCAGGCGTGCCTGCGCCTCGGCGGAGGAGGCGAACGTGGCGGGGGCAGGAAGTTTCGGGGTTTGCATGGCGCTGTCTTTCTTAGGCTCCGTCGTTGGAGCTCGCTAGTCAAGACGCTGGACAGGACAGAGAAGCCAAGCGATACTACGCTGTTAGTCCTTTTTGTGCTGCGCGGCGCGAAGGGAGCGGCTTTGTTTGGGTACTGCTCGGAAAGCCCGTCCGCTCTCATTATATCACGGAAATTGTGGGCTGTACGACCAAGCGAAATCGGGGCGAAATTTATTTTTTTCAAAAGGCTTGACAATCCTGGCAGGCCTGTGGTAGAGTGGTTGACGCCTGCCGCCGATGCGGACGGGCCGCCTGTCCCATGAAACGCTATTTGACGCACAATACCATGCCGGCCGAACCCTCAGCGCTCTGCGACCAGAGCGGCCTGTGGTTTCGCGTCGCCGGAGGAGGGGACTGACCGCATCTCGTCGTGACAGGTCAGCCGACCCGCAGGAACCCAATTCCTGAGCGCCCCCTCCGCAAATGAACTGCCGAGGCGGGCGTTTTGCTTTTTGTCCGCCCCGCACAAGAAACGACAATGACGACCCTGACAGTCAACATCCAATTCGCGCAGAAAGAGGGCCAGACGCCGATGCTCTGGTCGCCCGTCGACACATCATGCCTCGCCCTGCGTATCGAATTGAACGGCTATCAGCAGGTGAGCCATTGTGATGACCGAACACGACCGATTGTGTCACCGCCTCCGCGACTGTTCGCCCCGCCCGGGGAGTAGAACCGCACACCAAAGGAAGCCGCCGCACAATCGGTCCCAAGCCAGAGCCTGGGGCCGATTTCTTTTTGTCGGGAGAACAAGCATGAAAAAACGCAGGACCAAAAAATGTGCCGGAAAGGGGGCTGTAGCTTAACGGGTAAAGCGGCGGTCTTTTAAATCGCAAACTCAGGGTTCGAGTCCCTGCGGCCTCATCCTCACGGGGCCCCATCGTCCATGGGTTAGGATCGGCGGCTTTCAACCGCCGGAAGCGGAGTTCAAGTCTCGCTGGGGCTATCAAAAGATTCTTAACGCGCCGGTGGTGAAGTGGTCAAACACGGTTGGCTGCAACCCAACTAATCGGCGGTTCAAATCCGTCTCGGCGCTTCCATCAGAGATGATGACGAGTGGTGTAATCGGCAACATACCTCGCTTTGACCGAGGCATTCCTGGTTCGAGTCCAGGCTCGTCAGTGGCCGCGATGACACACGGGTTGGTATCCAAACTGGTGAAGGAGCCTGACTGTAAATCAGGTGCCATGTGCTAAACGTGGGGGTTCAAGTCCCTCCCAACCCATTACCGAATGTCTGACCTGATCTGTTGAGGCATGGCGTGTCATGCACTAACATGCCCTGACATGAGAATATGCTCCCGTGGCGAAAGAGGCAACGCGGCGCACAACTGGATATGCGCGTCATGGACACTTGATTGCGGAGGCACCTCATAGCGACCCGCAAGGGTGGGTTCAGTAACAAGCAGGGGGAAGCGCGTTGGCGGGTGTCCTAAGCCGGAGACGGCGGTGCGGGTTCGAGTCCCGCCGGGAGCATTTTTCGGGGTGTAGTGAAGTGGGATAATACCTGGCCTGGAACCAGGAGACGCAGGTTCGATTCCTGCTACCCCGATAATACAAAATGACAAGGTTTGTGGCGACCGTCGTTCAGCGGTCAGGACACGCGGCTGTGGCCCGCGAAACGCCGGTTCAACTCCGGCCGGTCGCCCCAAATGTCCATACATCCGGGAGCGTGGTATAACGGCAGCATGACGTGTCTCCAAAACCGCTCGGCGCGGGTTCAAATCCTGCCGCTCCCGTCGTTACAACTTTATGTTTGATTGTCTGGAACTTGTGGTATAATCTAGTTGGCAATGATAGCGAAGAACAATAACCGAAGAATGGCCCATGACCTGCGGGCGCTCTGCTCGTCCCTGGTCGCGTCACGCCTGCTCCACCTCCACCTCCACCTGGCCAGCATGACCCTGTGCCGCTTGGGTTCCAGTGACTTTCGCGCGTGGCCGATGGTGTTGCGGGGAGGGAAGACTTTCACGTAGTCTGTCTCCCCAAATGAAGACATAACACCATCGGCCCCTGCATAGAGCGGCGGGCCGATTTTTCTTTGCTCCGCAGTAGCCTTGGCGGTCAAAGCGTCCCCCTGAAGAGGGGAAGAACCCGGTTCGACTCCGGGCTGCGGAACCACGCCGATGTAGCTCAATCCGGCAGAGCGGCGCTCCCGTAAAGCGACGGTTGCAGGTTCAACTCCTGCCTTCGGCTTGAAACTAAAAAGACACGACCAACGTGGGGGCGCATGTTCTAAGGGCAAGCGATCCTCTCTCGCAAAGAGGATGCTGTCGGTTCGATTCCGACCGTCTCCACTCCTTGCGAAGTTCGTCCAGCGGCAGGACGTCAGCGCGCCATGCTGAAGACGGGAGTTCAAGTCTCCCACTTCGCTTTATTTCTTCAGTTTGCGCCCCTGTACCCCAACTGGGAGAGGGAGCACGTCCAGAGCGTGTGCAGTCGGCGTTCGAATCGCCGCAGGGGCATTTTCAAATCCATCTGTGTGGGGGTGGTGGAACTGGTAGACACCCTGCCATGAGGGGGCAGTGCCTCGGCGTGAGGGTTCGAGTCCCTCCTCCCACATCGTCTTCGCCCCTGTAGCCCAACGGCAGAGGCAACCCGCTTAAACCGGGTCCAGTGAGAGTTCAAATCTCTCCGGGGGCAGGCACACAATGACGTGGCGTAGCCAAGTCTGGTCAAGGCACACGGCCCATAACCGTGCATCCGCTGGTTCAAATCCAGCCGCCACGAGTGATCCTCGGTGATGTAATGGCAGCATGACTCGCTGTTAACGAGTTCGCCCTGGTTCGAGTCCAGGCCGAGGAGTTCTGATCTGCTGTAGCTCAATGGCAGAGCGCCATCCTGATAAGGTGGTAGTTCCAGGTTCGAGTCCTGGCGGCAGAACATCTCACGGGATCGTGGTGCAGCGGTCAGCACACCTGCTTGTCAGGCAGGAGACGCGGGTTCAACTCCCGCCGGTCCCGTCCGTTTTGCCCTCGTAGCTCAGTGGAGAGAGCGCGAGTTTGCGATGCTCGAGGCGCAGGTTCAATTCCTGCCGAGGGCGTGAGGGGGAAGGCGAATCCCGCCGGGGCGGGACCCTGCCTTGAAAGCAGGAGGAGGTGCAAGCCTTGAGTTTCGACTACTCCGCCTTCCGCTGTCCATTTGTCTTTTGCTGTCGTAGCTCAGGGGACAGAGCGCCGGCTTCCGAGGCCGGGCGGCGGGAGTTCGATTCTCTCCGGCAGCACTCACAATGGAATAGGCTCCCGTCGCCTAGCGGCCAGGGCACCTCTCTTACAAAGAGGCAATGATCGCAGGTTCGAGTCCTGCCGGGAGCACTGGGGAAGGTGAATGCGCGGGGGCGCGCAGCCTGTCTCGAAAACAGGACGGTCCGCAAGGACTGGCGTTCGAGTCGCCCGCCTTCCTTTTTCCAGCAGTGGGGAGGGTGAATCTCCGAGGCGGGGAGGCCGCTTGGAAGGCGGCACGGCGCGTCACAACGCTGGGGTTCGAGTCCTCCGCCCTCCGTGACGATGCAATGAGACGTGGAAGGTAAGCGTGTGCGGGACACACGGCCTCGGTGCTAACGAGTGCGCCCGGAAACGGGTGGGGTTCGAGTCCTCTGCCTTCCGTTGCCGATAATCGGGAAACAAGCCATGACCAGAGACTCCCTCGGCGACCGCATGAAGTCTCACTATGAGACCAGGACGCGCTACTACTTGCCCCGGCGCACGTACACGCTGATCCGGGTGGACGGCAAGAGCTTCCACCAGTATACCAAGGGTTGTCGAAGGCCATTCGACTCTCTGCTGATGGAGGACATGGACTTCACTGCCGTTGTGCTCAGCAAAGAAATGGAGGGTGCGGCGCTGGCCTACGTGCAGTCCGACGAGATCAGCGTGCTGCTGACCGACTTCGCCGGGAGGCAGACGGAGGCGTGGTTCGACGGCAGCGTGCAGAAACTGGCCTCCCTCAGTGCGTCAGCCGCGACGGCGCACTTCAACCACTTCCGGCTTCAGCGGGAGGTGTTCAACGCCGAAGACGAAGACAAGGACGTGGCTCTGGCACGAGCGAGACTGGCCTGCTTCGACAGCCGCGCCTTCACCATTCCCGACGTGGTGGAGGTGGAGAACTATTTCCTCTGGCGGCAACAGGACGCGACGCGCAACTCGATCTCGATGACCGCTCAGGCGCACTTCCCGCATGGGCGCTTGCAGGGCAAGTCCTCCAACGAGATGCAGGAAATGCTCTGGCAGGAGAAGGGCGTGAACTGGAACGACCTGCCCGGCGGTTGCAAGCGCGGCCGCTGCGTCGTCAAGACGGCGCGGGTGGCCGATGTTGAGTATGCCGACAAGCGCACGGGCGAGACGCGCCGGGCGGAGGGCGTGGAGCGGCACTCTTGGGAAGTCGTCGTGCCGCCCATCTTCACACAGGATCGCGCCTGGCTGCAAGCGCGCATCCCACGTTCCGGCTGACCTGCTCCCCCAGAATTGGGGGCCGGGGGACCGTCTTCAGGAGCTATTACCTCATGGGCTATGGATTTGACTGCGTTGTTGTTGTGGCCTGTTCCTGGCGGTGCCGCCATCGGCGCTCGCACTGGCCGTTGTGTTCGCCCGCCAGCAGCGAGAAGCGCTCGGACAGGTCGGGCGCGATCCCC
>Ga0213875_10002849_pt1 | contig 10134 bp, 5 predicted proteins | sample BarmaccomBMRX_R8_FD_160105 | JGI IMG/M metagenome (GOLD analysis project Ga0213875, IMG submission 160105) | Root-associated microbial communities from Barbacenia macrantha in rupestrian grasslands, the National Park of Serra do Cipo, Brazil - RX_R8 | ecosystem: Host-associated > Plants > Roots... | reverse complement strand
AACCCTCCGATTAGCTTCCAAATTGGGTTCGTTTCGCTGAAACAGCAGCTCGCCGACCTCCGCTTGCAGGATCCACAAATTGGCTTCGTTCTGCAGAAGCTCCTTCATCCGAATGCGGTACTGCTTCTTATCGCATTGCGCCCGTGGCGACCACACTGCCGGACCACGGCTCGTGTTCAATAACCGGAACTGAATCCCGACAGCATCGGTCAGCTCGCCCATGATCCCGCCGAGCGCGTCGATTTCCCGGACTAGATGCCCCTTCGCAATGCCCCCGATCGCCGGATTGCACGACATCTGCGCGATTAAGTCCGCATTCATGGTCACCATGGCCGTCCGCAACCCGAGCCGCGCACAGGCTCGCGAAGCCTCGCACCCTGCGTGCCCCGCTCCAATAACGATGACATCGAACTTCTGCATGAACGGATGTATTCGTATTTTAGCCGTGCTACGCTGCGCGAGTGAACGTCTTGATCGTCGGCAGCGGCGGTCGCGAGCACGCGCTCGTGTGGCGGCTCGCCCAATCGCCAGCCGTTCGCACTATCTTTGCCTCGCCGGGTAATCCTGGAACCGCATCACTCGGCACGAACTTGCCCGCGCCGGCGTTCGTCTCGGGTCACGCCGATCTCGCCGCAGCGCACAATGTCGATCTGACAGTAGTCGGCCCCGAAGCGCCCCTTGTCGCCGGCATCGTTGACGAATTTCGAAGCCGCGGATTGCGCATCGTCGGTCCGACGCAAGCGGCGGCGCGGCTCGAAGGTTCAAAGATTTTCGCGAAGCAATTTTTCACGCGTGCAGGAATCCCGACGGCCCGCTATCATCACGCAACTTCGGAACGAGAAGCTCTTGACGTCATAAAGTACTTCCGCACACCCCTCGTAATCAAAGCCGATGGGCTCGCCGCCGGCAAAGGCGTCGTTATCGCAGCCAATGAGCATGAGATCCACGAAGCGATCGGCCGCCTGGGTCCCCATCTCGTAATCGAGGAGTTTCTCGAGGGCGAAGAGGTCAGCTTCATTGGCTTCTGTGACGGAACCACCGTGATTCCGTTCGCGCCCACACAAGATCACAAACGCATCCACGACGGTGACGCAGGCGCGAACACAGGCGGCATGGGCGCATATTGTGACAACCGTATTCTCACATCGGCGCAGGGCGGGGAAATCATGGATCGGGTCATGCTGCCCGCCATCGAGCAGATGAAAAAGGAAGGCACGCCGTACACAGGCTTCCTCTACGCCGGCCTGATGATGACTCGCGAGGGTCCGAAAGTACTCGAGTTCAACGTCCGCCTCGGCGATCCCGAAGCGCAGGTTCTGATGCACAGCTTCGAAGGCGATCTCGCAGCCCTGCTCACTGGCGACCTGAAAAATCCAGCGTGGCCGAATCCCTCCGCCTGCGTCGTGCTCGCAGCCGAAGGCTATCCCGACCAGCCCACAACCGGCGACACTATCACGGGCGTCGCTGCGGCGGAAGCCGAAGGAGCAACCGTATTCCACGCAGGAACGAAGCTCGCAAACGGCACGCTAACAACAAGCGGAGGCCGGGTCCTGGGCGTCACCGCCGGAGCCGCGACGCTCCCGGCAGCGCTCGAAACCGCTTACCGCGCGACTGCAAAAATCCATTTCCGGGGCATGCAGTACCGGAAAGACATCGGCCGAAAAGGCTTAGCGCGTTGGTAGTGCCGGGCGTACGGCCGCCCGTTGTGCGCGGGCCACATTGATAAACTGGTTTTTTTCGCGCGTACTCCTAGCCGGAGCGCGCGCAACAGAAACCGGGGACGTAGCTCAGATTTGGATAGAGCAGCCGCCTCCTAAGCGGCAGGTCGGCAGTTCGAATCTGCCCGTCCCTACCAGACTGTTCCAATCTCTAGGAGGCGTTCCTTTTTGATGCACAGCATGATGTCGTTCCTTGCACTCGCGCAGACCCGCGCCCAACAGGCAAGTGGCGAAGCGAACCTCGTTGTCCCGGACCTCAGCCAGGCGACATTTTTCGGCGGCCTTGTCAACGGCCGCGAGCTGCTGCTGTACAGCTTCGTTTTCGTTGCCCTTGGGCTGCTGTTCGGAATCGTCATTTACAGCCAGCTCAAAAATCTCCCGGTCCATAAATCCATGCTCGAGGTCTCGGAGCTAATCTACGAAACCTGTAAGACGTACTTGATCACGCAAGCCAAGTTCCTGATGGTGCTTGAGCTGTTCATCGGCGTCATCATCATCGTTTACTTCGGGTTACTCGAGCATTTCTCGGCCTTCAAAGTCTTCATCATTCTTCTGTTCAGCATCATCGGAATCTGCGGAAGCTCGGGCGTTGCGTGGTTCGGCATCCGCGTCAACACGTTCGCGAACTCGCGCACGGCATTCGCCAGCTTGCGCGGAAATCCGTACCCCTGTTACGAAATTCCACTAAAGGCTGGAATGAGCATCGGCATGCTGCTGGTAAGCGTCGAGCTGGTCATTATGCTCGTGATCCTGCTGTTCATCCCGTCCGACTATTCAGGCCCGTGCTTCATCGGGTTTGCCATCGGCGAGTCGCTTGGCGCAGCGGCTCTTCGCGTTGCGGGCGGCATCTTCACGAAAATCGCCGATATCGGCGCTGACCTAATGAAGATCGTCTTCAAAATCAAAGAGGACGACGCGCGCAATCCAGGCGTGATCGCCGATTGCACCGGCGACAACGCGGGCGATTCCGTCGGCCCCAGTGCAGACGGCTTCGAAACCTACGGCGTCACCGGCGTCGCGCTAATCACCTTTATCGTCCTCGCCGTGCACAATCCGCTCGTCCAAGCCCAGCTCTTGGTGTGGATCTTCGCCATGCGCGTCATGATGGTGATCTCGTCCGCAGTGTCGTATTGGATTAACGGCGCGATCGCAAAGGCGCGATACGCGAACGCAAGCCGCATGAACTTCGAAGCGCCGCTCACCAGTCTGGTCTGGATCACATCGCTCGTCTCCATCGCCGCCACCTACATCGTTTCCCGCGCCATGATCCCCGATCTCGGTGGCGACACGTCACTGTGGTGGAAGCTATCGAGCGTCATCACCTGCGGCACGCTCGCCGGCGCTGTTATTCCCGAATTTGTGAAAGTATTCACATCCATGAGCAGCCGCCACGTTCGCGAGGTTGTGTCGTCATCTCGCGAGGGCGGGGCATCGCTCAATATCCTCTCCGGATTCGTTGCCGGAAACATGAGCGCATACTGGCTCGGCGTCGTCATTCTGGCGCTGATGGTTGCTGCATATGCTGTCAGCACAACCGGTCTCGGCACCCTAATGCTCGCCCCGTCAGTGTTCGCGTTTGGCTTGGTTGCGTTCGGCTTCCTCGGCATGGGACCCGTCACCATCGCCGTCGATTCCTATGGTCCCGTGACCGACAACGCGCAGTCGATCTACGAGCTCTCGACTATCGAGCAGATTCCGGGCATCGAGCAAGAGCTTCAGACGCACTATCACTTCCCGGTCGACTTTGAGCGCGCGAAGGACAATCTCGAAGAGAACGACGGCGCCGGAAACACCTTCAAGGCTACGGCCAAACCGGTGCTCATCGGCACGGCAGTCGTGGGCGCGACAACCATGATCTTTTCGATCATCGTCGCTCTGACGAACGGCCTCCGCCCCGATCTGCTGTCGAATTTATCCATTCTGTATCCGCCGTTCCTATTCGGTCTCATCGCAGGCGGTTCCGTGATCTATTGGTTCACCGGCGCCTCGACCCAGGCCGTCACCACCGGCGCATACCGCGCAGTCGAGTTCATCAAAGCCAACATCCGGCTCGAGGGCGTCACGAAGGCGTCCGTCGCCGACAGCAAAAAGGTGGTCGAGATCTGCACCCGTTACGCGCAGCGCGGAATGATCAACATCTTCTTGTGCGTATTTTTCATGACGCTTGCGTTCGCCTTCGTCAATCCGTATTTCTTCGTCGGCTATCTCATCTCGATCGCGGTTTTCGGCCTTTATCAGGCCATTTTCATGGCCAACGCGGGCGGCGCTTGGGACAATGCGAAGAAAATCGTCGAGACCGAGCTCAAGCAGAAAGGCACAATTCTGCACGACGCGACCGTGGTGGGCGATACCGTCGGTGATCCGTTCAAAGACACGTCGTCCGTCGCCATGAACCCGATCATCAAATTCACGACACTGTTCGGTCTATTGGCGGTCGAGCTGGCAGTTTCGCTATCCGGTGAGCGCGGCTCGACACTCGGCTGGTTCTTAGCCGCTCTCTTCCTAATTACCGCGATGGTGTTCGTATGGCGGTCTTTTTACAAAATGCGGATCGCAGTGTAGCGCGATTTAGAGTAGAATCAGCACAGAACCTACCGTGTTTCCAATTGCGACCATCTTCAGTCCGACCGACATCCTCATCGTCATCCTGATTGCGGTTTTGTTGTTCGGCGGCAAAAAAATTCCGGAACTCGCCAAAGGCTTGGGCGAGGGTATCCGGAATTTCAAAGGATCGATGAAAGACGAGGAGCCACCCAGCACGCGGACGGAAGAACGAAAGCGCGACTAAGCCCTAAGCAGACCATCGCTGTTCGTGGTCTGCCGCTCTAGACGCTTGTCGCGAGCTAGCGAGCGCGGTCGCGGTTAGCGAGCGCCGCCGCCACCCGCTGTCTTCTTAGGCGGAACGATCGAGTCCTTTACCGATTTGGCGACGCGGAATTTCACAACCTTCTTGGCCGGAATCTTGATTGCTTCGCCCGTCGCCGGATTGCGGCCCGTGCGCGCTTTCTGATCCCTGCGCACCAGCCGTCCAATCCCCGGCAGGATGAACACGCCGTTCTTCTTCGTTTCACGCACAGCGAGTTCCGCGAGCGAGTCCATGAAATGCTTCGCCACGCGCGAGTTCACTCCTGTCGTCTCCGCCAGCTCACGAACGATCGCGGTCTGGGTCATTCTCTTCGTTTCGGCCATTCAAGCCTCCTTCGCTAGTTCTGTTGAGGTACAGAGAGCCCCGGGGGATCGAACATTTCTTGTCGAAAATGTTTTTTTGAGCCCTGCGGTCAACTTGATGATAAGTGACGACGCCGCTGTTGTAAAGCAAAAAACCTCCCAAAATGGGCGTTTTTACGTGTTTTTTCGTATCGGACGGCTCCGCAGGCCCTAAAACCGGGCATGCGACGAACGCGCACTCGCAAAATGCGCCGTGGAACAATGGTGCGAATGAGACAAACGTTTAGCCGGGCACTTGCCGCTCTCGCGATTTGTGCTCTCGCCGGAGCGGCACAAACTGTAAGCAACGGAATTTTCCGCATCACGCCGCTACGCCCCGTCGCGGACCTTACGAAGGAAGCGCTCGCCGCGCAGCCGCCCGCCGAAACCGGCGACTTCCGCACGCCCGACCTGGTCGAGCTTACGTCCCTCGACCCCACGATTAAGCTCGACATCCGCTACGCGACGACAGACAATTTTCTGAGCACGCCTGTGTATTCGCAGGCCCGTGCATTTCTGCAGCGGCCCGCCGCGGAAGCGGTCGCGCGAGCGAATCGGAAGCTCGCGCCGATGGGTTACGGCCTGATCATCCACGATGCGTATCGCCCGTGGTACGTCACGAAGGTGTTTTGGGAAGCGACCCCCGACGACAAGAAGAAGTTCGTCGCCGATCCCGCGCAAGGCTCGCGGCACAATCGCGGCTGCGCGGTTGATCTCAGTCTCTACGATCTCAAGACGGGCAGGGAAGTCGAAATGACCGGCGTGTACGACGAGATGTCGGAGCGCTCGTACCCCAACTACACCGGCGGCACCGCCGACCAGCGTGCACGCCGCGATCTCCTTCGCCAGGTAATGGAGTCCGAAGGTTTCAAGGTTTACGAATTCGAGTGGTGGCACTTCGACTACAACGATTGGCAAAAATATCCGATCATGAACGTCGCGTTCGAAAACATCGGAGCGCGCGCCGGTACCGGCAATGCAAGTGACGACCCGCCGAATCTCGCCGCCCGCATTCAAGCCATTATGAGCCGCCCGGAGTTCGCGCATGCACGCTTTGGCCTGGAGTTCTACTCGCCCGATAGCGGCTCCGCCGTTTACAAACTGAACGAGCAGGAGTTATTTGTTCCCGGCTCAACCACCAAACTGCTCACCGAAGGCACCGCGCTCGAGTTGCTCGGCGCAGATTATCGGTTCCACACCCGCGTATATCGCACCGGACCGGTGAAAGGCAACAAGCTCGATGGCGACCTCGTCCTGGTCGCGAGCGGCGATCCCAACCTTTCGAATCGCATACAGAGCGACGGCACGCTCGCGTTTGAAGACGAAGATCATGCCTATGGCGGTCCCGACAGCAAAGGTCTGCCGGGCGATCCGCTTCTCGTTTTGCGGGAAATGGCGCAGCAGGTCGCGAGCAAAGGCATCAAGAAAATCTCGGGACACGTGCTGGTCGACGCGAGCCTGTTCCCTGAAGGCGAGCGCGATCTCGGCACCGGCGTGGTCATTTCGCCCATCGTGGTCAATGACAACATCGTGGATGTAGTCGTCTCGCCCGCAGGAACGGAAGGCGCGCCGCTGCAGCTCGATATCCGTCCGAAAACCGCTTACGTCACGATCCTCAATCAGACGCGAACCGGCCCTGCGGGTTCGAAGCCCGATCTACACTACACGGACCCGGTTCAGAACCCGGACGGAACGAGAACCGTTGCGCTCACTGGAAGCCTGCCGGTGGGCGCTCCTCCGCGTATGGCCGCTTATCGCGTGCCCGAGCCGTCGCGATACGCAATGGTGCTGTTCGCCGAAGCGCTGGCAGAAGTTGGCGTGTCCGCAAAACCCGCTCCCGTTTCCGACAAACCGGATTTCAAGACCCAGCAGCGTCGAGGGATTCCTCTTGCCCAAAAATACACACCCGAAAACATCGTCGCCGAGCACGTCTCGCCGCCGCTGCGCGAAGAGGTGAAAGTCACGCTGAAAGTCAGCCAAAACCTGCATGCCAGCACGACGCCTTATATCGTGGGCGCGCTCGTGGGTAAGAAGGATGTACCCGCGGAACAGGCTGGATTCGACGCGGAACATGACTTTCTCACGAAAGCCGGCCTCGACGTCAAGGGTGCGGCGCAAAGCGACGGTGCGGGTGGCGCCGCCTTTTTCACGCCCGATTTCATGGTCCACTACCTCCTCTACATGTCGAAGCAGAAGGACTACGACGTGTTCCATCGCGCCCTCCCCATACTCGGCAAAGACGGCACGCTCGCGAAAATCCAGGTAAACGCGCCTGCTGCCGGCCACGTATTCGCGAAGACCGGGACCTTTGCCGCTTACGATGCGCTGAACCGGGACGAGCTGGTGACCGGCAAAGGGTTAGCTGGCTACATGGAGACAAAAGATGGGCGAGCGTTGATTCTAGCGCTGTATGTCAATAACGTAGCGGTGTCGCTCGATGATCCGGACGCAGTGCAGAAGGTTGCGGGCGAAGCGTTAGGCGAGATTGCAAACGCCGCCTATGAAGCGCAGCCCTGATGCGTCGCGCGGTGGGCTGCAACACCTGATGTAAGCCCGTTACGCTCCGCAACGGTTGTTGTATCCTCGGCAATTTCGCCGAACTTTGGCGAAACGTGAAGCGTATTAAGGAGAATAATGAACAAATTTTTCCTCGCCTGCTCAGTCGTGGTGTGCGCCGCCGTGCACGCCGAGAGCAACTCGCCGCTGCTCATGCAACAGCCTACGTTGAATGCTACGCACATTGTCTTCTCCTATGGCGGAGATCTGTGGAGCGTGAGCAGGGAAGGAGGAGCCGCCACGCGGCTGACGAGCGGACTGGGGCAAAAATGCAATCCCAGCTTCTCACCCGATGGGAAGTGGATCGCGTTCACGGCACGCTACAACGGAAACGCGAACGTGTATGTCATGCCCGCCGGCGGCGGCCAGCCCCAGCAGCTCACGTATCATCCTGGACCGGATACGGTGCAAGGTTGGACGCCGGACGGAAAAAACGTGCTCTTCCGATCGTCTCGCGACAGCTATTCGATTCGCTTCGAACAACTGTACACGGTTTCCGTGAACGGCGGATTCCCGCAAGCATTGCCGCTGCCGATGGGTTATGAAGGCTCCTATTCGGCGAACGGTGACCGCATCGCCTATACCCCACTCCCGCGCGAGGTCTTTTTTCTCGGAGACACCACGCTGATTCATGCTTACTGGGCTCACTATCACGGCGGCCTCGCCCCCAAAATCTGGATTGCAGATCTAGCGAATTCGCGCGTCGAAGCGGTGCCGCATGAAAATGCGAGCGACTTCAACCCGATGTGGGTCGGCGACAAAATATTCTTCTTATCGGCGCGCACTGAACCCATCTCGCTCTACGCATACGACACGCGCACAAAGAAAGTCACGCGCGCGGTCGACAACACAGGAATGGACATTATGTCCGCGTCGGCTGCAAACGGCGCAATTGTGTACGAGCAGTTTGGATCACTACATCTCTACACCGTCTCTACCGGCCAGCACCGGGAAGTCCCGATCACGATTACCGGGGACTTCCCCGAGGCACGACCGCATTTCGCAAGCGCCGCCGATCGCGTTTTGAATTCCGCAATTTCTCCGACCGGAGAGCGTGCTGCATTTGAAGCCCACGGCGACATCCTCACCGTCCCAGCCGAGAAAGGCAGTATTCGAAACATCACAAATTCGCCTGCCGTCGCAGACCGTTCGCCGGCGTGGTCCCCCGATGGCAGTTCCATCGCGTATTTTTCGGATCGATCGGGCGAATATGAGCTTTATATAAAGGATCAGGCGGGTCTGCGGCAGAGCCGGTCCATCAACCTGGGCAACCCCCCTTCGTTCTACGTCGACCCTGTGTGGTCGCCCGACAGCAAGAAAATCCTCTACCTCGATAAACATCTAAACGTTTGGTACGTGGATCTCGCGAATCCGCAGCCGGTCAAGATAGACACCGACACATATTTCGCGTTCGGCGAAGGCTTAAATCCCGCATGGTCACCCGACAGCCGCTGGATCGCGTATACAAAGATGATCAGCAATCGCATGCGCGCGGTGTTTGTCTACTCGCTTGACACCGGTAAGGCGACCCAGGTAACCGACGGTCTAAGCGACGCCGAATATGCGGCGTTCGACAAGGGCGGCAAATATCTGTACTTCACGGTCAGCACCAACTCCGGCCCGGCAGGATCGCCGCTCGATATGTCGAGCGATGGCCGCGAGATCACGCGCAGCGTGTATATCACGGTTCTCGCGAAGGGCGTTCCTTCTCCGCTCGCGCCCGAAAGTAATGACGAAAAAGCAGAAGCGCAGAATGCCGGGACTCCTCCCGCCGCCGGCGGCCAAAAGAAAGCACCTGAGCCTGTGCGGATCGATTTCGACGGTATTAGCCAGCGCATACTCGCCCTGCCGCTTCCACCGGCGAGATACATCCAACTTGAAGCGGGCAAACCGGGCGAAATCTTTCTGCTCGAGCAGCAGCCCGGACGTGGTGAATCGGCGACGCTCGTGAAGTTCAGTCTCGCGGACAGGCATCCGCTCCCGCTGCTCGCAGGCATTCAGGCCGCCAAAGTTTCATTCAATGGCGAAAAATTCCTTTTCCAGCAGGGCGACAAATGGGGCATCGCCTCGACGCAGGCTCCCGCGAAGCCCGGAGAGGGGATGCTCAACCTGGACTCGATGCAGGTCTGGGTCGAGCCGCGTGAGGAATGGAAGCAGATGTACCACGAGACATGGCGCATCGAACGCGATTACTTTTACGCCACCAACTATCACGGTCTCGACATCGCGGCTGCCGAGCGCGAGTATGCGCGCTATCTGCCCGGCATCGCAAGCCGCGAAGATCTAAACTATCTGTTCCGCGAAATGCTCGGGAAGCTCTCCGTAGGTCACATGTTCGCAGGCGGTGGTGACGTTCCGGCGCCGCCGGCCGCAAATGTGGGCCTGCTCGGGGCTGATTACAAAATCGAAAATGGCCGTTATCGATTCGCGAGAGTGTACAGCGGCGAAAATTGGAATCCGGAGTTGCGGGCTCCGCTGACGGCGCCCGGCGTCGACGTGAGGGAAGGCGAATACCTGCTGGCCGTGAACGGTCGCGAGCTGCACGCGTCCGACAATGTCCATCGACTCTTCCTCAATACGGCGGAACAGCAAGTCGTGCTCAAGATCGGCCCCAACCCCGATGGAAGCGGTGCGCGCGAAGTAACGGTGGTGC
>Ga0213875_10002848_pt1 | contig 10135 bp, 6 predicted proteins | sample BarmaccomBMRX_R8_FD_160105 | JGI IMG/M metagenome (GOLD analysis project Ga0213875, IMG submission 160105) | Root-associated microbial communities from Barbacenia macrantha in rupestrian grasslands, the National Park of Serra do Cipo, Brazil - RX_R8 | ecosystem: Host-associated > Plants > Roots... | reverse complement strand
TGTGATCTTCACGCTGCTCGCGGCGATTGGCCTGGTGATTTTCGTGGTCTTTGTCTTCCTGCAGAGCTGGCGCGCAACGTTGATCCCGCTGCTGACGGTGCCGGTGGCTGTCATCGGTGCGATCGCGCTGTTCCCCGTGCTGGGCTTTTCCATCAACATCACCAGCATGTTCGGCCTGGTGCTCTCGATCGGTATCGTGGTGGATGATGCAATTGTCGTAGTTGAGGCAGTGCAGCGCAACATCGACGACGGGATGAGCCCGCGCGAAGCAACCGTGCGAGCCATGGAGCAAGTGTCCGCGCCGGTAGTGGCGATCGCCTTCATTTTGGCTGCTGTCTTTATTCCCGTGGCGTTCCTGGGCGGAATCAGTGGTCAGATCTATCGCCAGTTCTCGTTGACGATTGCAAGCTCGGTTCTCTTGTCCGCCTTCAGCGCGCTTTCGCTCAGTCCGGCGCTTTGCACGTTGTTGTTAAAGTCGCATACGAAGTCACGCGGTCCGCTGGCCTTTGCTTTCGCCAAGTTTAATTCGGGATTCGAATGGGCCACGAACAGATACTTATCGGGCGTGGCCCTGTTGATTCGCCGGTCGGCACTGGCGCTGGTGGCATTGGCGGTCTTCTGGGTGGCCGGCGCGTGGCTGTTCAAAATACTGCCCTCAGGCTTTTTACCTGACGAGGACCAATCCGCATTTTTCGTCCCGGTTCGCTTGCCGGACGGAGCATCCATCGATCGCACCAGCGCGGCGGTGGCGAAATTGGAGCAGCGCCTGTTGAAAGTGAAAGGCGTGGACACATGGTTTGTAATCGGCGGGACGGATTTCACGACGCAGACTAACGCCTCCAACGTGGCGACCATCGTCGTCATCACGACACCCTGGGATCAGCGGAAGTCGAAAGATTTGCAGCTCAGCTCGATTTTGGCGGCCACCCAGCGCGCCTTCTCCGACGTGCCCGAAGCGTTCACTACTGTGTTTGGGTTTCCTCCCATTCTCGGCTTGAGCAATACCGGGGGATTTCAGTACATGCTTGAAGATCGCCGGGGCGGCGAGCTGGACCAGCTCAGCAGTGTTGGAGACGCCCTTGTCGATGCGGCGCGCAAGCGCCGGGAGATTGGCAACGTGGTTAACACATTCCGCGCGAGCGTGCCTAGTTATAGCATCGATATGAATTTGGACAAGCTGCAGACTCTGGGAGTGCCGGTAGCGGATGCCTACAACACGCTCCAAACATTCTTAGGCGGCTTGTACGTGAACGACTTTAACCGATTCAGCCATACCTGGCAGGTGCTGATTCAAGCTGAACCCGAGTTTCGTAATCAACCTTCCGATATCGATCGTTTCTATGTTCGTAGCCTGGATGGAAACATGGTGCCGCTGGGCACGCTGGCAGCGATCAAACCTTCCACCGGGCCCGAGGTTGTGTTCCGCTACAACCGCTTTCGCGCGATACAGATTTTAGGCTCACCCGCGCCAGGCGTCAGTTCCGGACAAGCTATCGATGCAATGGAAAAAGTTTCGGCGCAAACCTTGCCACCGGGATATGGCTATGAATGGACGGGTACAACTTATCAGCAGAAATTAGCTCAAGGACATGAAGCGGTGATCTTCGGCTTCGCGAGCGTCCTGGTCTTCCTCTGTCTTGCGGCGTTATACGAAAGCTGGTCCATTCCGCTAGCGGTGCTGCTTTCGGTCCCGTTGGGCCTTTTTGGCGCGCTACTCGCTGTATTCTGGCGGAATTTTCCTTACGATGTCTACACCCAGATCGGCATCGTGACGCTGATTGGTCTGGCTGCTAAGAACGCGATTTTGATCGTCGAATTCGCCAAGGACAGCCGCCAACAGGAGAGGATGTCGGTGCGCGAGGCCGCTCTGCACGCAGCCAAGCTGCGGTTGCGGCCGATTCTGATGACATCCTTCGCGTTCATTCTGGGCGTGGTGCCGCTGTTTGTGGCCACGGGCGCAGGGGCAGCGTCGAGGAGATCGCTTGGTACAGCGGTGTTCGGCGGCATGCTCGCGGCGACGCTGCTCGCGATCTTCTTCGTTCCGGTTCAATATTACGTAGTAGAAAGTTTGGTAGAGCGGCGTAGCAAGCGACGGCGTTTCCAAAAGCAAATAGAGCCGGAACCGGTCGAGGCCACCGATTGATGCGGCACGTAGCCGTTCCTTTGCTTCTCGCGCTTGGTTTGTCTGGTTGCCTGGTGGGGCCGAACTATCATCGGCCGGCTGCTACCCTGCCGGCGGGATTCCCCGGCGCTTCTGCAACAAAAGAGTCCATCGCGGACAAAAAATGGTTCGATATTTTCCAGGACGCAACGCTAAAGCACCTGGTTGAGACGGCTCTCGAGAAGAACTTCGACGTGCGAATCGCGGCGGAGCGCGTGTTAGAAGCTCGCGCGCAATACGGAATCACTCGGGCCAATTTGTTTCCGACTCTGGACGCGCAAGGCTCGTTCACGGCCACACGCAGCTCGTCGATCGGATCGTTCCCGTTCATCGCCTCCGGGACCAATCTCGCCACCAGCTATACGCAGGCGGGTTTGCAGTTTGCCTGGGAGCTGGACCTCTGGGGGCGGCTGCGCCGGTTGGATGAAGCGGCGCGCGCGCAATATCTGGCTTCGGAAGAGGCGAGGAATGGCGTGATCATCTCGCTTATCTCCGATGTGATGAACACGTACTTCCAGTTGCGGGAACTGGACCTGGAGCTACAGATCGGCCAGCAGACCAACGGAATCGCGCGCGACAATCTGCGATTGATCCAGGAGCGCAAGAATCGTGGCGCGGCGAACGGACTGGAGGTTCACCAGGCCGAGCAGTTTCTTTACACGACTACCGCTGAAATCGCGAGCGTGCAGCGGTCGATCGCGCAAGCCGAAGATGCCTTAAACCTTTTGCTCGGCAACGCTCCGTCGGAAGTGCAACGCGGCGAGACTCTGGAGCAGATTACCTCGGCGCCCGATCTGCCCCCCGGGCTTCCATCGTCATTGGTCGAACGCCGGCCGGATATTCGCCAGGCTGAGGACAATTTGATTGCGGCGAATGCGCAAATCGGCGCGGCGCGAGCCTTGTTCTTCCCCGATATAACGCTCACCGGACTTCTCGGCAGTCAGAGCCGGTCGCTGGCCGGCATGTTCAGCGGCCCAGCACGGAACGAATTGATTGGTCCGAACGCGCTTTTGCCGATTTTCCATGCCGGACTGCGGGCGGGCGTTCAACTCACCGAGGCTCAACAGCGCGAGATGTTGATCAGTTATCAGAAGGCGATCTATGGCGCGTTGCGGGACGTGGCCGACGCCTTAGCGACGCACACGCGAACACGCGAGCAGCGTGGTGAAGAAGAGAAGCTGGTGACGGCGCTTTCAGAAAGCGTGCGGCTGTCGACCCTGCGCTACCGAGGCGGCCTGGACAGTTATCTGCAGGTCTTGGATTCAGAGCGCGATTTGTTTGCCGGCCAGCTTACGCTCGCGCAATTACGGCTTCTGGAATTGCAATCGGTGGTTGAGCTCTACCGGGCGCTGGGCGGCGGTTGGCAATAGAGCGCCACGCCGGAGCCTAGCTGGCTGAGAACTCGCTAGTAATCTTAGAGAAAATAGTGCTGACCGAGGGCATCAGGGTGGTTGGAAGAAAGCCGGCGACAATGAGGACGATCGCTGCGGCAAGTAGCGCGTATTCAATAAAGTCTTGGCCGCGTTGATTTTTCCAGAAATGGAGTAGTAATCCTCCCATGAAACCATTTTGCGCCGCACGCTGGTCACGAGCAAGTAAGAAACAGCCTTAGTTTTGGTATCCAGCACGTTGTAACCCCTCGATTGAAGATCAGGTGAAAAGAGTTGGAAGGAACTTAGGAACATGACCAAATTCGCTTGAACACGGGCTTCCCATACGCCCCGGTGCTCTCCATAATTGCGTCTTACATTCCTCGCCGGCAATCCAGTCCCGCGCCTGTTTAAGTTCGGCTACTGTAGTTGCGAAGGTGCGGATCTCGGACCGGTGTGAAGTATAACGGGTGAGAAGCTCGGCGAGCGTTCTTGCTTTGGTGAAATACGACGAAAGAGCGCGACTTACGGTTGAAGCAAGAAGGTGACTCACCAATAAGGCCGCGGAAACGGCGCTCCCTCTCAAGGGATTGGCTATCGCAATTCGAAACGCCCGTCAGAATAGAGGTAATAGCGCCTTCCGCGCCAGTGGATGGTATTTCCCGCGAAACCAGCTACCCAAAAAACGAATGCCAGGGAATCCTGCAGGAACAGAAGCAGCCAGCGGGGGCGCGTGCTCAGAACCCAGGAGCAGGTCGCCCAGGCCGCCGCGGCGCGCAGCATTAATGCGATCAGCAGGGCCGGCCACCAGGAAGGACGCAACGGAGCAATGAGCGCAGCGATGGGCAGTGTATGAGTGAAAATCTGCCCAAGATAACCGGCACGACGCGAACGCCGCGTGCTGCGAGCCCAGCGCAACCGGTGGGCGGCATTTTCACGTAGGCTCTCGCTCCCGATATGGTGCTGCACGATGTTACGCGAGAGAATCACTCCGAGTCCGGCCTGCGCTGCGAACTTGCCCATGACAAAATCCTCGGCGAGATACTCCTTCAATACGGCGAAGCCGCCGATGCCTTTCAGCGCGGATTTTCGCGCGGCGATGGTCGGACCCACTGCGAACTTGACGCCCTCCACGAAGCGAGCCACCAGGAGGCCACCCAGGAATTCGGTGTTCATCCCCTCGGCTTCGAGCTTCGACCAAAGACTCCTGCCCGCGGTGGCGCGATAAGGACACGTTGCCAGCGCGACGTGGGGATCGCCGAATTCGCCGGCAATAGCGCGTAGAAATCCGGGCGGGACGCGAATGTCGCTGTCACTCATGACCAGCAAATCGTGATTCGCTTGAGACAGCATGCGGTCCAGGCTGAAGACCTTGGCATTCGCGTAAGGAGGCTCGCCCGTAACAACCAGCCGTACCGCGCGGCATGGGAACTCGTTCCTCAGCGACTCCACCACTTGAACCGCCGGATCACTAATCTCGCGCACTGCAAACAGCAGCTCGAAATCGGAATAGTCCTGCGCAAAAAAGCTACGTAGATTCGCTTCGAGCCCTTCATCGATGCCCGCGAGGGGTTTTAGAACACTGATGGGAGCAAGCTCGGCAGCAGCGGCCGCTTTCTGCGCTAAATAATTGCGCGCGGCGATCACGATCAGCACGCAGTATGCAGTCGTGCCTGCGAGCAGGCACGCAGCGACGATTGCGAGCACCGGCACTTACTCGGTCCGGGCTTTGCTGTCGATGAGCCGCTGGACGCCGGCTAGGAACTCGTCGACTTTCTGCGGTCCCTGATCGCCGTGCTTCCGGTTACGCACAGAAACGGTGCCGTCCTGCGCCTCACGATCGCCCACTACAAGCATGTAGGGGACCTTCTGCAACTGCGCCTCGCGAATCTTGAGATTCACTTTTTCTTTGCGATCGTCCAAGTCGACGCGCAAACCCGCCGCCGTTAACTGCTCCACCACAGTTCGCGCGTACTCCGCCTGGCGGTCGGTGATCGGAAGCACCACGGCTTGCACGGGCGCGAGCCATATAGGAAAGGCGCCTGCGTAGTGCTCAATCAAAATTCCGAAGAAGCGTTCGATGGAGCCGTACAGCGCCCGATGCACCATCAGGGGTTGATGCTTCTTGCCGTCCTCGGCGACATATTCAAGATCGAAACGCCTCGGCAGCGTGAAATCGAATTGAACGGTCGAGAGCTGCCACAGCCGTCCAATCGCGTCCACCAGTTTCACGTCGATCTTTGGCCCATAGAAAGCCGCCTCATCCGGCATCAGCTTTACCTTCATGTTGAGGCGTTCGGTGGCGCGCTTCAGCGCCTTCTCGGCGAGTTGCCATTGCTCGGGTGTTCCGTCGTACTTACCGCTAACGCCGCCGTCCCAGGTGGAAAGCTCGGCTTCGTAATCGTCGAAACCGAAGGTGCTCAGAACATCCATTGCGAACTGCAGACAGTTCACGACTTCATCTTCAATCTGTTCGGGCGTACAGAAAATGTGCGCGTCGTCTTGCGTGAATCCGCGGACGCGCATTAGCCCGTGCATCACGCCCGATCGCTCATACCGGTACACGGTGCCCAGCTCGCCCAACCGGACCGGAAGATCGCGATAGCTGTGCAGCTTATCTTTATAAATCAGAATATGGCCCGGGCAGTTCATCGGCTTGAGCTGATACTCGGCGTCATCGAGCTCCATAGGTTTGAACATGTTATCGCTGTAGTAATTGGCGTGCCCGGAAATCTTCCAAAGATCGCGCCGCATCACATGCGGGGTGTAGACCAGCGAGTAGCCGCGAGCGAGGTATTGATCGCGCATCCAGTCCTCGACGATTTTGCGAATGCGGCCGCCCTTGGGGTGGAAGAAAATCAGGCCAGGCCCGGCGAGCTCCTGGATGCTGAATAGATCCAGTTCCTGACCGAGCTTGCGGTGATCGCGTTTCTTAGCTTCTTCCAGGCGCTGCAGGTAAGCGTCTTGATCCTTTTTGCTGAAGAATGCGGTGCCGTAGATGCGCTGTAAGCGCGGGTTGTGCTCGTCGCCTTTCCAATAGGCGCCCGCCACCGATAGCAGCTTGAATGCCTTGAGACGCGAAGTGGACGGCACGTGTGGACCACGGCAAAAGTCGATGAAATCGGGTCCGAGCGTGTACTCGGAGAAGATTTCGCCGGCGCGTTCTTCAATCAGCTCGTGCTTCATCCAGTCGCCGGCGTACTTCTTAAGCCCGACGTCTTTGGGTATCATTTTGCGCTCGAAAGCGAGGTTCTTCGCCTGCAATTCGCGCATGCGGGCTTCGATTGCTTCGAGGTCCTCGGGTGTGAAGGGCGTTTCGCGCTGAAAGTCGTAGTAGAAACCGGTGTCGGTTGGAGGTCCAATGCCAAGCTTGGTTTCAGGAAACAGTTCCAGAACCGCGGCCGCCAGTAAATGCGCCGTCGAGTGCCGGTAAACTTGGAGCGCCTCCGGATTCTTGGAGGTTAAGATTTCAACTTTGGCGTCTTTTTCGAGCGGACGCGTCAGGTCCCAAAGGTCTCCATCGACCCGCGCCACCACTGCGTCGTCAGCTAATCGCGGGCTGATCGATTTCGCGATATCCATAGGACGGCTGCCGGCTGGAGCGCTGGTCTGACTACCATCGGGCAGCGTAATGGTGAGGGTTGCACTCATGTAAATCTCAGGTTATCAGACCCGTTTGCAACGGGTGGTAACATTGGAAACAGAATGCCTGCCACAACTGAAGCAGGGGTGTTCGACGAGTCCGAATTGCTGGCAAAGGCTCGCGGGGGGGACGCCGCGGCTTTCAACGAGCTGGTGAATCGGTATTCCCGCAAGATCTACCGCCTGGCCAAACACATTACTCAGAACGATACGGATGCCGAGGACGTGCTCCAAGAGACTTTCCTCAAGTCTTTCGAGCACTTAGGAGACTTTCAGGGCCAATCTAAGTTTTATACCTGGATTGTAAGGATCGCTGTCAACGAATCGCTCATGAAGCTGCGTAAGCGGAAGTCCGATCGGACGGTACCGCTCGACGAGCCGCTCGACACCGGCGAAGATACCGTGGTTCGGGAAATTGCGGTGTGGGACGAGAACCCGGAGCAGCAGTATTCCAGGGAGGAAATGGCCAAAATTCTGGACGAAGCCATTCAAGGTTTGAAACCGGCTTTCCGCACCGTTTTCGTCCTGCGCGACATCGAAGAATTGAGCACGGAGGAAACTGCTCAAGCGCTGGGGATTTCGATACCGGCCGTCAAAAGCCGGCTTTTGCGCGCGCGTCTGCAATTGCGTGAGAGGCTGACGCGATTCTTTCGACGGAAAGGGGATGACGTTTTTGCTTACCTGTAAGGAGTTTTTGCAGGAGCTCACCGATTTCATGGATTCGACCGTGGACGCCGAGCTGCGCCGCAAGCTGGAGGCGCATATCAGCGAGTGTCCCAACTGTTTTGTGATTCTCGACACCACTCAGAAAACAATTCGGGTGTACAAGGGAATGCAGCCGCAGGAGATTCCCCAAGAAGTTGAGATCAGATTAATGAAAGCGGTGGAGCGTAAGATTGCGGCCAAGAACGCGGCTGGGCATAAAATCGCGGTCGGGAAGCCGGACGGCAGCTCTTAGGCGCCGATTGCCCGCACCAAAGTGCGGGATAGCTGGATAGAACCGGCGTCGAAGCCCGCTCGCACGAGTTCCTCCCGCACCTGTGCCACTTGGCGCGAATATGCTGGAAACTCCACCAGCACATCCGCTGGCCTATGGTAAAGCTGAGGGTTTACAGGAAAATCGAGCGAAGCCAAGACTTCCAACAACTCCTCTAAACGCCTTGGCTCGGTTGCAATACTAAGAGAAATAAGCTCTCCGTCCCGTCCAAAGAGCGCGGTTTCGGGGGGTAAAGACGCCGGCATGCGTAGTTCCTCTCCGGCGATCCGGTCCCTAAATAAAAATCCCCTGGGCTAGGTGCCACAGGGGGTTAGTTTCGTGAAGACCGACTCACCTTTAGCACTTTTTAGCGTGGTTGCAATTAGTAAGCCCCACCCTGCGGTGGAACCTAAATCAATCCACGGTCCAGTTAAAGAATACCACTAAAGTTCGGTAATTTGCAATGGCATGAGATCCAGATGGCTGCACGATGGTTCAATCTGATATTGTAGGCAGTCTTAAGGAGACCGTATGATTGCCCGGATGAGATGGGGACTTCTGATGCCCCTTCTAACTATTACCTTGTTGGCCCAGCAGCCCCGGCGAGTGGACGACGCAGCATTGAAAAGCGCCGGGAAGAATGGCGAGGAGTGGCTCACCTACGGGTTCACGCCGAGCGAAACGCGCTACAGCCCGCTCGAGCAGATCAATGCGGGCAACGTGAAACGACTGGGGCTCGCGTGGTCCTACGATTTAGGCCCGGGCGGCGGCGGGCAGGAAGCCACGCCGCTGGTTTGGAATGGAACAATTTACGGCATCACGAACTGGAGCGTTGTGTTCGCGGTGGATGCACGCACCGGCAAAGAGCGCTGGCGCTGGGATCCCGAGGTCAATCAAGCCGCCGTACGGCCCAGCATCTGCTGCGGGGTGGTGAATCGTGGGATCGCGATCTATCAGGGCATGATTATTGCGCCGGTGATTGATGGCAGGCTGCTGGCGCTGGACGCTGAAACGGGAAAGCCGGTGTGGGAGGCGCGAGTGGCATTTTCGCAAGACGAGTACACCATCACCATGGCTCCGCGTATCGCCAATGGCAAAGTGATTGTGGGCATCAGCGGCGGCGATCATCCCAAACGGGGCTTTTTCGACGCTTATGATGCGATGACTGGCCGGAGGCTCTGGCGCTTTTACACCATCCCCGGCGATCCCTCGAAGCCATTCGAAAATTCGGCTATGCGTAAAGCTTCTGAGACTTGGGATAGCAGCGCGTGGAAGCTGGGCGGCGGTGGCGCGGTATGGGACGGGATCGCATATGATCCCGACACAGATCTGATTTATGCGGGAACCGGGAACGCCGAACCCTGGCCGGAGGAGTTCCGAGGCTCCAAAGGAAAGGACAACCTTTATGCGTGCTCCATCGTTGCGGTGCATGCCTCCACTGGTGAATTGAAGTGGCACTATCAGGTGGTACCGGACGATACCTGGGATTTCGATAGCGTACAGCAGATGATGCTGGCGGATCTTAACATCAACGGACGGCTGCGTAAGGTGATCATGCAGGCGAGCAAGAATGGCTTTTTCTATGTACTCGACCGCGTCACCGGCGATTTCATTTCCGCGCAGCCCTATGCCAAGGTGAACTGGGCGAAGGGCATCGATCCGAAGACGGGGCGCCCGATCGTGAACGCCGAGGCTCGCTACGCACGTGAGCCGGTCACGATTTTTCCCTCGGCCGGAGGTGCGCACAATTGGTCGCCGATGTCATTCAATCCCGCCACCGGTCTAGTGTACATTTCGGGAAACACGGCCAGCAGTTGGACCTTTGCCAGCGTGGATAAGTACGAGGATAAAACGGACAGGACATCGAACAACGGATTGGTGCGTCCAATGCCCACGCCGCGCGAGAACAAAATTCCGGTGATTGGCCCCGAGCCGCTTCCGGGAACAGGCAGCCGCGGCGCGCTGATCGCATGGGATCCTGTCTTG
>Ga0213875_10002847_pt1 | contig 10138 bp, 12 predicted proteins | sample BarmaccomBMRX_R8_FD_160105 | JGI IMG/M metagenome (GOLD analysis project Ga0213875, IMG submission 160105) | Root-associated microbial communities from Barbacenia macrantha in rupestrian grasslands, the National Park of Serra do Cipo, Brazil - RX_R8 | ecosystem: Host-associated > Plants > Roots... | reverse complement strand
TGACCTACGACCAGCTGATCCAGCGGCCGACGGTGGAGAAGGACATCACGCTGACCTGCGTGTCGGAGGCGGTGGGCGGCGGCTACATCGGCAACGCCCGCTGGCAGGGCGTCTCGCTGCCCGCCGTGCTGCGTGCGGCGGGGGTGCAGGCCGGGGCGGATCAGATCGTCATGCGCGACGCCAACGGGATGACGATCGGGGTGGCCACCGACCCGGTGCTCGATGGCCGCGACGCGCTGCTGGCCGTGGGCATGAACGGCTCGGTGCTTCCGGCCGAGCACGGCTTCCCGGTCCGGGTCGTGGTGCCGGGGCTCTACGGCTACGTGTCGGCCACCAAGTGGGTCGTGGATATGGAGCTGACGACGTTCGGCGCCTTCGATGCGTACTGGGTCAAGCAGGGCTGGTCCCAGCAGGCGCCGATCAAGACCGAGTCGCGGATCGACGTGCCCAAGACGCAGGCCAAGGTGAACGCCGGCCAGATCACCATCGCCGGGGTGGCCTGGGCCCAGCACCGCGGCATCGACGCCGTCGAGGTGTCGGTGGACGGCGTCTGGTACGAGACCAAGCTGCCGGTCCAGGACACCATCGACACCTGGCGGCAGTGGTACTACGTCTGGGATGCCACCCCGGGCACGCACGTGATCCAGGTTCGCGCCACCGACAGGAGCGGGTATACCCAGACCGCGACCGCACGCCGGCCGGAGCCGAACGGGGCGACCGGGTACCACACGATCCGGGTCACGGTCGTATGAGCCAGCCGCTGGTGTGCCTCCCGCTTGGCACACCAGCGGCTCGGGGGCGCGATTCGCTCCGGTCTGCGCCGGCGGATAACGAAAGGGCCGCGCCGCGGCGGCAGCGGTGTTACGGTGGGTCCCGGTTTAGAGCGTTCTTACCTTTTTGTTACCCCCGGGCGAACACGAGACAGCGGCGGACGTCAGGACCCTGAATGAGAGACATGACCTACGGCCCGCCGCGCAGCGGGTGGCTGCCCACGCAGGAACCCTGGCCCTCGGCGACCCCGGCCGGCGGCTGGCCCGCCGCCGGGTCTCCCCCGGACGGGGATGCTAGGCACGGCCGGCACCGCGCGGGACGGCACGCGAGTCCGGGTGGGTTCACGGACGCGGGCGGCTACGCGGGGTCGGGCGGGTACGCGGGGTCGGGTGCCTTCCTGGAGCCGGGGACCGCGGATCTGGCCGGGTACGACAGCCCGGTGAACTGGCCGGAGCCGCGGTACGACGAGGCCACCTGGGACGAGGAGCCGGTCCGGTACGACCAGCCGGCGCGTCATGGGGCGCCGGTGGAGTACGCGGAGCCGCTTGGGTTCTCGGGGCGGTCTGGGGCTCGGGGGCCGGACGTCGATCTGGGGGAGGTGGACTCCTCCGACTGGGGCCATGACTGGGATGGCTACGTCTACCGGGATCCGGGGGACGACGCCGAGGCCGTGGCGGCGCCCGAGCGGCATGAGGCGGACTGGGAGCGCAGGCCGGAGACGATACGGCGCGGGCCGCTGATCGGCACGATCGCCGGGTTGCTGGCGGTGGGTGTGCTGGCCGGGGTGTCCGCGCTGGTCGCGAGGTTCATCGGGCCGCAGGCCTCGCCGGTCAGCGCGCTGACCCGGATCGTGGCGGGTCAGGCTCCGCAGCCGTTGCGGCATCTGGGCTGGGCGATCCTGCTCGTCATCGCTGTCGTGGTGGCCGTCTGCATCGGGAACCTGAGCCGGCGCTCGGTGGTGCCGGGCGTAGCCGGGCTGGCCGGGCTCACCCTGCTGGCGGGCTTCACGGTCATCCTCAGGCCGCACACGCACGCGGTCGACGTGCTGCCCACGCTGGCCGGCGGCGTGGCCGCCATCGCCGACTTCCTGTGGCTGACCCGCACGGCCATCCGGACCCGGCGCCAGGGCGGACACCAGAACCGGCACTAGCGCCGAGGCCGGCTCAGCTGAGCGCGGTCAGCAGGTCGTCCAGGGCGTCCAGGCTGTGCGCGCTCACCACGGCGTCACAGTAGGGCCAGGCGGCGGCCATGCCGCCTACCTCGGGGCGGTAGCGCGAGGACTGCGTGCGGGGGTTAGCCCACACGATCCGGTAGGCCACCCGGGCCAGCCGGGCCATCTGCTGCCCGAGCAGTTCGGGATCCCCGGTCTCCCAGCCGTCGGAGATGATCAGCACCACCGCGCCGCGGGCCAGGCCGCGGGTGCCGTAGCGGTCGTTGAACTCCTTCAGCGCGGCGCCGATCCGTGTCCCGCCGGACCAGTCCGGGGCGGCCTCGCCCGCCTTGGCCAGCATGGTGTCCGGGCTGGCGGCGGCCAGCGCCGGGGTGAGCCGGGTCAGCCGGGTCGCGAAGCTGAACAGCTCGGGCCTGACCTGGGCACCGCGCGCCCGCGCCTGCGCGACCTGCGACTGGGCGCCGTAGAGCACGTACATAAGCATGAGCAGGGCCCGGGCGTACGGCTCCATGGAGCCGGAGATGTCGCACAGCACGACCAGGCGGCGCGGCCGCACCACCCGGGCCTGGTGCGACAGCCGGATCACCTCACCGCCGTAGCGGCGGGCCATCCGCATGGTGCGGCGCAGGTCCGGGCGCTTCCCCTGCCGGGGCCCGCGGAACCGGCGGGTGCGCCGCGGCGGGATGGCCAGGGTCAGCCCCCGCATGAGCGAGACGAGCTGATGGAGCTCGGCCGCGGACAGCTCGGTGAAATCCCGGCTGCGCAGCCGCTCCGTGGCCGCGGCCACCCGGTGCAGGGCCTGCCCCTCGGGCAGGTCCTCGGCGTCGTCATCATCGCCGGAGGGCGGGCCGGCCTCGACCATCTGCGTGCCCGAGGTCCAGCCGCCGGCATCGCTGGCGGACGAGGTGACCGACGGCGGTCCGCTGTCGGCGGCGGCGCGCGGGAATGCCGGCTGGATGGCCGGCAGCTGGTTCCCGAAGGGCGACGGGCCGCCGAAGATCGCCGCGAAGACGCGGTCGAAGGTGGGCAGCTGGCTCGGGTCGGAGACCATCGTGGCCAGGGCGCAGGCACGCAGCTCGGCCAGGGAGGTGGCGTTCATGACCGTCATGGCCCGGGCCAGCCGCTCACAGCGGTCGGGCCCGACCGGCAGGCCGGCGGTGTGCAGGGCCACGCCGAACGCCGCCGCCGTAGCACCGACCTCCGGCGGTGCTACGTGCGCCGGTACCCGGTGGTCAATCAATGGTGCCGACTATCGGGGCCAGTCCGGCCTGGCGTACCGTGTCTTCGTCTTCAGGGTATTTCAGCACGGTGCTGAGGGTCTGGCTGGCGACCGGGACGGCCAGCTGCGGCTCGCCGAACACGCTGACCGCGAACGCCCACGCGATCGCCTCGGAGATCCCCGGCGGCTTGGTCAGGTCCAGGCTCCGCAGCCGCTGCACCGCCGCCGCCACCTGCCCTGCCAGCACCTCGCCCGCGGCCGGGACCCGCCGCCGGATGATCTCGGTCACCCGGGCCGTGTCCGGGTAGGCGATCCAGTGATACAGGCAGCGGCGCTTCAGCGCGTCATGCAGGTCCCGAGTCCGGTTCGAGGTCAGCACCGTCACCGGCGGCAGAGCGGCCTGCTGGGTCCCCAGCTCCGGGATGGTGACGGCGGACTCGGCCAGCAGCTCGAACAGGAACGCCTCGAACTCATCGTCGGCCCGGTCGACCTCGTCGATGAGCAGCACCGCAGGCCGCGGGCCTGGGTGCAGCAGCGCGGCCAGCAGCGGCCTGGACAGCAGATAGTCCCGGGAGAACAGGTCGCTGTCGCGGATGTGCTCCCCGGCGGCTTCGGCCAGCCGGATCGCGAGCAGCTGCCGGGGATAGTTCCATTCGTACAGCGCCTCGGAGGCGGTGATGCCCTCGTAGCACTGCAGCCGGACCAGCGGCGTGTCCAGGGCACTGGCCAGGGCCTTGGCGGCCTCGGTCTTGCCGACGCCGGGCTCGCCCTCGAGCAGGATCGGCTGGCCCATCCGGACGGCCAGGAACAGCGCAGCGGACAGCTGCTCACCCGCCAGGTAGCCCACACCACCCAGCGCCTGGGTCAGCGTCCCGACCTGAGGAAACCGGGCATCTAGATCATCGGTCACAAACGCCGAGTTTATCTACCGGCCGCCGATGTCCTCGCTCCAGACTTGCGGATACCGCTCCTGGAACTCGCGCATGGCGGCGACGCAGCCGGGGTCCTCGAGCAGGACGATCTCCACGCCGCGTTCGGCCAGGAAGCCGAGGTCGCCGGCGAAGGTCTGGGCCTCCCCCACCACGACCCGCGGGATCTGGAACAGCAGGATCGCCCCGGTGCACATCTGGCACGGCGACAGCGTGGTGTACAGGGCCGTGGCGGCGTAGGAGGGCCGCCGCCCGGCGTTGCGCAGGCAGGAGATCTCGCCGTGCGCCACCGGGTCGCCCTGCTGTACCCGCTCGTTGTGCCCGGCCGCGATCAGCTGACCCGCCTCGGCCAGGACCGCGCCAACTGGCACGCCGCCGGCTTCCAGGCTCTCCCGGGCCTGGACCAGGGCCAGGGCCATCATGTCGCGGTCGGTCTGGCTGGCTTGCCCGTATCCCATGGCGGCTTACGCTACCGGACCGGGCCCCGGCGGTTTGCGCAGGCACCAGACCACGCCGGTGCCGGCGCCGGCCGCCGCCGCCGGGGGATCGATGGGCCGCCGGCCGGTCGAGGTGAAGCCGAGCTTGCGCGGGATGCCGCCGCTGGCCACGTTCAGCTCGCCGTGCACGATCTCGACCCGGTCCACGCCGGGCAGCCGGAAGGCTTGCGCCGCAAATGCTCCGCGGGGGCGGTGGTGACCTGCAGCAGGGCTTTCAGATCGCCCGTTCGGTATCTGCATCGGGTGACCGGGCCGTGCTCGATCACCTCGTCCGGGTGGGTGCTCACATCGGTTCTCCGGTTTAACGCCTCTGGCCAGTCGTAGCGCAGCTCCTCGCCGACCCGCAGCCGGGCCCAGCGGGCCGCCTCGACCTGGAGCTTGCGCGCCGCCACGGCGATGACGACCGGGTCCACCTGCTGGGCCGGCAGCCCGGTCAGCTTGGCCCGGGCCAGCCGGCGGATCCGGTCCGGGGTCAGGTCGTCCAGGGCCGCGGCGCTGGACACCAGCTCGGCCAGCTGGCGGGCGCGCGGACTGCCAGGGGCCTTGCCGGTCGCGATGCCGCCCCAGATGCCGTCCGGGATCCGCAGTTCCCGCTCGACCACCAGCTGCATGATGTCCGGGGGCAGGCCTGGACCCGCGGTGCCGGTGTCGCGCCGGCAGACCACCCCGTCGTCGCGTTCCACCAGCGCGTATGCACGCTGGTGGTCCGGCAGCCGGGGAAACCTCACGCGCATACCCCCACTATGCGGACGCACCAGGAGAGGCGCCTAATGGTTTTCGCGCGCGGACGGCGGAGGCGTAGGGTGGCCGATCGTGGCAGGACGCGGCACCACGGCGACGCTGGCGCTCGAGCGCGCCGGGATCGCCTTCACGGTGCACGAGTACACCCACGATCCGCGGGCCGCCTCCTACGGGCGCGAGGCGAGCGAGGCCCTGGGGGTGCCGGCCGCGCGGGTATTCAAGACGCTGGTCGCCGACGTCGACGGGCGGCTGGTGGTCGGGGTGGTCCCGGTCGAGGGGCAGCTGGACCTCAAGGCGCTGGCCGCGGCCGCTGGGGGCAAGAAGGCGGCCATGGCCGCACCCGCCGCGGCCGATCGGGCCACAGGGTACGTGACCGGCGGGATCTCCCCGGTCGGCCAGCGCAAGCGGCTCCCGGTGGTGCTGGACGGATCCGCGATGGAGTACGCCACCGTGTTCTGCAGCGGAGGGCGGCGGGGGCTCGAAATCGAGCTGGCGCCGGGGGACCTGGTCAAGGTGACGGACGCGGTGGTGGCGAGCATCGGGCGCGCCTGAGCGCTGGACCTGGGCTGGGCGCTGGGCGGGAGCGGGACTGGGCGCCTCGCTAGTCACGCGAGTCACATTCGTCCCAAGAAGGACGATTTGCCGTCGTTTTGCGGTGTCATAGCACCGGAAAATGCCGGCAAAGCGGGAGCCGGGCGCGCGGGTCAGAGGCCGGTGAGGGCGAGGGCGGGGATGAGGACCGACGCGGCGGTGATTGCGAGGACGAGCGCGGCCAGGGTCAGGCTGGTACAGATCCGGCGGGCGCGGGGTGGCGGGTCGGCCAGGCGGTGGACGCGGACGGCGACGATGCCGCCGGTGGCGGCCAGCCAGGCGGCCGGTGTGGCCTGCGCGAACGCTGCGCTGCCTGATGTGACTGGTGCGGCGCGGGACATGGCGAGGAGGGCGGCCATCAGGGGGTGGCGGCCGCCGCGGCGGGCCGCGATGTCGTCGGCGCGCATCTCGGCCAGCTTGGCCACCGCGCTGGTGCCGCGGGCGAACAGCGGGATGACCGGGACGGCGGCGGCCAGCGAGCGGGTCACCGCGAGCAGCAGGTGATGCCGTCCGGCCAGGTGCGCGCGCTCGTGCGCGAGCACGGCGCTGAGCTGCTCGGGGTCCAGGACGGCGAGCGCGCCGGTGGTGAGCACGATGGTCGGCGGCCGGCCGGGCACGCAGTAGACGGCGGGCTGCGCGGCGTCGAGCACGAACGCGGGCCCGTTGACCCGGCGGCCGGTGATGCGGGCGGCTTCGGCGTGCGCGCGGGTCCGGATGCTGGCCCGGCGCAGGCTGCGGCCATAGCGCCAGGCCAGGAACAGCAGCAGGATCCCGCCCAGGAAGGCGACGGCGGCCAGGCCGAGCTCGTAGGCGGCGCTGCGGTACAGCGCCGGCGGGCACGCGTTCGCGGTCACCGACTCGCACACGGCGCGCGCGAAGGCGGGCCAGCCGCCGATCGCGACGCGGGCCAGCAGCGCCAGCGCAGCCGTCGCGGACGCGACCGCGCTGAACATCGCGGCCAGCCAGGCCGCCAGGCCGAGCCGCGGGCTGATCCCCTGCTCGGACAGCCGGACCAGCACCAGCGGCAGCACCCACGCCACGGCCAGGGCGTAGCAGAAGACCTCGAGGGCGGCCCTCATCCGGACCGCCTGCCGCGCAGCTTGCCGAGCACCGTCCGCAGCGCCTCGGACTCCCCGGAGCCGATCTGGGCCACGAAATGACTCAGCACCGCCTCGGCGTCCCCGCCGTCGGACAGCGCCTCGCGCATCAGCCTGGCGCTGTACTCCTCCCGGCTGGCGGTGGCGGTATAGCGGTAGGCCTTGCCGTCCCGGACCCGGTCCAGCCAGCCCTTGCGGTGCAGGTTGTCCATGGTGCTCATCACGGTCGTGTAGGCGATGGTCCGCTCGGCGGCCAGCTCGTCGAACAGCTCGCGCACGGTCACCGGCCCGGCGTGATCCCACACCCGGTGCATGATCACGGCTTCCAGCTCACCGAACCCGCGCACTCTCGCCTCCCCGCGTCGTTACCCGAAGCATAGGCAAAGGCAGCCGTAGATTTCTACTGCCTCCGTACGTACTATCTACGTACGTAGACCGTAGATGGAGGCGCGATGGAAAACGCGGCAGGGGCGAAGGCGGGGACCCGGGCGAACCTGAGGGCGGGGAACGCGCGGCAGAAGATCGCGGACCGGCGGGCGGCGGAGCGGCGGGCCGCCGCCCGCAAGCGGCTGCTGCTGGCGGGGGGCACCGTGACGTTGGTGATCGCGCTGGTGGTGGCGCTGATCGTGGTGAAGCTGAACCAGTCTCCGGTAGCCGCGGCGCCGCCGGCCAGCGCGGGTGTGACGGCGCAGGTGCAGCAAGAGGTCACCAGCGTGCCGGCGTCCGCGTTCGACGCGGTCGGCGCGGGCTCGGCGGCCGGGCTCAGCACGGTGGCCGGCCAGCCCGCGCTCACCTCCAGCGGCAAGCCGGAACTGCTCTACATCGGCGGGGAGTACTGCCCATTCTGCGCGGCCGAGCGGTGGGCGCTGGCCGCCGCGCTCAGCCGGTTCGGCACGCTGTCCGGGGTCAGCCTGATCCACTCCTCCCCCAGCGACGTGTACGCCAACACCCCGACGCTGTCGTTCGCTCACGCCCACTACACCAGCAAGTACCTGGCCTTCGACCCGGTCGAGTGGTTCGGCGAGGGCACCGACGCGAAGACGCCGTTCGGCCACGTCTACCTGCAGCAGCCGACCGCGCAGCAGCAGGCGCTGTTCACCAGGTACGGCAACGGCTCCATCCCGTTCGTCGACATCGGGAACCGCTACTTCCTGTCCCAGGTCCAGTACGCACCCTCGGACCTGGGCGGCATGAGCTGGACGCAGATCGCCGCGGCCATGCGGGACCCCTCCAGCGCGGTGGCCAAGGACATCGACGGCGCGGCCAACGCGATCACCGCGGACATCTGCGCGATGACCGGCGGGCAGCCGGCCGGCATCTGCCATTCCGCCGGGGTGCAGGCGGCGGCCAGGGGATGACGTGGTGGCCAGGAGGTGACGGGGCGACCGGGGGGTGACAACGGCGGCCGGCCGGGGCAGGAGGATGCCCGGCCGGCCGCGTTCGCCGTCGTGGTTCTAACTCGCAGTGAACTTCCACTGCTGGTTGCCCGGGAACTTCCCGCCCCGGGTGACCGTGGTCAGCTGCTTGCCCTTGCCGTTGGACTGCAGGATCCGGTGCGTGGCGGCGTTCGTGAAGGTGGAGTACCCGGTGTAGTCCGTCCTGGTGGCGACCCACCGCTGCCGGCTCGACCCGTTGCACGCCTGCAGCACGACCTTGCCGTTGCCGGGGTCGGCGGCGCACATCCCCGAGATGGCGCCGCGCGGGGCGAACACGAACATGACGCCGTTGGCCGGGACACCCCGGTAAGCGAGCTGGAACCAGTCGGTCGCCGCGTCCTTGCTGGAGTTGGTCCAGCCGATGACCTTGTTGTTGGCCTTCGCGCTCGCCCCGGAGGAGTCCAGCACCAGCGCCGGAACCCCCAGGCTGGCGTTGTTCACCTCGTTGCCGCAGTAATCCCGGTACGCGCCGGCGGTGCATCCCGGCGTGGACGCCTGAGCCGCCTGAGCTCCGAACACGAGGCCCGCCGCCGTCGCCGGCAGGGCCGCCGCCATCAGCAGGACCTTGATGCGCCTGATCATTTTCCTGACCCCTTTCGATGGGTGGTATAAGTCCACTGTTAGCTAGGTCACACGCATGATCCCTAGGGAGAGTCCCTAATTCGCGGCGGGAGGTGAGCCTATGGAGTGGTTCGTCACGGCACCGAACGGCCGGACGCTGGCGGTCGAAGACGCCGGTGATCCCGGCGGGCGGCCGGTCATGGTGCACGTCGGCACGCCGGGCGGCCGCCGACTGTACGGCCAGCACATGATGGCCGCAGCGAAACACCGCGGCCTGCGGCTGATCAGCTACGACCGGCCGGGTTACGGCGGGTCGACCTCGCAGCCGGGGCGGTCTTTCGCCGACACCGCGGCCGACGTCCGGGCCATCTGCGCGGACCAGGGCATCACCCGGCTGCCGATGTTCGGGTCCTCGGGCGGCGGGCCGCCGCTGCTGGCCTGCGCGGCGCTGCTGCCCGACCTGGTCCCGGCCGCGGCGGCGCTGGCCTCACCGGCGCCCATCGACGCCGAGGGGCTGGACTGGCTGGCAGGCTTCAGCGCGGAGGCGGTGGAGGAAGTCCGGGTGATGCAGCAAGACGTGCCGGCCGCCCGCGCCTACTTCCGCCGGGAGTGCGACGCGATCCTGAATGTGCCGCCGGAGCAGGCGGCCCGGGACAGCCAGTGGCGCACCCCCGGCGCCGACCTGGCCGTGCTCACCGAGGAGTTCGCCGCCATGCAGCTGGCCCTGGCCCCCGGGATCGAGGGCTCGTGGGAGGACTGCGTCGCGCAGATCACCCCGTGGGGGTTCGACGTGGCGCAGATCGCGGTGCCGGTGCTGCTGCTGCACGGCCGCGAGGACACGGCCGTGCCGTTCGCCCACGGCCAGTGGCTGGCCGCGCATATCCCCCGCGCCGAGACCCGGTTCTACGACGGCGAGGGGCACGACCTGCGGGAACGGCACATCGAGGAGATCATCGACTGGCTCACGGACCGGTGACGCCCTTGAGGGTCTCTGGCTTGATGAAGCCGAACAGGTAGCCGGCCACCCGGCGCATCTGGATCTCCTCGGCGCCCTCGGTGATCCGGTACCGGCGGTGATGCCGGTAGATGTGCTCGAACGGCATGTGCCGCGAGTAGCCGAGACCG
>Ga0213875_10002846_pt1 | contig 10141 bp, 5 predicted proteins | sample BarmaccomBMRX_R8_FD_160105 | JGI IMG/M metagenome (GOLD analysis project Ga0213875, IMG submission 160105) | Root-associated microbial communities from Barbacenia macrantha in rupestrian grasslands, the National Park of Serra do Cipo, Brazil - RX_R8 | ecosystem: Host-associated > Plants > Roots... | reverse complement strand
CTAAATCCACCGCTTGCAAAGCCTGGCGGGCGCGCTCAAGACGTTCGTGTGAGGATAAGCCGGCGTAAATCAAGGGCAGCTCCACGTTGTGCAGAGCGGTCGCCCGGGCGAGCAGGTTGAAGGTTTGAAAGACGAATCCGATCTCCTTATTCCGTATACGCGCGAGCTCGTCGTCTTCCATGTCGCTCGCCAGCTTGCCGTTCAGGTAGTACAGTCCTTTGGTGGGCGTATCCAGGCAACCAATCAGGTTCATCAACGTCGATTTGCCGGAACCGGAGGGGCCCATGATCGCCACGTACTCCCCTCGCTTAATCTGGATGTCGACACCTGAGACCGCATGTATCTCCTGGTCTCCCATGATGTAGGTTTTCCAGAGATCATAGGTTCGAATGACGATACTTTCGCGCCGGAGTTGCTCGCCGCGTTCCTCGCGCTCCTTCGCGCTGAGTTCGGCGACTGCTGGTTCGGAGGCTGCCATGGCTAATTGGATACGGGTGAGCCGCTAACTCGCTGCTGGACTCGAGGGAGCCACAGGGCCCTTATTGTCCACCTTGACCTTGGCCTCATTTCGAAGCGTGCGAATCACCTGATAACTTCCGGTTACAAGTTGATCGCCATCTTTTAGCCCGTTCAGCACCTCTATATCGGTCGCGCCCGTGATGCCGGTTTTGACTTCGCGGAAGTCCGCTTTGCCGTTATTGACTACAAATACACCCTGCAATTCTTCTTTGGCCGCCTTCTGCGCGGCGGGATCGAGAACGGGTTGCTTCTGTCCAGGTTTGGGCTGTGTCAATTGACCTTTCTGGCGTATGGTCAATGCCTGGATCGGGATCGCCAACACGTGCGATCTCGTCGCGGTCGTGATCTTTGCCGTGCAGGATAGCCCCGGGCGCACCAGATCCTGGGGAATGTCGAGCGCAATCACAACTTTGAAATCCTTGGCTTCCTGACTCGAGGTTTGGCTTTGCGATGCAGCGACGCCGGTGGACCGCACAATGGCTGTGTCGCCGATTTCGGTGACCCGTCCCTTGAATGTCCGGTTGGGTATCGCATCTATTGTAACTTCGGCGGGCTGGTCCATCTTGACACTCACGATGTCGGTTTCATCGACATGCACTTCAGCCGTAATGATCGACATGTCAGCGATGGTCATGATGATGGAGGAAGTGGAGCTCTGAATTCCGGGTACAACCGTTTCACCGACCCGAACCGGCAAATTTGTGACTACGCCATCCAATGGGGCGACTGCGTCAAACTGCGACAGGACGTTCGCCGTTCGGGAGACCATGGCTTCTTCTTGGGCTACCTTCTTTTGAGCCGAGCCTAATTGCGCGGACGCTTGAGCTTGCTCCGCCTTGGCCTGATCGACCTTCTTTTCAGACTCGAGGAGCGTGGCGAGAGCCAGATCGTAGGCCACCTTCTTGGCCTCGAAATCCTGCGCCGAAATCAATTTCGCATCGAACAGATCCTGATTGCGCTTCAGATCGATTTTCTTTTGCGCAAGATCGGCGCGGTCGTGGTCCACTTGAGCCTGCGCGACGGCAATATTGTCCTCCAGGGACTTTACATTGGCTTCGCTTGCGGACGAATCAGCCAGAGCGGAGTTCAGAGCCGCCTGTTGCATCTTGAGGTCAGCCTCGGGCTGAACATTCTCGAGACGCGCAAGCACCTGTCCTTTTCTGACATGGTCGCCTTCTCGCACCAGAATTGCGGTGATGGGCGCGGGGCCTTGTGACGCGCCTATATTGATGTAAGTTTTGGGCTTAATCTCGCCAGACGCGGTGACCACGGCGGTTAGGTCCGTGCGGCTTACTTTTCCGGTCTGAACAATGACGACGCCGCGTTCGCTGATCTTTATGCTGGCGAACACACCACCCGCGACGAGCACCAGCAAAGCTATCAAAATGACAATTTTCCACTTTTTCTTCAAAGTTGGCGCACTCTCTCCCGCTCATTGCCAGACGGAAACAGGCCGGCAAATGTTCCCGCTTTGTGAGGGTTTAAACTTCGAATGTAGCATGCTACGAACCGGGTCCCGTTGGGTCGCTAAGCGGGCACCAGACCCATAACCGCCAAGCGGCTTACGCGCGGGCCGGGCAGGATGATGCCGCTCAGATTCAGCGGATCCGCATTCGATACTGTGACGACCGCAGCTTTCTCGGATTCACGGCGGATCAGCCGCAACAGATCGAGAGCCTCAGGCCGGGCGAATTGCTCGCCCGTCACGCCTGAAACGAATCGCCCGCCTCGAATTTCGCCGCGCGCTTCCATTCTTCGGAGAATGGGCAGTAATTCCCTCCAGGGCGGAGCGAGGGTTTCGCGAACCAGCAAGTCACGCACCAGGACTCCCCATCGCGCAAGCAACTGGCGCGCGTAGCGTTCGGTCCGTTCTGCAGGACTTATCGCCGGAGAGTCGCGGCGCAGCACCGCCCACCTACCGGCAGCATGACGCGGCCGTTTTGCGCTGCCGCGGCCCTCACCACGCCGCCGTTTTGGATCGATCAGAGCGCGCAAGTTATCGAAACCGTCTGCGGTGACGAATCCTCCGGCTAACAGTTCCCAGAGCCCGTCTTCCACTTCACTTGCCAAGCGGCCGGTCTGGCGCACTAAATCCGCAAAGAAGCTGGCGCCCGTGCGCTCCAATGCAAGCAATATATCTCGCGCTGGATGGGAGAGCGCCGACTGGTCGGCCGGACTGCTCCGACCCATTAACCAATCCGCATCTGCCCGGAGGAAAAGTGTCACGGGAGCGATCCGGGTTGGGCGCACGCGACGGTTTTCCGCGATGGCCGGATGTGGCGACACGCGCGCCCACATCACTTCGCCGGCGAAACAGAGCTCGTCGAGAAAATCAGGATCGTATTTGGCGATGCGCCTTGCGAGGATCTCCGATTCCCAGGCCGCAGCGGGAATTTCATAACCTTGCAACTGCGTGATGATTTGGAGCGTTCCATCCGCGCCATGCAATTGGCTACCGGGCGCGACGTGCTGCCAAGCATGCAGGAAGCGATCAAAATCGAGAGTGGTGACCGGTTCAATCTCGCGCCGCAGTTGGCCGAGCGTGGCGCGATGAATGCGAGCCAGAATGCGGCGATTACACCATTCGATCTCGCCGTCCGTGTTACGAAAATGGCCGCGCAGCACCTGCCCTTGCGCTTCGAGCCGGAGCAGCGCCGCTTCAATCTCTTCCGGAGAAAATGCGAGCTTCTCTGCAAGTGAGCCGACCGTGGTGGGTCCAATAGACTCCATCCAGCCGGAAACGACTGCAGCGGGTTCATCGGCGATGTCGATTCGCTCGGTGGCAACCCAAAAATCTGCGCCAGCGCGGGTAACGGTGGATACGCGGCCGGTTGCAGCCAGCTCGTCGAAAAAAGCCTGCCATTCGGGAACGGGCGGCAATCGTATCACCGTGAGCAGCGCATCGTGCAACTCATCCGCATCACGCGCTTCCGGCCAGGACTCAGCTGAAATCCGATCGATCACTGCCGGATCCAGCACACCCTCTCCGCCGGTCACATCGCTTCCGAGCCTTTGCCGCAGTTGAACCGCGCGAGTGCGGCGTTCTTCTAAAGGAGCATCATCGAGGTAGGCGTACGGGTTCGCGTTCAAGATCTCGTGCGAGAACTGCGAGGCTTGGGCCGTATCGATTGCGACGGTCTTGATGCGACCGTTTTCAATACTTGCCAAGATGTCGCGCAATCCGTCAATGTCCATGGCCTCGGTGAGGCAGTTTTCGATGGTTTCCTTTACCAGCGGATGATCTGGGATGCGAATCGGGCCGGTCAGATTTTCGGCGCAGGCAACCTGATCCGGGAAAACCGCCGCAAGCAGATCGTCGGCACGCATCCGCTGGATCGGCGTTGGCACCCGTGTTCCGTTACGGAAGCGCAAGATGGCCAGCGCTCGGGTTGTGTTCCAGCGCCAGCGCGCGCCAAACATTGGCGCAGCGAGCATCGCTTGCCGTAATACGTCTTCTACCGTTGTAGATTTCAGAAAGGCGAACACCAGATCAAGCGGAAACGAATGTTGATCGCTCAACGAGAGCACCAGACCGTTGTCTGTCGCCGCAGCCTGCAATTCGAAATTGAAGGTGCGGCAAAACCGCTTGCGCAAAGCGAGGCCCCAAGCCCGGGTGATGCGTGAGCCGAACGGAGCGTGCAGAACCAGTTGCATTCCGCCCGCCTGATCGAAGAAGCGTTCGGCGACCACGGTGGTTTGAGCGGGCAATGCGCCTAATTCGAAAGCACCCGAACGCACATAAGTGGTCGCCTGCCTGGCTCCGCCTTCATCGAGACCGCATTGCTGAATCAAGAATTCCGGGGCGGATTCCGGTTCAGCGATGATTTGCTCTCGAACATGCGCTACTTCTGCCGATAACTCGCGCGAGCGGCCGGGCGCCTCGCCTAACCAAAAGGGAATCGAAGGCGCGGCGCCGTGAGCATCTTCAACGCGAACGCGCCCGGGTTCCACTCGCTTGATCCGCCAGGAATGCGTGCCGAGCAAAAACACATCGCCAACCAGACTCTCCACCGCGAAGTCTTCGTCCAGAGTGCCGACGGATTTGGCTTCCGGTTCGACGATGACCGTGTAGTTCGCGTTCTCGGGAATGGCTCCGCCGGAGGTAATCGCAGCCAGTCGCGCACCGCGGCGTCCCTTCACGCGCCCATTTACCCGATCGCGATGCAGCAACGCGCCGCTTCTGCCGCGAGAAGTTGCGATTCCCTCAGAAAGCATTTCGATTACGGCGTCGAAATCTTCGCGATCGAGATGGCGATACGGATATGCCGAGCGGAACAGCGCATAAAGATCATCCTCTTTCCATGGCTCCGCGGCGGCTGCGGCGACGATCTGCTGCGCCAGAATATCCAAAGCGTTCTGCGGAATCTCGATCCGTTCGAGCTCACCTTTGCGAATGGCGGAGACAAGCGCGGCGCATTCGACGAGTTCATCGCGGGTGGTGGCGAAGATGCGCCCGCTAGGCTTCGCGCCGACCCAGTGACCCGATCGCCCGATCCGTTGCAGCGCGACTGCAATCGAACGAGTGGAACCAATTTGACAGACCAGATCGACACTCCCAATGTCGATTCCCAGTTCGAGCGACGCTGTAGCGACGACGGCCCGCAGCTCGCCGCTCTTCAAACGCGACTCGGCATCGAGCCGTAAGGCGCGCGATAAGCTTCCGTGATGAGGCAGCACAGCATGATCGCCCAACCGCTCTCCGAGGGCGTGCGCAACCCGCTCCGAAAGACGACGGGTATTGACGAACACCAAAGTCGTGCGATTTGCCAGAATCAATTCACCGAGCCGGTCGTAGATCTCATTCCACATCTCGGTGCTGGCGACCGAGCCGAGCTCATCGCGCGGGATCTCCACCGCAAGCTCCATCTCGCGGCGGTGCCCGACATCGACGATGCGCGTATCAGGCCCAAGCAGGCGCGCCACTTCGTCGATCGGCTTCACTGTTGCGGATAGACCGATACGTTGCGCCCGCCGTTCAGTTAAGGCGTCGAGACGCGCAAGAGAGAGCGCCAAGTGCGAGCCGCGCTTATCATCCGCCATAGCGTGAATCTCGTCGACGATGATGGTCGAGGTTGTCCGCAACATCTCACGCGATCTTTCCGCGGTGAGTAAGATGAACAGCGATTCCGGCGTGGTGACCAGAATGTGCGGAGGTGTTTTCAGCATGCGCGCACGTTCCGGCATGGGCGTGTCGCCGGTGCGGACGGAGGTTCGGATCGGTGTCAGCAAAACTCCATTGCTGGCGGCGAGGGCGGCGATACCCGAGAGCGGCACGTCCAGATTGCGATGGACATCGTTGCTCAGAGCTTTTAAGGGTGAGACGTAGATCACCTGCGTCTGATCTGGCAGGGTCTGGTCGCGCGCCGCACGGATTAATCGGTCCAGGCAGATCAAGAAAGCGGCCAAGGTTTTGCCCGAACCGGTGGGCGCGGAAATCAGCGTGTCATGGCCGGAGGCTATTTCTGGCCAGCCGAGCGCTTGCGGCTGAGTCGGCGCGCCGAAGCGCTCTTCGAACCACTTTTGAACGAGCGGATCGAAGATGGAGAGCGGCATGGAGGGGATCTCTGGATTGATTTTACGAAACGAAGCCTCTGGTGGGGCGAAGAAATAGCGCATTTTGCCGAATGAACTCCTTTCTGGGGACGTGAGGACCGTGTTTCTACCGAGCGAACCCAATTTGGGCTTCGACGCCGCCGTCTGCGAGACGAAGCCAGTTTCGCGATTTTGCCGAACGAACTGCATTCACCGAATGAACTTGCCGTTCTGAGGTGATTGTGCGAAACGAACCCAACTTTCCTTCTCGCGCGATCTTTGCGAAACGAACCGAGCCAAGTCGGCGCGAGTTGTCATTTTGCCGGACGAACTCCTTTTTCTAGACTCCTTGAACATCCCTGCGAAACGAAGCCAGCCCTCCCTTGCGTCGCGAACGGCTCGCCTGAGATTTCTGGCTGGGGCGTATTCGCCAGTCTACCTATGGCAACGCGCTAAAGCCTAGCATTGGACTAAAGTGGGATCGCAGGAACCTTGCCGTAAGTGCATGAAAGGACTGGCAGGGAGTGAAGCGTTGCGGGTGAGGATGGCTCGAATTAGGGGGTGGGGAGTTGGGCGCGTTTCGATGTGGAGTCGGGCGCTCGCGGCCAGACTAGTCAGGGGCTCTACCGGTGCGGCCGCCTCCGAAATGCAAATAGGCTTTCGCAAGCCAGATTTGCCCGGCTGCACCCATTCGAAAATTTCTCACCTGACGTGCGGCGCAGGTTCTTCGTCTGATCTCAGACGAGATGCTCCCTTGTCATTTCTTAATCATTCGACATCAGGTAAATCTACGCCCGGCCGCAACTTACGACCGCGTGCGAAAGACGGGTGCAGTCAGATCAATTGCATTTGTGACGTCCTCGAAGCCCGCTTCTGGACGATCGAATTTGATCTCCTGTGGAAGACGTTTATGCCAGTCATGTTTCCAATGCCCGGCGCACAGTCTATGCAAGACTTACGTAATGAAACATGTACGCCATCTTGCGTTAGAGCGAGACCGGCGGTGTCGTAGGCACGCCCTCATCTTGCCGAACGCCCTGCTTCGCAGCTTGCTTCTCGGGGCGAAGCCCTTAAACGCCTTTGCTGCGGATTGTGCTTGGCACTGCCGGATCCTTGCGCCGTCCCATCTACTTTTCTACCTTCCTACTCGTCGAATGATGGCGAGTCCGTCAGGTTTACTCTTCAATAAATGAGGCAGATTCAAATGGAACAAGAGAAGATCTGTTTTTTTTCCATGCCGTTCGGCAAGAAGGTTGATCCATATACAGGGCGAGAATTCGATTTCGACCTAATCTATCGAACTCTCCTGCTACCCGCCGTCCAAGACGCTGGTTACCAAGCGGTTCGTGGCGATCAATTTGTCGAGTCGATACCTCTCCGTCCGATTTTGGAACGAATCATTAGGAGCCAGATTTTCGTCGCGGATCTCACGACAGCCAATCCAAACGTCCTATACGAATTGGGCTTGCGCCACGGATTGAGTAACGGCGCAACAGTGCTGGTGATGGCTTCGGGGACGCAAGTTCCGTTTGATATCTCGTTCGCTCGCCCCGTTTTATACACGGTGGATTACCGCGGCAACTTGATCGAGAGTAACGAGGTCAGACGTTTTCTTTCGGAAGCCATACGTCAGGGTGTAGGCAGAACTGGGAGCGATAGTCCGGTCTATACCTTCTTCCCCGAGCTTCACGTCGAGATGCCGAGCGAATTTTTGGGAGCTGGACGGAAGGCGCCAGCTATCCCGAAGCAAACTTCAAAGGGCGGGAGTCTGCCAGGCGGATTGCCCTCACCCGAGTCGTTGAAGCTGGCGGAACAGGAGGTTGGGAGCGGGAACGATATCGACCCCACATCCGTTTTGGAAACCCTGAGGGGTTACCAAGCCACCTCGGCCTGGGAAGACCTAATCAGGTTTGCCAACGAACTTCCCGAGAAGTTCAGAGAAATGCCACAGGTGCAACAAATGACGGCGCTCGCACTAAATCGCCTTGGCAGGGGTAAGGAGAGCATTGCGCTTATAAGTTCGCTCATTGCAAGAACCGGAGGAGATGCTGAAACTTACGGAATATTAGGGCGGATTTACAAAGGGCTTTACGCCCGAGAGGGAAGGCGGGAGTATCTCGATCAAGCTATCGCAAGTTACCGCTCGGCCTTTAAGCTGGCGCCGAACGATTTTTACTCCGGAATCAACTTGGTGTCGCTGCTTTCGAAGTACGGAGGGGTTGGAGACCAAAATGAGTTGAACCAACTCATACCGATACTTAGAGATCAGATCTCCCACATAATTGCCGACCCGCGAAGTGGTTACTGGGATGTCGCGACAGCATTTGAACTAGCTGTCATTGCGCACGATTGGCCTGCAGCGCACGAAGTGCTGAGGAGAATGCTTGTGGAATCCAAAGCCGAGTGGATGCTCGAGACGACCGCGAAAAATTTGCAAGATCTTGGGAAATCCATGGCAGAAGAAGACCAGGCCCAATTGCAGAGCTTGGTCGGCGCCTTAGCGGAATGGCGATCGAATGCCTGATATCGAGTCCACTCTCAAGTTTCTGAATCAGCTTTGTAGGCGTCTAGACAGAGCGGAGGAGGACCGGCGCGACCTCTTACAGAGCCGTTTGCCCCAGGGTATGAAGGACGAGCAGGATAAGAATGCCCTACAACAAATCTCTACGCTTCAAAGAAATCAGGAAGATTTGCTACGTGAGTTAATCCGTTATCCCCCGCACTCAGTCGAGCATTTTGCAAATCTGGACCAATTTCACCAGACGTCTCCATACGAGAAATCGGTGTTTGTCATGACCAAGTTCCCCGAAAATAAATCTCAACTAGACACGGAACTTGCCCGCGTTATCCAAGCGGTTCGAGATTCAGTGGCAAAGGTCGGTTTCAAATCCCATATGGCTTGTGACAAGACATACAATCCCATGCTGTGGAGGAATGTAGAATTCTATCTTCTGGCGTGCAGCAAGGGAATAGCGATAGTCGAAAGCCAGCACACTCCCGAATTGAATCCGAACGTAACAATGGAATGGGGTTGGATGAGAGGGATGAATCGTCAGGTTCTCTTCCTTATTGAAAGGTCATTTGATAAAAGGCGAGCCGACCTGAGCGGTCTGATCGAAGCACCATTCGACTGGAACAACCCTGAAACGGAAATCGAGAACGCGGTCAAGAAGTTCCTCCTTTGAGAGGCTGACTCGTATCGCAGCGGTCCCGTATTAAGGAAATGAATTTATTGGGTTTGCTGGTGAAGTGAACTTCCGCTGAATGTTCGTCCGGGCGATCCGTTGCTTACCGAGCTGTCTCGTAGCTGAGGTAATTACCCATGCAGGGGTCCGAAGTTCCTGCCGCCTCAATCGTGGTGGCACTTTCATTTAGATCATGCTAGTTGATCATTGGTTCATGTGTCATTTACAGCAGTAAAGGGTCGCACGAATATCCATTACGCGCAGGTCCAGAAGTCGGCTTGGGAGTCATGCCGAGGCCGTTTGGAACCTTCTGTCCGTTTGCTTGACAAAAAAGGGAAGTGCTTTGATTGTAGTCGCGTCGATCCGCATGTCAGCCGTCGCTAATAGGGAAAGCGTACTTGCCATAAGCAGTATGATGCGTTTTGAGAGATGTCCATTCCTGCAAGACTCTTTTATTCTTACGCGCATGAAGACGAGGAGTTGCGAAAGAGCTTAGAGAATCATCTGGCCATTCTGAGGAGAAAAGGGGTCATTTCGGAGTGGCACGATAGGCTCATTTTCGCAGGCGCGAAGTGGAGCCAGGTCATCGACGATCACGTAAATAGAGCCGATGTTATACTTCTCCTCATTAGTCCTGACTTTTTGGCTTCGGACTACTGCCATGAGGTCGAGATGAAGCGTGCGCTGGAACGACACGCAGCCGGAGATGCCGTTGTTATACCCGTAATACTTCGCTCTGTCGATTGGAGGGGTGCTGAATTTGAACACTTACAACCCCTTCCCACGGACAACAAGCCAGTCAAGAGTTGGCACGATCTCGATGAAGCGTTCACAGACGTCGCGCGCGGGATCCGCCATGTCATCGAAGGTCGTCTTGTCAAAGAGAATGCTAGCCCAACAGCGGT
>Ga0213875_10002845_pt1 | contig 10142 bp, 7 predicted proteins | sample BarmaccomBMRX_R8_FD_160105 | JGI IMG/M metagenome (GOLD analysis project Ga0213875, IMG submission 160105) | Root-associated microbial communities from Barbacenia macrantha in rupestrian grasslands, the National Park of Serra do Cipo, Brazil - RX_R8 | ecosystem: Host-associated > Plants > Roots... | reverse complement strand
GTCGCCGCGCTCTATGAACGACGCGCCGACGCCGAAGAGGGCCTCATGTCCGAGAACCTCTTTCGCTCGGCCGCGGTCTACGCCGCGAAAGGGCGGCCCTTCAGTTGAGGGACCCGCAAGGAAGCCCGCGCCTCGCCGAGCGGCACGTCAACAAGCGTCATATCAAATAGAAAAAACGAGAGAGGGAGAGATGAACGCGCTCGCAAGGGATCGAAAAGCCTGGATCGTCGTCGGCATGATGTTCGCCTTCATGCTGATCAACTTCGCCGACAAGGCGATCATCGGCCTTGCGGCCGTGCCCATCATGACCGAGCTCCAGCTCTCGAACACCGAGTTCGGCAAGCTCGGCAGCGCCTTCTTCCTTCTGTTTTCGGTCTCCGCCGTGCTCGTCGGCTTTCTCGTCAACCGTGTGAAGACGAAATGGGTGCTTGCCATCTCGGCCCTCATCTGGGCGCTCACGCAGCTCCCGATGATGTTCACGGTGAGCTTTGGGACCTTGCTCGCCTCTCGCGTGATTCTCGGCGCAGGCGAAGGCCCCGCCTATCCGGTCGCACTGCACGCGGTTTATAAATGGTTCGCGAATGGGCGGCGCACCGTCCCAACGAGCCTCGTCTCGATCGGGGCTGCGGTCGGCACGGGTGTCGCCGCGCCGGCGCTCACCTGGATCATCATCAACTTCGATTGGCACGCAGCCTTCGGCGTGCTCGCGATCGTCGGTTTCTTCTGGGTTGCGGTCTGGACTTTCATCGGAGAGGAAGGTCCGTTGAGCGAGACCGCTTCGGATGCCGGCGGGGCAGGGCTGAGCCGCGTCCCTTATTGGCGGTTGCTCACATCACGTAGCGCGATCGGCGTCCTGATCGCCGGCTTCAGTGCCTATTGGGCGCTCACTCTCGCGATCGTCTGGCTTCCCGCCTATCTCACGAAAGGTGCAGGGTTCAGCGCCAGCGCGGTCGGATGGATCGTGGCATTGCCTTCGCTCACGCAGATCATTCTTTCCCCAAGCATGGGCGCCGTTTCGCAACGGCTTCTCGCTCGTGGTCATTCGAGCCGCAATGCGCGCGGCCTCTTGGGCGGAGCTTGCGTCGCGTTTGCGGGCCTCGCGATGATCGTCTTGCCCCTGGCCACCAGCGGGCCTCTGGAGATTCTCCTCGTGATGGCCGCGTTCGCCTCGGGAAGCGTGATCTACACGCTCGGTCCCACCTTGATCGGCGAGATCAGCCCTGTCGCCCAACGGGGCGCGATGCTCGGCATCAGCAACGCTTTCTATACGCTCGCTGGCCTTCTCGCCCCGTTTGTCATGGGCATGCTCGTCGATGTGGGCGCCAATCCGAGAGCGGGCTTCGCCACCGGCTTCGAGCTCGCCGGATTGCTGATCGCCGGCGGCGGCCTCGCGGCCATGCTGCTCATCGATCCGAAGGCCGATCTCGAGCGCTTCAACGCCGTCGCGTCCTTGCGGGAGCGCGCTCTGGAAACGGCGGTCTCCTGAACCGAAGAGGTTGGAAGGAAATAGGTGCGAACGAAATGGGTGAGCCCTGCAAGCGGAGAATAGTGCGGAGGAAAGCGTGAAGAGGAATGAGCGCAATTTGGCGCTTCACCATTCGCTATCCACTTCTTCCCTCATCATCCCTTCACGCAGCGATTGCTGCGTTGATCCAAGACCAATCCCTTGGCGCAGATCGTTGGCTGCGGGATGAGGATTCGCGCGCTACCGCCGCCGCCTTCGCCACCGCCGTCGCTCCCGCCCATGCCGCCACCGCCGCCTCCGGCGGCGCCCCCGCCACCGCCGCCTCCGCCCGCGCCGCCCCCACCCGCACCGCCGCCGCCCGCGCCTCCTCCGCCCGCGCCTCCTCCGCCCGCGCCCCCTCCGCCGGCGCCGCCCATGGCAAGCGCCATGGACCCTGCACAAACGAGCCAAAGCACGAGTGCGACGGAAAACGGAGCGAGCTTTCGACCGAAGGAATGCATGGGCCGCATGAGGTCCTCCCGAGCTTGACAAGCAAAAGGAACACGCAAGCGGCACGCATTATTCGAGTAGAAGCGGAAAGGACGTCAGCTCGTCGTTCGGGACCAGCGTAATGCACAATGAGCGGGTGAGTTCGTTAGCGTCACGTATGGCTCATACGGCCTCACGTCCGCATTTGCTGATTGGCATCCAAGCCTTTATTCGGTGGTTCAGGACAAGGGGTGGATGCCCGCACCGAGTGAGCGCACGACGCAGAAGAAAGATTCGCCACGTTCGTCCCCCCTTGGAGCGCCATTGCCGTTAGAGCGGAGCGATTCCACTTCGAGCCTTCATGCTTTAGAATGAGACCGCGAGCGGCGTCGACCGGGAGGAATTGATGCGGTCGAAATGGAATTGGATCGGGGCCGGCATCGGCTTGCTTCTCGCCTCGTCGAGCTTTTTCCTTCGCCATTCGGGATCGGCGGCGACGGGCATCGATCTCACGGGCATCCTCACCGCCAACGGTAATGCGCTCGTGCTCGCGCAGAATGTCGACACCGCCGCGAAGCCTCCGCAGAAACCCGCCGCCAAGCCGAAGCCTGGGGCGCCGAAGCCGTCGTCTCCCGCGAGCCCCCAGGCAGAAAGGGGCACGCCCGCATCAGGCGGAGCCGTGGCGTCGCCTCTGCCAGGCGCGTCCCCGGAGGCGCCGACCCCGCAAGCCGACCCCAATACCGTCGGTGAGCTTCAGCCTGTGCTGCATGCGCAAGGCGCCAAAATCACGACCTGCATGGACACGATCATCAACCAGGCAAGCAGCGTGATCGACTCGGCCCATACCGCGATCTCGACCTGGGTCACCTCGGCGCCTAACGACAACGCTTTCCAATCGACCGTGGGCTTGAGCTATCCGAACAAGGGCGCGCCAAATGCGGCTGCGATCCTCTTCGCGGCACCCGTCGGCTCTGGCCGCTGCGAGGGCGAGACCGTGCAGATCTATCCGACCGCGCAAGCCTGCAGCATCGTGCAGGCCAACCTCATCAAGGAGGGCCGCACGGTCGCGACGCTCCAGGCGCTGCCCGTGGTCGAGACGAAATCGGGCGCGCGCGACATCCTGTTGCCGAGCGCAGGCGGCGGCTGCGTCGTCGTTGCCATCGGGCTGAAGTGATTGGGCAACTTCGCCGCTCGTACTCGCGAAAGCGGGGTCCAGTTCTCCATTGCGCGGCACTAGATCTTGGGGTTCCCGCTTCCGCGGAGGCGGGGCGCGCTTCGCAATAGCCGCTCGTACTCGCGAAGAGGGGTTCCGGGTCATCTCGGCGCCGCGCGGAAGGCCCCGGTACCCGCTTTCGCGGGAAGGAGCGCGGTGCGGACGCCAAACTTTTAGAACTCCCCCTCGAGCCCCACCCGTCCCACATGTCCCCTGTTGCCTCCATAGGCATAGCCAGCAGTGACGGCGAGCGGGATTGCGATGTCTAAACGATGCGCCACCGAGCCGCCGACACCGACTGATCCATTGAACAAGCTCGTATTGCCGGCCCAAGTGGTGCGGCCTGGCGCCGAAGGCATCGGTGCGCTACCCATTGCGACGGCGGCCGCGATGCCTTGGCGTGATTCCTCGCGAATACGGTGGCTGAGCGCAGCAAGTCCATTGACCTCGCCTTGTAGGCCGTTGACCTGGTTCTGCACCCCATTGATCTGGTTTTGGAGACCATTCACTTGGTTCTGCAAAGCGGCAGGCACGGTTGAGCTCCCGCCGCCTGAACTCCCATTCGTGATGGGGGTGGTCGGCGTGGCGGGCGTCGTCGGTGGAGTGGGCGCCACTCCGAGCGCGGCATCGAGCTGGCTGAGATTGACCGCGTCGGTCGGGCTGGTGCCGGCAGCGACATTGGTGATGCGCCGCTCCGCACCCGGCGCGCCGACCGAGACCGTATTCGGTTGTCCCGCGATCGAGCCCTGGCCGATGGCCACGGAGTTCGCGAAATTCGCCACCGCGCCCTGGCCGATCGCCGTTGCATTCAAGGCGTTCGCCTGGGCGCCCTGGCCGAGCGCGGTCGCGTTGTTTTGCCCATCGGCCGTCGCACCGGCTTGCGCGCCGACACCGATCGCCGTGTTGTTCGAGGTGTTGAAGGGCGTGGCCAAACCAGAGTTGGGGTCGAACTTCGTCGACAATCCGCCTGCCGAGCTACCTGCGCCGAAAGCTGCGCTATTGCTGCCTCCGGCGAAACTGGTCGCGCCGACAGCAGTGGTCATGATGCCGTTGGCAGCGGCTGAGAAGCCGAGAGAAGTGTTGTTAGTTTGCCCGAGCGAGACGATTCCAGCCTGCGAGTTCGCGCCGATCGCAGTATTCTTTTCATTTTGGAATCCAATCTGATTGCCGATCGGGTTGCTGGATTGGCTAACAACATTATCACCGGCATTCGCATTAGCGCCGATAGCGATACTGTTTGTTCCGGACGCAATCGTGTTCGCGCCGAGTGCCGTGGCGAGATTCGAACTTGCAACGGCCGCAGCACCGATTGCCGTCGCGTTTGAACCAAAAGCGATGGAGGTCATACCGACTGCGGTGGCGCCCGCATTTTGGGCATTCGCAGAGGCTCCGATCGCCGTGGCGCCGGTCGAGCCGGCGATAGTGTTGCCCGCCTGAGAAAACGCCCCGATCGCGGTCGTTAAATCGCTAGACGGAGTAGTCTTGATCGCGGCAAGGCCGGACTGAGCGCTTTCGCCAATGGCGATGCTGCTAGCTCCGTCGCTCGTGGCGTGGCCATTAGCGACATCCGAATTGCCGATAGTGATGCTATTCACGCCGTTGGCATGGCTTTGCAGCCCGATTGCCAGCGCTCCTTGCGAAGTCGCTTGGCTTTGCTGCCCGAACACCATCGCTCCTTGCGCGGTCGCATGGCTGCCTTGCCCGACCACGGTCGCCTGGTTCGCAGAGGCCGTGCTGCCTTGGCCGATTACCGTCGAATTATCACCGGAAGCAGTGCTGCCTTGCCCGACGGCTATCGAGTCTGTGCCGCTGGCCACGCTACCCTGGCCGAACACCGCGCTTTGACTGCCCGTCGCCTGGCTTTGGAAGCCAACGGCGGTGGCGTTAGCCGCCGCATTGCTCGACGAGCCGAGCGCTGTCGCTCCTTGTGCGTTCGCATGCGAATTCGCGCCGACCGCCGTGGAATCCGTGCCAACGAGATTTGCTGGGGTGTTTCCTGCCTGCGCGCCATCACCGATCGCCGTGACACCCGTGTTGGTCGTGTTCTGTCCGCTGGCGTTCGCATTCGGTCCGCAAGCGACGTTCTGCCCGCCACCTCCCGCCGTCGCGCCCTGCGCGCCGAGATTCGTCGTTCCATCGGCGCTGCCCCCGCACATGAATTGCGCGAAGGCGGGGAGGGGGAGGAAGGCCATACCAAGCCCAAGGCCGATCAGCATGACGGCGAGAAGAACTCGCGCGCCCGATTTCCTCTCGGCTTCACGGGCGCGCGAATCGGCTTCACGGGCGCGCGAAACGCCTGCGGCGCGCGAAGTTTCGCGCGCCCACGCCCGTCCGACCTGAAAAACCCTGGAAGCCATCCCCGCTTGCCGCGCCCCTTGTTTTGCTCGCCTTGTTGGGCTCGCTTTATGCCGCTCGCCCCAAATACATCGTGCGATGCGTTGCGAATTGACGTGCAAAATCAAGTAAAGGTAGGGCAGAGAAGCCCGGCGGGAGCCGGCAGAAATAAGGCCGCCAACTCGAACCGCGATTAGTGGATTTACCCGCAAGCGCGCGCTCGCACAATAGCGGCACGTCATTGTTCCAAGATTTTTTCCTCAATACCAAGCCCTTATGTTCCAAATCGAGAAATTCCTCGTTGTCGGCCGAAAGCTTCGCCGTTCAGCCCCGAACATCGAGGTTGCGCGAAAGCGCGCTCGCCCTTATATCGGCGCCTTCATCCCGCACGCGGTCGGTCAAGAGCCTTAAGGGCTCGATCCGGTGGCCAATGTTTGGCCTTTGACCGCGGAGGTTCAACCGGAGCTTGAGACATCATGGCGTTACCTGACTTCAGCATGCGTCAGCTTTTGGAAGCTGGCGCCCATTTCGGCCATCAATCGCATCGCTGGAATCCGAAGATGGAAAGCTTCATCTTCGGCATCCGCAACGGCGTGCACATCATCGATCTTGGCCAGACGGTGCCCCTCATGCATCGCGGCCTGCAGGCGATCAGCGACACCGTCGCGCGGGGCGGGCGCGTGTTGTTCGTCGGCACGAAGCGGCAGGCTTCCGACCAGATCGCCGAGGCAGCACGGCGCTCGGCGCAGTATTTCGTCAATGCCCGCTGGCTCGGCGGCATGCTCACCAATTGGAAGACGATCTCGAACTCGATCAAGCGGCTGCGCGAGGTCGATGAGACCTTGGCGTCCGGCGCGCAAGGCCTCACGAAGAAAGAGCGCCTGATGCTCTCGCGCGAGCGCGACAAGCTCGACCGCACGCTCGGCGGCATCAAGGATATGGGCGGCACGCCCGACCTCATCTTCGTGATCGACACGAACAAGGAGCAGCTCGCGATCGAGGAGGCCAAGAAGCTCGGCATTCCGGTCGTCGCCATCGTCGACACCAATTGCGATCCCGATTTCATCACCTTCCCGATCCCGGCGAACGACGATGCGGGCCGCGCCATTTCGCTTTATTGCGATCTCGCGGCGCGCGCCGCGATCGACGGCATCTCGCGGCACCAGGGCGACCTCGGCATCGACGCGGGCGCGGCGGAGACGCCGGTCGCCGAGACCCTGCCGGAGGCGGGCTCCGCGACCGAAGCCGAACCTCAACCCCAGGAGGTGGTCTTCGAGCGTCTCGTCGGGCCGCGCGGTGCGCCCGATGATCTCAAGCACCTGCATGGGCTCGGGCCTGAGATCGAGAAGAAGATGAACGATGCCGGCATCTTCCATTTCTGGCAGATCGGCGCCATGTCAGCTGAAGATGCAAACACACTCGATCACGAGCTCAAGCTTTCGGGCCGCATCGAGCGCGAGCATTGGATCGAGCAGGCGAAGAGCTTGAGCGAGGCCGGGTAGGCGTCGGATCCCCGCAAATGCATCGGCTATGACCTATGGTCCCAATGGTTTTTCATTGGGGAAAGCGTGACCGGCCAAGGCCGGTTGATTATCCGCGGGCTTCGGCATGCCGTGCTCGGCGCGGGCATCCACGCCTTGCGCGAATGTCATGGGATTGAAGAGAAGGGCTGAGCTGCGATGGCTGTGATTACCGCCTCCATGGTGAAGGAGCTCCGCGATAAGACCGGCGCGGGCATGATGGACTGCAAGGCGGCGCTCAACGAAACCAAGGGCGAGATTGAGCCCGCGGTCGACTGGCTGCGCAAAAAGGGCCTCGCCAAGGCGGCGAAGAAATCGGGCCGTGTCGCGGCGGAGGGGCTTGTCGCGCTTGCGCATCACGGCGATCGCGGCGTCGTCGTCGAGGTCAATTCCGAGACCGATTTCGTGGCGCGCAACGAGAGCTTCCAAGCCCTTGTTCGCAACATCGCCAAGATCGCGCTCGAGAAGGCCGACGATGTCGAGGCGCTGAAGACGGCCGAATATCCGGGCGGCGGCAACGTGGCGGATGCCATCTCGCACGCGGTCGCGACGATCGGCGAGAACATCACCTTGCGCCGCGCCAAGCGGCTTCAAGTGACGAATGGCGTCATCGGCACCTATGTCCATAACCTCGTCGCCGAGGGGCTGGGCAAGATCGCCGTACTGGTGGCCCTCGAATCGCCCGGCAAGCACGCCGATCTTGCGACATTCGGCCGCGAGATCGCCATGCACGTCGCGGCGACGAACCCGCTCGCCTTGGATTCGACATCGCTCGACAAGGAGACCGTCGCGCGCGAGCGTGCGATCTTGTCCGAAAAGCATCAAGGCAAGCCCGCCCATGTGATCGAGAAGATCGTCGAGAGCGGGCTCAAGACCTATTACAAGGAAGTCTGCCTCATCGATCAGGCTTATGTGCGTGATCCTTCGAAAACGGTCGGGCAGGCGGTGCAGGAATTCGGCAATCGCACGAAGCAGCCCCTGCGCATCGCGAGTTTCGTGCGCTATGCGCTCGGCGAGGGAATCGAGAAGAAGAACGACGGTGACTTCGCGGCCGAGGTCGCGGCCGTGGCGAAAGGCTGAGCCGCGTTTTCGCCAATACTCCCGCTCATTCCGCGCAAGCGGGAACCTGGACCTTTTTTCGCCATCTCGAGATAATCTGATCCCCGCCTCGCGGGGATGAACGGGAATTGAGAGCTTCGCGCGGACGGGTGGGAGAATTCCAAGAGCGGGAGGTCGCAGCATGAGCATTCCGGTCGCAGCTGAAAAGAAGCTTCTCGCTCCTGAGGACTTCGAGGCGGTGAAGGTGACGCATCATCCCGCCATCGCGCAGATGAGCCTCGAGGCCCTGCAAACGGCGAAGCGCGAGCTTGGGGAACGCCGGGAAAAGCTGCGCATGATTCTCGTTGAAAGCCGCAAAGCGCGCGTGCGCCGCACGGCACGAGAAGCTTCCTCGCAGGATGACGAGAGCCAAGTCGGGCGCCGAAAGCAGGTCTTCGCGAAAGCCTTGCGGCGCGTCAATCACGAGCTCGAGCGGCGTCGGGACGCAGGGTCGCGCGCGCATCCGCAAGCCGAACAGGCGCGCGCCGAGCCGAAGCCGAGGAAAGCCAAAGCCTCTATAGGCTCGTCCGCGCGCAAGGAGAGCGCCGCCGAAAAGCCGGCCCGCGCCGGCAAGAAGGCAAGCGAGGCGAAGCCAAGCGAAGGCAAGGCGAACGAGAGCAAAGGCGGATCGAAGAAGCGCAAGGCGGTGGCGCCGGAACAGGAAGGCTGATGCGGGCACGACGCATCGACTCGTTCGTCCTTCGCGCTGACGCTTGCAACGGGTTGCTTCCGCCCGGCGTTGACTTCAACCCGGCCGCTGCGCTTGAAGCACCGGGCAATTCGCGACCCGTTCCCAATTGAGAGAATGATGGACAAGACCTTCGATCCTGCTGCCGTCGAGCAGCGCGTGGCGGCTGTTTGGGAAGAGGCCGGCGCTTTCAAGGCCGGTCGTCCCGAGCGGGCGTCGGCACGGCCTTACGCAATCGTCATTCCGCCGCCGAACGTCACGGGCTCCTTGCATATGGGGCACGCGCTCAACAATACGCTGCAGGACATCCTCTGCCGTTTCGAGCGCATGCGCGGACGAGATGTGCTCTGGCAGCCGGGCACCGATCACGCCGGTATCGCAACGCAGATGGTGGTTGAGCGGCAATTGATGGAGACACAGCAACCCGACCGCCGCACGCTCGGTCGGGAGGAATTCCTCAAGCGCGTCTGGGCGTGGAGGGACGAGTCAGGTGGCATCATCAGCAACCAGCTGAAGCGCCTCGGCGCTTCCTGCGACTGGTCACGTGAACGCTTTACCATGGACGAGGGCCTTTCCAAGGCCGTCATCAAAGTGTTCGTCGAGCTTCACAAGCAAGGTCTCATCTACAAGGACAAGCGCCTCGTCAATTGGGATCCCCGCTTTCAGACGGCGATCTCCGACCTCGAGGTCGAGCAGGTCGAGGTCAAGGGGACGCTCTGGCATTTCGACTACCCGGTCGTCTCCGAAACAGGCGGCGAGACGGGCGAAGTGATCACGGTCGCCACCACGCGTCCGGAGACCATGCTCGGCGATACCGGGATCGCGGTGCATCCGGATGACGAGCGCTACAAGCACCTCATAGGTCGCCAAGTGAAGTTGCCGCTCGTCGGCCGGCTGATCCCGATCGTGGCCGACGCGTATTCCGATCCCGAAAAGGGCACGGGCGCCGTGAAGATCACGCCCGCTCATGATTTCAACGATTTCGAGGTGGGCAAACGGCACTCGTTGCCCTCCATCAATATTTTCGCGCCTGACGCGACACTGAAACTCGAGCCGCAGAGCGCCTTCGATGAGGGCGTCGCGCCTTCGACCGACCTCATCGCCGTCTTCGCGCTCCACGGGCTTGACCGCTTCGAGGCGAGAAAGCGCGTCGTCGCGATGATGGAGGAGCGCGGGCTTTTGCGCCTGACAGAGGCGCACACGCACACCGTGCCGCATGGCGATCGCTCGAATGTGCCGGTCGAGCCTTATCTCACGGATCAGTGGTTCGTTGAAGTGAAGCCGCTCGCCGAAAAGGCGATGGCCGCGGTGCGCGAGGGACGGACGCGGATCGTGCCGCAGGCTTGGGAAAAGACG
>Ga0213875_10002844_pt1 | contig 10149 bp, 13 predicted proteins | sample BarmaccomBMRX_R8_FD_160105 | JGI IMG/M metagenome (GOLD analysis project Ga0213875, IMG submission 160105) | Root-associated microbial communities from Barbacenia macrantha in rupestrian grasslands, the National Park of Serra do Cipo, Brazil - RX_R8 | ecosystem: Host-associated > Plants > Roots... | reverse complement strand
CCACGACACCGTTACCGGCTGGTAGGCCGTGGAAATTAGGGGTCACGGGCACATGGCGCTCTTGTCACATCGGACACCCCGTTCTCTTCGTGCCTATTTGCCCCACCCCGGCTGGGCCGCTGGCCAACGGCTTGCCTCATCCCGGCTGGGTCGGCGGCCGGTGGCTTGTCCCATCCTGGCTGGGCGGCTGGCCGGTGGCTTGTCCCACTCCGGCTGGGCCGCTGGCTAACGGCTTGCCTCATCCCGGCTGGGCCGCTGGCCGACGGCTTGCCTCATCCCGGCTGGGCCGGCGGCCGGTGGCTTGTTCCATCTTGGCTGGGCCGCCGGCCGACGGCTTGTCCCATCCCCGGCCGGGGCGGCGGCCGACGGCTTGCCTCATCCCCGCCGGGCCGCTGGCCGGTGGCTTGTCCCACCCCCGGCCTGGCCGCCGGCCGACGGCTTGTCCCATCCCCCGGGGCGGCGGCCGACGGCTTGTCCCATCCCCGGCCGGGCCGCTGGCCGGTGGCTTGTCCCACCCCCGGCCGGGGCGTCGACCGACGGCTTGCCCACCCCCGGCCGGGGCGCCGGCCGGTGGCTTGCCCCACCCCTCACCCTCTATGGCCGTCGGCCGGCGGGTTTGGGCTTGGGTTTAGCACGTGCGGGGGCTGGTAGCGAGACGGGCGGGGGAGACGCGAAGCGAGGAGGCATCTCATGGGCACCAAGGTGCGAGACGTGATGACGCCAGATCCGATCGGCGTGTACTACGACCAGACGATCGGCGAGGCCGCGCAGGTGATGCGGGACGCGGGCGTCGGGGCTGTGCTCGTGGTCAACGGCCAGGAGCTCTGCGGTGTCGTAACCGACCGTGACCTGGTGGTCCGCGCCGTGGCCGAGTCGATGGGGCCGGATCACGCGGTGGGTCCCCTGGCGAGCCCGGACCTCGTCGGCGTGCATGCCGACGACGACACGAGCGAAGCCGTCCGGCTGATGCGCCGGCACGCGATCCGCAGGCTTCCGGTCATCGATGAGGGGCAGGTCGCCGGAATGGTCTCGCTGGGCGACATCGCCATCGCCCGCGACTCGGGATCCGCGCTCGCCGACGTGTGCAGGGCGAAGCCGAACACCTGATGTCCGGGGACATGACGGTCGAGGGGGTACGGCTGTCCAGGCCGGAGAAGATCCTCTTCCCGGAGGACGGCGTCAGCAAGGCCGATCTGGCCACCTACTACTCCCGTGTTGCCGGGCGGATGCTGCCGTTCCTGCGTGACCGCCCCATCTCGATGACACGGTTCCCTGACGGTATAACGGGCCACAGTTTCGTTCAGAAGAACGTGCCGGAGTACTTCCCCGACTGGATGCGCCGGGTCGAGGTGAAGAAGCAGGACGGGATCGTCGAGCACGTCATCTGCGACAAGGCCGCCACCCTGGTGTATCTGGCCAACCAGGCCTGCATAGAGCCGCACGCGTTTCTCAGCCGCGCCGGCCGGCTCGACTTCCCCGACCAGCTCATCATCGATCTCGACCCGCCAGGCGAGGAGCGGTTTCCCGACGCGCGGCGTGCCGCGCTGTGGGTGCGGGAGCTTCTCGAGGGCGACCTCGGCCTGCGCGGCTACGTGAGGACCACCGGCGGGAACGGCCTCCACGTGCACGTGCCGCTCAACCGGCAGGCCGGCTTCGATGCGGTACGGGACTTCGCGCACCAGGTCGCGCGGGTGCTCGCGGCCCGGCATCCCGACGTGCTCACCGCCGAGCAGCGCAAGGACAAGCGCGGTGACCGGGTGTATCTGGACATGATGCGCAACGGCTACGCGCAGACGGCCGTGGCGTCGTACGCCGTCCGCGCCCGCACCGGGGCGACGGTCGCCACGCCGCTGAGCTGGGAAGAGGCGGAGGACGACGGGTTGACGCCGCGCCGGTTCACGATCCGCAGCGTGCTCGACCGGGAGCCGCCCGGCCCGTGGGACGGCTTCGCCCGGCACGCCCAGGGGCTTACCAAGGCGGCGGATCGCCTGGCTGCCCTGGCTGACCCGGTTTAGGGCTCGAGCTCGCCGGCATCGACATGGCATCGACATGGCCTCCATCGCCGCTGCCGCTGACCCGCAAGCTAACGGCGAGTAGCGCGGTGCCGGTCCGGGGGCGGCCGTCCGGAACGCCTTACCACACGTTTTATCTCCGTGCACAGGGTAGAGAAATTTTTTACCCGAAGTACCAAAGAGGGGCCGCCAAAAGCGGCTCCGATGGAGAGCACGATGGTAAGTGAGCTAGACGGTGATGTTCCAGGAAACCTCATCGAACTGCAGAATGCGATCCTTACCACGGAGAGCGTCGAGCAGTTCCTGAAGGAGATGGCCGGGCTGGCGGCCCGCCTGGTCGCCGACGGGCTGGCCTGCGGCATGACGCTGCAGCCGAACGGGCGCTCGGTGACCGTGGCGTGCAGCGACCCGCTGGCGGCGTGCGCTGACGAGGCGCAGTACCAGATGGATGACGGCCCGTGCATGCACGCGATGCGTGGCGGCCATATGGTGCGCATCGACAACACCGCCGACATGAGGCGCTGGCCCGAGTTCGAGAAGAAGGCGGCCTCGCTCGGGATCCGGTCGTGCCTGGCCTTCCCGCTGAGTGCGAATGGCAAGTCAATCGGCGCGCTGAATTTTTATGCGCGTGCCGCCGCCGCTTTCGGGATGACGGAAACGCGGCGCGCAGAGAACTTCGCGAAGAATGCATCGGGCGCGCTGGCACTCGCCTTGCGGCTGGCCTCCTACGCCGCACTGAATACGCAATTGCGTTCTTCGCTGACCTCCCGGACGATCATCGATCAGGCGATCGGGATCATCATGGCGAGGGAGCGCTGCACCCAGGCGCACGCGTTCGAGACCCTGCGCAACGCCTCCCAGAACGGCAACGTCAAGCTGCGCGACCTTGCCGCGTCGATAGTGACCAGCGTGAGTGGCGAGGAGCCGCAGCCAGCGTCCCCCTTCGAGGAGGACTAGCGCGGACGGCGGGCAGGAACAGCTAGCGAGCGGAGCGAGCGGCGACGGCGAGCGACCGCGGGCCGGCGCCGGGGAAGGAGGCGGCTGTGACGCGCAACGGTACGAGCCAGGGCAGGACACCCGTGGCTGCTCCGGCATGGAACAGGGACCGCTATGAGGTGACGTTCGGCTTCGAGGATCTCCCCGGAATTCGCCACCTCGCGCGGGCCTACGGCAGCACGGCCGGGCTCGGCGCCACCCGGCTCGCCGACTTCGTGCTGGCCGTCAGCGAGTGCGGGGCCAACGCGCTGTGCCACGGCGAGGAGCGCGCCATCCTGCGCCTCTGGGTCGCGTCCGGGCACGTGTACTGCGAGGTTCAGGGCGGGACGTGGATGTTCCGCCACCGGCCGGTCGTCATCCCGCCGGATGACGTGGAAAGCCTGCGGCTGTGGGTGCTACAGCGGGTCTGCGACGACATCGCCGTCTCCATTGGTTCGGACGGCACCACCGTGCTGTTCTCCATGGCGGTACGGTGAGGCATCGCTCCCGTTCGCCGGTGAAGCCAAAGGCGACGGCGCAGGCGCGGATTTGCTCTCGCCCGGCTCCAGCCCGGGCGTAGCCGCGGCTTCCGCGTCCAGCCCGGCCATGGCCGCGGCTACCGTCGGATAGCGGTTGATGAAGTGGCCGACGCCGATGAGCGTAAGCACCCGCTCGACGGCCGGCGACGTGATCACGAGCCGCACGTCGGCGCTGCTCGCGGTCGCTCGCTTGTACGCGCGGACCAATGCGCTCACGCCGGCCGAATCGCAGAACGTGGTCGTCGACATATCGGCTATCAGTGCCGACGCGCCCTGGTTCAGGAGCGAGAGCATGTCCTCGCGGAGGGCGTCGGCGTTGGTCACATCTATCTCAGGAGGCAGCGTCAGCACCGCAGTCTGGCCGATCCACAGCACGGGGTAGCGTTCCGGAGACACGCAGCGTCACCACCTTTCCAGGCGTGGAAAGAAAAATGCAGGCCACGTCTCCGGACCCCATGACGAGCACCCCCCGGGCGCCGCCGCACGACGTATTATGCCGGCCCGGGTGTCACGGCACAAGCGAGCACGAGCGAAACAACGAGCGAAAGGACACGCGGAAGGACGAACAGGAGCGGCAGAACGCTGATGGGCGGCGGGCCGGTCACTCGCCGCGGCACCGCATGTGGATACGCGTCGTGGTCCCCGCGGGGCCCGTTCGCGTCTCGACGAGGTCACAGAGCTGGTTGACGAGCCACAGGCCGTGGCCGCTGGGGGCGTCCGGCGGGCGGCGGCGGCGGCCCGCCAGGGGGTCGGTGATATGCCCGGCGTCCTCCACCTGGCAGATGAGCTCGCCGCCGGGGCACCAGGCGCGGATCACGCCGCCGCCATGATCGAGCGCGTTGCCGGCTATCTCGCTTACCGCGATCACCAGGTCACTGACCCGCCCGGAATCCAGCCCGGCCGCCCGCGCGTGCCGGGCGGCGAATTCGCGGACACCCGAGATATCAGCACCGAAAGCCAGCGGTTCGGCATCAGCGGCGGCGGGCGGCAGCGGTTCGTCGCAGCCGGGCGGGAGCCGTCCCGGTCCGAGGTAGGCGGCGCTGGGACAGAGCGGACTGCCTCCCTTGCTGAGGAGCGGATGCGTGTACTCGGCGTTGCGTATCACGCCGTCGCCAAGGCCGGCCGCGTCGTAGAGGCACAGAATCGTCATGTTCTGGTCGCGGAAGGCCAGGTTGACCAGCGCCTCGTGCCTGGCCACCTCGCGCAGTTCCGCCGCCGACCGGGCGGGCCAGGCCGGCTCCCACAGGCAGTAGACCCCTGTGCCCGCGTGGTCGTCGGCGAACGCTTGCGCGGCGGGAATGATCCGCGCGGGGTTGCCGCCGAGGTCGGTCATGTCGTCCGCGCGGAGCCTGGGCGTCAGGCGAACCGCCTCGCCCGTCAGCCGCCCGGTCATGGCGGGCACCGCGACATGCAGCGGCGCGGCCACCCCCTCCGAAAATCGCAATACTGCATCCACCGCGCTGAGGTACTCGCCCTGTCCGCGGTACAGCAGCGCGGCGTGGCTGAATCCGCCGCCCTCGGTCATCACGTAGTGCGCGTCGATGGCGCTGCACTTCCCCGTATGCCCGGGATCATGCTGATGCTTTTGAGAAGCTGTCCGGACGCCCCCCGAAAAACTGCCGGAAACGCCCAGTAGGACAGGAAATGCAGCTGTGCGCGTGGCCACGGGAGACGCGTGGCCACGGTAGATCGGTGATGCGCACGGGCGAGGCCGGCGGGCGGGCTACCGGCGGGCGGGCTGTTCGCCCCGCAGCAAACCGCACGGGCTATTCGCCCAGGCAGTAAACCGCGTAGGCGCGGTGCAGCACCGGAAGCGCCACGTTGCGGACCGGCGCGCCGCCCGGCGTCTTGCCGCACTCGCTGCCGGCGTGGGCGTGTCCGTGGACGAGCAGGTCCGCCTCCGCGTTGTCGGCAGCCTCGGCGAGGAAGTAGCTGCCGAGGAACGGGTAGATCTCGCACGGCTCGCCCTCGAGCGTGTCGGCGACCGGCGCGTAATGGGTGAGCGCGACCCGGTAGTCGGCGTCCAGGCCGCACAGCGCCTCGCCCATCGCCGTGGCGAGGCGGCGTGAATGCCGGACAAAAGCCTTCATCTCCGGCTCGCCGAACTCGCTTCCGCCGCGCCCGGGGAAGCCGCCTCCGAAACCCTTGCTCCCGGCCACCCCGAGCCGGCCGCCCGGCAGGCTGAGCACGATGCCCGAGCCCTCGAGCACGGTCATGCCCGCGTCCCGCAGCACCGCGGTGATCTCCTCCTCCATGTCGCACTGGTAGTCATGGTTGCCGAGCACCGCGACCACCGGCACGCCGAGATCGCGGAACTCGGTGGCGACCACCTCGATCTCGTCCATGGTGCCGTGCTGGGTCAGGTCGCCGGCCAGCAGGAGCACGTCCGCGTGCTCACCGATCCCGGACAGGTGCGGCCGGATGCGCCCTCGCACGTCGGGACCGAGATGGACATCACCGACCGCGGCGACCCGGATCATAGATGTTCCTCCTGCGGCTCCGGCGGCAGCACCTCGGTCACCGAGACCTCGTTGCGCGCGGCCAGGCCCGGCACCGCGTCCCTGGCCACCTCCCCGATGAGCTGGCGGCGCTCCTCGCCGGCGACCTGGCCGCGCAGGATGACCACGCCGTCGGCCACCTCGGCGCGGACGCCCAGCTCATGGGTGCGCGGATCCCGCGCAAGCGCGCGCTCGACCTGCGCCGCGATGTAGTCAGGAGGCTGATCCTCCAGCGGCTGGCCGGCCGCCGGCTGGGCACCGGTGTGCTTGCCCGGTTCCCTACTGGTCATCGCCGTCCTCCGGCCCGGTCATCCGGCCGTCCTCCGGCCCGACTATCCGCAGCCGCCTGAGCAGCACGAGAAACGCGTGCGCGAAGGCAGAATCGTCGGTGGCCGCGCGGACCTCGTCCCAGTCGACCTGTTCCCGGAGCGGGCGCACGCAGGTCAGCGTGCCGGCGAAATCAGCGTGATGCTCGGAGAACGAGCCCAGCCAGGAGATAACCAGGTCAGTCGCGCTGAGCACCGGCATCGGAACGGCCGCGACGTCGAGTTCCTCGGCGCGGTCGAGAAGTTCGGTAGCTACCGGCGTGCCGGCCAGCCGGAAGATCAGATCGATCATCCGGTCGCCGGAGTCGAACGCCTTGATCAGCCATCCCTCCGGCGGGTGCTCAACCCGCATGCCGCTGGCCTCGAACGCCCTGGCAACCGCCTCGGCGTCCGCCTCCAGAATGACGAAATCCACGTCGTGGATCGGGGGCGCGGCGCCCCGGGCGTACGCGGCGGCGCCGCCGGCGAGGGCGAACGGCAGGCCGGACTTCCGCAGCACGGTGGCCGCCTCTTTCAACGTCTCCAGCAGCGGAAACGGCATGCCCGGCGCCTCGCTCACTCCCGCCCCCTCGCTCACGCTGGTCCCATCGCCCACGTTCGCTCCTCACCCGCCGCCCGGAGCACCGCCCACTGGGTCATGGCCGGTCGGCTACCCGTGGCACCTCCGCTAAACATGACGGTGGCCACGTTTCCGCTTGCGTGTGAGGGTAGTGACCTGTCGCGGTCAATGAAGCGTTCCTAACGGAGGAGGAACTGGTGGCGAGCATTACCGCGGTCCCGGACGCCGAGGCGGCCCCGGACACGGAAACGGCTGAGCAGTTCACCGACCAGGCGATGCCGTACGTCGGGCAGCTTTACGGCGCGGCGCTGCGGATGACCGGGAACCCGGCAGACGCGGAAGACCTCGTGCAGGAGACCTACGCCAAGGCCTACGCGGGTTTCCACGGCTTCGAGCAGGGAACCAACCTGCGCGCGTGGCTGTACCGGATTCAGGCCAACGCCTACTTCACCGCCTACCGTTCCCGGCGCCGGCGCCCGCAGGAGGTATCGGTGGATTCGGTCGAGTCCGCCGCGTACGGCCACGCGGCCGAGCGGTCCGCGGAGGACATGGCGCTCGAGCGGCTTCCCGACAAGGTGGTCAGGCACGCGCTCAGGGAACTGCCCGACCACATGCGCGTCGCCGTCTACCTGGCCGACGCCGAGGGCTTCAGGTACGCCGAGATCGCCGAGATCATGCGGGTGCCGATAGGCACCGTCATGTCCAGGCTGCACCGCGGAAGGGCGCGGCTTCGCGAGCTGCTCGAGGATCACGCGAGGGACCTCGGCCTGGCCGGCGGCGTGGACAGCCGTTCCGCCGCGTAGCCGGGCGCCAGCTCATCCGGGACCGCACCTGACGGGCCCGTGGATTAGCAGCGCGCCGGGCGGGTAGCGCGGCGTTATGTCTGACAAGCCGGAACGCATCATCAAGGAGCTGCTGGAGCGGTTCGGCCACAGCTACGCCGAGGAGGCGGGCATCCGGCTCGCCGACCGGCCGGGGCCGCTGTACCAGCTGCTGGTTCTCGCCACCTTGCTGAGCGCCCGCATCTCCGCGGACATCGCGGTGCCGGCGGCCCGCGAGCTCTTCGCGGCCGGCTGCAAAACGGCGGCGGCCATGACCGAGTCGGGCTGGCAGGACAGGGTTGACGCGCTGGGCCGGGCGCACTACCGGCGGTACGACGAGCGCACGGCGACGATGCTCGGCGACGGAGCCGAGCTTCTTCTCCGTAAGTGGCGGGGCGACCTGCGCAAGCTGCGCGACGAGGCCGGCGGGGATACCGGCCGCGTCAGCTCATTGCTCACCGAGTTCCCGGGCGTCGGGCCGGCCGGCGCGAGCATCTTCCTGCGCGAGGTGCAGGAGGTGTGGCCCACGGTGGCGCCGTACGTGGACCCGCGGATGATCGAGGGCGCCCGCCGGATCGGGCTCCCCGATCGCCGTGAACAGCTCGCGGAGGTCCTGGCCGAGTCCGGCCGCCCCGCCGTGCTGGCGGCCGCGCTGGTCCGCGTCTCCCTGAGCCACCGCGCCGCCGGCGAGATAACCGCCGTCGCGGGCGCGTAGCCGTCGCGGGCGCGTAGCGGCATCCCGCCGAAAATCATGCTGGGGCCGAAGACCACACTCGGCCGGGGCGCTCACGCGTCGTTCGCCTGGGCTCGCCGTTCCGCCCCGCTTTCCCGTGTGTCGCCGCCGCTGTCGCCCGTCACGCGACCGACACCGCTGCCGTCCTCGCCGGAACTCGGCGGGGCGGAGGAGACGTTCGCGGGGTCGTAGGAAACGTCAGCTTCCGGCTTGCGGCCTCCCACTCCGATTGCCGCGAGAATCCTGTCCATCCACCGGGCCATGGTGACCGGCTACCCGCTCCCCGCGGGTCAAAACAGAGCGGCCGCGACCGGCTTCCCCGCCCTCTGCGGCCGGTCTCTTTCACAGATACCGAACGGGCGGTGGTGCTTGTCCGCGGCGGGACCCGCCGTCATGGCGGCTCGTGCATTATTGGCAGGTGCCGTTGTTTGCATTCGAGGGCCGTGAGCCCGAAGTCAGCGCTGAGGCGTGGATCGCGCCAACCGCCACGCTGGTCGGTGATGTCCGCGTGGAGGCCGGGGCGTCCATCTGGTACGGGGCCGTGCTGCGGGCCGACTTCGGCCCGATAGTCGTGCGCCGCGGGGCGAACGTCCAGGACGGATCGGTCCTGCACGGGGGCGACGACCCGGTGACCGAGGTGGGCGAGGGCGCGACGGTTGGGCACCTGTGCGTTGTGCACGGCGCGGTCATTCACGCCGAAGCGCTGGTCGGCAACGGCGCCACGGTGCTCGACGGCGTGGTCGTCGGCCGCCGCGCCCTGGTCGCGGCGGGCGCCACGGTGCCGCCGGGAATGGTCGTTCCCGACGGCATGCTCGCGGTGGGGGTCCCCGCGCGGGTCGTGGGTGAGGTCACCGGGGGAGCGAAGCGGTGGGTGGAGACCAACCCCGCCGTCTACCGCGACCTCGCGCGGCGTCACGCGGTCGGCGCCACCCCTGTCACGGGACCGCGGCCCGCTCACACCGCGGACTGACGGCACGGAGGCCGGGGGCACGCGGGCACCAGCCCGCGGCTGGGCCCGATCCCGCCGGTGACCTGTCAGCGACCGCTGGCCCGGCGCGCGGTACGGTACCAGTGTGGCGACCATCGACGACGTGGCGCGGCTGGCCCTGGAGTTGCCCGAGGTTACGGAGGCCGAACGTCATGGCAACCGGACCTGGACCGTCGCTGGCAAGGTATTCGCGTGGGAGCGGCCGTTCAGCAAGGCGGACCTGAAGCGATTCGGTGACGAGACCCCGCCCGGCGGGCCCATCGTGGCCGTCCGGGTCGAGGATCTCGGCGATAAGGAGGCCGTGCTCGCCGCGAATCCGGAATCGTTCTTCACGATCCCGCATTTCGACGGCTACAAGGCCATCCTCATAAAGCTGCGCAACGTCTCCGCGCGAACCCTGCGCGAGGCACTCGTCGACGGCTGGCTGGCATGCGCCCCGAGCGACCTCGCCAACCGGTACCTCCAGCGCCGACCGTAGTACGAGGCCCCTCACACTCGCACTTGCGCCCCTTCAGCACCGAATCCATCCCGTACACCATCCATCACCCGGACAAAACGGACAGCCACAATGATCGTGGAAGCGTCGGGTCAAATAGGACGCGTCGGGTTTTTACTTGACGTGAGGGGGGCCCAGGATTGTGTTATGAGTGCGGATCCGGGGGTGGTGGCGGGGCTGGCGGCGAAGTTCGCGGTGATGC